>Ga0134123_10000365_pt1 | contig 30529 bp, 30 predicted proteins | sample KB303_FD_96460 | JGI IMG/M metagenome (GOLD analysis project Ga0134123, IMG submission 96460) | Terrestrial soil microbial communities without Nitrogen fertilizer from Kellogg Biological Station, Michigan, USA - KB3-0-3 | ecosystem: Environmental > Terrestrial > Soil > Unclassified ...
ACGACTTCTGGTCCAGCGTCGTGCGGGTCCTGGTCTTCTTCGCCACCTCCATCCCGGTCCAGCTCGGCCTCGCGCTCGTCTTCGCGCTGCTGCTCGACTCGACGGTCCCGCGCGGTCGACGCTTCTTCCGGCTCGTGTTCGCCGGTGCGCCGCTGATCAACGCGCTGCTCGGTTCTATGCTGCACCCGCCGAAGGATGGATGGGGTCACGTGAACCCGTTGTTCTTCGTGCCGCCGCGCGTGTCGGGGTTCGTGACGGTCACGTCTTCGGAGCGGCTGGTTGCGACGTCGGCGGGGCCGAGGGGTGTGAGGGCGGTGAGGGTTTGCGCGTCGACGAAGACGACGTTCAGGACGGAACGCGAACCGATCTTCGCCGTCGCGCCGGACTGGAAGTCGACGCCCTGGATGGTGATCGTGGTACCGCCCGCGGTCGTGCCGGCAGACGGCGCGATCGAGAGGACCTGCGGCTCGGGCTCGACGAACTCGAACCCGTTGGTGCGCGTCGCGCTCTGTCCGTCGGGGTTCGTGACGACGACGTTCACCAGACCCGCGGCGTGCGGCGGCGTCTCGGCGACGAGCTGGGTCGCGGCATCGAAGTCGACGTCGAGCGCGCTCGCCGTGCCGAAGCGAACGGTCGCGTTCTGCTGGAAGCCGGTGCCGCGGATCACGGCGTGCGTGTGGCCCTTCGTCGAGCCGCGCAGCGGAGCGACGCTCGAGATTACGGGCGGCGCGACCGGCTCGCTGACCACGAGCTCGCCGGTCATCGAGGTGTGGCGGGAGCCGCAGAACTCCGTGCAGAAGAAGATGAACGTGCCGGACGTGTGGGCGACGAATTGGATCGTCAGCTTCTGGCCCTTCTTCACGACATTCAGATTCTGGGAGTACGTCTCGAGAAAGAATCCGTGGCCGCCGCCGTCGCCGTTGTCCGCGGCCGTGAGCTCGATCGTCACCGAGTCGCCGCGATTGACGACGAACGGCGAGGGCGTGATCTCGTAGTCGAACTGTTTCGCCACGATCTTGAACGTCTTCGCCGCCAGAGGCTGGAAGTCGGCGGGAGCCGCCGATTGCATCTGCGCGCTGGCGGTGGTGGCGGCGAAGAAGAGGACGAGCAGGATCCGGGGCATCATTCCTGATGATACGTGGAGTCCGTGGAGTCGGTTAAGTCGGGGTCACATCTGGAATTTCAACTTCAGGCGGCAAACCCACGGACGCGCTCTCGACAGGTATCCATTATCGTGGGTTGTGATCCGCACTCTTCGGCCAACGAGAACGCGGAAACGATCCTGTGGAAAAAAGGTTGAAATTCCAGATATGACCCCAACCCCAACGGACGTTCTCGGCCGCGAGTTCGATTTTGGCGAGGCGCCGCGGCGGGTGGTGTCGCTCGTGCCGTCGCTGACGGAGACGTTGTTCGAGCTCGGGGCGGGGGACGCGGTGGTCGGGGTGACCGATTTCTGCATCTTTCCGCCGGCGCTGGAGCGGGCGCGGGTGGGCGGGACGAAGAATCCGCGCGTGGAGGAGATCCGGGCGCTGGCGCCCGATCTGGTGCACATGAACCTCGAGGAGAATCTGCGCCGTCATGGCGACGCGATCGAAGCGTTTGCGCCGGTGTTCGTGAGTGAGCCGAAGAGCGTGGACGATGTGGGTGCACTGATCGCGCAGCTGGGCGAGATTCATCATCGGCGCGAGCGAGCGGCGGAGCTGGTCGAGGAGCTGGCGCGCGAGCGGGCGGCGATGCCGCAGCGCGGGTTCACGTTTGCGTGCGCGATCTGGAAGAGTCCGTGGATGTGGTGCGGGGGCGATACGTACGTGTCGAACCTGGTCGAGTGTGCGGGCGGGGTGAACGTGCTGCGCGACCGGACGCGCTATCCGGCGATCGATGTGGCCGACGTCCGCGCGGACGTGATCTTCCTGCCGGATGAGCCGTACGTGTTCACGCAGGCGGATGCGGACGCGATTCCGAATGCGATCGGGCCGTTCCCCGGCCACCTCTTCACGTGGCACGGCACTCGGACGATTCTGGGATTGCGCTTTCTGCGCGAGGTCACTTCGCGACGATCTCTTCCGCCCACACCTTGATCGTCTCTTCGAGCGCCTCGAGCTGCTTGGTGAAGAAGTGATCGGCGCCGGTGATGATGACGCTCTCGGCGTTGCGGATGCCTTCGACGAGCTTCTCCAGCTTCGCGACGTCGCCGTGCTCGTCCTGCGTGCCGTGGATGAAGAGCATCGGACGCTCGCAGTCGTGAAGGTAGCGGAGGTCGTATTTGTTGACGGGGGTGCCGATGAGGAACATCGCGTCGACGTCGGTCCGCTCGCAGGCGACGCGGCTCGAGACCCACGAGCCGAATGAGAATCCGCCGACGAGCAGCTTCCCGCCGGCGGCCAGTTTCTTCTTCGCCCATTCGATCGCGGCCGCGACGTCTTCCTGTTCCCCCTCGCCCCCCTCGTAATGGCCGCCGCTGACGCCCGCGCCGCGGAAGTTGAATCGCAGCGTGGCGATGTTCGCGGCCTCGAGTCCGCGCGCCGCGCGAAAGACGACTTTGTTGTGCAGCGTGCCGCCCTCGCTGGTGAGCGGATGGCAGATCACGGCGATGCCGGCCGGGTCCTGCAGGTCGCGATAGAGCGCCTCCAGCCTCCCGGCCGTGCTGTAGAGATCGACGTGACGCAGCGCTTTCGGATTCACGACACCCTCACGAGCACCGACTCGCCTTCGATGCGGACTTCGTGCACGGCCACCGCGATGTCGGGATTTCCCGGACACGCGCCGGTGGCGATATCGAAGCCCCACAGATGCCAGGGGCAGGTGATCTCGTTGCCGATGAGATCGCCGTCGGCGAGCGGGCCGCCGCGATGCGGGCAGGTGTTGTCGGTGGCGAAGAAGCCGTCGCGCGTGTGATAGAGCGCGACCGTGCGGCCGCGCGCGTCCACTGCTTTGACGCGGCCGACCGGAATCTCATCTGTTTTCGCCACTTCAACGAACTCCATCGAAGGCGCGAACATTAGCATTTAGGAGTGCGGTGGCGCGAGCCACCGCTTTGGGCGCGGGACCAGAGCGGTAGCTGGCGCTACCGCACTCCCAGAACGCGCGGAATCCCGCTCCGTCCGACCGCGGCATCGCCGTCCCATACGCCGGGGATCGGCGTCGCGCATTCGGGGCACGCGCCGTCGACGAGGCGGTACGACGTGACGCGGAATCCGTTGCGGCCGATGATGAGCGAGTTGCACTTCGGGCAGTGCGTCCCCTCTTTGTCGCCGAACGCGCCGGGGATGTTGCCGGGATAGATGTAGCGCAGGCCGGCGCGTTTGCCGATCTCGTACGCGCGCAGCAGGTGGCTCGCGCTCGTCGCGGGATTGTGCATCTTGTAATCCTCGTGGTACGCGGTGATGTGCCACGGGATATCGGAATCGACGGAAGCGAGGAACTCCGCGATCTTCGTCAGCTCTTCGTGGGAGTCATTGAATCCCGGAATGACGAGCGTGACGATCTCAACCCAGATGCCGCGCTGCTTCAGTCCCTGAATCGTCTCCAGCACCGGCTTCAGGACGCCGCCGAGGTCGCGGTAGTGGCGGTCGTCGAATCCCTTGAGATCGACCTTGTACATCGTGAGATACGGCGCGATGTAGTCGAGCACCTCGGGGGTTCCGTTGCCGTTCGACACGTACGAGCAGATCAGCCCTTCCCGCTTCGCGACGCGAAACACCTCGACCGCCCATTCCGATGTGATCAGCGGCTCGTTGTACGTCGACGTGATCACTTTCGCGCCGTGTTTCTTCGCCAGCTTCACGAGCTCTTCGGGCTCGACGTCCATCGGCGGCGCGATGGCCATCGGATCGCGCAGCGCCTGCGAGGTGACCCAGTTCTGGCAATAGCCGCAGTGGTAGTCGCAGCCGAGCATGCCGAACGACAGCGCGAGCGCGCCGGGAAACGCGTGGAAGAACGGCTTCTTCTCGATCGGATCGACCTGCAGCGCGGCGACGTATCCGCGCGGCACTTTGAGCACGCCGCCTTCGTTGTAGCGGACTTTGCAGATGCCCTTCAGCCCGTCGAGGATCTTGCAGCGATGGCCGCACGAAAAGCAGCGCACGGCATTCTTCTCGAGCTTTTCGTAGAGCACTCCTTCCGTCGTGCGCTGTTCGAGCACTTCACCGAGGGCGGGCATGCCTGTCGAAACAGGGAGCGCACGCCGTGTCATCCCGAGAGCAGCGAGGGATCCCCCGAATCAGGGGATGCCTCGCTTTGCTCGGCATGACACATCCATCGCCACGCCACCGCGTAGCAGGCCCATGCGAGCGCGATCCCGGTGAGACCATCGATCAGATAGTGCCAGCCGGTGACCATCGACCCGAGGAGGATCGCCAGCACGAAAAACCCGAACAGCACCTCGCCCCACGTCCAGAGCCTGCGCAGCCAGAGGAAGACGTACATCTGAAACGCGACGTGGAGGCTGGGGAACGCGGCGATGCCGAAGATGATGCGGATGACGTCGGTCGGCGTTTCGCCGGCCGCGATGCGCATCACGTTCTGATAGTTGCGCATCAGCAGCGCCTGCAGCATCTGCGTGTTGCGCAGCGCCTGCTCGTGCGCCATCCAGATGTCGGGAAAGCGGTACGCGGGGCCGACCGACGGCACGAGCATGTACAGCCACGCGCCGATCAGCCAGAGCGCGGTGTTGCCGTTCGCGAACGCGATGCGCACGCGCCGGCTCGGCTCTGAGAAAAAGTACGCGAGCGCGATGAAGGCGCTGAAGTAGAAGATGTTCGCGTACGACCAGTCGAACGCGCGCAGAAGGGTGCGGTTGCTGAAGAGATCGAGGAAGAAGACGCTCGGCGAGAGGCCGAAGAAGAGCAGCCGGTCGAGGTCCCACAGCTCCTGATCGAACAACCGCGGATGCAGGATCGGCGTCACGAGCTTGATCCAGCCGTACGTGAAGATCATCAGCGTCGTGAAGACGAGCAATCGCAGCGTGTCCGCGATCCACGCGCCGGTGCGAATGACGCGAAAGTACGCGCGGTCGCGCCGCACCAGCGCGATGAGCGAGCGGACCGCGATGCCGGCGACGGCCTGCATGAGCAGGCCGATGAAGAAATTGATGCACGTCGCGATGGGCGAGACCGACAACGTGTCGCGCGCGAGGAGCGCGATCGCGACGAGATTCACGACGGTGAAGATCTCGAAGAAATGAACGCGGCGCACTCAGTGCCCCGGCTGGACCGAGGGCTCCATCGGCAGGAAGAAGAGCGCGACGGCGATGATCGCGTACACCGCGAGCAGCTGCACCCCCTCGTACCAGTTCGTCTCGCCGTTGAGACAGAGATACGCGAACACCGCGACCCCGAGAGCAACCGCGAGGATCTCGAACGGCGTGAAGATCAGGTCGAGCGGATGGCCGAGCGGATACGAGATGAAGACCAGGAACGGCGTGACGAAGAGCGCGATCTGCACGCTCGACTGCATCGAGATATTGAGCGCCGTGTCCATCTGATTGCGCATCGCCAGCACGATCGCGGTCGAATGCTCGGCGGCGTTGCCGACGATCGCGAGGACGACGAAGCCGAGGAAGATCTCGTTCATGCCCCACGCCCGCCCCGCCTGATGCACCGCATGCACGAGTCCCTCGGCGATGACGCCCATCAGCACGCTCGCGCCGAGCAGGACGAGCACCGCCTTGCGGATGCTCCACGTCTCGAACTGCTCGATCTCCTCGTGCGTGTCGGCGAGGGCGTCATCGGCGTACGTGTTCAAACGGTGCTTGTGCGTGCGGAAACTGAAGTAGAGGCCGAGGGCGTACGAGGCCACCAGAATGACCGACGTCCCGATCGAGACCTGGTGAATCAGCTCCGGATGATGCGCCTGCGCGGCGGTGCGGAAGAAGAGCGCCGGCACGATGACCGCCGCTACCGCGAGGATCAGCTGCCCGCCCTGCGCCTCGGCGCCGAGGGCATTGAACTTCTGCGACTCGCGCTTCCACCCGCCCATCAGCATCGCCAGTCCGGCGACGAAGAGCAGGTTGCCGAGGATCGAGCCGGTGAGCGACGCGCGCACGACCTCGATCAGTCCCGCGCGGATCGCGAAGATGGCGATGATCAGCTCCGCGAAATTGCCGAAGGTCGCGTTGAACAGCGCGCCGTACGTCGGTCCCATCCGATGCGCGAGATGCTCCGTCGCGTGTCCGATCCACGCCGCCACCGGCAATACCGCGATGCACGAGAAGACGAACTGCCAGATCAGCGCGTGCGTGAAGAACTGCAGGTAGATCGCGACCGGAATCGTCGACCAGGCGAGCCAGCGGAGGACATGTTTCATGCGGAGGAGAGTTTACATGGGACCGATGAACGCAGAACGCAGAACGCAGAGCCAGAACTGAGAAAGCTCGTTTCTTCGTTCTTCGTTCTGCGCTCTGCGTTCTGCGTTCGCCGTTAAACTTTCTCGGCATGCACATCGAAACAGCGATCGAGGACCACATCGCCAGGCTCACCCTCAACCGCCCCGAAAAACTGAACGCCTTTACCGGCACGATGCGCGAGGATCTGCTGGAGGCGCTGCGCATCTGCGAGCACACCCCCGAGGTGCGGGCGGTGGTGATCACCGGCGCGGGACGCGCGTTCTGCGCGGGCGGCGACGTCGAATTCATGAGCGGGCTGCAACAGAAGAAGGACGTGAAGTCGTTCCGCAAACTGCTCGACGCGGGACGCGACGTGGTCGTGCAGATCGTGTCGATGGAGAAGCCGGTGATCGCGTCAGTGAACGGCGTCGCGGCGGGCGCCGGGTGCAACCTCGCGCTGGCGTGCGACTACCGCATCGCCTCCGATCAGGCGAAGCTCGGCGAGACCTTCGTGCGCATCGGCCTGCATCCCGACTGGGGCGGCACGTGGCTGCTGCCGCGCCTCGTCGGCCGCAGCCGCGCGATGGAGCTGCTGATGTCGGGCCGCATGGTGGGCGCCGCCGAGGCGCTGGTGATCGGGATGGTCGACCGCATCGTCCCCGCCGCCGAGCTCGCGAGCGAGACGCACGCGCTTGCGCGCTCGATCGCCGACGGTCCGCCGCTCGCGATCGCCGGCATCAAACACGCGCTCAATGCCTCCGAGCGCAACGACCTCCGCGCCCAGCTCGAACTGGAGGCGGAGCATCAGCTTTCGTGCTTCCAGTCGCGCGACTCGGCGGAGCGGATCGCGGCGTTCCTGAAACGCGGCTAGCGCTTCTTCTCGCCGTCGAGCAGGAAGTACTGTGACTGCGGTCCCTTGCCGGCCTGCATCACGGTGCCGTCGACGGGGCACTTGTACTCCGCGCCCGGCTCCGGGCTCTTCACGCGCAGCAGGGTCTCGTCCTTCGGGCAGATGTAAGTGCGCGCGCCGGAACCGTCATCGTACCGATGCTGATGTTGCTGCTGCTGGAGGTTGAACTGCGGAACCTGGTCCGACGGCACCGTCATCTTGAACTGCAGCATCACCGCGAGCGTCAACGCGAGCATGGGTACGACCTCCTGCGCGGATTTTACGCGGTGCGACGGACGACGACCAGCGTCTGGTCGTCCTTCTGCGGCGCGTCGTCGACAAAGTTGTCGACGGCGTCGGCGATCTGGTCGCGGATCATCGCGGCGTTGCAGTCGAGGTGCTGCTGCAGCAGCGCTTCGAGCCGCGCGTTCTCGAACTCTTCGCCCGCCATATCCTCGGCCTCGGTGATGCCGTCGCTGTAGAGCACCGCGGTCGAGCCGGCGGGGAACGGACGCGTCTGCAGCGCGTAGCGCGTGCCGCCGAGGATCCCGATCGGCAGGCCGTGCGACTTCATCAGCTCGATGCGATCGCCGGTGATCACATACCCCGGGTTGTGTCCCGCGTTCACGAACTGCAGCGTCCCCGCCTCGGGATCGATCGACACCATGATCATGGTGACGAACTTGTTCTCCGCCGACCAGCTGTGGATGTGGCGATTGAGCTCCGTGGCGATCTCGCTCAGCTCGCGCCCCTCGGCGAACAGCAGTTGCACGACGGCGTGGAGCGCGGACACCAGCAGCGCCGCGGGCATCGACTTGCCGGCCACGTCGGCGACGAGCGCGGTCAGCACGCCGTCGCGGAGGAAGAAGGCGTGATAGTCACCGCCGACCTGGCGGGCGGGACGCGAGAGCGCGGCGATTTCGATGCCGTCGACCTGCGGGATCGACTTCGGCAGAATGTCGCGCTGGATCGTCGCGGCCAGCTCGAGCTCGCGCTCCATGGCCTGCTTCTCGAGCGCCTCGCGATGCAGGCGCGCGTTCTCGAGCGCGATCGCGACCTGATTCGCGAAGAGCGCGAGCAGGCGCAGCTCGTTCGCCTCGAACGCGCCGATGCCGCCTTCGCGCGTCTCGCGATCGGCCGCCGCGAGCACGCCGATGATCGAGTCGTTGCTGCCCTTGATCGGCACGGCGACGAACGTCTCGCAGCTCGGGAAGAGACAGTCGCCGCCGCCCTCGAACGTCAGCGGCTTGCCCTCGCGCATCAGCTGTTCGCTCAGCTCGCGCTCGAGGAAGTCGGCGCGCACGTCGCCGAAGGAGCGGTACAGCGTGTAGCCGCCCGCCTCCTCGCGCAGGAACAGCGCGGCGCGGCGCGCGTTCGTGAGCGAGATCATGCGGAAGAGGATCTCGTCCGCGAGCTCGTCGACGTTGAGGGTCGAGGCGATGGAGAGGCCGATGTCGTACAGCGACTCGAGCTCCCAAAGCCGGTATTTGAGCTGGAAGTCGCCCTCGCGCGTTTCGGCGATCAGGCGCTGGTTGGTGATGAAGGTGGCGAGGACCGCCGCGCCGGCGCGGGCGAACACCAGATCGTCGTCATCGACGCCGTCGGCTTCGCCGGCGAGGGCGAGGAGGCCGAGGGAGTCGCGCTGCGACTGCAGCGGCACGACGATCGCGGGCGCGGGCTGCAATACCGCCTGCGCATCCCCTTCGAGGATCTCCGGGGCGACGCAGTGATGCGACTTCGCCGCGAGGCGCAGCTCCGAGCCGCGCGCGTCGCGCAGGTACAGCGCGCCGCAGTCGAAGCGCGTATGCCGCGTGAACGCATCCAGGATCAGCAGGCCCTGACTCGCCATCGGCGAGCGCTCGAGCTGCTGCAATTCGTGGATGAAGTTCGCGAAGGAGTGCACGGGGAGACGATATCAGGTGCTGTGTGCCGGGTGCTGCGTGCTCCTACAAACCCATCTCCTTCGCCGCGGCGTCTTCATCGGGGTAGATGGAGGCGTAGTTGGCGAGGCCCATGATCTGGAAGGTCTTGTGGATGACGGGGGTGAGGCAGCAGAAGCCGATGCGGCCGCCTTTGTCGATCATCTTCTCGATGATCTCGATGAGGATGCTGATGCCGATGGAGTTGACGATTTTGGTTTCGCGGAGGTTGAGCAGGAGCGAGCGCACGTCGGCGTCCATCAGCTCGTAGGCGCGATTCGCGATCTCCTCGCCGCCCACGTTGTTGATGTACCCCTTCGTGTACATGATCGCGCCGTTCGCGCCCCGGCGGTCGACCGCGACTCTCAGTTCTTCAGTCATGTTCCTTCCCGATCTTCACCATGTGAATGGTCGTCCCGCCTTCGCTGGTCGTGATGGACACTTCGTCCATGTGCGCCTCGATGATCTGCAAACCCCACCCGCGCTTGTGGACGGTGCCGAGTTTCTGCCGGCGGGAACGGGCCTCGGTCACGTCGAAGCCCCGGCCGTGATCGGTGATCCAGATGTCGATGCGCGAGCTGCCCTCGCCCAGTGAAGTGCCGGTGATTCTTACATAGATCCGACGATCGGCGCTACCGGAGTGCTCGCGTGCATTGATGCACGCTTCGATCATGGCGTGAGCCATTTCATCGATCGATTCCGACGGCATCCCCAGCTCCCGCGCCAGATTGCCGGCAGCGCGCGCCGCGGCGATCTCGATGTCGGGAACCATCGGGAGCGTCAGCTCCATTTGCCGCTCGGCGGTCGCTGTCATGAAGCGATCATCCTCAGCGCGTGCGATCTCAAAAGGAGAGAAACAGGGCGGCGGCGGTCCGGATCCACTCCGGCACTCCGCCGAGACGGTCGAGCGCCAGCAGCGCGACCGTGTTCACAGCCAGCAGTCCGGGAAGAACGTACGTGCTGGAGAGCGCCACTTCGAAGCGGGTGGTGCGGGTCTGCGCGATGTTGTTCATGGATAGCCCCCTCATTTGTCGAGGCCATCCCTGAGCAACGTGACTGCCACCGGTGCCGGATCAGCGCATTCTCTCCTAAGTCGATCAGCGAGCGTAGTTTACACGAGACAGACTGGATGTGTTGCGGTTTTGGGGTGTGTTGCATTCTGCGACTAATGGTGGGAGTCTCAAAGTTTCAGAGCCTCAAAGTGATTTGAATGTGATACTTACTAATGAATGTCCCAATTTGCGACATCTGTCGTAATTTTTGACAGTTCGTCTTTTTTTCGATGGAGCGTCGCGCGGTTGATGCCCAGGATTTTGGCGGCTTTCGAGATATTTCCCTTCGTGAATGCCAAAACCCGGGCCACATAACGGGCTTCGAGCTCGTCGAGCGTGGGCAGGTCGCCGGAAAGCTCGCGCTCGTCGGTGCCGGTGGCGGACTCGGGCAGGAGGAGGTCGCCCGGGTCGATGACGGGGTCAGTGGTGAGCGCCATCGCGCCTTCGATGAGGTTCTCGAGCTCGCGGACGTTGCCGGGGAAGGGGTAGCGCATGATCTTCTGGAGCGCTTCCTGGGTGATGCGGACGTCGCCGAAGCCTTCGCGCTTGCCGTATTTGTCGAGGAAGAAGCGGACGAGCTTCGGGATGTCGTCCTTCCGCTCGCGCAGCGGCGGGAGCACGATCTCGACGACCTTGAGCCGGTAGTAGAGGTCGTTGCGGAAGTCGCTGTGCTCGATCATGTCCTCGAGGTTGCGGTGAGTGGCGGAGAGGATGCGTACGTCGACGGGGATCCGCCGCCGGCCGCCGAGCTTTTCGACCTCGCGCTCCTGCAGCACGCGGAGCAATTTCGCCTGCAGTGCGAGCGGGATGTCGCCGACTTCGTCGAGGAAGATCGTCCCGCCCTTCGCAAGCTCGAATTTTCCTGGACGCGCTTCGACGCCGGTGGCGACGCCGCGCTCGATGCCGAAGAGCTCGGACTCCAACAGCGTCTCCGGCAGCGCGGCGCAGTTGATGGCGACGAACGGTCCCTCGCGCCTCGGCGAGTTTCCGTGGAGGAGCCGCGCGACCATTTCCTTGCCGGTGCCCGACTCGCCGCGAATGAGCACGCTGGCCTGCGAGTCGGCCACGCGCGCGACGAGATCGATCACGCGCTGCATCTTCGGCGACTCGCCGACCATCAGGCGATCCGAGGCCTCGCGCAGCATGCGGTGCTTGAGCGCGCGGTTCTCGTCTTCGAGCGTTTCGCGCACTAGGTCGAGGCGATGAAAGTGACGCGTGTTCTCGATCGCCGCGCCGCCGATGGCGGCGATGGACGCGAGAAAGCGGAGGTCGTCTTCGAGGAACGCGCCGGCGCCGGCCGAGCCGCGCACTTCCTTGCCGCCGACGCCGATGACGCCGAGGATCGAGTCGCCGGAGACCATCGGCGCGATCAGCAGATCGCTGCCCGCGCCGCCGAGGAAGCGGGAGACCGTGACCATCATCGGCTCGCGCGAGGCCATGACCTGCTTGATCGGCGGCTCGGCGAGAATCGCGTCGGGCGCCGGCGCCTCGACGCCGAACGTGAACAGCGTCTGCACCTGCAGCTTGTCGTCGAGCGCGAAGACGAAGCCGGTGGTGGCATCGAGCACCGCGATCGCCCGATGCATCAGCTCCTCGAGCAACTCATCCTCGGGACGCAGCGTGTTGAGCGCGCGCCCGACGTCGTACAGCGCCTCGAGCTGGAGGAGCTTGCGACGTAATTCGAATTGCGACTGGGGCATCTACTTACCGAGCGCCTTCCGGCACTCCCCCAGCAGGAAGTCCCCGTTCCATGTCTGATAGAACGCCTGGTCCATCGAGTAGATTCTGATGAGCAGCGCGCTCGCTTCGTCGAAGCGGCCCGTCTTCATGAGCGTGCGCGCGAGAAAATACGTCGCCCGGATCGTCTGCGCGTCGCGCTCCTCCCGCTCCATCAGCGCCCGGAACCCCGCCTCTGCCTCCGCGAAGCTCCGCTTCTGATACGCGCAGAGCGCGCGCTCGTAATTGCCGGAGAGGCGGCAGGTCGATGGGGGAGCGGCCTGGGCGGTGGCCGCGAGGAGTGCGAGAATGAGCGCGTATCGCATGAATGTGCTTCGTGTTCCGTGTTCCGTGACCCGGGCATGGTCGCTTGTGCGAAACAGCACGGGTCACCAGACACGGAACACGCTTCTGCACGAACAGGATACAGTCGAACCTTGCGACTCGGCATCTTAGGCGGCGGCCGCGCCGCATGGGCATTCGGTTCCGCCTGGAAGCGGATGGGCTGGCCGTTGACCGGGGTATGGCTGCGGGATGCGTCGCACAGTCACATCGCGGAGCTGCTGGAGACGGCGCGGATGGAGATGTCGGATCTCGCGCGGGACTCGGAGCTGTTGCTGGTCGCGGTGAGCGATCGGGCGATCGCGGAGGTGGCGAAGGCGGTGCCGGAGACCGAGGCGCTCATCTTTCATGCGAGCGGCGCGCTGCTCAGCATGCGCGGCGGGTTCTCGCTCCATCCGCTCAAGGCATTGCCGCCCGTCGGCGAGCCGGTCGACCTGGGCGGCACGCTGCTCGTGTTCGAGGGCCAGCACCGCCGCACGGCGAAGCTGATCGCCGCGGCGGCCGGCGCGCGCTTCGCCGAGGTCTCGCCCGAGCAGAAAGCGCTCTATCACGCGGCGGCGGTCTTCGGATCGAACTACGTCGCGGCCGTGCTCGACATCTCCGAGCGGCTGATGCGCGAGGCCGGCGTCGGCTCCGTACGCGAGGATCTGATCGCGCTCGCGCAGTCGGCGATCGAAAACTGGCGGCGCCATCACGACGACAAACGCTTCACCGGACCCGCCGCGCGCGGCGACCGCGACGTCCTCCTCTCCCACCTCGAGGCACTGCGCGGCGATCCGCAACTCGCGCAAATCTACGAACTTCTGGCGGACGGGATCGCTCGCGCGAAACTTGCCGCTCCCGAATAGCGGGTGCTACGATCCAACGGCCGGAGCCAGCATGGTCTTCTTCAACTACGCGACAATGCAGATGGCCGCGAAGATCGTGTATTACGGTCCGGGGCTCTGCGGGAAGACCACGAATCTCCATCACATCTACACCAAGACCTCGCCGCAGAGCCGCGGCGAGATGGTCAGCCTCGAGACCGAAACCGACCGCACGCTGTTCTTCGATCTGCTCCCGATCGACGTCGGCGTGATCGGCGGATTCAAGACCCGCCTGCAGCTCTATACCGTCCCCGGACAGGTCTTCTACAACACGACGCGCAAGCTCGTGCTGAAGGGCGTCGACGGGATCGTGTTCGTCGCCGACTCGCAGAAGCCGATGCTCGACGCGAACGTCGAGAGCCTCGGCAACCTGCGCGAGAACCTCGCCGAGATCGGCCTGAATCTCGACGACATCCCGCTCGTCGTGCAGTTGAACAAGCGCGACCTGCCCAACGTGGCGAGCGTCGAGGACATGATCACCGCGCTCGATCCGCACCATCGGTACGAGCACGTCGAGTCGGTGGCGTCGGGCGGCGTGGGCGTCTTCGAGACGCTGAAGATGATCTCGAAGCTGACGCTGCGCACGCTGCGGCGCCGCATGACCGGCGACGAGTCGCGTCCGCAGCCGCCCGCACGCGTCGCGCAGTTCCGCGTGCAGGACAACTCCGTGACCCCGCCGAGTCCCGCGCGCACGCTCGCCGCGACCACGCCGATTCCGATCGTCACCTCGACGCCGGTGATCGAGTCGCCGCCGTTCGACGAGGTCGAGGAGCTTTCCGCGGCCGAGGAAGTGCTCCCCGAAGTCGATCGCAACATCATCGCCGACGCGCCGGTCGCCGCTCGCGCTCCGGAACCGGAGCCGGTCGCCGAGCCCGAGCCGGAGCCGGAACCGATCGCCGCCGCGCCCGAGCCGGAGATCGACTTCAGCCGCACGGAGAAACCGCAGAAAGTCCAGCCCGAGGTCAAGACCGTGAAGGTGCGGTCCTCGGTCGATGTCATGTCGGAGCTCGAGGCGCTGCGCAAGCGCGCGACCGCCAGCACGCCGAAGACGGCGAAGCGCGACGCTCTCGCGGACCTCGCCGCGCTGCGGCCGAAGCGCAGCATCCAGCGGACGCTCAACCTGCAGATCCCCGCCGACGTGCTGGCGCGCGCCAAATCCGTTCGGGTTACACTATCGTTCGAAGACAACGAAGCGGGCGTCCTCGAGTCGAAAGAGCAGCAGCTGGAGCTCGGCGACACCGCGGATGTGCAAAGCGTCTCGGTCAACCTGAAAATCGAATCGGCGTGACGGGAGCGAGGGGGTGCGAATGCGGAACACACTGTTTCTGACAGCGGTCGCGTTGTATTCAGTCGCCTGCGCGACGACCGCTCCGGCCCCGCAGCCCGTCCCCGCGGCGCAGCACGCAGCGCGCCCCACGCAGCACTCACTCGACGCCGACCAGTTCCGCAAAGACCTCGAAGACGCCTGGACGAAAATTCTCGCCGCTCCCGAGCAGCCGACGCCCGAGACGCCGGTGGTCGACATCGACGCCGCGGCCTCGATTCCAATCCCGCAGCACCGCACCATCGACTCCGCGGTGCGCCTCTTCAGCGTCGACATGAAGGACAGTATCCAGACGTCGCTGCTGCGCTCCGCGCGCTACCGCGACAGGATCGACAAGGCGCTGGCCGAGCACAAGCTGCCGAAGGGGCTCGCGTATCTGCCGGTCATCGAGAGCGCGTATATGCCGACGCTCACCTCGAGCGCCGGCGCGCACGGGATCTGGCAGTTCATGCCCGACACCGCGCGCGAGTACGGGCTGCGCGTCGACTGGTGGGTGGACGAGCGCGCCGATCCCGACCGCTCCACGCGCGCGGCGGCGGCCTATCTGAAGGACCTGCACGTGATGTTCGACGACTGGGCGCTGGCGCTCGCCGCATACAACTGCGGCCCGGGCCGCGTGCGCCGCTCGCTCGACGAGATGGGCGCGACGACGTTCTGGGAGCTGCTCGATGCGGCGGCGCTGCCGAAGGAGACGCGCGGCTACGTGCCGACGTTCTTCGCGACGCTGCTGATCGCGAGCGATCCCGAGACCTACGGGTTCACGCTCGGCAAGCCCGCGGAGCGCGAGGACGATGAGAAGCGCGTCGACGTCCGCGGTCCCGTGTCGCTCGCGTACATCGCCGAAGTGACCGGCGTCGACGAAGACGAGCTGCGCGGCATGAACCCCGCCCTGCGCCGCGGTGTCGTGCCTCCGGGTCGCGCGTCCGTGCGCGTGCCGGCGACTGTCGCGGATACGCTGACTGCGCGCGCCGACACGCTGCGCCAGGACGACGCCTATGTGAAGGTGTGCACGTTCAAGCTGCGCGAGGGCGACTCGATCAAGCGACTCGCCCGCGCGATCGGCACCAAGCCGGAGACGCTCCTCGCGATGAACAACCTCGGCTCCGCGAAGGAAGTGAGCCGCGGCGATACGATCTACCTCCCCGTCCGCGCCCGCGAGCTCGGCTCGCTGCTGGCGCAGAGCAACGTTTATTACGCCGTGAAGAAAGGCGACACGCTCTTCTCCATCGCCAAAAAGAACGGCCTCACCGTCGCCGAGCTCCGCGAGCTGAATGACCTCGATCGACGTGCCTCTTTGCGTGTGGGGCAGAAGTTGAGAGTGATCGCTCCACGGACGCTCAACGCAGGCGGGATGTAGGAGTGCGGCGACCTAGCCGCCGCTCTGAGAGCGGTGGCTTTCGCCACCGCACTCCTATAAATTCGCCCTCCCATGGCCGAGAGCAGCGACTACAAGAAAACCCTCAACCTTCCCCAGACCTCGTTCGCGATGAAGGCGAACCTGCCGCAGAACGAGCCGAAACGGCTCGAGCAGTGGCGCGGCATGAACCTCTATGAGCTGATTCGCCGCAAGTCGGAAGGGCGGCCGAAGTTCGTGCTGCACGACGGACCGCCGTACTCCAACGGCAGGATTCACATCGGTCACGCGCTCAACAAGACGCTCAAGGACATCGTCGTCAAGTCGAAGACGATGCTCGGCTACGACTCACCGTATGTCCCGGGCTGGGACTGCCACGGCCTCCCGATCGAGCACGCCGTCGACAAGGAGCTCGGCTCGAAGAAGAAGGAGCTGTCGCCGGCGGAGTTCCGCCGCACCTGCCGCCAGTTCGCCGCGAAGTATCTCGACATCCAGCGCGCAGACTTCATCCGCCTCGGCGTGTTCGGCGACTGGGACCATCCGTACACGACGATGTCCTTCGACTACGAAGCCGACATCGCCGGCGCGCTCGGGCGCTTTTTCGAGAAAGGCATCGTCTACAAGGGATTGAAGCCGGTGCACTGGTGCACGGTCGACCAGTCCGCGCTCGCCGAGGCCGAGGTCGAGTATCGCGAGCACACATCACCGTCGGTATACGTGCGATTCCGTCTCCTCGACGAATCCGTGACCTCACTCGACCTCGGCGTCGAGATCCCGCTGTTCGCGGTCATCTGGACCACGACGCCGTGGACGCTGCCCGCGAACCTCGCGATCGCGGTGAAACCCGACTACGACTACGCCCTTGTCGAGCGCAATGACGAGCATGACGCCGCGCGTTATCTCATCGCCAACGATCTCGTCGAAACGGTCACGAAGAACTTCGGCTGGGACGACTACAAAGTCGTGAAGCTCTACAAGGGCATGGTGCTGGAGAATCTCCGCTACCGCCATCCCTTCCTCGACCGTGAAGGCATCTTCGTCCTCGGCGACTACGTCACGCTCGACGCCGGCACGGGCCTCGTGCACACCGCGCCCGGCCACGGCTCCGACGATTTCAACACCGGCCGCCGCTACGGCCTCGAGATCTACACACCCGTTAACCATCGCGGCGAGTTCACGCCCGACGTGCCATTGTGGGCCGGCATTCACGTGTCCAAGGCGAATCCGAAAATCGTCGAGTACCTCGGCGAGATCGGAGCGTTGATCAAGAGCGAGAACCTCGTCCATCAGTACCCGCACTGCTGGCGCTGCAAGAACCCCGTGATCTTCCGCGCGACCGAGCAGTGGTTCATCTCGATGGATGAAGGAGAGTCGAGCCTGCGCGTCCGCGCGCTCGAAGAGATCAATAAAGTGCAGTGGTTCCCCGCGTGGGGACGCGACCGGATGTACGGCATGGTCGAGAACCGCCCCGACTGGTGCATCTCGCGCCAGCGTCTGTGGGGCGTGCCGATCACCGTGCTCTATTGCGAGTCGTGCAACGAGCCGGTCACGACGCCGGAGTTCTTCGCGAAGGTGACGGAGCACTTCCGCGCCGAGGGCGCCGACGCGTGGTACGAGCGCCCGCCGAGCGACTTTCACGACGCGCCGTGCAAGTGCGGCAGCACGTCCTTCCGCAAGGAGAACGACATCCTCGACGTCTGGTTCGACTCCGGCTGCTCGCACCTCGCGGTGCTGAAGCGGCATCCCGACCTGCCGTGGCCCGCGCAGGTGTATCTCGAGGGACACGACCAGCATCGCGGCTGGTTCCAGTCCTCGCTGCTCGTCGGCACGGCGATCGAGGGCGGCGCGCCGTTCGAGCGCGTCGTCACGTGCGGTTTCGTGCTGAACGAGGGCGGCGAGAAGATGTCGAAGTCGAAGGGCGACGCCCTCTCGCCGCAGGACGTGATCAAGCAGAGCGGCGCGGACATCATGCGGCTGTGGGTCGCGGTCAGCGACTACAGCGACGACATGATGTTCGGCCCGCAGATCATGACGCGGACGAGCGAGGGCTATCGCAAGATCCGCAACACCGCGCGCTACCTGCTCGCGAACCTGAGCGACTTCGACCCGGCAACCGACGCGCTGCCGGCCGATCGCCTGCTGCCGCTCGACCGCTGGATCCTCGACCGCGCCAGCCGCGCCGTCGCGCGCTGCCGCCAGGCCTACGACGAGTTCGAGTTCCACATCGTCTACCACCGCATCCTCGAGCTCTGCACGGTCGATCTGTCGTCGATCTATCTCGACGCCTCGAAGGACACGATGTACTGCGACGCGCCCGCATCGCGCGAGCGCCGCAGCGGACAGACGGCGATGTACGAGGTGCTGCGCGGCATCGCCGGCGTGATGGCACCGATCCTCTCGTTTACGTCCGAGGAGATCCATGAGGCGATGCCGGGCGAAAAGGAAGCGTCGGTGCATCTCACCGACATGCCGAAGCTCGACGTCACCCTTCCCGCCGAAACGGCGAACGCGTGGCAGCGCCTGCTGCGTATCCGCGACGCGGTGCTGGCGGTGCTCGAGCGGGCGCGCGCCGCGAAACAGATCGGGCAATCGCTCGAAGCCGACATCGCGCTGTACGGCAACGTCGACGACCTCGGCGTCGATCTTGCGAAGCTCTTCATCGTGTCGCACGTCGACATCCGGCCCGCGGATGAATCGATCGCCGATTTCGTCGACGTCGAAGGACTCGGCCGCATCGGCATCGCATGGTCGTCCGCACGCGGATTGAAATGCGGACGCTGCTGGCAGTATCGCGAGGAGGTCGTCGAAGAAGGCGGACTCTGCGCGCGCTGCCGGAAAGTCGTCGACGAGCTCGCACCGCGCGAAGTTCCAACCGCGTAACCGCTGCTACACTAGCGGCACGCGTAAATGCGAAGGAGGTTGCTGTGGCAATCAAGATGAAAAAGGTGAAGAAGGCCGCGAAGAAGGTGGCCGACAAGGTCGTGACGGCGGCCGGCGATGCGTACGACGCCGCGTCGGACTACGCGAAGCCGATCGTGAAGAAGATCAAGAAGGCCGCGAAGCCGAAGGTCAAGGCGCTGAAGAAGGCCAGCGGCCCGGTGGTCAAGGCGGCGAAGAACGCTGCGAAAAACGTCGCGAAGGAAGCGATCGCGGGCGCGGCGAAGGGTTTGAAGAAGGCAGGCAAGAAGATCTGACGTTTTGCGCTACGCCGATCTTCATCTCCACACGTACCACTCGGATGGTACCCGTTCCCCGAAAGAAGTCGTCGATGTCGCGCGCTCACACGGTCTCGACATCATCGCCATCAGCGATCACGACAACCTGGCCGCGTACTACGAGATCCGTTCGTACGCGGAGCAGTGCGGTCTGACGCTGATACCGGCGATGGAGCTGTCGTGCGGTTTTGAAGGCGTCGACGTGCACATCCTCGCGTATGCGTTCGATCCGCTCGACGAGCGGATCGACGCACGCCTCCGCGGATTTCGCGAGACCCGCCACCGCCGCGGCTACGCGATCGTCGAGCGCCTGCGCGCGCTCGGGATCAACATCAGCGCGGACCGCGTCGACGAGCTCGCGGCCGGCGGCGCGATGGGACGTCCGCACGTCGCGCGCGCGCTCGTCGAAGCGGGTCACGTGTCGTCGGTGTCCGAGGCGTTCGATCGTTTCCTCGGCGCCGGCAAGCCGGCGTACATCGAAAAGGAGCGCTTCCGCATCGGCGAAGCGGTCTCGCTCATCCGGGACGCCGGCGGCCTCACGTCGATCGCACACCCGACGCTCTACCCCGAGCACGAGCGCCTGGTCCCCATCCTCCTCGACGGCGGTATCGACGGCGTCGAAGTGATGCACCCCGAAGTCGACGCCATCAACCGCGAGCGCTACACCAACCTCGCCCGCTTCCGCGGCAAGCTGACGACGGGCGGATCCGACGATCACGGGACGGTGAAGACGTCGGAGACGCTCGGCACCATTCGCGTTCCCGAAACCATGATCGGGCCGATTCTGGAACGCGTTTCGTGACTCGTGTTCCGGGATCCGGGAACACGGAACCCACTACTTCGGCGCCTTCACGTACTTCTCGAGCCAGTTGTCCATCTCCCACATCATATGCAGCACCGACTCCCGCGCGCGGTAGCCGTGCGCTTCGTAGGGGAGCATCACCAGACGCGCCGTGCCGCCGAGGCCCTTCATCGCCTGGTAGAGGCGCTCGCTCTGGATCGGAAACGTGCCGGTGTTGTTGTCGTCGATGCCGTGGATCAGCAGCAGGGGCTCGTTGATCTTCTGCGCGTGGGTGAACGGCGACATGCGGATGTAGGTCTCGGGCGTCTCCCAGAACGAGCGCTCCTCGGACTGGAAACTGAACGGCGTCAGCGTGCGGTTGTACGCGCCGCTGCGCGCGATGCCGGCGCGGAACAGATCGCTGTGCGCGAGCAGGTTCGCGGTCATGAACGCGCCGTACGAGTGACCGCCGACCGCGATGCGGTCGCGATCGCCGACGCCGCGCCGCACGACCTCGTCGATCGCCGCCTGCGCCCCCGCCACGAGCTGCTCGACGTACGTATCGTTCGGCTCCTTCGTCCCCTCGCCGACGATCGGGATCGTCGGATTCTCGAGGATCGCGTAGCCGCGCACGAGCCAGGGCGTCGCCGACATCGGACTCACGCGGATGAAGCGATACGGCGAATCGGTGAGCTGCGACGCGGCGTCCGCGCTCTTGAACTCGCGCGGGTACGCCCACATCAGCACCGGCAGCCGTCCGTCGCGCGCGGGATCGTAGCCGGGCGGCAGATACAACGTCGCGCTCAGCATCACGCCGTCGGCGCGCTTGTACTGGATCAGCTCCTTCTTCGCGCCGTTCAGCTGCGGCGACGGATGCGGGAAGCTCGTCAGCGCCGCCATTGTGTTCTTTCGCAGATCGCGCCGCACGTAGTTCGGCGGCTCGTTCACCGCCTCGCGGCGCGTGAGGAGCGAGCGCCCGTCCGTTGCGAGATCGACCGGATACTCGAAGTACGGCGCCGCGCTGCGCCACAGTTCCGTCGTCTTCTTCGACTTCAGATCGAGCGCACGCACGAACGGCCGCAGCCCCTCGGACGAAGCGCCGTCGCCGAACAGATAAACCGACTCGCCGCCGTTCGTCGTCTGCAGCACCCACGTCCCCTGCGGCGTCATTCGCTTCACCGGCGTTCCCGGATCGGCGTACGAGTCCTCGGATGAAAGATCGAAGATCAAATCCGCGGCGCGCGCCGGCGTGCCGGGACGCAGCCGCCATGTGCGCGTTCTGCGCGTCTTCCACCACGACTCCTGCAGCAGCGCCAGCTCATCGCCTCCCCAGCTGATTGCATCGAAGCGATACACCGTCGTCGCGAGCTGCGCCGGCTCGCCGCTGAACGGCGCCGCGAGCATCACGATCCTGTCGCGCTGCGCGGCCTCGGCGCGCGGGTTGCCCTTGTCGAGCGCCTCGAGCCAGTACAGCGTCGACGGCTTGTCGGCGCGCCAGCCGGCCTGCCGCGGACCTTCGCGCACCGCATCGAAGTCGGTCGGCACCGCGTCGGCGAGCGGCACGTCGGCGATCAGCCGCACGACCTTCCCCTCGCGATCCCACACTTCCATCCGCCGCGGGAACTGGAACTCCGTCGTGACGTAGGAGAACGGGCGGTGCGTCGTTTCGACGAGCAGATACGCGCCGTCCGGCGACGGCTCGGCACGCGTGATCATGCCGCTGCTGCCGATCGTGCGCGCCGTGCCGTCGAGCGACACCAGCGCGACGCTCGACTGCAGGTGATGCTCGAACGTCGACTCGTCGTACGCGTTGGTGAGCAGATCCTGATAGGTGCGACCCGGCGTGCGGCGGCCGAGGTTCTCCTGGATCACCGGACCGGCCGGCACCTCGGGCGCGGGCGGCGCTTCGCCGCGAACCGCGGACACGCGCGCCACGAATCCGTCATTGCCGCGCCACGAATACGGACGCGTGGGATGACTCGAGTTCAGCACGACCGTGCCGACGCGCGACGCGACCGCGTTCGCGGCGTCGACGACCCACAGCTCGACTCCCGACGCGCCCGCGTGCGTGAACGCGACGCGCGATCCGTCCGGCGACCACGATACCCAGCGCGCGCGCAGGCCGCTCGGCAGCCCGCTGATCGCACGCTCCGAGCCGCCGGAAAGGCGCAGCAGGCGCAGATCGCGCGCGTAATTGCTGCGCGTCTGTTCATGCGTGCGCGGATTGAAGCGAAGGCCGGCGAGCTGCAGCTCCGGCTGCGAGAGGTCCGCGATCGTCAGCAGCGGCGGAGCTTCGAGCAGCACGCCCCAGTCCCCCGGTCCGGCGATCAGGTTCGGCGTCAGCGGCGCGTCGGCGAGCGCAGCCAGCTCCTTCGGCGGCATCTGATATCCGTCCTCGGCGAAGACGGCAAAAGCGACGAGGAATGCGAACAGGAGCGACGTGGCGCGATTCATGCGCGAACGATATCAAACGCGCCACACGCTCGGATTTCACTGCACCGGCCATGTGTTGCGTACGTCAGCCGCATGCCGACGAGACTCTCCGAAATCTGGCCCGCACTCGAGCGCGTCGCGCGCGACGAGGGCGTACTGCACCTCGGCGCGAGCGGCATCGAGGACGCGCACGCGTCGCTGTTCGCACAATGGATCGAGCGCGGGCACCACGCGTCGATGGCGTACCTCGCGAAAAACGCCGCGATCCGCGCGCATCCGCGCGAGCGTTTTCCCTGGGCGCGCTCCGTGGTCGTGATCCTCGTCCCCTACGCGTCGGAGCGCCCTCACGCGCCGGAGCACGCGCTTAGCCATCACGTCGCGCGCTACGCTCTCGGCGACGATTACCACGAGGTTCTCGATCGCATCCTTCGCCGCTTCGAGTCCGAGCTCGACGGCGCGAAGAGCTGGCGCTACGTCGACACCGGCCCGCTCTCCGATCGCTCCTATGCCGCACAGGCAGGCCTCGGCTGGATCGGCAAAAACGGGATGCTGATCCACGAGGAGCACGGCTCGTACGTTTTCATCGGGACACTGCTCACATCGCTCGAAAACGACATTGCCGCCGCCACCGTCGCGGACCGCTGCGGCGCGTGCACCCGCTGCATCGACGCCTGTCCCACAAACGCCATCCTCCCCGACCGCACGATCGCATCCGCCGACTGCATCAGTTACGCGACGATCGAGCACCGCGGCCCGCTCCACCCCCGCCTCGCCACCCATCTCGCGGGCAACGCCTTCGGCTGCGACATCTGCCAGGAAGCCTGCCCCTGGAACGCCGCGCCCGCACCCACCCACCCCGCCTTCGCCCCCCGCGACGAATACCGCGCCACCCCCGTCACCGACCTGCTCCGTTTCACCCAGTCGGACTTCTCCGCCCTCTTCCGCCACAGCGCCATCAAACGCGCCAAACTGGCCGGCATGCTACGCAACGTAGAAGCGTTGACAGAGGCAGAAGGCCGAGGGATGCTGAACGAATGAGCAAGCGGATTACGGTGGAGGAACTGGCGGCGAACCTGCGGGAGCACCTTGCGGAGGTGGAGGCGGGAGAGTCGCTGACGATTGTCGACGAAGGGCAGGAGATCGTCAGGCTTGCCCCGGTGCCTTACATCGAGTCGCTGATCCGACCTCCGAAATCGCCCGGCCGCTTTCAGGATGTTGCCATTGGACCGCGCCCCAAAAACCTGCGGACTGATCCTGCACAAATCATCATCGACGAACGCGACTACGAGCGATCCGAAAAACGATGGCGATCGTGATCGCCTACATCGATTCGTCTGTCCTGTTGCGTGTCGTCCTGCGACAGGCAAACCCGCTTCCGGAGTGGAGCTCAATCGACGATGGAGTCGTGAGCTCGCTGGTGCATCTCGAAGTCACTCGAACGCTGGAACGACTTCGGCTTGAAGGCGAATTGGCTGAAGACGAGTTGCACGCGACAGAAGCGACGGCCGGCGAAATCCTGAATCGCATGATCACTCTCGAGCTCGACCAGCGCGTCGTCGACTTCGCAGCCCAGACTCTTCCCCACCCGCTCGGAACCCTCGACTCGCTTCATCTTGCTTCCGCGATGATGTATCGGCAGATACAGCCGGAAGGAATCGTCCTCGCCACCCACGACAAATCCCTCGCTCGCGCCGCCCGCGCGATGCACTTCGAAGTCATCGGCGCGGAGTAGCTACAGCTCGAACGCGCGGCCCACGATCGACGGGTCGACCGAGCGGTCCAGGTACTCCCACACCGCCAGCGCATCGGGATGATTCGCGATGGGTGGGGCGAGGCGGCGGGTTTCGGGGTCGTTGATGATGACCCGCGCGCGGCGGTACCAGTGCATCGCCTCCTCGGGATTGAGGCGGAGCTCTTCGCGGACGCCCTGGATCAGCAGGTACTGTTCGGCGGGGATGCCGGAGCGTTCGACCTCGCGGTACTGCGGCGCGAGCTGGCGCGCGCGGGCGCGGATGATCTTCAGTTTCAGACCCAGCGACTGCGTATCGAGGGCGGCCCGGTTGATCTCGCAGAGATGGCCGATCGCCATCCGCATCAGCTCCGGCTTCTCGTTGATGAACAGGCCGGCGCGATAGGTCAGCGACGTCGCGCCGCTGATCGCCTTGATCGCCGTCCACATCACCTGCCCCGTGACGCCGATCTCCATCGGCGACTTCGGCACTCCGAAGCGCAGCATCGCCGACGAACCGCGCAGCAACTCGTTCGGCATCTCGATGCGCGCGCCGCGCGCGGACAGGTTCTCGATGCGGACCTTCTCGCCCGCGAACGTCCCCTCGAGGAGCGGCGAGAGGAGAAAGCGGTCCGTCGAGCGAAGCTCGTCGATGCGGCTCGCGCGATGCGAGGCATGGAGCTGCGCGATCAGCGCCTGAACGGCCTCCGGCGGGCCGTACGTGCGCGCGCCCGAGACGTAGCGCCCCGGCGCCTCGGTCTGCGTCCAGACGATCATCGCCTCCAGCGACAGCGGCGCCGCCTTCAGCGCATCCACCGCGAGACGGAGCGACGCCTTCGCTCCCGTCTCCAGCGGCTTGTCGTGGCGGAACCGCGCCCCCTTCTCCGAGATGTCGCACACCGCCACCAACGCCCCGCCGAACGTGCCGCTGATGGGCGGCGCGAGCAGAAAGCGCTCTGCCGTTCGCAGATTCCGTGCTGCAGACTCGTGCATCGACATGTCGGGAATTCCGTCACAGCTTACACCGCGGCCGGCCCGTTTTTGTGATATCGCTCACGTTCATGAGTCCCCGATTCGACGTCATCACCTTCGACTGCTACGGCACGCTCATCGACTGGGAAAGCGGTATCGCCGGCGCGTTTCTCGGCGCCGCGGCCGCGGACGGCATCGAGCTTCGGCGCGATGACGTGCTTCGCACGTACGAGCAGATCGAGCCGGTCGTCGAGCACGAGCAGTTCCGCCTCTATCGCGACGTCCTCACCGAGACCGCCGCCCGCGTCGCGAACGTCCTCGGCTGGCCGCTTGCCTCCGAGCGCGCGACCTTTCTCGCCGACTCGCTCGCTGACTGGCAGCCGTTCCCCGACACGAACGCCGCGCTCGAGCGGCTGCGCGACGCCGGCTATCGACTGGGCATCCTGTCGAACGTCGACGACGAGCTCCTTGCCGCGACGCGCCGCCACTTCACCGTCGGCTTCGACCCGATCGTCACCGCACAGCAGGTGCGCTCGTACAAGCCCGCGCCCGGGCACTGGCGCGCGGCGCGAGAGCGCATCGGCGACGCGCGCTGGCTGCACGCCGCGCAAAGCAACTTTCACGACGTCGTGCCAGCGAACGCGCTCGGCCTGCCGACCGCGTGGGTCAACCGCCGCGGCGACACGGCGCGGCCCGGCGGCACGCCCACCTACGAAGTGCGGGACATGGCCGGACTCGCGGACCTGCTCGCCGTGTCATCCCGAGCGTGAGCGAGGGACCCAGGGCTCGGGTGGCGCGTTACTGCACATGCCTCGCGCCCCGCCCCTCCGGGTCCCTCGCTCACGCTCGGGATGACAGTCCATCAATACATCCCGCGCAATTTGATCAAGTACTTCGGGAAGTGCTTCACCGCCTCGATGCGGTCGAAGTGCAGGTCGTCGTCGACGACAGTCAGCGCGTCGAGCGGCACCGACTGCGGCAGTTCCGCGGCTTCCATCGCGAAGAGTCCCTCGAGCCCCTCATCGTCCTCGCTGCCCTCGTTGTCGAGCAACAGCCCCTCGACCATGTTCTCGGGGCCGAGGGCGTTGAGCTCGTTCTGGAGGTTCTCCATGACGGTCGGAAGGTCCGACAGCGCGTCGGCGAGGCGCTTGCGCGACTCCTCGTACGTAATGTCGAGCTTCGAGCCGGGATCGAAGTTGTCGATCGTCTTCTTCACGCCGCCGACGGTGAGCGACTCGCGCTCGTCGCCGGCCGTCGGCACGTCGTCCATCAGATCGGCATCGCCGTAGCGCGCGTAGCCGGCGATGACGACGAGCCGCACGTCGCGCTCCGTCGCGAGGATCAGATGCTCGTACGGATCGCCGTCCGTCCCCTTGATCACGACGACGTCCGCGTACTTGCCCGCTTCCAGCGTGCCGAGGGACTTCTCCCAGCCGACGGCGGCAGCGGCGTTCTTCGTCACCGCTTCGACGAGAGCGCGCGCCGGCACCTTCACCTTCGCGTCCTGAACCGTCAGCCACGCGACCTTCAGCTCTTCGAGCAGGTTCTTTCCGCCGCTCGGCGACCAGTCGCAGCCGATCGTGAAGCGGCGATTCTCGAATTTTTTCGGGTCGATCGTTTTCCCATAGAGCAGTGAGTTGCTGAGCGGCGACCAGACGATGTTGCAGCCGATGCCGTCGAGCGACGTGAAGTCGTCGTCATTCAGCGCGAGGCAGTGAATCGCCGCGACCGACTTCGCGAGCAGAGACTCGCCGGTCAGGTCGACATAGTGCTGGCGCGTCCGGTCGTCGATCCCTTCGCAGAGGTGGTAGAACAGCGCCGCCTTCCGGTTCGTGGCCGCGGTGACGGACTTGCGGAACGCCTCGACGTCCTCGGATTTGGTCGTGTTCACGTCCGGAATGCGCGTCGACGCCGCGGGCAGGTTCTTGTCGCCGGTGGCCTCGAAGTTCCGCACCGCGCCGGTGAAGTACGGCAGCGTCTTCGCGTACATCGACTTCATCCCCTGCACGGATGTAGTACCGCTGGCCAGCGCCTTCGTCTCGACGTAGCGCACGACGGCGGGGATGGTCGGCGCGTAGCTCGCGACGGCCTTCACCGGCATCTTCACCTGTTCGGCGTAGCTCGTGTCGCGCTGCCACTGCCCCCGGTTGTCGTAGCGCTTCGGCACCTCCCACGGCGCGATGACGTTGTAGACGAGATGGTTGTGCAGGTCGAGCATGCCGGGATAGATCGTGCCGCCGGTCTGCGTCGGCTGGACGTCCTTGAACCCGTTCGGCGCGGGGTCGGTTCGCCGCTGCACCGCGACGATCTTTCCGGCGCGGATGTAGAGCGCGCCGACGTCGATCACATCGCCTTCGACCGGCACGATTCGCCCGAGCAGCACGAGCGGCGGGGAGTCGAACGCGTTGAGGGCCATCAGGCCCGCGGACATGAGGACAGCTTCTCCCGCTTCTTCCTCGAACGAGCTCATCTCTGCCTCCGATTTGCCCTCATTGTAGTCCCGCAAAAGGATGAATACGGAAAGCCGTTCAGGCGTACACTCTTTCTTAAACAAAAAATTCGAACCAGGAGGCTTCCCATGGCTGAGGCATCACCTCTTCGTGCAATTTTCTTTGACGCCCGCGACACCCTGGGCAACGTCGATCGCCCCGGACATCTCGTTCCGTTCCGGCCGACGACCGAGCAGTTGCTGGAGTCCGTGAAGGCGCTCGGCGTGAAGATCGGCGTGATCACGAATCTGCCGAAAGACGTGAGCGCGGACCAGGGAAAGAAGATGGTGACGGATGCAGTGTTGTCGCAGGATCCGAAGAGCGGGAAACTGCGCACGATCGGGGACTACATCCCCGCCGATCACATCCTGACGAATCATGAAGCGGGCGTTTCGAAGCCCGATCCGCGGATCTATCGCAAGGCCGCGGAGCTCCTCGGCGTCAAGCCGTCCGAGGCGCTGTTCTGCGGCGAAAACCTCCCGGAATGCCTCGGCGCGGCGGCGGCGGGATTTAGTACCCAGCTCAAGCCATTTCCTCCGGGACACGAGTTCCTCTCCGCGCTGATCACGAAGCTCGGCGGCTCCAAAGTCGACAGCGGCCGCGCATTCGAGGCGCTCTTCGAAATGGAGCACCTCCTCGGCGAGCGCATCTTCGGCATCGGCAAAGCGTGCTGCAACGCGCTGAAGGCGCAGGACCCGAAGGCGCCGATCGCCGAGGGCGTGCGCGCGGCGATGGGCATCTTCGTCTACCTCATCGACGCCTTCGCCGATCCGACGCATCTGCGCGCCGAGGAGGCGGTCATCCCGCTCGCCGTCGCGCGCGGCATGGATCCGAAAGTCACACAGTGGGTGCTCAACCACCACGAACAGGCACGCGCGTACTGGCACTGCATCGACGTGGCGTGGAACCGCATCCTCAACGGCGACCCCGACGATCGCGCGATGGCCATCGGCGACTGGTGGCGGTCCACCGAGGCATTCGTGATCCTGTTCGAGCACCACGCCGTGCGCGAGAACAACGAGTTCTATCCCACCGCCGGCTCCTTCTTCACCGACAACGACGACACCCTGCTGATGGGGATCATCATGCAGATGGGCTGGCGCGACATCGGCCCGTTCGCCGGACTCGTCGAGTCCGCGGAGAAAGCGCTCGCCGGCGGAGGCGCGGAGGCGGCCGCGGCGAAGATTCCGATCCGGGCGAAAGCGCCGAAAGGCAAACCTGCAAAAGCACGTGCGACGGCACGTCCACGCGCGGCGAGGTGACACATGTGGGAGTTCGTGAAGCCTGACACGCACTTCTTCACACCGACGCAGCGGAAGCAGGTGGAGGCGCTCTTCGAGGCCATCCTCCCCGGCTCCGACACCAACCCCGGCGCGACCGACGCCAACGCCGTCGAGTACATCGACACGCTGCTGACGATGGACCACGACACCTACTACGCGATCCCGCAGATGCGGACGCTCTATCCCGTCGGCCTGCTCGTCGTCGAAGACGCCGCGCGGCGCATGTTCACCGGACGCGGCATCGCCGACCTCACCCTCGACGAGCGCACGCAGCTCCTCGACAAGCTCGCCGCCGGAAAAATCGAAGGGACGTCGTTCGCGGCCGCGGACCAGCAGCGCTTCTTCAACGAGCTCCGCACCCGCTGCATCGAAGGCTGCTTCGCCGACACGCGCTGGGGCGGCAACAGGGACTCCGTAATGTGGAAGTGGTACGGCTGGACCGTGCCGCCGCAGGAGTTCCGGCGCAAGCCGGCAACAGAAGCCGCGGGGCCGCCGTTGAAGATCAAAGGTGAGACGAGGCGGGGTGATGCCAGCGTGAAACCGAAGCCGGCGCGCAGGAGAGCCCGCACATGACCACCTTCAAACATCCCGACGCGATCATCGTCGGCAGCGGCGCGGGCGGCGGCACCGCCGCGCACGTCCTCACGCAGCGCGGCTGGAACGTCGTCGTGCTGGAGAAGGGCAACATGTGGCGCGCCGACGACTTCCTCCCCTTCGACGAGCTCCACTTCCGCGAGCACAAGGCGCTCATCCCGAAAGTCGACACCGACCCGATGACCTACGCCGGCAAATCGGACAACGAGACGATTCGCAGCGAGCGCTGGTGGGAAATCGAAATGGTCGGCGGCTCGACGATGGTGTGGGACGCCAACTTCCCGCGCTACGCCGACGAGGACTTCGCGGTCACGAAGTACCTCGACATGGCCAGCATCCCCGACTCGAAGAACATCGACATGGTCGACTGGCCGTGGACCTACGACGAGTTCCAGCCCTGGTTCGAGATGGCGGAGCGCGACTGGGGCGTCTCCGGCAGGGCGCGGCAGACCGTCGGCAAGAAAGGCGCGAAGCCGTGGTCGCAGGAGCGGACGCGCGATGGCTACGACTACGCGATGGAGCCGCTGCTGCTGCACGGCTCGACGAAGTTCCTGATGGACGTCTTCGACAAGGCCGGGATGCCGGCCTACGTCGGACCGCGCGGCATCAATTCGCGCACGCACGACTCGCGTCCCGCCTGCTCGTACTGCGGCTACGACCAGTTCTTCGGCTGCCCGTCGAACAGCCGGGCGAACGCGCAGAACACGGTGCTGACACAGGCGTATCACACCGGCCGTCTCGATCTCCGCTCCGGCCACTGCGTCACGCGCGTCGCGCACGAGCACGGAAAAGTGAAGGGCGTGTATTACAAGACCGAGCCGAACGGCGAAGAACGGTTCCTCGGCGCGAAGGTCGTCATCCTCTCCGCGCAGCCGATCCAGTCCGCGCGCCTCTTCCTGCTCTCGCAGGTCCCCGACCCGCACGACATGATCGGGCACTACCTCACCTATCACCCGAAGGGAAACCTCGACGTCACGTTCAACAACATGCCGGTGTGGGACACCGGACCCGGCTTCCAGCCGCGCACGGCGGTCGGCAGCCTGCAGCTGCGCGATCTCTACGTCATCAAGGACAAGAAGACCTATCTCACGAAGGGCGGCAAGTTCTCGATCTACGACCCCTACACCTGCATCCCGCCGCTGCGCAACATCAAGGGCGCGTCGTACGGCGCAGACAAGCCGAATGTCTGGGGAAAGAACCTCGTAAAGTATCTCGAGGAGCAGCGCTCGCAGGCCGGGCTCTCGTTCTC
>Ga0134123_10000370_pt1 | contig 30221 bp, 22 predicted proteins | sample KB303_FD_96460 | JGI IMG/M metagenome (GOLD analysis project Ga0134123, IMG submission 96460) | Terrestrial soil microbial communities without Nitrogen fertilizer from Kellogg Biological Station, Michigan, USA - KB3-0-3 | ecosystem: Environmental > Terrestrial > Soil > Unclassified ...
CCCCTTTAGGGGTCAGGGGTAAAAAACCCTCACCCGCTTTTTGTAAAGTTTATTAAGGCGGCTTTGGAGTATAAGGTGTAAGGTTTAGTTTGTCTTTCCTATCAACCGTCAGGTGAAATTACGGGCTTTATTTTCTCATAAAAATCTTCTCACCACCTTCATTCCCTGGTCCCCCTTCAGGGGTCAGGGGTAAATTGGTCAGTTGCACAACAAAAAAACCCGTCCGCCTTCAGGCGAACGGGAAAAAATTTAATCACTATGAATAATTATTCTTAAGCCGGTTGCGGCACCTGTACCGCTTCAAGCACCATATCAAAATCAATCAAACGGTCCTCCTGCAATTGCACATTAGGAAACTCCGTTGGAGGATAACCCACCGCGCGGCAAAGGATCGTATAAACAGCATCAGGTTCCTTCATAACAGCATACACTTCTGTCATCAGAATATGAGGGGTATCAAAGAAGGGTTTTTGTTTTTACGGTTTGCGAAATATTAAGCATCTTTGGTGAAGAAAAGTTTTGTTGAAATGACTGTGTTGCAAATTATAATATGAAAACTTTTATTTTATTCATTATAATCTTTGTTATTAGTGCAAAAGCGTTTTGCCAATTCTCAAATTCAATAACAATTATTCCTGTTTCACCTTCTGATACAGACCAAATTGGAATAATTGTGAATGCAAGTTTTCAAAACGGCCCCGAAACGATTTTATACGACACTATTTATACTGTAGGAACCAGTACATATATAAATGTTTTGTATCAACATACTCCGGGAGGTCCTCCGGTTACAGAAATTGACACTTTTTTTGTGGGGACATTACTTTGTGGGTTCAATTCTGTTTTTATTCGGATAGAGGAATTAGTAAATCCGTTGCTTGAACTTGATACATTGTCGTTCAATGTTTCTTGCACAACTTCAATTCAGAATTTTGATAAAGAAAATGCCCTGGTATTTCCAATTCCTTTTAATGACAAAATCAATATATATTTTGACAACGGGGAAATGCATAAAATTATTCTCTATGACATTACTTCAAAGGAATTGTTACAGTACTCATTTAGAAATTCAATTACTATAAACACAGAAGAACTTGCCAAAGGCATTTACATTTATGAAATCAGTAATAAAGATGGTGTGATTAAGAAAGGAAAGATAATAAAGGAATGAAGCAGGCAGGACTATTTTCCAGGCTTTTTAATTTTGATAAGTGAAATCCTCTTAACCCAAAACCCAAAACCGTTTTTCTATCTTTGCCCCCTTTCACTTTAATTCAGCATGGATCGTAACTCAATCATCGGGCTTTTATTGATAGGGGCGCTGCTTATCGGCTTCAGCCTTTGGAACCAGCCTTCCAAAGAGCAGCTGGAAGCCATGAAGCGGCAGCAGGATTCAATTGCCCTTGTTGAAAAAGCAAAAGTGCAGGCAGAGCTGAAAGCAAAAGCTCAGCAGAAAAAGGAACCGGTTGCAGTGATAGACTCAACTATTTCTGATTCGGCCAAAACAGCAGTATTGGAACAGCAATTAGGCTCATTTGCAAGCGCAGCATCGGGAACAAATGATTTTTATATTCTTGAAAACAATTTAATCAGGGCAAAGATTGCTGCCAAAGGAGGACGCATTATTTCTTTACAGCTTAAAAAATACAAATCATTTGAAGGAAAACCACTGATTCTTTTTGAAGGAGATTCTTCTGCATTCGGGCTGAATTTCTTTTCACAGAACCGGACTATTTCCACCAATAATTTATATTTTACCCCTGTAAATACAGATTCTCAAAAAGAGTTATCGTTGCGCCTGAATGCGGGAGAAAACAAATACATCGAGTATAAGTATTCGCTGCCCGATGACAGCTACCTGCTGAATTTTTCCATAAAGTTTAACGGCATCAGTGATCTTGTTGCCACCAATACATCCTTTGTTGATTTAGACTGGCAGCAAACGCTGATGAAACAGGAAAGGGATGTAGTGGCTGAAAGAACGCATGCAACGGTTTATTATAAATACCTGAATGATGAGGTGGACAATCTTTCACTGCGCAGTGACGAGCAAAAAGATTTGAATACAAAAGTAAAATGGGTGGCATTCAAGCAGCAATTTTTTGCATCTGCGCTCATTTCGAAGGACGGATTTGAAAGCTCTAAAATTGAAAGTCATTCGGATGAAGCATCGCTTGAAAAGGTAAAAAGCTATAAAGCAAGCTTCCGTTTACCTTTTTCACATAAGCCTGAAGAAACTTTTGCCATGAATTTTTATTTTGGCCCGAATCATTTTCAGACGCTCAAAAAGTTAGACCTGGGCATGGAAAATATTATCCAGCTTGGTTTTTTCGGATTTGTAAACCGGTGGCTGGTCATTCCTGTTTTCAACTGGCTCGACAGCTTTAATATTAATTACGGAATTATCATCCTGATACTAACTATCATGATCCGTATCATTCTGCTTCCGCTCACTTACCGGTCCTTTTTGTCACAGGCAAAAATGAAAGTGCTGCAACCCGAAGTGAATGAGCTCAATCTGAAAAATGCTGACGACCCGATGAAAAAACAGCAGGACCTGATGGCGCTTTACAGGCGTGCAGGTGTAAATCCGCTTGGCGGCTGCATTCCGGGATTATTGCAGATCCCCATCCTGTTTGCTATGTTCAGTTTTTTTCCGGCTTCAATCGAGTTGCGTCAGCAGGCTTTTCTCTGGGCAAAAGATCTTTCCACGTATGATTCCATTGCCCGGCTTCCATTCCATATTCCTTTTTACGGAGATCATGTAAGCCTGTTTACCATACTGATGACGCTTTCAACGCTTGCCTTTACAGCGATCAATATGCAGATGACCAGCGCTGCAAACCCGCAAATGAAATGGATGATGTATTTAATGCCCATCATGTTTCTCGGAGTATTTAACAGCTATTCTGCCGGGTTGAGCTATTATTATTTCCTGAGTAATCTTTGCGGGTTAGGTCAGCAATATCTTTTTAAAGCATTCGTTGACCAGGATGCCATCCATCGTAAGATACAGGAGAAAAAACTGAAACCGGTTACCAAATCTAAATTTCAGCAGCGGCTTGAAAAAATGGCAAAACAGAGAGGGTACCAGTTGCCGAAGAAGTAGGATAGAGTAGAAAGTAGAAAGTAGAAAGTAGAAAGTAGAAAGTAGAATGAAAAAGCTGATTTATTTTTTTCTTATTTCAATTTCTTTTTCCTGTAAAAGCAGGGAAAAAGCTTCTCAATCAAATTCGTCAGGAATGGATACTGTTTTGCTGGCTTCGATCGAGCACACACCCTGTTTCGGCAGGTGCCCCACGTATAAAATATCAATTTATCAGAGCGGGTATGTTGTGTACGAGGGAAAACAACATGTAAAAAACATCGGGTTGTTCTCTTCACGGCTTGATAAATCGAAAGTGGAGGAGATCAGGAATTTTATATTGCAGAATAAAATCCTTGACATGAATGATCAGTACAAAAACCCGCGTATTGCAGATTATCCCAGTACTGTAACAGAAGCAAACCTCAACGGAAAATATAAGAGCATTATAGAAACCGATCCGCAGGCGCCTAAAGAAATAAAAGATTTTCAAAAATTTTTAGATTCTTTTTTTACCGATGAAACCAACTGGATTCCTTTGAATAAGGAATTAAAATAACCATTAACCGTCAACGCTGGTTGTTGCTTATTTTTCAATAATTTTGTACTGTTAATTTTATTCATAAACCATGGAAACTATCTCAGATATTCAGAAAAAAAGTAAACCGCAGGTTGCCGAAGATTTTCTGCCGCTGAACGGAACGGATCATATTGAATTTTATGTTGGCAATGCAAAGCAGTCCGCATATTATTATCAATCGGCATGGGGATATGAATTGGTTGCGTATTCAGGCCCCGAGACGGGTGTGCGCGAACGCGCCTCGTATGTTTTGCAGCAGGAAAAAATCCGTTTGGTTTTAACTTCTTCTTTACATCCTGACAATGAAATTTCAAAACATCATACGAAACATGGTGACGGAGTTAAAGTGCTTGCTCTTTGGGTGGATGATGCAAAGAAATCTTTTGAAGAAACTACCAAACGCGGAGCTAAAGCGATAATGCAGCCCGCTGTTTTGAAAGATGAATTTGGTGAAGTTGTTATTTCTGCCATCCAGACGTATGGTGAAACGATTCACAAATTTGTGGAACGCAAAAATTATAAAGGTGCATTCATGCCGGGTTATAAAGCCTGGAAAAGCAACGTCAAAACAAAACCTGTAGGATTGAAATTTGTGGATCATTGTGTGGGTAACGTTGAACTGGGAAAAATGAATGAGTGGGTAAAATTTTATGAAGATGCAATGGGTTTCAAATTGCTGATCACGTTTGACGATAAAGATATTTCAACCGAATACTCTGCTTTGATGAGCAAAGTGGTATCTAACGGCAGCGGCTTTGTGAAATTTCCGATCAATGAGCCGGCAGCCGGAAAAAAGAAATCCCAGATTGAAGAATATCTTGATTTTTATCATTCGGCAGGCGTGCAGCATATTGCCATTGCAACCGATGATATTATTTCTACCGTAACCGAGCTTCGCGCGAGAGGAATTGAATTTCTTTACGTCCCTGAAAATTATTATGACGATGTATGGGACCGTGTTGGAAAAATAAATGAAGACACAGAAGCAATTAAAAAATTAAACATTCTCATTGACCGCGATGAAGAAGGTTATTTATTGCAGCTTTTCACCAAACCTGTCCAGGATCGTCCGACTGTATTTTTTGAAATCATTCAGCGCTGCGGAGCAAAATCTTTTGGAAAGGGAAATTTCAAAGCGCTGTTTGAAGCAATCGAGCGGGAGCAGGAGCTAAGGGGAAACCTTTAATTTCCTGTACACCTTTCTTTGTATCTCAGCATCCGTTATAACGGTAAGAATATTCTTTAATTATTTTTGGCAATATGAAAATGTTCAAAAAGATTTTAAAGCTGCTTTTAATTTTACTGCTTATTGTCATCATCTGGAACATCAGGCTTATTTCGTATGGAATTGATCAGCTGAAAGGACAGTTGCAAATTGTGATGAGAGCAAAACCTGTGGAAGAAGTTTTAAAAAATCCGAAGCTAAAGCCGGATTATAAAAGAAAGTTATTGCTGATTGGAGAAATAAAAAAATTTGCAACCGATTCGCTCGGATTAAAAAATACTGATAATTACACCACTTATTATGATCAGCATAATAAGCCTGCTCTGTGGGTGCTCACAGCGTGTGAACCGTTTTCGCTCAAAGCATACCAATGGCATTTCCCGTTTCTCGGAAATGTTTCCTACAAAGGATTTTTTATTCCGCAAAAAGGAGAAAAAGAAATGGGCGTGTTAAAGAGTAAGGGATTTGATGCTGATCTTTCACCGACAGGCGGATGGTCAACGCTGGGGTGGTTTAAGGACCCTGTTCTTTCAAATTTTTTAAAGCGGTCAGAAGGAAGGATAGCAGAAACCATTATTCATGAGTTAACACATTCAACAGTATATTTGAAAAGCAGTGTGGATTATAATGAGAACCTTGCCACATTTGTCGGAGAAAAAGGCGCTGAAAAATTTCTCGCTTATAAATATGGCGCAGGCTCAAAAGAGCTGCAAGACTATCTTCACTACAAATCAGACGAAGAGCTCTACGGAAAACACCTGATACAAGGCGCTGACCGCCTCGATAGTTTGTATCATTCTTTCGAAAAAGAAAACATTTCCGCCCATCAGAAAATATTTTTAAAATATAAACTGATCACGGAAATCCTTCTCGGTATAAACAGGGAGAATTTTTATGACAAAAAAATATATCATTTCAGTTTTGGAAAAGAACCGTTGCCCGACAATACCGAATTTATGTCCACACTCCGTTACCGGAAAAAGCAGGACGATTTTGAAAAAGAATTTCATGAAAAATGTAATGATGACCTTAAAACCTTTGTGGAAGCTATCATACAAAAGCATTAGCCCCTGTTAAAATACTTCTTTAAAATTTTGTTATGTGAATTTTTTTATTATACATTTGTTCTGATGAAAAAATAAAACCCATGAAAACAATTACAAGAACGTTAATTTCCGGCACTTGTTTTTTTATGTACCTGACTTTTCCCGGTCTGTTAAATGCGCAAAAAGTCGGTATCGGCTCCGTTGTATTTGCTCCGCAAAATATGCTGGATGTAAAAGGTGCAATGGTAGTTGGTAATACGTATTCAGGCGTGAATACGGCACCTGCTAACGGACTTCTCGTTGAGGGAAATACCGGGATCGGCATTACTGCACCAACTGAAAAGCTGGATGTTGTCGGGAATGTAAAATTTTCAGGTGCGCTCATGCCGAATAATTTACCCGGGGCTGTGGACCAGGTATTATTATCAAACGGTGCCGGTCTTGCTCCTAAATGGGGGGCTTATATGACCGCCATTAATGCTGTTGAAAGATGGTATTACCCTCCCACAACTTTTAATGCCAATACGGTTTACCAGGTTACTGCAACAGGAGTTACAGGCTGTACCACTAATTCTTCCATTTTTATTTGCCTCAATGGCGAGTGGACCATTCAACCTAATATTACCATAAATCATGTGGAAGCAAGAAATGGTGTAATACGATTCAGGTTGACTAACAATGACCTTTTTACGACTTATCTCGGGATGGATTTTAATATTACTGTTATCAGATAATATAATTATGAAAAAGTTATTTTTGGTATTGCTGCTTCTTTCTTTGGGCCATGTATTGTTTGCACAAAATACATCCCGGACCGGAACAGGCAATATTGCATTAACTGCTGATAAAAATACATTGTTGCCGGGCAGTAACAATACTATTGCCGTCACTCACCAGGCGATTCCGTTCTCAAATTCAAATGACATCAGTAAAAACTACCCCGGGTATCACACCACAATTAGTAATTCAAACGTTGCCGCTAAAGAAAGCAAACCTGTTGTAGAGATTACTGCTCCCGCTTCAGGTAATGCCAAATCTTCGGGGGAATATCATAAAGCGGTCAGAGTTGACGGTAATAATTCTTCAAAAAATCAACCTCAGGTAATTGATATTTCAGGTAAAGTGACTCCGTTGAAATAATTCTTTCTGACACAAGAAGTCATGTCTAAAAAATGTTTTCTTCTTATTTCTTTTTCTATTTATTCCTTTGCCGGATTAATCAGCTCTAACTCTTTTTCGCAGGGGATGATCAATAACGGGGCAACTATTACAATTACCACGGGAGCCGTTGTTTATATTGACGGAGATGCCCTTGGCCGATACACCAACCAGACAAATGCCGGCAGTGATGGCAAAATTGATCTGAACGGAAGCATGTATGTTGAAGGCAATTGGATTAATAATGCAACCGGAAATAATGTTTTCATTAACAATACTGCTGCCCCCTGGGGAACTGTTTACCTCAACGGTGCAATTGCGAGCGACATTACCGGATCACGGCTTACTGAATTTGAAAACCTGTATGTGCAAAATGCGAATCGAACTTTGCAAATAACAAATTGTGAAGTAAATAATAACCTTACAGTTAATAATGCTGCACTGATTCTTAACCAGAAAAAATTTATCATTGATAATAATGCAGCAACAGGTATAGCAGCAATCGGAACAGGAAATGTACGCAGCGAAAATACCGCATCACCTTTTGGAGAAATTCAGTGGAACATCGGGAGCGCCACGGGGAGCAGTTATGTGGTTCCTTTCGGAACAGTTGCCTCTGCATTAATTCCGTTTACGTTTGCTCCGACTTCCGGAACCACCGGAAACCTGGTTGTTGCAACATATCCTACTAACCCGGCAAATTTTCCTTATCCTCCCGGGGTTACACATGTGAATAACCTTTATACAGGTCTTGATAATAGTGCAATGACAGTGGATCGTTTTTGGGAAGTGATTGTACCCGGTGGTTTAACGACAGCCAACGTTTATTACAGGTGTACACCTGCTGAGGCAACAGGTATCCCTAACCCACGGGCACAACGATGGATATTGCCATTTCTGTCCTGGGAATTTCCCCTGCAGGGTGCACAAACCACCCAGGTTACCGGGACAAATGTTAATGGAATGGTTGCAATAAATACCTGGTGGACATTGGCTGATATTACAAGCCCGTTACCGGTAGAATTACTTTATTTTAAAGCTGAGTGTGAGAGTAAGGAAGTTTCATTGCAATGGAGTACAGCGAGCGAAAAAGACTGCAAATCGTTTACAGTTGAAAAAAGTTCTGATGGAAATAATTTCGAAATGCTCACTGAAATAGCGGGTTCGGGAAACAGCACTTCTGACCTGGTTTATTCTTTCACTGACAGAAAAGCTTTCAGCGGAATTTCTTATTACAGGCTCAAACAAACGGATTATAATGGTGTCATTTCAATTATTTCTGATGTGATTCCGTTTAAAAATTGTTCAGAGCAAAGTGGATTCTCGGCTGAGCTAACAGGTAATCCTACTATGCCCGCACTTCTCATAAGTGAACCTTATGAAGACAATTTACGAATCACAATTTTCGATCTTGCCGGTAAGGTCGTTAATTCAGAAAGTATTTTTTTAAACAAAGGATTAAACATTGTAAAAATAAATACGGATCTTTTGTCTTCATCTGTATACCTGGTGAGAATTGAAAATAAAAACCAGGTGCTCCATAAAAAAATTCAGGTTTCGAAATGATTTTTTTCCGTTAAAAGGAAACCGGGAGATTCTGAAATAAATTTTCCGGTTTTCTTTTTTAATTTAGCCGCCCATTCATGAGAAGCGTTTCAGCACTTCGGATAATTCTCCCGACCCATGACCGGGATTGAGAAAAGAAATTATTTCTTTTTATTTTTTTTGACCCTTGTTTCGCTGCTCCCGTATTTTTTTCTTTCTCTTTATGCACATCCGGCAGGTGATGATTTTGTGTATGCATATAACGGGAAACATTTCGGGCTAATTGAAAATGCATCAAGAGATTATTTTCATTGGGGCGGAAGGTATGTTTCCAATTTTTTATTTGTATTGAATCCGATGGCTTTTGATTCGTTAAAAGGGTACAGGCTTATTGCTGTTATCCTGGTCCTTTTGACATTTATTTCGTTTTATTTTTTGATAAGGTCAATTGCGCCTGTTGCTGTCCCCGGGACATATTTGATTTTGTCCGGTGGGATATTATCATGCCTTTTCCTCCATCAAATGCCTTCACTTGCACAGGGAATTTATTGGTACACGGGAGCAGTAATTTACCAGGGTGCAAATGTTTTGACGCTCCTTTATCTTTCTTGTTTGACCTTTCTTCTGAATAAAAAATATCTGATTAGTAAATTTATTCATGTGCTGATTTGCCTGGCGCTTATTTTTATTATAACAGGCTGCAACGAAACGATCATGATTTTTCTCTTGTTCTTTCATGCTTTCTTATCGGCAAAAAAAAGAGATCGTCTTTCATTCCTGCTTTTTACTTTTTCAATCTTATGTTCTTTACTCGTTTTTTTCTCTCCCGGAAATGCTGTTCGTGAAGCGGTTTTTCCCGACAGGCACCATTTTTTTCATTCATTATTATTTTCAATGGCTCAATCTTGCAGGTTTTTTAAAGAATGGATCATAAACATTCCTTTACTGATTGCTTCAATATTGTACATTCCTGTTTCCATTCGTTTTTCAAAAACATCCGGCCTTTTCAAAAATAATTTTTATATATCTCCGTTTCTTTCGACCTGCTTTTTGTTTTTTGTAATTTTCCTTTCGGCCTTTCCGGCTTATTGGAGCACGGGTATATTAGGGCAGCACCGGACGGTAAACTCTGCATATTTCTTTTTTCTGATTCTTTGGTTTATGAACCTCACTGTTTGGGTAAATTTTTTAGCGAACAAAAAAATTACCGCCATCGTTTCAAATCTGGCTGAAAAATATTTTGTCAGCCTGTTTATATTAATGATGCTTTTTTCACTTATTACCGGGAACGGGTATGTTACCATAAACGATTTATTTTCGGGGAGGGCAAAAGATTTTGACAGGGAAATTAAAGAGAGATATGAAAAACTGCAAACAGCACAGCAGCATTCCGCCAGGACGTGTTTGCTTGATTCATTGCAAAACAAGCCGGCTTCACTTTTTGTGCTCGATATTTCCGCTGATGAAAATGACTGGATGAACCGGGGGATGGCTGCTTATTACGGGATCAGGGCGGTGAGGTTGAAATAATCAATAGAAAAAAGGCTGAACAATCTTATAACCTTAAAAACAAATTTATTTTGAGCAAACCTGTTTATTTAATTATTGTTATAAATTTGCATTACCGTCAACTGATCCGGTTAAGCGATTAAAAAAATAAATCAGGGCTGTTTTTTTTCTGAATAGAGAAATAAAAGTTTTATATTTGAATCAAAAAATTAATTAATTCCATTACCTGTTACAATTTTCCAGTTAACTTTTAGAATCATTTTTATGTTTTTTCTGAATTATATTTTATCTCCCTGCCATAGCTTTCATTTCTGTGCTATAACCAATTCCATTCATATAATCAATTAAAATTTTCAACCATTATGAGAGTAAAAATTTCTTTTTTAAGAGACCATTCTTCGGCTAATTCCATTCCCCTTCATCACCAAAAGCTGCTGACTGATTCACTGACTCCTTTCTTTGAGAGCCTGGATACTGACAAAACCCTGTGGAATTTCAGTTCACTTAAGGGAACTTCAAAAATAATGAACGGGTTTATGAGAATGTTATCTTCCAAGGTGACGCTGGTTATTTCAGGAAAAAATAAGGAATATCTTGACCAGGTGTTAAAAATGATTTTCGAACGTCCCTATTTGAGCGTGAGTAAAATGAACCTGATCCCGAAAAATTATGATGTCATTCCGGACCCGGCATTTCAAACCAAAATGCGTTACCTCTGTATTTCTCCTCTCATTTTATTTGATCCGAATAAAAATGCCGAAAAAGCGCAGGAGCAGGTAGATCCTACTTCACACGAGTTTTCAGATATTTTATATAACGATGTGCTGGATAGAATGGAAAAGGCAGGTTATTCTGAAGCCCAGCTGAATGAATTTGCTGAATTTGAATTTGTGCCCGACCAGGATTATGTGAATAAAATAAATACAACGGGAAAAAAATTTGCACGGTTTTATAAATCGGTTTCGGGCCATACCATGATGGGATATTTGCTTCCCTTTACACTTCATGCCCATAATGAAGTTCATAAATATATATGGGATGTGGGCATGGGAGTGCTTACCGATGAAGGATACGGAATGATTGATATTGTGAAATAGACTGTCCATTCCTCATGATGTTTTAAACAGGATATTTTTGTCCTGTTTTTTTATTTCTGTTACCAGATGATACGTAAAATAGCCGCAGCTTTTATTATTTGTGTAATTCTCTTATTTACCTGTTATTTTCTTTTCAGAAATACTGCATTGCATTTTGTGATGCATAAGATCCGGGAAAAAATAAAAACTAAATATGATGCCGGGCTTTTTATCGGCAAAGATTATTTTTCAGGTTTTTCCTCTGTAAATATAGACAGCATTTTACTTGTTCCCCCGGGAGGCGATACCCTGTTAAGGGCTCGTCATATTAAAGCAGATATTTCTTTTTTTAAACTGATTGCCGGAAAACTTCCTTACGACAATCTCACAGCTGACACCATTTCCATTTCGCTCATAAAAAATGACAGCGCGAATAATTATTCAGTTTTCCTGAAAGGAAAAAAAGCAGAACCGGATGATGATACCACGACCCAACAGGTTGTTTCGGGATATGGAACAGTTTTTAATAATTTGCTCAGTAAGCTTTTTAATTTCCTTTCGGGGGAAATAACGGTAAACAGGCTGACGGCAGATTATTCTTATAAAGACGGGAAAAGACACTTTATTATTCCCAATCTTTTTTTGAAAAGCCGGGAATTCAACACGTCTGTAATTGACAGCTCTTTTGAAAAACCGGTTCAATGGAATATAAGCGGAGTGATTAACAGGAGCAGCAGGAACATTCAATGCAACATTGCCTGCGTGAATGAAACAAAAAAATTAATTCCGCTGGTTTCTTCTCAAAGCGAGTTTAAATACATGCTCGATACGTTTTCAGTAAATATAAATTCGTACATGTTTGATGATGAAAAGCTCTCCATTGATCTTTCTTACCGGTTTAAAAATCTGCGGCTCAATCATTGGCGGATCGGAACGGAGGATGTGAAATTTGATTCATTAAAATTCAACGGGCATTTATTTGCCGAAGAGAACAAAATCGGGTTTGATACATCTTCATTCCTCGAAATAAATAAAATGCTTTTTAATTTTTCTTCTTTTTATGATCGCAGTTACGGCAAAACATTTTCATTAAAAGTAGATATGCCTGAAACAGGTTCGCAAAACTTTTTTGAATCCCTGCCGGAGGGGATGTTTAAAACATTGGAAGGAATTAAAACAAAAGGCCGCCTGAGCTATCATCTCGATTTCAGGATAAATAAAAGCGAACCGGACAGCCTTACGTTTGAATCCGATCTGAATAAATATGATTTTAAAATCATCAAATACGGATCAACATATTTTCCTGAGATTAATGGCAGCTTTATTCATACTGCATATAATGACAGGGGTCCTGTCCGTTCGTTTTTCGTGGGAATGGAAAACCCTAATTATACTCCGCTTGCTTTGATAAGCGAGAAACTGAAAAATGCTGTGCTGGTTTCAGAAGACGGTGCTTTTTACGGCCACCGCGGGTTTAATGAAGATGCCTTCAGGCAATCAATTGCAACAAATGTAAAGGCAGGCCGGTTTGTAAGAGGAGGAAGCACTATTTCCATGCAATTGGTAAAAAATGTTTTCCTGAGCAGGAATAAAACCGTATCGAGAAAAATTGAAGAAGCCTTAATCGTCTGGCTGATTGAAAATAATTATATCGTCAGCAAAGACCGCATGTATGAAGTGTACCTCAATATAATCGAATGGGGCCCTGATGTGTATGGCATTAATGAAGCTGCCAATTTTTATTTTGGCAAAAAGCCGATGGACCTCGATCTTGCCGAAAGTATTTATCTTGCAAGCATCATCCCGCATCCGAAATATTTCAAATATTCTTTTGACAGCATCGGTAACCTGAAACCGTTTATTGAAGGATATTACCGTCTTATCGCCAATCATTTATTGCGAAAAGAAAAAATTACCCAAACGGAGTTTGATTCGCTGCAGCCCACTGTGAAGCTGAACGGCAGGGCGCTGGAGTTTATTTTACCGAAGGACACTATGCCGGTGGATAGTACGGAGGAGTTTTGATTGGAGATTTACGATTTACGATTTAGGATTTAGGATTTAGGATTTAGGATTTACGATTTACGATTTACGATTTACGATGTACGATGTACGATGTACGATATACGATTTTAAATTTATTATTCATTAGGATCAATCTAAAATCTAAAATCTAAAATCGTAAATCGTACATTCTGAAAGTTGACCTACCTGGGGTCGAACCAGGACTCTTCTGATCCAGAGTCAGACGTGTTGCCAATTACACCATAGGTCAATTTGGCAATGCAAAGATAATTCAGCGTTGAAGTTTTTAATCAAAAGATTCCCGGCAGCTCCGCTGCGGCATATTTACGAATCACCCGGTTTAACAATTGACAATTGAAAGTGAGGATTCCCCTGATTTTTTACTTGGAAATCAGGAGTGAAATGCGGAGATTTGCAGGATATTTCTTGACCTTATTCATCATGGTAAATAAAATTTTATGTGCAGCAATAGTTGTCATCTTTTGCTTTGCAAATAATTCAGCCAGCGGTCAGCTCAGCGGAAGAAAAGACCTGTATAAATTTACTGAACCCTATTTTATGGGCGAGGGGCTGAGCTACTTTTTGTATACAAAAGTAAATTTGAAAGCACCGGATTGGAACACGGGTATTCAGGGTATTTCGGTGCTGGTTTTTAAGCTCACTAAAAATCATGAAATAAAGGATTTGAAGGTTTTGGATTCAACAAATAACGAAAACTATAACAGGCAAGTGTATGATGCTATTGCAGATCACCCGAAGTCGTGGGAACTGGCCGCTTTAAATGGTAAACCGGTGGATGTTCATATCCGGGTAAAAGTGAGTTTCAGCACCATCACAAACCCGGGCTCCATGGGTTCCGGATCTCCAATGAGCCGTATGGTGTTAGCGGGGAAGGAGGCGTATAATATTATCGGTGATTTTGAATACCTCGTGGATAACCTGCTGGCCAATAATTTTTATGAGGAAGGGGTGGCAATGTCTGCTGAGAATAATTTTAAAGAAGCTATAAAATTTTTTGATGTGGTGGTGAGCTTTTCTCCCGCTGAAGTGGATGCTCTTTTTAACCGGGCGATATGTAAATATAAAGATGGTGATAAAGAAGGCGCATGTATAGATTGGAAAAAAATCCAGTCAATGGGTAAAACCGATGCTGACAAGTTAATTTTGAAATATTGTAATCCATAATTTTTTTTTCAAAGGAATGCGTATTGCGGGGTAAATAGCAGATTCACAGATTATATTTCAAAGATTTTATCAATAGTTTCTACATCAAAACTTCATTCCCATAAGGGAATTCTTTTCTCAAAATAAAAAAATAAAAAACTTTATAGGTAATCAATTCCCCTGTGAAAGCAGCCGGGTGTATTGATATTAAACAGGTTAAGGAAGAACAGTGTTTTCTCTTTGCCGGAGGAATGAATATTGAGCGAAATAACAGCAGGAGCGTACATTAAAAACCAAAATAATATAAGGAGGTAAAAAATGAAAAATTTTAAAACAATAACGGTTGCGGGCATGTTGACGATTGCCGCAATAACGGGACTACAGGGGGTTGCATTTTCTCAAACCACGGCATCCTCAGAAACCTCAGTGAGGTTTGAAAAAGAAAAAGCGGATATCAATAAAGATATTGCAAACATCAGGGCGGACAGGGAAAAAATTAAATCGCTCAGGGAAACATGTAAAGCCACCAGGGATGATAAAGTGGCACAGGCGCTGGTTAAAAAAGATTTAACGAAAGCCTATGCTGACCTGAGAAGGGATAAGGCATACCTGAAAGCTGATAAAAATGACCTGGTTTCAGATTATGATTTAGCAATCAATGCGCAGAAAGAAGCAATTGAGAAAGATGAATTCACGCTAAACGTAATGAAGAAAAAACTGGATAAAAGCATATCCAGGGGAGATGCAGCAGCTTCGCAAAGAGATGCAGCCACTGTGGCACAATTGCAAAAAGATCTGGATAATGACAAAGCGGGCCTGACCAGGGAAAAGAAGTTACATAACCGGGACATGGTTGCTATCAATAAAGACATTAAAAAAGTGAATGGCCAGCCTGCTTATGTTCTATATACTGAAAACGGGGTAGCGTATGCCGATAATTGGATGGGCGAATAAAAGGAAAGTTTTGTTTTAAATAATTTAATGGCATGAGACGGCCCGGGCAACCTTGCCCGGGCTTTTTTTGAATGTCCCGCAGAGGGTTATATGCTTGGTAAAAAATTAAGATGGGAAAATTATTGTGTGCCATAGGCACAATCCTAAATATGTTTCGTGCCTGCGGCACGAATTATTTGCGGGTATTCTTTCTCCGCCAAGCGTGTGTCCCTGCGGGACAAGTCTACAAAGGGATTCCAAAGGTTTCGGACAGTTGTGGGTCAGGGGTGTACAGAAGGCATACAAACACAAATGGCAGAGCCATCACTATGTGAGAAAATTCTAAACTGAGACACTACCAAAAATCCGGGTTACTTAACCTGAATAACCCGGTTATTGCCTGAATAAGCAAAATTTTTTCTCCAAATAATTTGTTTGGATTTTTTATCCGGAACTTTGGATTAACCCCGGTCAGCTTACAGAAATTGCATTAATCTAATAACCTTTATCACCCTCCTTACCTAAGTATAATTACTTGTTAACCTGTGCAACCTATTTATTAACGGATTCGTCTGCAATTAAAACGAACATATTTTCGTCAATCACTTTTCTATTTAAAATAAATATTTATTTTTGACGAACCTTAATTTAAGACATATTTAACAGAAAACCTCACTAATTATCCAAAAATCTTAATACAACAAGCATGAAAAAATTAATCTTTACTCTCAGTATTTTATTGACAGCAATTTTCGCCCAGGCACAGATAGGATGCTTCTGGCATGAGGATTTTGATCCCACTTCGCTGGATGACAGCGTGGTTTCATCTACAAATAACGCATCAAACCCGGGATGGGACCTTGACCAGCGCCTTTTTGTAACCGCTCCAAACAGCGATTCAGCCTATCTCGGACAGGGCGACACGGTTATTCTTGCCACCACACCGGTAATGAATCTTACGGGTATGACCTATGTGTTGCTCGATTTTGACCAGATATGTAAAATCAGTTTTTTCGACAAAGCGATATTAGAATATTCCTGGGATGGCACTACCTGGACTCAAATGCAGGATGATGCTAATGGTTCAAATGTAACCTATCTCGGAGCCGCTCCTTTCTATTTCCAGTTAAGCACTTTCTCTACTGCATCATACGGTGTGTGGTATCCGGGCTCGCCCGATTCCATTCCTACAAATGCATGGTGGCAGCATGAATCCTTTGATATTTCAGGCATTGCAGGAAATGTTTCTACTTTTCAAATGCGCTTTAAAATGTATGACGATTTCAGCGATTTAACAGATACACTGAACGGCTGGCATATTGATAATATTTGCGTTACGGCCGCTCCCTGTGAATTACAGGCGCCTGAAGTTTACCAGCTTGCTCCCATCTGGAACAACATTACTTACTCGCTCGGGCCATTTGATGTGAACGACTCTACATTAGATGCCATATCAGGCATACAAAATTCCTGGCTCATCTATACCATTAACGGCAGCACGCCCGATACCATTGATATGACTGTGGGTGCAAGCCTTTATCTTTACTCAGGACAAATACCGGCAGTGAACGCAGGCGATACGGTTTGTTATTACATTACCGTGATGGATGGCTCAGGTTGCGGCAACGTGGCAAGTACTCCTCAACATTGCTTTGTGGCATCAGCCGGAATAACTTTCCCTTATTGCCTTGAAACCTTTGATGCCTCAGTGCTGTGGACGGATACCACCGTATCGGGTTCGAGCTGGGAGCTGGGCACACCGGCATGGGGCCAAACCACCGGAGCGCTTTCTCCGCCTAATGCCTGGGACATTGAGCTTTCAGCGCCATACCAGTTTGGTTCATTAGCTTATTTGTATTCACCCGTGTTCAGTTTTGCGCAATCTGCCAATGCAAGGATAACCTTCTGGCTCAATTATAATACATCCGTCCAGGAAGACGGTGCCTGGCTTGAATACAGGAAGACAGGGGCAGGAGGACCCTGGACTACATTAGGTGATCTGCAGTCTACTAATGGCTGCGGATGTGAGCAGAACTGGTACGACAATGTCAGTTTTAACAATGGCCACGTGGAATGGGACGGTACTTCAGGCGGCTGGAAAAAAGCAGATTTTATTTTCCCTGATAACAGTTATTCTGATCCTCAATTCCAGTTTCGATTTGTATTCCAATCCAGCACATTCACCCAGGGAGATGGAATTTCAATTGATGATTTCTGCTTCACATTGCCTGAGCCGGATGATCCGGGATTATCCAATATCGTATCACCTGTAGGCAACGCACCTGAAGGAAGCTGCCTGCCGGTAACAGTTACCATTCATAATTATGGCTCAAACACCATCACCACTTCTGATGTGTACTATGTATATGATGGCACTACAAACGGGCCATTCACATGGACAGGCTCACTTGACCCGGGCCAGGAAACACAGTTTACCATGCCCTGCGATACTATTGCTCCGGGACAAAATGATATATGTGCCTGGGTGGTTCTGGCAGCAGATGTTAACCATTTCAATGATACATCCTGCGCAACAATGTTTGGAATTCCGACTATTGTAATAGATTCGTTACATCCTTATTGCGACAACTTCGATACACTCACAAGCATCTGGTATAATGAGCTTATGCCGGGAGGATTAAACACAACTAATTGGGAACACGGTGCGCCTACCTATGGCTGCATAAACAGTGCGCACACGGCTCCGAATGCATGGGGAACTAACATTAACACCGGCTACCAGAATGGCGCCAACGTTGCATTATATACGCCTTACTTTGATATACAAAATGCATTTAATCCCTACCTTGATTTCTGGATAAAACATAATACCGAAACAAACTGGGATGGTGTGCGAATGGAATATCATACTGATATTATGCCGGCTAACCAATGGAACATTGTGAACCCGCCACTTGATACGATCAATTGGTACAATATGCAGCAAACTACCATTATATGCAGCGGTCTGCCTGCATGGGCAGGTACACCGTGCACACCGTGGATTCATGTGCATGCGGGTGATTTGACATCGCTCAATCTATCTGCAGCCGATTTTGTGCAGTTCAGGTTTGTTTTCTGTTCAGACGGTTCTGTAATTTATGATGGCTTCCTTATAGATGATTTCTGCTTTAAAATGCCCGCTCCGTATGATGCAGGTGTTTCAGTAATTCTGCAGCCGGCCTTCTCTGCCCCGGCCGACAGCTGCGTACCGGTGGAAGTAACGATTAAAAATTTCGGTTATAACGTGCTTTCAAACATAAATATTTATTACAGCAAAGACGATATCCCATACGGTAATCCTGTTACCTATGGTCCGTTCCTCTGGACCGGCAATCTGCAACCGGGCGGAACAACTAATTGGATACTTCCCGTTTGCGATACAGTTCCACCGGGAGCGTACAATTTCTGTTCATGGACTCAACTTGTTTTACCACAGGTGGATGGTGATGCTACGAACGATACTTCCTGTACGCAGGGCATAGGAATTCCTACTATCCCGCTTTCATACACCAATTCTTATTGCGATGATTTCAACGGACCCAATATCGGGTGGTCAGTTCAGAATATCACTCCCGGTGGTCAGTGGGAATTAGGGACACCCGCTTATGGCACAACCAACACGGCATTCTCACCGCCTAATGCATGGGATATTAATCTTAATGCGCCCTACCAGGGTCTGTCAGAGTCCATGTTGTACTCACCGTTTTTTGACTTTCACCAGGCAGCAAATCCTGTGATGAGTTTCGAGCTTAATTTTAATACGTATACATCCTTTGACGGAGCGCGCTGTGAATTCAGTCTTAATGGCGGACCATGGACGGTGCTGTTCTCACAGGGATTTGGTGATTCTAACTGGTATAATTCTGTAGCATGCGCTAATGCAGCATGGTCAGGAAATTCTTTCACTGCTCTTGATAATGCCACGGCCAACGGATGGGCACATGTCGTAGATACCTTACCGCTTAGTCCGTTTAGCAGTTTTAATGGAATAGTTCAGTTCAGGTTCCATTGGTGTTCATCCCAGCAGTTTCCATTCCCTACGGATGGATTCTCTATGGATGATTTCTGCCTCATAGTTCCTGTTCCTTTAACGGCACAGCCAACGTCATGTCATAATACATCGAACCCGCCATTCATTTTCCCGGGTCAGCCCATTTCATTTGATACGGATATAAGGAATGCAGGAACTACACCGCTTGATTTGGTTGTTGCCCAGGTGATTCTTGATGGTAATGTTATTTCTTCAGATACAGTTAATTATTCACCCGCACTTCCTTATAATGGAGCAGCGAACCATGTGTTTACAAATACCTGGGTAACAGCACCCGGTGTACATAATGTGTGTATGGTTACAACATATCCGAACCAGGGTGTGGATTTGAATCCGACAGATGATACAATTTGCTGCTCAATATCAGTTATTGATACGGTAAGTGTTGGCGGAGGACCATACTGCCCTGATTTTGATCAGGCACCGCAGTGGGTAACCTTAAATGCTTTCCCGCCTTATGCTCCTAATTCATCATGGAATTTTGGTGCCCCGAATGTCGGCTTTATGGTGGGTGCCAAAACCGGAACAAATGCCTGGAAGGTCGGACCGCTGACAGGACCTAACGGAAACTATCCGAATAAGGATTCTTCAGCATTATTTACTCCGGCATTTAATATCCAGGTAGGAAGGACGTATGACCTGAGCTTCTGGCATATGTATGCTTTTGAAGCATACCAGGATGGTGGAAATGTGGAATATTCAACCGATTTTGGCGGCTCATGGAATGTACTGGGCACGGGAGGACTTCCAACATGGTATGATTCTTATTTTGTAACTGCTCTTGGCGGAACACCACCGCAACCGGGATGGTCTATCGCTTCACAGGTTTGGACGAATCCGCATCATAACATCTGCTTCCAGCCGCAGAATGGCCAGCTTGCATATCCTGTAATGTTCCGTTTCCGTTTTGCATCTGATTACAGTGTGACCAACCTCGGCTGGTTAATTGATGACTTCTGCTTCCAGGACATTGGCCCGTGTGCTGTCGGAATAGATGAAATGCCAAGTGCATCAGGCTTGATGCTCGGGCAAAATCATCCGAACCCGACTAACGGCATGACCAGCATTGAGTACATCATTCCTGAAAAAGGAAGTGTGGTTCTCAATATTGTAAACCTCCTTGGCCAGACAATTGACACTCCTGTAGAGGCAGATCAGGCTTCGGGTAAGCATACCGTCAGCTTTGATACGGATAAGTTGAGCCCCGGCATTTACTATTATTCACTTACGTTTAACAAAGAAACGCTCGTGAAGAAAATGGTAATTACTAAATGATAAATTGAAAATGCAATAAAAAATCCCCTTCAGAAATGGAGGGGATTTTTTTTTGCTGATTTTTATTCAGCGCTCATTTTTTTACCGCGGTTTCTTTCACTTTATTTCCGTTGTCGTACATAATAGTTTTTATAATATTACCGCTTTCATCATATTCTTTCCATTCACCTGTTTCATTGTTATTTTTATAATTCCCCTCCGTCTGCAGGTTTCCGGAAGCAAAATATGTTTTTGCGGGGCCGTCAATAATCCCCATTTTATACGTGTATTCGATGGAGGGCTTTTCCTGCTGGTTGTACCATGTAACGACTCCGTCACGTTTTCCGTTTTTGTATCCTCCGTCTTCCTGCAAGGTTCCCGATTCATAAAAAGTTTTTTTATTACCGTTTAAAATTCCGTCACTGTAATTTTCAACAAATTTTTTGACAGAGCCATACCGGTATTCCGTTCTTCTTCCTTCCAGTTTTTCATTCTTATAATTTTCATCAAAGCTCATGTATCCGCTTTCGTCAAATTGGATTTTTATGCCGTCAAGCACACCGCTTTTATATTCTTCAAGTGAAATCAATCCTTCGGTGTCATTATACATTCGCCATACGCCCTCCTTTCTGCCTTTCAGCAATTTACCGGTTTGCTGAAGCTTGCCTTCTGTATTTTTTATTTCGCAGTACACAAGGTCTTTGTTTTTCGGATCAAGGGTCCTGGTCGTATCATCTTGGCTGCAGGCTGATAGTGAGGAGAGGGTTGTGAGGGCGGCAGCGGAGATGGCAGTGATAAGTATTTTTTTCATATGATTTTATTTTTTGCTATGCAAAATTATATTTTAACATGAAAAGCAAATTAAAAGGAGCTTCCGGGTTTCCATTCATTCATTCATTCGCTCAGTCACCCGCTCATTAAATTCTCTCAATTCACTATCTTCGCCAAACAAACCATTTTTTATGAACCTTACTTCGCTCAGTGCTGTTTCACCTGTAGATGGACGCTACCGGGATAAATGTGTTGAGCTTGCAGGTTATTTTTCGGAAGGAGCCTTAATACGCTACCGCGTGATGGTGGAGATTGAATATTTTATTGCATTGTGCAAGCTTCCGCTCCCGCAATTGCAAAAATTCAATAAAAAAAATTTCAAAGACCTGAAAAAAATATATCTTGATTTTGATGAGGACGATGCCAACCAGGTTAAGAGCATTGAACGGACAACCAATCATGATGTTAAAGCGGTGGAATATTTTATCAAGATAAAAATGAATGAGATTAATCTTGATGAGTATAAAGAGTTTATTCATTTTGGCCTGACGTCACAGGACATTAACAATACGGCAGTACCCATTTCCATAAAAGAGTTTTTGAATAAAACATACCTGCCATTGGTTAACGATTTCCTCAATAAATTAAAACACCTGGTAAACAGCTGGAAGGAAATACCGATGCTTGCCCATACGCATGGCCAGCCTGCATCGCCCAGCATGCTTGGAAAAGAGATGGCTGTGTTTTATGACCGGCTTCAGCAGCAGCTCAGGCAGCTTAAAGCGGTTCCGCATGCAGCAAAATTTGGCGGAGCCACCGGAAATTTCAATGCACATGTTATTGCGTACCCGAAAATTGACTGGAATAAATTTGCAGATAAACTGATTTCCGATCTTGGTTTAACTCGTTCACAGATCACCACGCAGATCGAGCACTATGATAACCTTGCAGCATTGTTGGATGCGATCAAAAGAATAAATACGATATTGATTGATTTGTGCCGCGACATGTGGACATATATTTCAATGAATTATTTTACACAGGAAATAAGAAAAGGAGAAATCGGTTCGTCTGCCATGCCGCATAAAGTGAACCCGATTGATTTTGAAAATGCGGAAGGGAATTTCGGGATGGCAAATGCCGTTTGCGAACATTTGTCGGCAAAGCTTCCTGTTTCAAGACTTCAGAGAGATCTTACAGATTCTACGGTATTAAGAAATATCGGGGTTCCGTTTGCTCACACTGTCATTGCAATAAAATCATTGATGAAAGGCCTGGATAAAATTAAAGTAAACACGGCTGCCATAAAAAACGATCTCGAAAATAACTGGGTAGTAGTTGCTGAAGCGATACAGACCATTCTCAGGCGCGAAGGTTATCCAAATCCTTACGAAGAATTAAAAGAGCTAACACGGAATAGTTCAAAAGTAAACGGCAGGGACCTGGCAGCTTTTATTAAAAAGCTCAAAGTGAATAATGCAATCAAAAAGGAATTGCTGGCTGTTTCTCCTTTCAATTATACAGGCATTTTTAAAGGCATAGATTAGTTCGTTTCAATTTTAGTTCCTGCAATGTTCGTCAGCGGATTCACTTTTGTTCGAAATGCAATTACGTTCGATTATCCCGTTGTTGAATCCATTACCTCCATTCTTGATCTGTGTGATGAGTTTATTGTAATGGTTGGAAATTCAGAGGATACAACAAAAGAACTCGTTCAAAATATTAATTCAGATAAAATAAAAATATTTGACAGCATATGGGATGATTCATTGCGCGAAGGCGGACGGGTACTGGCAGTTGAAACAGATAAAGCGTTTTTGAAAATTTCCGAAAAGGCGGACTGGTGTTTTTATTTACAGGCTGATGAAGTTGTTCATGAAAAATTTTTGCCGGTTATAAAAGAGGAAATGTTCCGGTATAAATCCGATAACCGGGTGGAAGGGTTATTGTTTAAATACCTTCATTTTTATGGCTCTTATGATTTTGTGGCTGATTCGAGGAAATGGTATCGCAATGAAATTCGTATCGTACGTAATGACAGAAACATCCATTCATTCCGCGATGCGCAGGGATTCAGGAAGAATGATCGAAAATTAAATGTAAAATTAATTGATGCTTATATTTATCACTATGGGTGGGTAAAACCTCCCGTAATGCAGCAGGAAAAACAAAAACATTTTCACAAACACTGGCATGATGATGAATGGCTTAAAAAAAATGTAAAAGATGTGAATGAATTTGATTATTCAAAAATTGATTCACTTAAAAAATTTGAAAGCACGCATCCAAACGTGATGCTCAAAAGAATAAGAGAGAAAAACTGGAAATTTGATTTTGATCCTGCGGGAAAAAATTTTTCAATGAAAGACAGGTTCCTAACTTCAATTGAAAAAACAACGGGGAAGAGAATAGGGGAGTACAGGAATTATAAAATAATTTGATTTAATCAAAGGGTTTAAAAATTTGCAAGCACATCGGCAATGTGCATTACCTTGAGAGCAATTTTATTCTTCTTCAGGTATCCGTCAAGGTGCATCAGGCATCCCATATCAGTTGAAATAATATAATCAGCCCCTGTTTTCAGTGCATGATTTGCTTTTTCTTCTGCAAGCGCTGTAGCAATTTGCTCGTATTTCCCGGCAAAAGTTCCCCCGAATCCGCAACACATTTCAGATTCATCCATTTCTTTTAAAGTTAATCCTCTTACTTTCGATAAGAGAGTTCTGGGGGCATCTTTGATTTTCAAATCGCGCAGGGCATTGCATGCATCATGATAAGTTGCAATGCCATTCTGCTTTGCGCCCACATCGGTGATGTTCATCACATTCACCAGGAAATCGCTGAACTCATAAATATTTTTTTGTACACTTTTAAATTCATTATGCAGCATCGAATTGTGAAACATTTCAGCATAATAGTTTTTGATCATGTTCACACATGCGCCACCCGGAGAAACGATATACCTGTCATTCTGGAATTCGTGGATCAATTTTGTTCCCACTTCCTTGCAATAGTCCCAATATCCGTCCTGGAAAGCCGGCAGTCCGCAGCAGGTTTGCTCAACATTATAATTGACACCACAGCCGGCTTTTTCAAGCACCTTTACCATGTTATTTGCGGTTCCGGGAAAAAACTGGTCTATGTAACAGGGAATGAAAATATCAACGATCATTTTTTTTGCTGTCCGGTTAACTTATGGCTTTTGGAGAATAAAAATATTTAACAATTACAAACAATCTAATAGCTGATGGCCATCAGCCGACAGCTATTTTCTTCGTGCGAAATAACAAAATCAGCCCGATAGCAAAAAATGTGATTAAAACGAGAATGGAATTTCGCATGGAGCCGGTGAGTTCTTCAATTAATCCATAACAAACAGTTCCTAAAACTAAGCCGATTTTATCGCATACATCGTAAAAACTAAAGTAGGAGGCATGGTCGCGTGTTGGAGGAAGCATTTTCGAATAAGTGGAACGTGAAAGCGATTGAATGCCTCCCATTACCATTCCGACAATAAATGCAACCATATAGAATTCTAATGCCGTTGTTGTGAAATACGCAGCAATGCAAATGAAAACCCAAATGGTGATCCCAATCATAATTGATTTTACGTTTCCAAGCATGGAAGATAATTTTGAAAACAAATATGCACCTCCGATGGCAACAAATTGAATGATGAGAACAGTAATGATAAGCTGGCCGCTTTGCAGCTTTAATTCCTTATCGCCAAAAAGTGCTGCAACATACATAACTGTTTGCACGCCCATATTGTAAAAGAAAAAGGATGTAAGAAAGATTTTTAACGCTCTTTGTATTTTTAATTCTTTAATAACTCCTCCCAATTCGTTAAAACCTTTCATAAAAATATTGCCATCATAATTAGTCCTGTTTGTTTTTTCCGGAAGAAAATAAAATGTGATGCCCGCAAAGCCGATCCACCAGATGCCCACAAGCAGAAACGAAAAACGGGGAGCAAATGATTTATCGGTGATGCCAAACAATTCAGGTTTCATAATCATGATCAGATTAAAGATGAGCAGCAGCGAACTGCCAATATATCCCCATGCAAAACCTTTTGCACTCACTTTATCCTGCGATTCTTTATCAGCTATTTCGGGAAGAAATGCATTATAAAAAACAATGCTTCCCGCCCAGCCCACACTCGCAAGAATAAATGCCAGAAGACCTAACCAGAGGCGATCAACGGAATCAAAAAAATAAAGGGCTGAACAGGATAAAGAACCAAGTATGCAGAAAAATTTCATGAACGATTTTTTGTTTCCCCTGTAATCTGCAATTCCGGAGAGCAAAGGAGAAAGAAAAGCAATCAGTAAAAAAGAAACGGAAAGTGAATAAGAATACAATGCAGAATTTTTGTACTCGCGTCCGAAAAGATGAACAAGGTCACTTCCGTTAACCGTTGTTACCGAAGAGTAATAAATTGGAAAAATGGTGGAAGTAATTACAAGTGAATAAACAGAGTTTGCCCAGTCATATAAAGCCCAGGCATTAATTATTTTTTTTTGATTTTTTATGAGTGCCTCTTGCATACAAAAAATTACCTGTTAAAGGAAACAATTTTTAATGAATGAAACAAGAAGCAGAATAAAAGCAGGTTGTTTACCGCAAAACAATTTTTTGACCTTCCTGTAATTTATCCTCTGTTGAAAGATGATTTCTTCCGTAAAGTTTTTTTAGTTTCACCGCATAAAGTTGTGAGATAAAATGCATATCCTCACCTTCTTTTACAAGGTGGAATTTTTCTGTGGCGCTTGCGCGCTTGGGCATAAGGTAAACAATTTCCCCTTCTTTTGGAATATCCGTTTTTTCAGCATCATTATATTTCAGCACCTGCCAGAGACGAATGTTATTTTCATTGGCAATTGAAAAATATGAATCCCCGGCTTTTGCTAAAATATAAGGAACATCATTAGACGAATAAAGATATTGTTTGGTACCAGGCTTTGCATGTGCCTTTTTTGTTTCATTTTTTTGAACCGGTTCGGCCGGATCATTTTTTGCTGATGCTGTTAAAGGCAAATTTTTTTCTCCTTTTTCCAGTTCATTCAGTTGAAAATCTTCAATGATTTTAATAAGCTTTTGAGCATATTCAGGATTGGTGGCATAGCCTGCTTTTTTCAATCCGCGCGCCCAGCCTTTATAATCAGTCATTTCAAGATCGAATAAAAACGCATAGCGGTCACGGGTGCGAAGAAAATTAGAATGATCATCAAACGATTCAAGTACTGTATTATATTTCCTGAAGCATTCGTTTTTCTCATCATCATCTTTATGAAAAGTTTCACCTGTCCATTCTTTATGGCATTTGATCCCGAAATGATTATTCGCTTCACGCGCAAGATCGCTGTTCCCGCTTTCGGATTCAAACAGTCCCTGTGCAAGTGTTATGCAGGCGGGAACACCGGTTTTCTTCATATCTTTAATTGCATCCTCTTTATATTTTTCAATGTAGTCCTGTTGTGTCATCCTGTATTTATCCGGCTGGGCATAAACAGCCTGGGCGAATACAGCGTGGCAAATCAGAAGAGAAGCTAAAATAAATTTTGTTTTCATGATTTGATATTATCCGCAAGATCAATCTTCAAAATTAATCAGGATGCAATTGAGATGAACCGGCTATGCCCTGTTAAAACGAAAATTTTTAAACAATAGTTTGTTATTAACCCAAATACTGCATTCCGCCTGTATGAACGGCTACAATTACATCTCCTTTTTTAAAAAATCCGCATTTAATAAGTTCATAAATGCCAAAAAACATTTTACCTGTATAGATGGGTTCAGTTTCAATTTTATTTAGTTCTGCAAAACGTTTAACAAAATCATTCAGTTCAGCTGTTGATTTTGCGTATCCCCCCAAATGATAATCATGAAAAATAGTGAATGAAGATGGTTTATTGCAGAATAGTTTCACGTTTTCATTGATCGAATAATTATTTTTCATAACAGAAATTCCAATTGCCTGCTGATGCTCTTTCAGCGAAAAAGCAATTCCGGCAAGGGTCGTTCCTGTGCCGCATGGAACACAGATATACTTAAAATCGAAATTAATAGCAGAAGTAATTTCAGCACAGCCTTTGAAACCTTCATAATTATTACCGCCTTCAGGTATCACGTAATAATTTTTTATGCTGTGATTTTTCAATGCGGTTTGTAATGCCGCTGCTTTATCCCGGTAAAGAGTGCGCTCCATATAGATCAGCTTCATGCCGCAATCAACCGCTCTTTTCAAAGTTATATTGAGAGGATGGATCGCTTCCCCCCGGATAATTCCAACGGTATCAAATCCATTTTCCTTTCCTGCAAAAGCTGTGGCAGCAATGTGGTTGGAGAAGGCTCCACCGAATGTTACAAGAGTTGTTTTCTTTTCAGCTTTCGCTCTTTCAATATTGTATTTTAATTTCCTCCATTTATTTCCGCCTGTTACGGGGTGTTTCAAATCTTCTCTCATCACAATGACTTCCACGCTATTTTTTTTTAAAAAAGGATCTTCCAGTAACGAAAAATTAATTGAATTCTTTTGATCTGGCATTCTATTTCGTTTAAATTTGCGCACAAACCTGGTCTGTTACAGAAAATATAGTAAAGTTTCCCTGCATCATCCATCAATAATTTATTAAAAATTAAGATAAAAGTAATCTTTTTCGGGCGTAACTTTTTTTCTCATTCTGTGTATCACAGGACAGGCCTTACTTTTCAACAAACTGGTATTAATAAAAATTTTAAATCCGCTCTGCAATCCTCATGATCAGTTTAATTAAAGAACGTAATTTTATCCCGATGAAATTCCCCGGATGTAAGCGTTTCGCAGCGCTTATTTTTTTTATGTTTTTTATAAGCTGGAAACCTGCAGGAAATACAGAAGTCACGCAGGTAGATCTTGCGTTTTGCATTGATCTCAGTGCAAGCACCAATGGCATGCTCAATGATGTGCGCAACCGGATGTGGAGCATAGCCAATGGAATTTTACAGAAAAATGAGCAGACTGAATTAAGAATAGCGGTAGTGGGTTATGGCCGTCCCAGTTTTGGCTCGGGTGATGGTTTTGTCAAAGTTCTTGCTGAGCTTTCAAATGAATTCGACAGGTCATCGTATGATTTGTTTCAGTTGAAAGCCATGATTGAAAAAGGCGATCAGTTTGTCCCCAATGCATTGTTTGAAACTTTCAGAAAGCTCAAATGGAGCAATGACCCTGCCGCTGAAAAAATGGTTTTTCTCATCGGTAATGGAAGCGTTTACACCGGCTCCATTAATCTTGCTGATCTGTGTGAAGAATATAAAAAGAATAATATCAGTATAAATACGGTTTTTGTTTCACAAATGAAAAGAGTAATTTCTCAGATGGCAGGGTACAGAAAAATCGCAACGGAAACCGGGGGTAAATTTTATATCATGGATGCTTCTTCAAGGCAGGTAATCAATAAATCACCACAGATTCCGCAAAGGGTTTTGAGCCTGAACGATTCATTAAATAAAACATTTATGTTTTATTCAAAAGATGCTGCAGAAAGAAATAAATTTTTTTATGAAACGGATAAAAATGTGATGCGGTCCGGCAATGAGTATTTTTATTCCAGGCTGTATTATAAAATGTCGAAGCATTATGTTGAAGGATATGAGCCGTATGACCTTACTTCCTATATTCTCAAATATGATAAAATGCCTGAACGGATAAACCTCAATTTTCTGAGCAGCTCAGAAAAAACAATGAACATTTCTGAAATTGAAAAACATGCACGGACAAAGGCTTCCGACAGGCTCCGGTTAAATGAGGAAATAAAGAATTTGTTCAGCAGCATGGGTAAAAATTCTTCTCCGGTTGACACACTTTTAGACAGCTTTGTGCTGGGAAGTTACCGCTGAAATAACAGGCTTTTTGATAGTTTTAGCAGGATTCTGTTTAGGATTCTCATCTCCACTTTTATTTTATTAATTCTTTTAATTACTTTAGCGAGCACTAAAAACCCGCATTCATGAAAAAACTAAACTTAACCGCACTGTTCACAATTATTCTCTTCATCGCAGCAAACGGCCAACAGGATTATCGCATCATGTTGCACAGCGGTGCAACATTGCCGCCTGCCAACCTGGAACAAGTTATAAATAACCATCAGCCTTCTTCTGAAGAAATATTTGATGGATATTATTATCGCTTCATTCAGTTTAATTCAATCCCTGCCAATGATCAAAAAAATACAATGCTGCAAAGCGGGATTATTTTACTTGACTATGTTCCGCATAACACTTTTATGGCTGCGATTCCTGTAACGTATAATTATAATAAGCTGCTCAGCTATAATATCAGAAGCATCACGGCACAACACCCTGTTCAGAGAATGAATACGAAATTGCTTGGGATTGTGCCTCCATACGCAGTCAGAGAGAAAGGCTTTGCTGATATTGTTGTTCAGTATCAAAAAAATATTTCACCCGCAAAGGCGAAGGAAGCAGCCGCAAAAACAGGTACTATACTGGGGTCTTCAGATTTTAACCATACCATAACGGTACGGGTCCCTGAAAACTCAATTCAAAGCATGTCGCAATTACCATGGGTATATTACTTGGATGCTGTTGCCCCCGCTTCAACACCGGATGATACAAAGGGAAGAAGCCTGCACCGTTCCAACGTAATAAATTCAGACTATATAATGGGCCGTCATTATGACGGCTCGGGAGTTGCTGCTGCCCTCGCTGATGATGGAATGGTGGGTCCGCATATTGACTTTACAGGACGGTTAACAAACCACCTGTCGGGCCTGGGCGGTACTCATGGAGACA
>Ga0134123_10000371_pt1 | contig 30212 bp, 24 predicted proteins | sample KB303_FD_96460 | JGI IMG/M metagenome (GOLD analysis project Ga0134123, IMG submission 96460) | Terrestrial soil microbial communities without Nitrogen fertilizer from Kellogg Biological Station, Michigan, USA - KB3-0-3 | ecosystem: Environmental > Terrestrial > Soil > Unclassified ...
CCAGTCACATTTTAGAAGTCGGGAAACCTCTGAGCGAGATTCCACCCCCTGCCGGTAAATGAGCCGGGGGATCATCAGAATTGAGCCAGAACTGGCGCACGCTCGGAAGCGCGTCTCCAAACTGTCTCCACGATGGAGGCGCATTCGTGCGGATTGTGGAGGAATGGGGAAGACTCGCTGGATCACTAGATCGTCACGAATGGCGAGACGTTTTGCCAAAAGTCGCACGCCATGGCTGACTTAGAAATTGGTGATGCGCGGGTTCGAAACCCGTCACCCACCCCATCTCCAGTTCTTCCAATCACGAGGCGTCGGTCCGCGCCCCTTATCCGACTGGCTACTCGAAGGTAGTCGCTGTCCCTGTCGGCCCTCGCTGATCAGGTACCACGGCAAGCACGTCTTGATCGTGCGCCTTGCCGCTCCACCATTGGCCACGCCGCACGTCCCGAATGCGCAGGCCTGCCTCTCGATGAATGCGTCGTACGAATGTTTCTTCGAGTGCAACGGCTGCTTCGGGGACGACCGAATCATGCAACCGGCACAATCCGGACGCGTGCGGGACACTGAAGGACATGAACGCGTCGCCCCTGTCTATTCCGCCGCGGCTTTCATCGTTGAGCAAAAAGTAGCTGGCCACACAGACGCCGTCCGCGGTGAGCAAGCGGGATACCTCGTGCACATAGTGTTCAACGGCATCAGGCAGCATGTGCGTAAAAACGGAGGACAAGAAGATCACGTCGAAGGTGTGGTCCGGAAAGGGGAAACGGTATGCCGAGGCGGGCACCGACCCCTGCGGATTGTAGGCGCGACTCGCCAGGTCGGCGCGATGAAAGCGAAAATGGGGATGCGTTCGCGTGATGGCCCGCTGGCACCATGCGACCGCTTCCGGGTGAATTTCGACGCCGTCGTAACCGCCGGTGAGATATCCGATCAGGCCGATCGCGAGGTTGCCAATGCCCGATCCGATATCGAGAACCCTGTGCTCTGGCCGAAGGCCCTGAATCGTCAGCTCTGTTCGCGCGGTCTCGCAGGCGTGAGCAAATGCTGCCGGCGCCAACGTACGGTAATAGTAGAAACGCAGGTGGGCCGGCGGCAGCAGGGCGTCGCTTCTCCAACGCACCAGCCGCTCCACTGGCGTCGCGATGCGGTAGGCCGCCCTGCGTGCACGACTGGCCAGTCGCCGCCACATCGGTCGTCTCTGCACTGCCGATCCGTCTACCTGGCCGTTCCCCGTGTCTACGAAAACGTTCCCTCTTTCGGCCCCCGCGCGTCCTTGCTGATCTGGCGGATCGCGCCGAGATGGTAGGCAAGGTGAGCGATGCTGGCGATCATCCCCGTGAACTCCGCGTCGGTCACATCACGCGGTGAGCTCAGCGTCTTCAGCCAGCGGTGTGCCTCGGCCCGGAGCCCGCCTCGGATCTCGCTCCACGCGGGTTCGTCGACGGCGGAGGTCTTCCACGCCGCGTCCCACGTCGCATCCGCGAACGGATTGCCCCCTTCGCTCGCCCATCGGTTCATCAGGGACAGCCCGTACCGCAGGTGCTGCGCATGCGCCGCAATCGTCGCGCCGCCGCTGACCGAGCGAGACGCATCAGCCGCCGATATCCTCTCGAGCGATCGCAGGAGGCCCAGGTCGCCGGAATTGAGGATGAACGCGCCCGTCCGCTCGCTCGTGCCGTCGACGAGCTCGGAAAACAGGCGCGTGAGGGCTGGACTCGCCTCGGTCGTGTGCATGAGGGTATTTGACAGCGCGACTGAGCTGAAAGGCAAAAGACCGCGTCATCTGCACCCGACCCTCTGAAGTCGCCCGCCGCGCAGACAAACCTCTTGGTCGCCCCTGTCAGACGTGTAGGACAGCTACTCAGGCCGGCGCAGGAGTTCATGCGGGCGGCGCGTCGCGATCAGGTACGAGCGTTGCTCCCACGCTCGTCGGAGCGGTTAGACCACAGGGTTCGCGCCTGCGGCTCCCCCTCCCGCTCCACCTCTTCGCTGCTTCGGCAATACAATCCCCGCACGCAGACCATCGACGCACTTGACCCCGCAACCCTGACACCCGGCGAGCGCTCGCGGCCGTCGCCCGCATGGGCGTCCGCTGAAGTCGCCTTCGGGCTCGCCATCCTCGCCGCCGGGCTCTGGTGGAATTTCGGCTTTACGCCGGAAGTCCTGCTGCTGTTCGCGCTGGCGGCCTGCCGGTGGCGCGGGCCCGGTTGGCGCGCCATGGGATTACGACGTCCATTGCGCCCCGCCCGCGCGCTGCTCATGGGTGCCGTCGCCGGCGTCGGCTATCAGTTCGTGGGCACGTATCTCATCGAACCGGTGATTGCGCGTGCGACGTCCGGCGTGCTGCCGGACGTGTCGGCGTTTCGCGCCGCCATCGGCGACGAACAGCGCCTGGCGATCCTGCTCGTGATCTCGTGGACGCTTGGCGCGCTGGTCGAGGAGCTGGCGGTGCGCGGCTGGCTCATGACACGCCTCGCGGAAATCGGGCGATTCTCGACCGGCGCGTGGGCCTTCGCCGCGGTCACGTCATCGGCGCTCTTCGGCGTCGCACATCTGTACCAGGGCCTGTCGGGCGTGATCGCCAGCGCCCTGACCGGCCTCGTCCTCTCGGTCCTCTATTTCGCGACCGGCCGCAATCTCTGGCCGTGCATCATCGCGCACGGCTGCCTCGATACGACCGGCTTCGTGCTGATCTACCTGGGCGTGTATCCCGGCTTGTAACAACCACGAACGGCCAACTACCAACTCCCGGATCCCGGATCCCTGATCCCGGATCCCGGATCCCGGCCTGAGACCACCCTCAGCGTGGAACGAACGTGAAGGCGACCGACAGCCTCGGCTCGAAGCATTCGCGCGACGGGACGCCGGCGCGATGCAGGATGTCGGCGTGGAAGACGGCGAGGCGGCCCGGCCTGACACCGACCGCGTGCACCGGCTGGCGCTCCTCGTCGTAGAAGATCGTCTCGCCCAGCCAGTTCTCCTTCCACTCGGGGTTGGCGTAGTAGAGCGCGGTGATGCCGTGGGGCGGATCGGTGTGCGGCCCCTGGAAGTCGCCGTACAGAATCATGTTCGTGTAGGAGCGATCGAGCCGGTAGTGGTCGCCGACCATCAGCGCGCGCGCGGTCCGGATGCACTCGCGCAGCACCGGCGTTCCCTCCGCGAGCGCGGGAGGAAAGTCGGCTTTCCAGTGCTTGACGTACGACGTCTCGTCGGACGCGACGTCGTTCAACTGATACGGCAGGTCGCGCAGAAACTGGTACAGCGACTGGATGTCCGCCTCGGCGAACAATCCGTCCACCACCATCAGCTGCATCCCGTTGATCTCGACGCGGCGCGTCACGTGCGAGGCGACGTTCACCTTGCAGACTGTGGATCAAACGGACCACAATCCGCAATCCATCCATGACACGCAGCCGCGATCGTTTCCTGACGACGCACACCGGAAGCCTGCCGCGCCCGGAAGATCTGATCCGCATGATGTTCGCGAAGGAGGAAGGCGTTCCCGTGGAGCCGCGCGCGCTCGCCGCCCGCATCCGCGCCGCTGTCGCCGACATCGTCGCGCGCCAGTCCGCCGCCGGCATCGACGTCGTCAACGACGGCGAGATGTCGAAGCCGAGCTACGCCACCTATATCAAGGATCGCCTGCACGGCTTCGGCGGCGAGAGCCAGCCGCCGCCGTACCCGGACCTGGTGGCGTATCCCGGCCTGCACCAGAAGGTCTACGGCGATCGCGGCCGCGCGCGGCGCAAGATGCCCGGTTGCAACGCGCCCATCAGCGTGCGCGACCGCGAGGCCGTACAGGTGGACATCGAAAACCTGAAGACGGGCGTGGCGGAACGGCAGCTCGAAGGCCTGTTCTTGAGCGCGGCGTCACCCGGCGTCGTGTCGCTTTTCTTCCACAACGACTATTACCCGTCGCAGGAGGCGTATCTCTACGCGATTGCCGACGCCATGCAGTACGAGTACGAGGCCATCGCGAACGCGGGGCTGGTGCTGCAGCTCGACTGCCCGGACCTCGGGATGGGGCGGCACGTCCAGTACGCCGGCCTGTCGCTCGAGGAGTTCCGCGACCAGGCGCGGCTGCACGTCGAGGCGCTCAATCACGCGGTGCGCAACATCCCGCCCGAGCAGATGCGCATGCACCTGTGCTGGGGCAACTACGAGGCGCCGCACCAGATGGACGTCCCGCTCGCCGACATCATCGACATCGTCTTTCTCGCGCGGCCGAGCGCGATCTCGTTCGAGGCGGCCAACCCGCGCCACGCGCACGAGTGGGCCATCTTCGAGACGGTGAAGCTGCCGGACGGCAAGATCCTGATTCCCGGCGTGCTCGAATCGAAATCGAACTTCATCGAGCATCCCGAACTGGTCGCGCAGCGCGTGGGCCGCTTCGCGACGCTCGTCGGCCGCGAGAACGTGATGCTCGGCACCGACTGCGGCTACGGCACGTGGGTCGGCCAGGCCGCCGTCGATCCCGACGTCGTGTGGGGCAAGCTCGCCGCGATGGCCGAGGGGGCCCGCCTCGCGTCGCAGCACTTCTGGAGCACTTCCGCTGTTTAAGCTCCAAGTTCCAAGCTCCAAATTCCAAGTTGCAAGAAGCTGACGTGTAGGGCGGGTCCTTTCGGACCCGCCTAATGTTCGATCGCGCGCACGATCAGCTCTCCCTGCTCCTTCGTGAAGCGCAGCCGCTGTTTCGAGGCCTCCTGCAGGTTGATCGCGGCACGCATCACCCCTTGCGGCGAGTGCGAGTTCGGCGGCAGCAGCAGGTGGCCGATCTCGTGCGCGATCGTGTAGCCGAGCAGCACGTCCCGCTTGACGTGGAAGCGCCGCGCGAACGCGGCGACGCGGTCGTAGAGGATCGTCGCCACCGTCGTGCCGGGCTCGGCGAAGCCGAGCGTGACGTCCGTCACGTCGAGCGTGCTCGCCTGGCGCGGGATCAGGTTCACCGTCAGCCGCTGCTCGTCCGTCGCGCAGCCGGCATTGCTCCATTCGATTGCGACGCCGATGGCGCGATAGACGTCGCCGGCGATTCGCTCGGCGCTTGCGACGATGTCCGGCGGCATGGTCCGCGCCTCGCAGATCGCGACCGCCACGTGCAGCCCGGCCGGCGCGTCCGCCGCGCGTGCGGAGGCCGCCGCGCCGAAGGACGCCGCGGTGACGAGCACGACGATCGATGAGCTGCGAAAGCCGGACATGGCAAACGTGCCTGTCCTGATCAACGAGATCGACGCGTCGGGCTAACACGGACGATCGGCGCGTGGACTCAGCTGCGCCGCGGGCTCGTTGGTCGTTGGTGCTTGGTAGTTGGGAGTTGGGAGATGGGAGTTGGGAGTTGGGAGTTGGGAGTTGGTGGTGCGTCAGCTTCGGGACCTGGGATTTGCGAGCGGCGAGCTTTCCAGCTGCGCGAGCAGATCCCACGGGCCGTCGTAGATCGCGAGCGCGCCGCGGAGCGCGGCATCGCTCCATCCGCCGCAGCGGAACGCGATGGCCGCGACGCCGGCACGCGAGGCGGCTTCGACGTCGTACGGCGTGTCGCCGATCATCACCGCCTGCGCCGCGGCGGCCTTCGCCTTCTTCAGCGCCGCGTGCACGATGTCGGGATCGGGCTTCGACTCCTCCGCATCGTCACCCGACGCGGGATCGCCGGCGAGCGATTCGGCGCCGGCAATCTTCACCAGCACCACGAGCTCGTCGCGCGACGCGGAGCTGGCGGCGACCGTCTTCACGCCGAGCGCCTGCACGGCGGCGACGAGCGTGCCGGCGTCGCGAAACGCCTGCAGCCGCGGCAGGAAGGTCGACGTGAAGATCTCGCCCCGCCGCTCCGCGATCCGCTTGCCAAGGGGGGATTCCTCGTCGATGCCGGCCACCGCCGGCATCAGCTTGTCGCCGCCCATCCCGATGGCGCAGCGGACGTTCTCGAACTCGACCTGGATCCCCGCCTCGGCAAACGCCTGCACCCAGGCGTGGGCGTGGGCGTCATTACTGTCAACGAGGGTACCGTCGACATCGAACAGGACCGCGGAGAACATGATGGGGAGGTCCGGCTGAAGCCGGTCCGCCTTCAGGCGGACGGGACTGGATCGAGCTCCACGAGCTGTCCGCCTTCGATCGCCACGCTCAGCGGATGGATGTGGTCCGCCCGCTTGTTCTTCGCCTCGTACATCAACTTGTCGGCGCGCTCGAGCAGCTCCTGCGCGATCTGATGGGCGATGGGGCGGCGTTCGGCGACGGCGCTCAGCATCAGGCAGACGATGCCGACGTCGACGCGGACGGGTTTCTCGGCGAGGCGCGGATCGTCGGAGGTCCAGTTGTAGCGCTGCACCGCTTCGCGGAAGCGCTCGGCGATCACCCACGCGGCGCGGCAGTCGTCGAGATCGGGGATGAGGAAGCAGAACTCGTCGCCGCCGAAGCGCGCGTGCAGGTCCTGGCTCGCGCGGACGTCGACGGCCTCCTGGGCGATCAGGTCGTCGGAGCGCACCTGCTCGCGCAGGAGTCGCGCGACGCGATCGATAATCTTGTCGCCCGCCGCATGCCCGAGCGTGTCGTTGTACCACTTGAACGAGTTGATATCGACCAGGCCGATGGCGCACCAGCGGCCGCGCTGCTCGAGCGCGAGAAACGCCTCGACCTGCTCGATGAAGCGGCGGAAGTTCATCAGCCGCGTCTTCGGATCGCGATGCACGCGGTCGGTGAGATCGGCCACGAGATCTTCGAAGTAGCGGGAGATGCTGCTGACGGTGGCGTCGCGGGCGGTGAGCTCGTCGCGGAGGCGGTTGAGGCGGTCGGTGAATCCGGCCGACACGGCCTGGATGGCCTCCTGCTTCGACTGCTGCCAGAGACGCTCGTGCTTCATGAACACGCCGTCGATGGCGTCGAGCAGCGCCTGCTCCTGCCCGGCAGGCAGGTGCATCCGGTCGCGGACCCACTGGTGGAGATCGGAGCGGGTCTCCGGCGGAAAGCCGTCAACGTCGAAGCTTTTGCGCACTCTCATTGCCGGCGGCCCGCGGACATTTCATGGCGAGAGCTTCAAACGACATGCCGAGCTGAAACTCTCCGCCCCGATTCGCTGGCTCAGCCGTACAGTCTTTCACGCAGGTTATCGACACTGCACCGTAGAAAGGACAGATCCATGGAGCACCCTGAGGTGATCCGGCCCTCCGACCACGCCCAATGGCGGGCCGACCGGATGGGGAAAGGGACCATTTTCCAGTCACCCCGCCTGCTCGTTGGCCTGAATTGCTTCGAACCGGGCCAATTCCACCCGCTGCATACCCACCCCGGGATGGACAAGGTCTATCAGGTCGTCGAAGGGGAAGGCGTCATCCTGCTCGAGGGCCGCGAATTGCCCATCAAGGCCGGCGAGCTCGTGGTCGCGCCCGAAGGCGTCCCGCATGGAATCCGGAACACCAGCAGCGGCCGCCTGCTCGTGCTGGCCATCCTGGCGCCGGCGCCGTGACCAGAATGCCACCCTTAAGTGTCTTATGCCGATGCTCGACCGCAGGTCTATACTCAGCCCGGCCGTAGCAGACACCTGCCGCCTCCGCCAAACCTCACGAGGAGCACATGATGGGCCGCCTTGCCAGGGGAAACGCCTCCCACTGGCCCACGAGCCACAGAGGCACAGAGCCACAGAGACTTGAAAATTTTGATCTCGGTGTCTCCGTCTCTCTGCGGCGACGTAGCTGGTGTGTGGTGATGGCGACCATGCTGGTGCTGCTCGCCGCGAATCACGCCGCGGCCCAGGCGGATCTCACGGGACTCTGGCGTCCGCTCGCGCGCAACGAGGACGGCAGCGGCATGATCGGCGATGCGGCCGGTCTCCCGATCACGAGCTCGGCGCGGTGGAGGGCCGACAGCTGGTCGCCGGAAGACTTCGACGTCACCGAGTGGGCGTGCCGGCCGCACGCCTGGCACTACTCGCTCGAAACGGTCCTCACGCAGATGCGCATCTGGACCGACATCGATCGCGAGACGCAGCGGATCGTCGCGTATCACGGTCACGTCAACCAGGAGGAGCAGGAGACCACCATCTGGATGGACGGGCGTCCCCATCCTTCCGCCAACGCGCTGCACACGTGGAGCGGCTTCTCGACCGGCGAGTGGGACGGCGACGATCTCGTCGTCACGACCACCCATCTCAAGGAGACCTACATCCGCCGCTCGGGCCTGATGCACAGCGACCAGGCGACGGTCCGCACGCGCTGGAGGCGGATGGGCGACTACCTGCAGGCGACGGTGATCATCTACGACCCGATCAACTTCGCCGAGCCGTACATCCGCAGCTCGATGATGTGGCTCAACGACCCGTCGATGGTGATGAGCCCGTACCCGTGTGAGGAGGCGACCGAGACCGCGCTCGCGCGCGGCGCCGTTCCGCACTTCCTGCCGGGCAAGAGCCCGCTGCCCGGTTTGAATCCGAACCTGACCGATCGATTCGGCACGCCGTTCGAGCCGCGGCAGGGAGGACCCCAGACGCTGTATCCCGAGTACATAGAGAAGATGAAGACGTTCAGGAGGCCGACGCAGCGCGTGCCGGGCGCCACCGAGAGCGAGCGCTGATGATATGTGAGGGGCGTCGATGATCTGGCGGGTCCGAAAGGACCCGCCCTACATGGCCGAAAGCGACCCGCCCTACATGTGGCCGGCGCGCGTCAGCGCGCTACTGCGCGGCGGCGCCTGCTCCGCGTCCGCGCCCCGCGCCAGCGGCGCCCGCATGCGGCGGCACCGGGTACTGGCGCATGCCGTGGAACTCGTTGTTGTACATCGTCTGGTAGCGGATGCCGTTCCCGTCCTTGTCCACCCACGTGAACGAGGTCTGGAACAACGTCGCGGGCGGGTAGCCTTTCGGCACCGTCGCCTCGACGATGAACAGTCTCATCTCGTGCATCGCCACGTACGCGTAGGTGCGCGATCCGTCCACCGTGTTGGTGAGCTGCACCTCGTTGCCTTCGACCATGTCGTGCTGGCTCCACGTCAGGTCGCTCAGCTTCATGTTGTCGCGCTGAATGAGCTGCTTGGTGGCGAACTCGGTCGCCTCGCGCACGTCGTGTTTCCAGAGGCCCGGGCCGCTGAGATCCGTGCCGCGGCAGAGCGGCGCTCCCGGCGGGCACGTCTTGATGCGTTCGATCCCCATCTTCTCGATGCTGCCGTAGTCGACGACGGTGACGGCGTAGTGCTCCTTCCCCTTGTCGAAGCTGTAGACGCGCGCGGGCAGCATGAAATTCTGCTGCGACGTCCACGTCGTCTGCGCGACCTTCGGCTGGCCGGGGAAGTACACCTTGAAGCCGTCAGCGGTGTTTACGTAGTACTCATCGTCCTGCGCGGCGGCGAATCCGGATAGCGCGATGATGGCTGCCAGAACAAACGTCGTGGTCCGCATGAACTGCCTCCAGGAAACTCTCAACGTCTATTGCCCTCGCCCTGCAGCTGCCCCGCCTGCAAGCGGCGGCGGGGGATACACCCGCATGCCGTGAAGCTCGTTGGCGTAGATGATCTGATAGCGAATGCCCTTGCCGTCCTTGTCCACCCACCCCATCGACGTCTGGAAGAGCGTCGCGGGCGGCGAGTTTCTCGGCACCGTCGCCTCGGCAACGTACAGCTTCATTTCGTGCATCGCGACGAAGGCATAGGTGCGCGACTGATCCGCGTTGTTGGTCAGCTGCAGCTCCTGACCCTCGACGAGATCGTGCTGGCTCCAAACGAAGTCGGTCAGCTTCGCGTCGCGCTGCATCAGCGAGTGGCTCGCATAGACGACCGCGCCGCGGACGTCGTGCTTCCAGAAGCCGAGGCCGCCGAGGTCGTTCCCCGTGCAGACGTTCGCGCGCGGCGGACAGTCCTTGGCGCGCTCGATGCCCATCTGCTCGATGCCGGTGTAATCGACGATCGTCACCGAGTAGTGCTCCTTGCCTTTGTCCACGGTGTAGACGCGCGCGGGCAGGACGTAGCCGTGTTCGGACTTCCAGGTCGTCGTCGAGACCGTCGGCTGGCCGGGAAAGACGATCTTGAACCCGTCGCGGGGGCTCGAATAGTCAGCCCACTCCTGGGCGGCGGCGATTCCAGGGACCGAGAGGATCAATGCGAGAACGAGTGCGGTCGTGCGCATGACAAAGCCCTCCGGCGGCGCCATATTGGCACAGAACGGCTTCCACTGCATCACCAGGGGACGCGCTTTGAGCGTGCACGTTCGTGCGCCGGCGCCGGTGCGGAGTTGTATCATTTGCCGCGCCTCCTTGCCGTTTTCTCTCCGTTTCAGTGAGGTTGCCATGCAGCGTCGGGTTGCCGCGCGTGCGTCTTTCTTTCCTTCGCGTGCTTCGCGCGCTTCGTGGTCAGCCGCGCTCCTGATCGTGCTCATGGGTACCGCCGCGCACGCGGCGGGGACGCTCGACATCTACTTCATCGACACGGAGGGTGGGCAGGCCACGCTGCTCGTCTCGCCCTCCGGCGACAGCCTTCTGATCGACGTCGGGTTTGCCGGCCTCGACACGCCGAATCCCGACAAGGACGTCGGGCGTGATGCCGCGCGGATCGCCGACGTCGCGCGGGCCGCGAAGCTGACGCGCATCGGCACCCTGCTCGTCACGCACTTCCACGGCGATCACGCGAGCGGCGTCACGCACCTGGAGCTGCCGGTGGGGACGTTTGTCGATCACGGTCCCGCGCTGCAGGACGTGCCGACGATGAAGCAGAAGGCTGGTGGCTACGCGGAGGACTGGGCGGCTGCCTTCGCACGCGCGAAGCACGTCGTCGTCTCCGCCGGTGACCGGATTGCCGTCGAGGGCCTCGACGTCACCGTCGTCGAGGCGCTCGGTACGCCGATCGCGCGCGAGGGTGCGGCGAACCCGCACTGCAGCGACATCGCGAAGCGTCCGGACGGAAATCCCGAGGACACGGCGTCGGTCGGCGTCGTCGTCGAGTACGGACGGTTTCGCTTCGCGAACTTCGGCGACCTGCCGTGGAACCAGGAAGTCGCGCTGCTCTGCCCGGCCAACCGTGTCGGCACGGTCGACGTCTACGAGGCGGCGGGCCACGGGCGCGAGCCGACGCCGGCCGTCGCGGCGATGGCGCCGAGGGTCGTGGTGCTCGACAACGGCGCGCGCAAGGGCGGCGGCGCCGCCACGCTGGTGGCGTTCGGCAAGTCGCCGGGCTTCCTCGATCTCTGGCAGGTCCACAAGAACCTCGGCGGGGGGACCGGCGCCAATCCGGCCGACGGCTTCTCCGCAAACCTCGAGGACACCGACAACACGACGCATCCGGCGCACTACCTGAAGGTGTCCGCGTCCGACGACGGCTCGTTTGCCGTGTTCAACTCCCGCACGAATGAAACCAGGGGCTACCCCGCTCGGAGGTGAGTGATGAGGCGACTGCTCTGGGCGCTCGCGATCTTTCTTCTTCCCATCCCGGGATACGCACAGGAAGCGACCGTGACGGGCACGGTCGTGGATCAGACCGGCGGCGTGCTGCCGGGCGTGACCGTGACCGCGCTGCACGAGGCCACCGGCAACACCTTCGTCGCCGTCACCGACGAACGCGGCATCTTCCGCCTGCCGGTGCGCGTCGGCACCTACCGGGTGCAGATGGAGCTGCCCGGGTTTGCGAGCGTCGCGGAGCGGTTCGAGGCGCTGGTCGGCCAGACGCTGACGCTCAACGCGCAGATGAAGCCGTCGACGGTGCAGGAATCGGTGACGGTCACCGGCGAAGCGCCGCTCATCCAGACCACGTCGTCGACGCTTGCCGGCAACATCGATCCGCGGCAGACGAAGGATCTGCCCGTCAACGGCGGCAACTGGCTGGACCTGTCGCTGCTCGCGCCGGGGAACCGATCGAACGGCGCCGATGCCAACACGCCGACCGCGCGCAACCGCTTCGATTTCCAGTTGAACATCGACGGCCAGCAGGTCACCAACAACGGGCGCGCGAACGCGCAGAACCCGCGCGTCTCGCAGGAAGCGGTCGGCGAGTTCCAGTTCGTCGCCAGCCGCTGGGACGCGTCGCAGGGGCGGTCGAACGGCGTGCTGGTGAACGCGGTGACGAGGTCGGGCACCAACACGAACACCGGCAGCTTCTCGGCGAGCTTCCGCAACGCGCGCTTCAACGCGCCGGACTTCGTCCAGGATCGCGTGCTGCCGTACTCGAACCAGCGCTTCAACGGCACCTACGGCGGGCCGCTGCGGAAGGACCGCGCCCACTACTTCGTCTACTACGAGCGCGAACGCGAGCCGTCGACGATTACCTTCAACAGCCCCTACTCGACGTTCAACGTCGACCAGGAGCGCAAGGTGCTCGACTGGAACGGCGGCACGCGCATCGACTTCCAGATGGGCGCGCAGCAGCACCTGATGATTCGCGGGACCAAGTGGCGCCGCACCGACCCGGCGTACGCGGGGCTGAACGGCGCGACGAGCCATCCCTCGGCGCAGGGCTATTCCTCGGCGATGTCGGACACGCTGTTTACCACCTTCTCGAAGGTGCTCGGCAACCGCGGGCTGAACGAGATCAAGGCGGGCTTCACCGGCGCCGTCGAGCGGAACCGCAGCGTCGTCGACTGGGCGCACCATCCGCAGGCGGGCGTCGCGGGCGTCACCAACGGCGCGCCGCGCATCAACTTCAACGGCTACAGCTTCGGCAACAACAACACGAACTGGCCGCAGTCGCTCGGGCAGCAGGTCGTGTCGCTGCGGGACGACTTCACCTATTCCTTCAACAAGAGCGGCCGCCACGACGTCCGCATGGGCGCGGAATACCTGAACACCTTCTTCTACCTGTACAACTGCCGTCCGTGCGTCGGCATCTACGACGCCTCCACCTCGCGGCCGCCGGCCAACATCGAGCAGCTGATGCCGGTCTGGAACGACCCCGATACCTGGAACCTGAATGGGCTGAACCCGTTGATCCGCTCCTACCAGATTGGCGTCGGAGAGTTCGGCGGCCAGGCGCGGCGCAACACGGTCGCGACGTGGATCCAGGACGATTGGCAGATGACACGGCGGCTGACGCTGAACCTCGGGCTGCGCTACGACCTGCAGCCGAACTCGTTCGCGAACTTCGTCGAGGTGTTTCCCATCCTCAAGGGCGGGCGGCCGAACGAGACAACCGACTTCGGGCCGCGCGTCGGCTTCGCCTACACGCTCGACGAGCACACCGTGATTCGCGGCGGCGTCGGCCGCTACTACGGGCAGGTGATCGACAACCTGACGTCGTTCACCCTCTCAGCGGCGACGACGTTCGTGGCGCAGGTGTTCAACGACGGCCGTCCCGACTTTGCCTCCAACCCGTTCAACGGGCCGCTGCCCAGCCTGCAGGCGCTGCGTCGCTCGGGCATCGATCAGAGCACCGGGTCGGCCATCGCGTCGCCCTTCATGATGATGCCGTACAGCTGGACGTCGTCTGTCGGATTCCAGCGCCAGATCGGGAACACGATGGCGTTGACGTCGGACTTCAACTTCAACGGCGCGCGGCACGAACGGCTCACGCTCAACAACCTGAATCTGAGCTACAACCCCGCGACGGGTCTCAACTATCCGTTCACCGACGTCTCGCGGCGCCCGATTCCGGGCTGGGCGCTGACGCAGGTCTCCGTGAACACCGGCCGCTCGAATTACCGGGGCCTCGAGACCTCGTTCAACAAGCGGATGAGCAGCCACTACCAGTACTCGGTGACCTACACGCTCGCCGGGCTCTGGGACGACGACCCGCAGCCGTACGCGGTCGACTGCACGAAGGAGACGGCGGAATCGTGGTGCACGATGGGACCGCTGCCGTTCAAGGTCGCGCCCGATCTCGGCGCCGAGTACGGCTTGGCCACCTCCGATCAGCGGCATCGCGCGGTGTTCAACGGGATCTTCGAGCTGCCGCAGGGGTTCCTGGTGAGCGGGTTGTACTTCTACGGATCGGGGGCGCGCTTCTCGGCGACCTCAGGCGGCGATCGCCGCGGCATCGGCACGGCGGCCGGCAGCCGCCTGCGCGCCGACGGGACGCTCGTGCCGCGCAACAGCTTCGTCGGCAACGCGATTCACCGCGTGGACCTGCGGGTCTCGAAGACGTTCCCGCTCGTCGGCCGCACGAAGATCGAGGGCTTCGTCGACTCGTTCAACCTGTTCAATCACGAGAACTACAACTCGTACACGCTGGTCGAGACGAGTCCGCTCTACGGGCGCGGGTCGGATGGCAGCCTCGCCCGGCGCCTGCAGCTCGGGTTTCGAGTGACGTTCTGAAAAAGGAAGGCGGGTCCGAAAGGACCCGCCCCACACTGCCCGCGGCCGACTGCCGACTGCCCGCTATCTCGTGGCCGTCGCCGCACCTTTGATCAGGATCTTCTGCACGCGCCAGTTGTTCATGTCGGCAACGTAAACAGTGTTCTCGTTCGGGCACGCCAGGCCGTGCGGCCAGTTGAACTGCCCGAGCTCGTGTCCCGAGATGCCGAGCATGCCGACGATCTTGCCGTCGAGCGTCATCTTGTAGAGCCGTCCCGGCTCCGAGTCGACGACGAACAGGTACTGCGTCGGCGTCGGCGTCAGGCAGAGCGCCCACGGCGCCGTCTCGTCCGGCGGGTTGGCCGGAACCGGGGCGAGCGTCGGGTGGTGCTTCTTGTCGTACGGCGCGTTCAGGAAGAGGAAGTGCTTGAAGTTGCCGTCGGTGTCGAACACCTGGATGCGCCGGTTGCCGCGATCGCCGACGTAGATGTTGTCGTTGCGATCGATCTGCAAGTTGTGCGGGTTGTTGATGCTGCCCGGGTTCTCGTTGGCGTGATCGCCGCCGCGCCCGAACTGCCCCCACGACTTGATCCAGTTGCCGTTCTTGTCGAACTTCGCGATGCGCGAGTTCACGTAGCCGTCGCTGACGTAGATGTTGTCCTTCGAATCCCACGCCACGTCGGTCGCGCCGTTGAACGTCCCTTCACCCGCCCGCGCCTCCGCCTGCGTCGGCCGCTCGTAGCGCCAGCTGTCGTAGCCCTCCGGCCGGCGTCCGAGGTTGAGCACGACGCGCCAGGCGGGACCCGGGCTGAACTTCATCGTCGAGTTCGTCCCCTTGTCCACCACCCACAGGTTGTCGTACTTGTCGAAGCGGACCGAGTGCGCGTAGCCGAGGCCGTAGACGCCCTTGCCGATCTCGCCGATGTACTTGCCGCTCGAGTCGAACTCGAGCAGGTTCGTCGTCGCGTTGCCGTAGAGCGGCCCCGACGTCGCGGTGCCCGGATGGTTGAGGACGACGACCGTCCCCTTCGAGTTCACGGCGACCGCGAGCACCTCGCCGAAGTTCATCCCGGCGGGGAGCTTCAGCGGGTCGGGCACCGAGTCGAACTGCAGCATCGGCGCGCGGCTGTTGTCGACGGCGGGACGCTGCTGCGCGTGGACCGTCGTCGCGGCCACGGCCACCGCAATGGCGAGCAAGTAAATACGTCGCACGGACACCTCCTTCGCGGCCAAGATCACGCAGATGTGAGAACCACGAAGAACACGACGTACACGAAGTTTAGGCCACGAAGCTTTCACTGTACACGTCGTACAAGAAATCCTTCGTGTCCTGAATTCCTTCGTGTTCTTCGTGTTCTTCGTGTTCTTCGTGTTCTTCGTGGTTATCCCCTTAATGTCCTTCGCCTTCAGAAATTCACCTGTACCCCGAATTTGACCAGCCGCGGGGCCAGCACGGTCTGCGCGTTCTTCCACTGCGGGCCGTAGCGCGTATTCAACGCCAGCACGGAGCCCGCGTTCAGGACGTTGAAGGCATCGAGCGACGGCTGGACGCTGGCGCGGCCCGCGCGGAACGTGCGCGTCAGCCGCACGTCGAGCTGATTGTTCCGTCCCTCCGTGAAGTAGGTGTTCGGCTGAATCAGCTCGATGGTCGTCGTGCTCGTGCAGGTCGGCCGCCCCGCGCACGCACCAACGTTGCGCCCGAGCGACGGCGCAATCTCCGCGTTGCTCGCCACGTAGCTCGCCGTCGTCGGAATCGGCGGCAGGTTCTGCCAGTTCGCGCTCACCTGGAAGTAATAGGGGAGCGGGTAGACGAGCGACATCTTGATCTGCGTGCCTGCCGACCAGGGCGGCGAGGTGTGGCACTGGTAGCTTCCCGATTCGCGCGTCGGGCCGTTGAAGCCCGCGAAGCCGGTGCCGGGAGAGTCGACGGTGAAGCAGTAGTCCGTCATCTCCGAGCCGGTGCTCAGCCCGCCCGACAGGATGATGCCGCGCCGCATGCGCGCGTTCAGCGTCACGTCCACGCCGTTGAAGACGTCCCGCGGCTTGCCGAACTTCGATGCGCGAACGACCTGGTTCTGCACCTGTCCGAACTTCTCGGGCTTGATGTCGTAGAGCCCGCAGATACGCTGGCTGCTGTTCGGCAGTGCGGCGTTGGCCGGCGCCGTGAGGCAGTACTGGTCGTAGTCGCCTGGTCCGACCGCCAGGTTGTCGGTCACGGTGAAGTTGCCGAACCACGTGCGGAAGTAGCCGACGTTCACCGCGAAGCCCGGCGCCAGCTGGTGTTGCACCGACACCAGCCCCTGCCAGCTGTAGCCGCGCGTCCCCCATCCGTGAATCACCTCGTCTGCGTAGGTGGTGTTCGCCACGACCTTGCCGAAGTTGACGTTCGACAGCGCGCCGAGCTCGCTGTCCTGCGGGACGTAGTCGCCGTTGACGTCGTTCCACGTGCGCGTCGCGCTCGTCACCATCTGGTTCACGGGGTTGTTCGCCAGGACGATGCCTGCCGCCGATTCGAAGTTGACGTAGCGGCCGAGCGCCGCCTTGACCGCGGTCTTTCCGTCGCCGCGCAGGTCGTACGCCAGGCCGAGGCGCGGGTTGACGTCCTTCCAGCTGGGCGCCTTGTCGACGCCCGCGAAATCGCGCGCGGGAACCCACGGCCCCGCCGTCAGATGTTGCGCCGGCACGGTGCCGGTCATCGCGTCGTAGCGCAGGCCGACGTTGAGCGTGTAGCGCCTGATGTTCCACTGGTCCTCGGCAAAGAGCGCCGTGTTGTCGATCGAGTGCTCGTAGCGGAACGGCGTCGCCCAGTAGGTCACCAGGTTCGGCACGCGGTTGATGAACGTGTAGCTGACGTCGTGGTTGATGGTCGAGAACTTCTCCGACCATCCCTGCCGCAGCGAGAGGCCCGCCTTGAACGCGTGCGAGCCGGTGACGTACTGCATGTTGACGTTCTCGTTGCCCTGGCCGAAGTGCTGCGTGCCCCACGAGGTGGTGAGCCCGAGGCCGGAGCCCGAGGAGCCGTAGCGATAGTTCGTCGTCTGCTCCAGCACCGAGTAGTCGCCGGCGCCGCCGCCCGTGAAGCGGCGGATGATGTCGCCGTCGACGACGGTCGCGCCCGCCCAGAACAGCAGGCGCGTCGTGGCGGGGAAGCTCCACGTCCACTGCGTGCGCCAGTTCGGTTTGTAGAGGTCGTCGCCCGTCGCCTCGGGCGCGAGCGTGCCGGCGGCGATGCCGAAGTAGCAGTTGCAGTTGTATTCGGTCGTGTAGGAGCCGGTGATCTTGTGCTTCGGCGCGACCTGCCACGTCGCGCGGACACCGGTCTCGCGATAGAAGTTCAAGTCGTACGCCGGCCGCGCCAGGTCGGGCGTGTAGAACAGCGTCCCCTGCGTCTTGTTGAAATAGTTGCCGGCCTGGTAGCTGGAGCTCGTCCAGTAGCGCGCGCTGGCGAAGAACCACACCTTGTCGCGCCTGACCGGACCGCCAAAGCCGCCGCCGACCTCGTACAGCTTGCGGATCGTGGACGGCAGCAGCGCGCCGCGCGCCTTCAGGTCGTCGGTGATGTTGTTGCCCTGGAACCGGTTGTTCCCGTAGTCGGCCTTGAACGATCCGTTGAAGAAGTTGCCGCCGTCGCGCGGGATCACGTTGATGTGGCCGCCGCCGGTCTCCGCATCCGCGGAGAAGCCGCTGGTCTCGACCGCGACCTCCTGCACCGTCGCCGGATTCGTGCTCGACATGAAGTTGCCCGCGGCGACGAGCGTGCCGAAGAACATGCCGTCGCGCAGCTGCTGGAAGTCGGCGGAGCGGCTGCCGTGAATCCGGAAGCCCTGTGTGTTCTCGCCCTTCGTGCCGCCCACGTCCTGGTTGGTCGCCGTGCCGATGGCGCCAGGTGTCAGCGCGGTGTAGGCGTTGAAGCTCTTGCCGAGCGGCAGCGCGTCGAGCACATCCTTCGCCAGCACGCGCTGCTGGACGGTGTTCTGCGTGTCGACGACGGGACTTTCACCCGTGACGGTGATCGTCTCTTCGAGCGAGCCGACCTTCATCTCCACGTTGATGGCCGCCGTGAAGTTGCTGGTGAGCTCGACGCCCTCGCGCTTGACCGTCCCGAAGCCCGCCAGGGAAAACGTCACGGCATAGACGCCGGGCCGCAGGTCGACGATCTTGTACGCGCCCTGATCGTCGGTGACCGCCGCGCGTGATTTTTCGATCAACGCCGGGCTGCTCGCCTCGACGGTGACGCCGGGGAGCACGCCGCCCGACGCGTCCTTGACGACGCCGGCAATGCTGCCGGTAGCCACGCCCTGTGCCCATGCCGGCGCCGCACACATGGCGGTGATGATGAGCCATAGAGGCACAGAGGTACAGCGCGTGATCATGGGGGCCTCCCGCAGAGTGGGCGGATTATACGCCCCGTTCCCCACAGGCGCGTTTCCACAGCAACGTTTGGTGCACCTACTGCACGCACTATCACGGGCCGCTGGCCGACGGCATCACTGCCGACGGCACCCTGCGGTGTCCATGGCATCACGCCTGTTTCAGCCTGCGTACCCGCGAGGCGGTGCGCGCGCCGGCGCTCGATCCGATTGCCTGCTGGCGGGTCGAGCGCACGGGTGATGTCGTCTTCGTGCGTGAGAAGCTCGCCTGGGCCGACCCCAAGGTCGATGCCTGCGCGGCGCGTGCGACGGCCGCCGGCGCTCCCGCATCGGTGGTGATCGTCGACGGCGGCGCCGCCGGCCTCGCGGCGGCGGACATGCTGCGGCGCGAGGCGTACGATGGCCCGATCACGAGAACTTCCGCGACCGCGAGAGCCTGCAGGCAGAGCTCGCCATGGAGCACTCCTGATAGCTCGCGTCCGCTGATGGACTTACGACGCCCGGCAGCCCGTCGAATACGAACTGTCGGGCCGTCAAAATGCCGTGCGGGAGGGGCGACGGCACGACGGCGCCTGTGCTATAAGGATCCATTCCTCGGAACAGGAATAAGGAGACAGGCATGAGGAAGAGACTGTCCGCGTTACTTCTGGGCTTGGCCGTCATCGTATTTTTCGCGACGAGCTCCGTCCGCATGTCCGGCCAGGCCGGCGCGGCGCCCGCGATCGACAACGACGACATCGGCGGCGTCGTCACCGGCGCGCAGGGCCCCGAGGCCGGCGTGTGGGTGATCGCGGAGACGCATTCGACGCCGACCAGGCTGATCAAGAGCGTGGTGACCGACGACCGCGGCCGCTACGTCGTGCCCGATCTGCCGGCGGGGGAATACGACGTCTGGGTGCGCGGCTACGGGCTGGTCGACTCGGCGAAAGTCAAGTCGGCGCCCGGCAAGATCGTCAACCTCAAGGCGGTGGCGGCGCCCGACAAGAAGGCGGCCGCCCAGTACTACCCGGCGCAGTACTGGTTCGCGCTGCTGCAGCTGCCGCCGAAGTCCGACTTCCCCGGCACGGGTGACAAGGGCAACGGCATCTCGCCCAACATGAAGACGCAGAGCGACTGGATCCGCAACATCGTCAACACCGACGGCTGCACGGGCTGCCATCAGATGGGCGGGCCCGCGACGCGCACGATCCCGGCGAGCATCCTCGGCCAGTTCGAGGACACGAAGATGGCGTGGGATCGCCGCATCCAGTCCGGCCAGGCCGGCGGCGGCATGAGCGCCCGCTTCACGCAGGTGGGCCGCGCCCGCGCGCTCGCGATGTATGCCGACTGGACCGATCGCGTCGCCAAGGGCGAGCTGCCGAGCGCGACGCCGTCGCGTCCGCAGGGCATCGAGCGCAACGTCGTCGTGACGACCTGGGACTGGGCGGACCCGAAGGTCTACCTGCACGACGCGATCTCCTCTGACAAACGCAACCCGACGGTCAACGCGAACGGACCCATCTACGGCGCGCTCGAGGAGAGCGGCGATTACTTCCCGGTGATCGATCCGAAGACGAACACGGCGAGCATGATCAAGGTCAGCCCGCGCGATGCGGACACGCCGAGCTCCGCCGATCAGCCGCCGGCGATGCCGTCGCCGTACTGGGCCGACGAGACGATCTGGAACAGCCAGACGACGGTGCACAGCTTTGCGATGGACAAGCAGGGCCGCGTGTGGGCGGCGGGGCGCGTCCGCAAGCCGGAGACGCCGGCATGGTGCCGGGCGGGCTCGGATCATCCGTCCGCGAAGCTGATGCCGATCGCGCAGGGGCAGCGCGGCCTGATCATGTATGACCCGAAGACGAAGAAGGTCACGCAGATCGACACGTGCTTCACCTGGGGCCACCTGAACTTCGACGACAACGACGTCATCTGGTCATCGTTCGGACCGGCGGGCATCGAGGGCTGGTTCGACGTGAAGGCGTGGGACAAGACGCACGACGAGAAGACGTCGCAGGGTTGGAGCGCATTCGTCGTCGACAACAACGGCAACGGCAAGCGCGACGCGTATACCGAACCGAATCAGCCGGCCGACGCGACGAAGGATCGCCGCCTGAACTTCACGTTCTACGGCGACTCTCCGGCGCCGGACGGATCGGTGTGGGGCACGGTGCAGGGCGTGCCGGGCGGCCTCGGCCACTTCATCCCGGGCGCGCATCCGCCGGAGACCGCGCTGACGGAGTTCTACGAAGTGCCGTGGAACAACCCGAAGGCAAGTGCGCAGGGCTTCGCGCCGCGCGGCATGGACGTCGACAGCAAGGGCGTGGTCTGGACGGTGCTCGCCAGCGGGCAGCTCGCCAGCTTCGATCGGAAGAAGTGCACGGGCGCGCAGAACGGTCCGAGCGCGACCGGCCAGCACTGCGCCGAGGGCTGGACGCTCTATCCGCTGCCGGGCCCGAACTACAAGGGCGCGGTTGAGAACGCGAGTGCGGACTCGGCCTACTACGACTTCGTCGATCGCTTCGACATGCTCGGCGTGGGCAAGGACATTCCGGTGGCCGGCGGCAATCTGTCCGAGGGGCTGCTCGCGCTGGTCAACGGCAAGATCGTGACGTTCCGCGTGCCGTATCCGATGGGGTACTTCACGAAGGGGCTCGACGGCCGCATCGACAATCCGAACGGCGGCTGGAAGGGGAAGGCGATCTACACGCCGGTCTCGACGCGCGCGCCGTTCCACATGGAAGGCGGCAAGGGGAACACGGCGAAGCTGGTGAAGTTCCAGGTCCGGCCGGACCCGCTGTCGAAGTAGCGCTCGCGAGGCGATCGGGCTCGCTCAACTCCCAACCTCCAACTTCCAATTCCCAAGCGACCTGCTTGGGAGTTGGGAATTGGTAGTTGGGAGTTTTTTTATTTCTTCGCCATCGAGCGAATGTAGATCACGACATTCCAGATGTCGTTGTCCTTCAACTGGTCCTTCCACGGCACCATGTTGAAGTCGGGCGCCACGCCGTTCTTGATGTTGTCGAAGATCTCTCCATCGGTCGAGCCGTGATCCCACATGGCGTCCACCAGGCTGGGCGCCGCGGGAATCAGGTCGTTGCCCGGCCCCCCTTCGCCGTTGACGCCGTGGCACGGGGCGCACTTGGCGTAGACCGCCTTGCCGGCGGCGATCGATTCGGGCGACGACGCGATCGGGTTCTTCACCTTGGCGGCTTCGGGGTTGCCCTGGGCCGCGGCGACGATCCGCGCCGCGCATGCCAGCGCGAGCGCCGCGATGAGGGTACGGAAAAGACGTGAATCCACGAGGTTTTGCTCCTTAGAAGGAAAGAACCACATTGTAACAGGCGCGTCGAGGGGTGCTATAGTCCCGAATCGCTCGCCGCGCCCGCGCGGCGGGCGCCCTGTCACGACACGCGTCCCGCTGTTCAAGGATGGGTGTGCACATGAGAATGCCGACTCCCAACTTTCAACTCCCAGGCCGTCTGCTTGCGCTGCTGGTCGGCGCCGCCGTCGCGCTTTTCATCGTCGTCGAAGCGGACCTTCAGGTCCGCCTGGACGCGCAGGCGCGCCAGGTGCCGATGTTCGAGCCCGACCCGCTCTGGGCGCAGGCGCTGCCGAACAAGTGGGCGACCGGCGCGGTCGGCGGCATCGCCGTCGATTCGCACGACAACGTGTGGGTGTTTCAGCGTCCGGGGACGATCCCGGACAGCGAGCGCGGCGCGTCGCTGAATCCGCCGGCCTCCGAGTGCTGCATTCCCGCGCCGAGCGTGCTCGAGTTCAGTCCCGATGGCCGCCTGCTGCAGGCGTGGGGCAAGCCCGGTCCCGGCTACGAGTGGTTCAAGACCGAGCACGGCATCTTCGTCGACGACAAGGACAACGTGTGGCTCTCGGGCAGCGCGAAGGAGGACAACCAGATCCTCAAGTTCACGCGCGAGGGCAAGTTCCTGCTGCAGATCGGCCACGCCGGGAAGAACACGGGGAGCGGCGACACGGAAAACGTCGGCGGCCCGGCGAGCCTGTTCCTCTACAAGAAAGCCAACGAGCTCTTCGTCGCCGACGGCTACTTCAACCACCGCGTCGTCGTCTTCGATGCGGAGACGGGGAAGTTCAAGCGGGCGTGGGGCGCCTACGGCAAGAAGCCGGACGACAGCTACAAGTTCCCGCCGCGCGCGCAGCTCATTCAGGGCGACCCGCCGCCGCAGTTCAACAACCCCGTGCACGCGGCGCTCGTCTCCGGCGACGACCTCGTCTACGTCGCAGACCGCACCAACAACCGGCTGCAGATCTTCAAGGTGGACGGGACGTTCGTGAAGGAGGTGTTCGTCGCCAGGAACACCCTGCAGCAGGAAGGGACGGTCTACAACTTCGTCTTCTCGCCGGACAAAGAGCAGCGGTTCCTCTACGTGATGGACGGCTCGAACAAGGCGATTCGCGTCTACGACCGCAAGTCGATGGAGCTGCTGGAAAGCATCGGCGGGCACGCGGGGCACAACGCGCGCGAGTTCTTCCACCCGCACAGCTTCGCGGTCGACTCGAAGGGGAACCTGTTCATCGGCGAGGTGAACGATGGGCAGCGGTATTACCGATACGCGTTCAAGGGGATGCGGTCGGTGAACTCGACGCAGTAGCCGGGATCCGGGATCCGGTAGGGATCAGGGATCAGGGATCAGGGATCAGGGAACGTAGAGGCGGACCCTCAGGTTCTGTACGTAGAGGCGGACCTTCAGGTCCGCCTGAGGATCACGACTATGAAGCGCATGCTGTGCGTCGTTGCATTTGTTCTTCCACTCGTCGTCACGGGTGCATCGGCCGACGACAGCGATCGCGTGCTGACGATCGACCATTACGTCCGCGTCACGTCCACGGTGCCGGCGATTGCCGGGCAGGCGGCGCAGCTCTACGTGCGCGAGCGGGTGCAGGCCGGCGGCGCGCTGCGGACGTCGGCCTTCGGCGATCGCGTCGTCCTGTTCGTGCACGGCGCGGGCACGCCCGCGGAGGTGGCCTTCGACGTGCCGTACCAGGACTACAGCTGGATGGCGTTCCTCGCCCGGGCCGGGTTCGACGTGTTCGCGGTGGACATGACCGGCTACGGCCGTTCGACACGGCCGGCGCCGATGAACGATCCCTGCAACCTCGCGAAGGATCGGCAGGCCGGGTTCGTCGCGGCGCCCTGCGCGCCCGGTTATCCGCACACGCTGACCTCGGTCGCCTCCGACTGGGCGGAGATCGGCGCGGCGGTCGATTACATCCGCGCGCTGCGACACGTGGAGCGCGTCTCGCTCGTGGCCTGGTCGCGCGGCGGCCCGCGCGCCGGGGGATACGCCTCTCAACATCCCGACAAGGTGCGGCGTCTCATCGTGCTCGCACCCGCCTACGATCGCAACGCGCCTGCGAACTCGGCCGAGCGGACGCTTGCCGACGGTGTGCCGCTGAACACGCAGTCGCGGCAGGATTTCGACGTGAACTGGGATCGGCAGGTCGGGTGCACGGATCAGTACGACCGCGCGGCGTCGAACGCCGTCTGGACCGAGATGCTGGCGTCCGACCCGGTCGGCGCGACGTGGGGGCCGGGCGTCCGCCGCGCGCCCGAAATGACCGGCACGTGGCCGGCCGCGATGGCGGCGAAGCTGAAAACACCGTTCCTGATGATCTCGGGCGCCCACGACAAGCAGGTGCCGCAGGAGCGCGTGCGCGAGCTGTACGCGGACGCCGGTTCGTCGGAGAAGGTGTTCGTCGATCTCGCCTGCTCGTCGCACAACGCGATGTGGGAGCGGAATCACCTGCTGCTGTTCCGCGCGTCGCTGGAGTGGCTGACGCAGGGGACGGTCAACGGCATGAAGTCGGGCATGTTGAGGCTTGGCTACGACGCCCAGCGTGCAAGTCAATAGGCGAGCCAATAGAGGCAACCGAGGAGAGGCAACGCACATGTCACGCCTGTTTCGCGGATTCGCGGCCACGCTGGCCGCGGCGGTTCTCGTCGCCTGGGTCAACTCCGACGTCCTCGGCCAGGCGCTGACGAGCGTCGACTGGACGACGTACGGTGGAGACCTCGCCAGCCGCCGCTACCGGCCGTTCGACCAGATCAACCGCGACAACTTCAAGGACCTCGAGGTCGCCTGGCGCTTCAAGACCGACGCGCTCGGCGCGGTGCCCGAGTTCAACTTCCAGTCCACGCCGCTGATGGTGAAGGGCGTGATCTACACGACCGCCGGCACGCGCCGCGCGGTCGTGGCGCTCGACGCGGCCACCGGCGAGATGCTCTGGATGCACCGCGAGGACGAAGGGAAGCGCGCGCAGTCGGCGCCGCGCAAGCTCTCGGGCCGCGGCCTCGCCTACTGGACCGACGGCCGCGAGAGCCGCATCGTCTACGTCACCCCCGGCTACCAGATGGTCGCGCTCGACGCGAAGAGCGGTCAGCGCGTTCCCGGCTTCGGCAGCAACGGCATCGTGGACCTGAAGCTGGACGACGACCAGCCGGTCGATCTCGAAAGCGGCGAAATCGGGCTGCACGCGGCGCCGATCATCGCCCGCGACATCATCGTCGTTGGCGCGGCGCACCTGCCGGGCGGGACGCCGAAGAGCAAGAACCACGAGAAGGGGTATATCCGCGGCTTCGACGTGCGGACCGGCAAGCGGCTCTGGATCTTCCACACGATCCCGCGCCCCGGTGAGTTCGGCGCCAACACCTGGGAGGGCGATTCCGCGGCGTACACGGGCAATGGCGGCGTCTGGGCGCAGATGACGGTCGACGAGGAGCTCGGGATGCTCTACCTGCCGGTGGAACTGCCGACCGGCGATTACTACGGCGGCCACCGGCCCGGCGCGGGCCTCTTCGGGGAGAGCCTGGTCGCGCTCGATCTGAAGACCGGCAAGTTGAAGTGGCACTACCAGCTCGTGCACCACGGGATCTGGGACTTCGACATACCGGCGGCACCCATCCTTGCCGACATCACGGTCGATGGACGTTTGATCAAGGCCATTGCGCAGCCGACGAAACAGAGCTGGCTTTACGTGTTCGATCGCGTGACGGGGAAGCCCGTGTGGCCGATCGAAGAGCGGCCGGTTGCGAAGGGCGACGTGCCCGGCGAGTGGTATTCGCCGACGCAACCGTTCGTCACCAAGCCCCGCGCCTACGACCTGCAGGGCGTCGCGACCGACGATCTGATCGACTTCACGCCGGAGCTGCGGGCTGAGGCGATCAAGGTCGTGTCGCGCTACAAGATCGGGCCGCTGTTCACGCCGCCTCCGGTCAGCCGGTGGGAGGGGCCGCTCGGTCTGCTGATGGTGCCCTCGGCGACGGGCGGCGCGAACTGGCCGGGTGGCGCGCTCGATCCGGACACGAACGTGTTCTACATCTATTCGTTCCGCAATCCGTCGGTGATCGGCATGATTCCGGGCCCGAAGCCGTCCGAGTTCGCGTACGTCAACGGACAGGCGCGCGACCCGAATGCGCCGCCGCCGGCCGTACCCGCGGCCGGCGCGCCCCCTGTCAACGCCGAAGGCGGCGGTGCGGCGGTCACCGTCCAGGGTCTTCCGCTGCTGAAGCCGCCGTACGGGACGATTTCGGCGATCAATCTCAACACCGGCGACTTCGCCTGGCAGATCGCGCACGGCGAGACACCCGACGCGATCAAGAACAATCCCGCGCTGAAGGGACTCACGATCCCGCGAACCGGCCGCGCCAACGGGCGCATCGGCGTGCTCGTGACCAGGTCGCTGGTGATCGCCGGCGAGCCCGGCTTCGGCACGACGCCGAACGGCCAGCGCGGCGCGATGCTGCGCGCGTACGACAAGGCAACCGGCGCCGAGGTCGGAGCGGTGTACATGCCCGCGCCGCAGACCGGGTCGCCGATGACGTACATGCTGAACGGGCGCCAGTACCTGGTGGTCGCCATCTCGGGGAACGGGTACAGCGGCGAGCTCGTGGCGTTCCGCGTGCCGCAGAAGCCGGCCCCGCCGGCCGCCACGCGTTAACCTGCGATAATCGACGTATGCCCTTGTACGAATATCAGTGTCAGAGTTGCTCTCATCAGTTCGAGCTGCTGGTCCGCGGCGCCGAAACGCCGCAGTGCCCGTCGTGCCACGGCACGGCGCTGGAGAAGCGCCTGTCGGTCTTCGCGGCGCATGCCAACGGCAGCCCGCGGGAGATGAACGGTCCCGGCGCGTGCGGCCAGTGCGGCGACCCGCGCGGGCCCGGCTCCTGCTCGATCAACTGACGGCTGCGCGCTTCTGAACGACCGAACCAGCGAACCTCCGAGCCCGCGACCCGCCGAACCGGCGAGCCCGCGACCCGGCGGACCGCCAAGCCGCCGTGGCGGCGCGATGTTCGTCGCGGCCGGCATCCTCCTCAGCCGCCTCGCGGGCCTCGTCCGCCTGCAGGTCTTCGCGCACTACTTCGGCCTCGAATCGGACGCCGCCGACGCGTTCAACGCGGCGTTCCGCATCCCGAACTTCCTGCAGAACCTGTTCGGCGAGGGCGCGCTCTCCGCGTCGTTCATCCCGGTCTACGCGGCGCTCGTCGCGCGCGGCGAGCGGCGGGACGCGGATCGGGTCGCCGGTGCCGTCGGCACGCTGCTCGCGCTCCTCGTCTCGGTGCTGGTGCTGGCCGGCGTGCTGGCGACGCCAATGCTCATCGCCGCCATCGCGCCCGGCTTCACCGGCGACAAGCGCGAGCTGACCATCCAGCTCGTTCGCATCCTCTTTCCCGGCGCGGGACTGCTCGTGCTGTCCGCCTGGTGCCTCGGCGTCCTGAACAGCCACCAGCGATTCCTGCTCTCGTATGCCGCGCCCGTGATGTGGAACGCCGCGATGATCGCGACGCTGGTGCTGTTCGGCGCCTCCTCCTCGCTGCCGCGGCTCGCGGTACTGCTCGCCTGGGGATCGGTCGTCGGCAGCTTCGTGCAGTTCGCGGTGCAGGTCCCGGTCGTCGTACGCGTGGCGCCCGACCTCCGCTTTGCCCTCGACCTCGCGTCCGAGCAGGTGCGCATCGTCTCGCGCAACTTCGTGCCCGTCTTCATCAGCCGCGGCGTCGTGCAGGTGAGCGCCTACATCGACGCGCTGCTGGCGAGCCTGCTGCCGACGGGCGCGGTCACGGGCATCGCGAACGCCCAGGTGCTCTACACGCTGCCCGTCAGCCTCTTCGGCATGTCGGTGGCGGCCGCGGAGCTGCCGACGATGTCGGGCGAGGCGGGCACCGATGCCGGGGGACAGGAAATGCTGCGGCGGCGGCTCGATGCCGGGCTGCGGCGCATCGCGTTCTTCGTCGTGCCGTCCGCGATGGCGTTCCTCGCGCTCGGCGACGTGCTCGTCGCGGCGCTGCTGCAGACGGGGCGATTCCGCCACGAGGATGCGCTGTATGTCTGGGGCATCCTTGCCGGGTCCGCGGTGGGCCTGCTCGCCTCGACGCTCGGCCGTCTGTACTCGTCGTCGTATTACGCGCTCCGCGACACCCGCACGCCGCTGCGGTTCGCCATCGTGCGCGTCGTGCTGACGACCGTGCTCGGCTACCTGTTCGCGATTCCGTTACCGCGCCTGCTCGGTGTTCCGCAGGCGTGGGGCGCGGCCGGCCTCACCGCGTCGGCCGGCATCGCGGGATGGGTGGAGATGCTGCTGCTCCGCCGGACACTGAACGCGCGCATCGGCACGACGGGCCTGCCGGCCAGCTACGTCGCGAAGTTGTGGATCGCGGCGGCCGCAGGTGCGGCGGTGGCATGGGCCGTCAAGCTCTCGATTCCGCCGCTGCCGCCCATCGTCGCCGCGCTGCTGATTGTCGGTCCGTATAGCGTCGTGTTCATCGCCATGTCACTGGCCTTAGGGGTGGAAGGAACGATGTCGATGATCAAGCGCGTACTGCGGCGGAGATAAGATACGGCTCACCTTGAGCCGAAGCCCGTGGGCACATAGGATGCACAGCGGATGGAACAGATGACGGACGTCCCGACCCTTCTCGGTGAATCCAGGTCGCTCTGCACGGACCATCGCTGCCCGAATTGCGGGGTTCCCGATCACGTCACCGCGGAACGCGTGCTGGCGGGGAATCTGAGCCTGACGCTGTGTCACTGTCGCATGTGCGGACATTCGTGGCATCCGCACATCGAGCCCGATCCGATCATCTGATCGGTCTGACGACCGGCCCTTTACCGCCGCGACACCCTGCAAGGCCGACTGCCCACTGCCCGCTGCCCACGGGCCGCGGCTACGATCGCCGGCGCGCGCGATTGAACGCCGGGTCCGGCCGCGGCGCGGCCGCGAGCAGCGTCTTCGAATACTGATGCTGCGGATGCTGGTAGATCTCTTCCGCCGGCCCGATCTCGACGATGTCGCCCCACGACATCACCGCGATGCGATTGGAGATGTGCCGCACGACGGAGAGATCGTGCGCGATGAAGATGTAGGAGAGGCCGAACTCCTGCTGCAGATCCTGCATCAGGTTGATCACCTGCGCCTGGACGGACACGTCGAGCGCGCTGACGGGCTCGTCGGCGATGACGATCTTCGGGTTGGTCGCCAGCGCGCGCGCGATGCCGATGCGCTGCCGCTGCCCGCCGGAGAACTCGTGCGGGTAGCGGTTGACGTGGCGCGCGGACAGGCCCACCTTCTCGAGCAGCCAGCGGACGCGCTCGGCGCGCTCGCCGCGCGACATCTTCGTGTGGATGCGCAGCGGCTCGCCGACGATCTGATCGACGGTCTTCCGCGGGTTGAGCGACGAGTACGGATCCTGGAAGACCATCTGGATGTCGGCGCGGTAGGGCCGCATCTGCGTGCGCGACAGCGGCGCGAGGTCGACGACACCCGACGCGTGGTGGTAGAGGACGCGCCCGCTGATCTCCACGCGATAGCTCATCGCGCGCAGGATGTTGATGATCGCGCGCCCCACCGTCGTCTTGCCGCAGCCGGACTCGCCGACCAGGCCGAGCGTTTCGCCGCGCTGCAGCTGGAATGAGATGCCCTTGACCGCTTCCACCTCGCCGACGCGGCGCAGCAGGATGCCGCCGAAGACGGGGAACCTGACGACGAGGTTCTGGACGTCGAGCAGAACGTCGCCGCTCATTTGGCTGGAGGCGGCACGGCCGGCGTGCCGCCGTGCGGGTAGAGGTGACAACGCACCCAGTGGCCCGGCGCGTCCTCGATGAGCGGCGGCTCGATGTCGGGACACGGCTCGAAGGCGTAGGGGCAGCGCGTCACGAACTTGCACCCCACCGGAAGGTGGTAGATGTCCGGCACGGAGCCGGGAATGACGGTCAGCCTGTGCGCCTTCTTCCCGTCGACGCTGGGGATCGAGCCGAGCAGGCCGTGCGTGTAGGGGTGAAACGGCGCATCGAACAAGGCGTCGATCGAGGCCACCTCCTGGATCTTGCCGCCGTACATCACCGCCACCCGGTCGCACGTCTCGGCGACGACGGCGAGGTTGTGCGTGATGAGGAGGATGGACGCCCCCGCGCGCCGCTCCTTCATCTCGAGCATCAGGTCGAGGATCTGCGCCTGGATGGTCACGTCGAGGGCGGTCGTCGGCTCGTCGGCGATGAGCAGCGACGGGTTGAGCACGAGCGCGATCGCAATCATGACGCGCTGCCGCTGCCCGCCGGAGAAATGGTGGGGGTACTGCTTCATCCGCTGCTCGGGGTCCGGGATGCCGACCTCGGTGAGAATCTCGACCGCGCGCGCGTGCGCCTCC
>Ga0134123_10000372_pt1 | contig 30184 bp, 51 predicted proteins | sample KB303_FD_96460 | JGI IMG/M metagenome (GOLD analysis project Ga0134123, IMG submission 96460) | Terrestrial soil microbial communities without Nitrogen fertilizer from Kellogg Biological Station, Michigan, USA - KB3-0-3 | ecosystem: Environmental > Terrestrial > Soil > Unclassified ...
CAACTGCGCGCAGGTGGTTTCCATCGATACCGTGACCAAGATCGTTACATGCTCGACTGTGCCGAGTGACTGGACGAGTGCGCTAACTATCGACGTCATCCCGAACCGCCCTCAGTTCACGTCTTTGCAGGATGACGGGACGATCACGGCAGTCACCACAGGAGCATCTGGGACCGTTACTTTCTCGACACTTCCGACTGATTCGCTTGGTAATTACACGATGCAAGCTGGTGACTGGATATGCCCGGCTACCATGAGCCCGATCCCGCAAATTCCTTACGACATGTTCCCACTCTTGGCGCAGCGGGGAGCACTCAGGATTTTAGAATCCCTAGGCGATACCCAAAACTTGCAGGTGGCCGAGCGCAGGTACCAGGACATGGCGGCGGACTTCGCGCGGACAGTGAGCCCGCGTATCGAAGGGACGCCGAAGAAGATCGTGAACCGTAACACTCCACCTTATTGGGGTTCCTACGGCTTCCCTTTCCAGAGGTGATTTGATATGGCGACAACCGTAAATTACGTCGGCAATAACTACTCGGTCCCGGCATATAACGACACCGGGTACGCGCAAGGGTCTGGCAATTTATCGAGCTACCTGGTAGCGCTTGCGACCGGATCGCTCACCCTCTCTGGCGGATCATTCCCTTTAACAGCGGACGCCAATTTCGGCGGCAGCTTTGGCCTGGTCTCGCTCTACTACAAATCCCGAACATCGAACATCGCATCCGCTGGTGTCGTGCGCCTAGCCAACACCGACGCGATCAAATGGCGCAATGCAGCCAATGACGGAGACAAATCTCTCGGGGTCAATACATCCAACCAATTAACTTATGACGGAGATCTACTAAGTACCGGAGCCGGAAAAGGGTTCGTCTGTACCACGCCTGATGGGACAAAGACATACCGAATTTCCATCGACAACAACGGGGAATTAACTCAGGAGCAGCTCACATGAAATCATTGAAAACACTTCTGTTCGCGTTCGCTGGTATCGCGCTGCCTACTTTGGTACAGGCGACTTCTCCTATCCGCTACGTGCAGATCAGCACGAATACGCTCACGCGTCAAAGCGGGACATTGGTCGTGCAGGGAGCGAACATCTCAACGGCCACGATTTCGAGCATGACGCTGACGAATGTGTCCGTAACAAACGTCAGCGTTTCCAGTCTTACCGCCACCGATGCCACGATCAATCGATCAACTGCAACGTTTAGCAATATTGGAACTTTGATCGTTACCAATCCTGTCTCATCGTTCACGATAACGAATGCGGCGATTTCGTCCGCCACCATCCAGAACGCGACGGTCTCAATCGCGACTGTTACGACCAGTCTATCGATGAACGCCAAAAAGATCGTGAATCAAGCAGATGGGACGGATGCCACAGATTCTGCTGCATTTGGTCAAGTCCATCTGATGCAAATCCCGCAGTTTGCATCTGAAACAACCGGCGCCACAACCGCCAGTACAGCCTTCATTCTGTTCGGTTCAACGCTAACTATTACGCCAACGAGTGCCAGTAGCAAGATCGCCATATTCGGTGTCGCTCCATGTAACGTTGGCTCAGCTACTGATGGACATAGCGTCGCTTTGGGTGTAGGCCGTAACGGTACCGCTCTATTTACTCGAGCGGCATCACCTGCGAACTTTGTAACGGGAGGAGTCAGTACAGCGCTGGTGACCAGTCTGTCGTTCTTTTATTTGGATTCGCCGGCGACGACATCGGCGACGCGCTACCAACTCATGATGGCATCAGGTACCGGGGATACCGCGACATGCGGCGCGACTGCCGGGGCTGGATTAAGCACGTTCATTATGGTCATGGAAGTTAAATAGGGGATCTATGCTTCCAGTCGTACAACTAGACAATAAAGGACTCTACACCTACAACAATCTATTGTCCCAGGTTCCGCCTGGGGCGATGACGATTGCCAATAACACCGTGATCGACCGGCCTGGCATCGTTGAAACGCGACGCGGGTTCGATTTCTACGGTGACGCGCTGCCATCAGCAGGGATTAAAGGGTTCGTGTACCTATCTGAGCTTCTTTGGTATTGCTCAGGCGGTCAGCTTGTCTACGATTCCGATGGTGCCGGTACTTGGGTGACGTACTCCGGGTCTTTTTTCCCGCCTTCCGGGAACTTCATCAACTCCACTCAATCAAACGGGAATTTCTATTTCACGACGAACAACGGGGTTTACAAGATCGCTGGACTCACTGGAACCCCTATGCAAGCAGGAAGTCCTCCGGCACTTGATCTGGCGGTGGTCTCTGCTGGAATGGGGTCCGCCATTGTCACGAACAGCCAGGTGGCCTACTCGGTTGTGTGGGGATACATCGATGATAACGATAACCTTGTCCTAGGGTCGCCGTCCTCCTGGGCGTATCTGACGAACTCATCCGGTTCCACCATCGATGTCACCGTCACGATCACGATTCCTGAAACGATCACCACGAGTTTCTTCGTGCAAGTCTACAGGACCCCAGCGACGGCTTCCTCATCGACTATTCCTGGGAACAATTTCCAACTGGCCATCGTCCAGACGCCGACGGCTGGCGAGATCACCGCTAAAACCATGACGATCACCGATACGATCCCAGATTCGTTGCTCGGAGCGTATCTTTACACCGCTGACGGGCAACCGAACGCCTTCCCGAACACTCAGCCTCCCCTATCGCAAGACCTTTGCACGTTCAACGGGATGACGTTCTACATCAATTGGCAGACGTTGCAGCAGGCGAACATCACACTGGACGCCGTAGGCGCTACTTTGGGTATCCAGGTCGGGGATACGTTCACGATTACGGATACGGGCGCGGCAGGGACGTACACCTACACAGGCGCAGCCGCGAATAATGCTGCGACCCGCGAATTTAAGATCGATACGGCGGGAACGATTGCCGAGGATATCGACAAAACCGCGCGTAACTTAGCGGCCATGATCAACCAAGACCCAAACAACACACTTTGGTATGCCTACTATCAGACCGGCACGAACGTACTCCCTGGATCGATCATCATTACGGCCAGGAATCTCCAATCTGGGACCTTTCATCTGAACAGCTCGCGCACGACATGCTGGACACCAGTTGTCCCTTCATCTGGATCGACATATTTGAGCGGAAACCTCGCGCGGTCCGATAGTTTCATCCCGTCAAAAGTGAATGAACCGGAAGCGGTACCCTTGGCGTATAACACACCCGTCCAAACCGGGAATATCACCGTTTCTCTCTACCGTGGCCTGGCGTTGCAGGATGCGGCGTACCTTTTCTCTAACGCTGGCGTGTTCCGCGTGACCGGCACTGACCCTACGAACCTGCAAGTCGTCCTATTCGACTCCTCCGCCCTATTGGTAGGCCTACAAACGCCGGAAACGCTCAATAACTCCATCTTCTACTACTCGACACAGGGGATTTGCTCGGTATCAAGCGGTGGGAACCAGATTTTAAGCCGAAACATCGAGCGTGACATCATCCAGCTTTCGGCGCTATCCAATTTCACATCCGTTTCGTTCGGTTGCGCGTACGAATCCGACAGGAAATACTTCCTGTTCAGCCCGACGTCTGGATCAGACACAGTCGCGCAACAGGAGTACGTTTACAACTGGATCACGCAATGCTGGACACTCTGGACGCGAGCTTGCGCAGCGGCCATCGTCAATCAATCGGTGAATAAGCTCTACGTGACCGATGGATCGGGTAACGTCTTCCAGGAACGCAAGAATTACAACAATTCTGATTATGCTGATGAGGAGTACAGCGTCACGATCAGCTCAACAGACACAACCCTAGACACGATCACTCTGGTGAGTTCAGCCAATGTGCTGATCGGCGACACGCTCCAACAGACTGTTCTTGGAACACAGTACACCACTCAAGTCACCGGGAATAATACGGTCACCGGCGTGATCACTGTCGAGGATGCCGCTGGGTTTGCGGCGGGGACTGCTGAAGATTTCCGGTCCATTCAGACAAAGGTCCGTTATACGCCTGTCACCTGCGGATTCCCTCAGTACAACAAGAAATTCACGAGCTGGGATTTCGCGTTCGAAAACGCCAATTTCACCGAATTGGATGTAAGTTTCTCGACGGATTATGTGATCGCCCAGGAATCCGTGACTCTGGAACCTCGGACATCGGCGGGATGGGGCACGCTTCCATGGGGGACGTTCCCATGGGGTGTCTCGACATTCCCCGAACAGGTGATCCCATGCTGGCCGACGCTTAATACAGCATTCGGTCATTGGGTTGTTATTGAGCTTCAGCTACAGCAGGCGTTTACCTCGATTGCTTTAAACGGCATCACCGGCACTTACGACATCGGATCAACGAGGGGCAGGTAAATGGCGACAGCGCAATCGAACCTGCCTACGATCCAGCGGCTCAAGTACGAGGATTACGCGCGCGCGACCGGGTGGCAGCAGGCAACGCAATTGCTTGTCAATTCTCTAAACCTTTTCATGACACCGGTTTACGACATTTTGAATGGCGGGGTTAACTACACAAACCTGGCGATTCCGCAGACCTACGAGAAGGTGATAACAGCGGCTGCCACGACGACATTCAGTTTCATTAATCCGTTACGGGCCCTTCCGAAAGCGGTCATCGTCGGCAACTGTTGGACTGGGCTACCTTCGACGCATCCATCGGCGGCGTTGCAAGTCTACTGGCATATCACGGGAAGCACGATTATTGTCGATAACGTCGTCGGTCTTTCGTCGGGAACACAGTACAACTTGACGCTGGTGATTTTATGAGGAGGGCATCGCTATGGCTTTCGTAACTCCGCTCCCACAGGAACAACAAAACCAATTTGCGCCGAATGGGCAGACTACGCCAAACCCCATGGCGGTCCTTCCACCACAAGCTGGCGGAAGCTCAGGCCAGGCGGGTGCTGGTGCCCAAGGGATTCCGTCAAAGGGTACCCCAACACAGTTTGGGTCAGGCGCCTCGCGCCTTAGCGATTATTTGCAGGCGAACAAAGATCAAGTGCAGGAGATGGCTAATCAGGTATCCGGACAGATGGGTACGCAGTTCGGGAACATCCAATCCGGGATCGGGCAAGCGGCGAATCAGTTCGGCCAGCAGGTCCAAAACAGCTACACCCCTACCGACCCCACGATTTTAGAGCAGGTGAAGACGAACCCAGTGGAAGCGGCTAAAAATCCATCGTCTGTGTCTTCATTCCAGAAGCAGCTTAATAGTCAGTATTCTGGTCCTGCCAATTTTGAATCGACCACGCCGTACCAGTCTGTGCAAAAGAGCGTCCAGGATGCCATGCAACAGGCGAACCTTTTGGGGAATTACCAGGGACTTTCTGGGTACCTTCAAAACAACGTCGAGAAAAACGCGACGCCAGGCCAGAATACGCTTGATACCGTGTTGCTCCAATCAAGTCAGCCAGCTTTCCAAACAGTCCAGAATGCAGCGAAACCGTTTAGCGGGCTCGGGGATTACCTCTCAGGCATCACCGCACAACAGAACCAAAGTGTCCAGGCGGCCCAGCAGGCAGCCCCGGCTACCAGACAAGCGGCACAGCAGGCACTCCAAAGCGCAACGGACCCGTTAATTGAGGGATTAAATACGGGGTATCAGACGGCATTCAATAAATCGAAGGATTACAACACCGGATTAAACACGCTGGCGGATTTTATCGGGAATAAGAACTTCGGAGCGTTGACGCCTGAACAACAACAGCAGATCGGGTTTAACCCAGCGCTCATCCCGCTCATTCAGCAGTACCCAGAGATATTCGCGACTCAGGCCCAGAATAATCCGATCAATTGGTCGAATTATTTCACCCAGGGTGCGCAGGCTCCCACACCAACGCCAGGTAACACGGTCACTCCTGAACAACTCGCGCAATACCAAGCGTTAACGACGCTCGGCGGTTCAGCGCCACAGGGTTTAAATTTCTCGATGCCTCAAGAGTTATCAGACCAGTTCGGCCTTCCAGCGGAAGCGCCGCAATACAACAACGTTCAGGCGGCCACAGCTATTGAACAGTCTTACGGGCCTATGTTCCAGCAACTCGCAAAAGCTGGCTTCCCGGGAGTCAATGGTCAGGACAAAGAGAAGATTGTTAACTACATGAACTCTCTGTATGGGTTCCTTAACAATCCGCAACCTTCGCCAGAACCGACGGCGCCTCCGCAAGAGCCAACCAGTCCACAACCAGGCCCCGGATATGTTTGGAATCCGACGCTTGGCGAATGGCAGGACATGGGCGGCGGGGGCGGTGGGGGCGGCAATACAACCACTCCGCCAGTCGGTGGCGGTGGAGGAAACACGTTTTCGAGACCTATAGGGTAATGGGGGAAAAATATGTCCTTATTCGGTGAAGCCTCAAGTTTTCTACAGGGAGGGCGCGATAAACAAGGCGAGGAGGCCTTAAATAGAGCCCTCCAAGCCTACTCCGCTATAAAGGCACCTACGCAGCAGGAGCTTTCGCTGCCGGAGCTTCAGATGTACGTCCAGGCTGGTCTTATGACGCCGGGGCAGGCACAGGCTTACCTACAGGACCGGAACGCTTACGCCGATCAGGTCATCCCCCAAACCGGAACCCAGGCCATGGTCGAAGCTCTAAACCAGCTTTCTTCTACCGCTGAAGCTGGACCGCGCGGTACACCTCTGATGCAAGCGCAGTCTGCCGACACGATCCAGCAGCTCAATAACGCAGTACGAGGTAATCGCGGGGCGATCGAGCAGCAGATGCAAGCAAAAGGGACGCCCGCGGCCATGATCCAGGCGGCTCTACAGAATCAATACGCCGGCCAGGACGCGCAGCAGGCCTACCACAACTCCTTAGACCAGCAGGCTGCGGCATATCAAGCGGCTGTGGCCGCTTTGTCCCAGAAAGGTCAGCTCGGAGGTCAGCTCCAAGGTCAGCAGAACCAGCAGGCGAACACGGTTTCCCAGGCACAGAACGCCATGCAGCAGTTCAACGCGGCGAACCAGCAGCAGGCGTCCGCCCTTAATGCGCAGCTTCAGCAGCAGGCGAACGCGGCAAACACCCAAAACGCCCAGAACGTTTCGAATCAGAACGTAGGGACAAAGAACGCGCGCACCGCTTACAACACATCCCAGCGTCAGCAGGTTTTCGATAACGAGATGCGTAAAGCGGCTGGCATGTCAGGTGTTCTGGGTCAGCAGGCCAATAATTACAACCAGATGGGCGCCGATGCAAAAGACACCGCACTCCGTGGGATCGGGGCAGTATCGAACTTCTTTGGAGGGCCAGCAGGAGTGTCTACAGGTGGCGGCGGTGCACCTATGGGGATGGTCGCTGAAGGCGGCATTCTCATGGACCATGACGGCTGTTACCACGATGGCGGTATCTGCATGGATGACGGCGGAATGGTGCCAGGCGAACCGAATGTCCCTGGAAATTCGCTTCAAAACGATACCGTCCACGTGATGGCAAGCCCAGGGGAAGCAGTGATCCCACGCACAGCGGTTCAGCAGAATATGCCGGAGGTTCTGAGTCTCATCGCGGAAGGACAAGGCCAAAAACCGCCAGAACAAACGAATCCAAGCGATGTGGCGACTGTTTTAAAGGCTTTACGCGAACTTCGCATGGGAGCATCCCTATGAAAATTCGATCACCTTACGAAGAAATGGAAGAACCGGAGCAAGAGATGCCCCAAATGGCTAGAGGCGGGATGGTTGATCCATTCAGCATGGATGATCCGTACTCGGTGGAGGGCGGCGCTTCTTCAACAGTGAAGACACCCCCATTACCGCCACCAGCCGCCGCGGCTATGCCACCAGTAGCACCTGCGCAAGCTCCAATGGACCAAAAACCAATGATGGCGGCTCCAGTAGCTCCAAAGAAACCACTTCCGGGGATGCCGGCCGGCGTTACTCCTGACGATTTGAAAGGATATCTCGACAAACAGCGGTCAGCCATCGGTAAGTTCGATCCAAGCGCCCAATATGACCGCGAAATGTCGATGCAGAACGCCAGGAGCGGCATAGTCCCACGTTTGGCGCAAGCGGCCGCCACTTTTGCAGGTCCTGAATACGCCAAAGCCAATAACGACCGATGGGATCAAGCGATCAATCAGTCGGCAGGTTCGTTTGAACGGGCGCGCGAAGGAACGATGAAACAGGTCTCCGCGAACCAGGAGATCGATTTCATGGACCCCAGCTCGACCATGTCGAAGCTCTATCAACAGACGTTCGCGCCGATCTTCGCCAAGATGGGATATGACCCAGCGGACGTGGCAAAGATGCCGGCGAGCAAAATCAGCACGATCGCATCGCTTGGAATCCAGTTTGAAGACGCTCAGAGTCAGCAGGAATTGAAGCGAGCCATGCTCGGACTTCAAGGAATGACAGCCAAAGCAAACATTCTTAACCAACAGGAACAGCGCAAGCAGACGGCATCCAAAGAACGCGTCGATGCGGCGAAGGATCTTTTAAGCAAATCTGGGAATGCCAAAGTTCTCGGTATCCCCATACCGTTCACAAGCGATGTATCGGGATCTGACAAGGAAGCTGCCTTAAATATCATTCGTGGTCAGATGAAAAATGGTGAAACGCCTGATTTTGAGGATGAAGCATCCGCAGAGGCCGCTGGTTTACCACGTGGCACTGAAATCACGATCGGCGGCCGCAGAGCGAGGGTTAAATAGTGCCAATCGAGTACCTAGACACACCGGCTGCCAGTAAATTCGAGTATCTGGATGAAAAGCCAGAGAAGTCGATTCCTGGATTCGGTAAAAACCTCATGGAGGACGTTAAGGGGACCGGAAAAGGTCTCATGTCGCTCGCTGAGGGTTTCACGGAGCATCCGATCGACACCGCTGTGAATGTCGCGAAGGGCTTACCTGGCGCCGTAGTCGAGGAGGGTAAGCGCCTAGGGGTCGGGAAGCTGTTCACCGAAGGCCCTGTATCCATGGGGAACCAATTTCGGGAAGCCGCCTACGATAAGCCTCTGACGACTGCCCTAGACGTTATCCCAGCAGCAGGAGTGGCAGGAAAAGCCCTAGGAATTGGTGGAAAGGTCGCAAAAGGGGCCGACATGGCTTCTCAGGCCGCCAAAGTAGCACCTGTGGCCGAGGATCTTGCAGCAGGCGCAGCTAAAGCGGCCCCAGGCGCCGCAGAGAAGGCTGCTGGCCCGGCCGCGGCAGCCGAAGCGAACCCGTTGCAGGCAGTTAATGAGTTCGTCACCAAAAAGTACGGGCAGGCGTCCGCGCAGCCTGGATGGTCTGAGAAGGTCGCCAAGTATTTACAGGATACCTCTCGCAATCTCGGAGCCAAAGATATCGGCTTGCAACCTCGCCAGATTCAATCGATGGGGCAAGGATTCAAAGGAATTGAGAAAGCGGAGGCGCTTGTCGACTACGCGCGCGAGAAGGGTTATTTCGACCCGAAGCTCACCGACATCGCCCGCAAAGAAAAGATCAAAGCGGCAATGGAAAAAACCGGTCAACAGGTAAATGCTATTCGATCTTTGGCCGATGAGCGTGGGGTATCTCCGAAGGACGCCATCTTTAACGAGGTGAGGGCACAGCTTGAGAAGGACTACAAGATCGACGCACCGCGAGAGATCCAGAAGGTGCTTGCGAAAATCAAAAATGCCGATCCGACATTCTCCGGCATGGCTGATTTAGCAACTGAACTCAATAAGGCAAAGACCAGCATGAAATCTCTCGCGCAGCATCCGGGACCGACTACAGACGCCGCAAACATCGTGAGCCGGATCAATAACGAAGCGATCAAGGCAACTTTGAACCCAGCAGAGCAGGAACTCTATTCGACGAGCTTGCGTGATTTCGGCGCACACAAGAAACTTGAGCAGGCTGTAGCGGCAGCGGGTCGTCGAGGGATGGCGGCACGGTCCAACCAGCGCGGCGTTCTCGGTCGACTATTTCAGGAAGCTCTGGATCGCGGTGGGTACCGGATGGCCGGTAATGTCGCTGACCGGACAGCGAAAGCCATTTTGAAAGATCCCTCAAAAGTGAAAACGCTTCCGCAATTTTTCGAGGAGTTAGCGCACGAAGCAGGAGATGTACTCGATGAAACTCTCGATATTCCAGGGATGGCGCATGGTGGAATCGTCGACGGAGAATTAGACAATTTCCTAGCCTCAAAATACTCGAACAGGAGATAAACAGAATGAAAAAGTCATTGTGGATCGCCGTTGCCGTTGTCGGATTCAGCGCTGGTTTAGTGTGGGCGGGTCATTTCACCGACCTACTTCCGCCAGCTCAGTCTGCCGGATGTGTGCCAATCGCCAATGGGTACGACTGGAATTGCGCGAGCGACAACTACTCGCCTGGCCCGACATTCTCAACCACGACTGTAACTGGTGGCCTTACGCTGCGTTCCGCTACCGCTGCGCAGTATGACACCATCACCCCGACAGCGGCCGGCCAAATCGGTTATTGTTCAGATTGCAGCGCCTCAAAAATCTGCGTTTCTACTGGTACAGGCGCAGGTGCATGGGTTGTCGTTTCAACCAATACGGCTGCTACCTTAGCCTGTCAGTAAGTTAAGGCCGTGGGCCTAGCCCCGGTCATCGAGTGCAAAGAATGCGGCGGTCCTATGGAAGCCGTTATCGATGAACCTATGGGACGGTTGTATCGCTGCATTAACTGCACGGTTACGAAAACCGTCCTTTTCGATAAGCATCCGCACCGCTTGGACAGGGTACAGGAAGGGGGACGCTATGCCGCCTGATAAACGATGGACGTACTTCACTGACGAGGAGGTGGCAAACCTTGACACCGAGTTCGTCGCAAAGCTGGACCAAGCAAGGCACATCGCTGGGATACCGTTCGTCATTACGTCTGGCTTCCGGTCCCCTGAGAAGAATGAATCCATCCTGGGAGCCGGGGCTGTCGCTGATTCGGCGCATCTCAAGGGGTTGGCAGTGGATCTGCGGGTCGAGAACTCGCACGAGGTCGCTCTCATCCTGGACGCGGTCAAGACGGTAGGAATCACGCGTCGCGGGGTCTATGTCAATCAGGACTTCCAACCGGTCCATGTGCATGTGGATCTGGACCCAGAAAAACCTGACGAGGTGATATTCATCAGGCAGGAAGGGGCAAAGGCTTGATCTAAGGGGGAAAAATGCTGAATTGGATCTTGAAGATGATACCGGACCAGTACAAATGGCCCGTGGCGATCAAAAAAGCATCGTACACGGTCGCCAAACTGGCCATGGCGGCGCTCATGATGGGGAAAGCGAAATCGATCGGCGATCACTTAAACCCAGAGCAGATTGTTCAGGTCCAGGGGGCAGTGGGTGCAATTACGGCCGCTGCACTTGAAGGCATCCATGACTGGCTAAAAATGAAGTACCCAAACGCGGCATGGCTTTAATTGGGAGGAGTTTTGTTTCATGGAAAAATTGGCAATGCGGATCTGGGTCGCCGATATTGAATCCGCACTTGATAAGAAGCTAACCAAATGGAAAAAAGAGAGCAAGATCGAAAACGGAGAGGCCATCCAGTTAAGCTGGCAATTTGAGCAGACGCATTTCATCCTAGACATTTTCTGGGAAAACCATAAAGAGACGGCACAGCTTCAATATCTGGGGCCACGCGTGAGTCAGCGATTCAATTGGCATGGGTTAAATGATCGGACTTACAACAAAATCATAGACCGGGTGGGAAACTTAGCCCAGATTACGATGCACCCCCCAGTAGATTCAACGGATGGATGAGCGCCGGGATGATTGGCGGCAAGGGGTAGATGAGAATTTAGCGAGCCTGAACGCCGGCCAGCGGGTTTGGGAGCGCGAGATGACCGTTATAAGGAAGCTCCTGGGCGAGTTTGACCGCCTCCTACGTGGCGACATCGAAAAGGACACAGATGGCGCCATTGCCCGCCTCCACCAGCAGGAAACCGAAATAAACCTCTTAAAAGCGGTTGTTTTGAAGGACAAGGCTGGAAATAAGGGCCTGATTGGTCGGATTGAGGACCTAGAGTCAGGCGAACGTCGCTCAGAGACACGTTTAAAGCTCTACATTGCGCTGATTGGCCTTTTATCTGCCCTTGCCGTAGGCGCGCTTACCAATATGGACAAAATAGGGGCCTTTTTCGGCTCCAAAACGCCAGACCCGCTGGATCAGATGATCGATAGAGCTAAGAATCCGCCACGAAAACACCTCAAAATCCGCATAAAAGACGACGAAATCCAACGCATAGAACGCAGCGATAATTAAGCCAGTTTTGTAGGCCAAATCGTACCCACACTCTAAAAAGCTATTGCAAGCTAAGAGTTTCTATGTTAAGCTACTAGCGAGAGGGAGGATACATGGACCGAGTGATTTTGAAGTATGACGGAAAGTGGGATTTTAAGACCGGCGACCAGCGCCAGTGGACGATCCAGACAATTTTCATAGATGCGGATGGATTCAACCGGCAATGGGGATCATTCGATATCGAAGGCTTACGGAGCATCGGCGCTGTGCCGGCCGCAAAGGGGAATGGCCATGCGCAATGAATGGGACAACGCTGATGATGATATCGAGTATTCAAAAGAGCTTAACGATCCGCGGCTTGAAAAGATGTTTGCAGACCAGGAACAAACCCCAGATGAGAAGGCGGTTCGGGAATGGCTGCATGAAAATAAGCATGTTTTCGACAAAACGTGGAGTTCGGCAGAGGTCGCCCACATGGCGATCACCTGCGGATTCAAGCCGGAAGCGGTGTATGCCGTGATGTCCTTCTGGCGGGATGCGATGGATGGGACGCGTTTCGAGAACCGGGCAGCTATGGATCAATACTGCTTCGAGATCGCCTGCGAAGAACGGGAAAATCTAGAGAAAAAGCGGCATTACGTAAAGGAATTGGACCTCGGGCCACTATGGGTTGAACTAACAAACAACACAGTTACAGGGGAGGAGCAGCTATGAAAAAACTACTCGTCATCATGCTAATCGCCGCACCGCTGGCCGCTTACGAGAAACCAGGTAACCCGGACCGCTATATGTCCTTCGGGATTGAGGCATTCAAAGGCCAAGAGGCTGGGATCGCCAAAACAGCCGATACCAATGGGGGGACCGCTGGCGGAAAGCTCGATATCCGGTTGCCGATCAGCTCAAACATCACGCTGAACGCCTTCGGCGAGAACACTGGAATCAACAACAACAAGGGGTACACGGAAGGCTACAAAATCGGCTTCGGCGTCAGAATCTACGTGAAGGACTAGGGGGATACCATGAAACTCAAATTCGCTCGCTGGTATATGGAAGTGGCATGGGTTCGGATGAGCAAACTGCGTAACGTCCGATGGCTTCATCACCTGTTCAACTGGGCGTATGCCACCCGGCGCGTTGAGTACCTGGCCGCACTGTTCAATACCCCGCCGTCGCCTTGGCTCTTATCCCGCCAACGCGAGCGCGGTGAGTCGATCCGCTACATGCTGGACCTAGCTAAACGGGTGCCATTGCCAAGCCCGAAGCTGAAACTGCCGATCCTGAGCGAGTATTGCGGGACCTGCGGGACGAATAGGCCTAGCCGGTTCGCCGTCAATCCAGTTCATGTCTTTTTCAAATGCCTGGTCTGCAATACCGAGAAGTTCTATCGCCCTTTGCAGGTGGCCTGAGATGACTTTTACCTTAACTATCGCAGAAGTCGAAAGGTTGCTTCGGATGCTTCGCCGATCGAACGGGTACAACTCCGGCGAACGCTTGGAAAACGTACTGGTAAACAAATTCGAATCCACACTTTTTGAGGTGGCCTAACATGCGACGAAAAATGGCGAATCTCAAGCTCACCATCGAATTGTTGATTATCGATATACTGGATGATGCCGGGTTAGCAGAAGACCGATCAAACGAGATCGCCACCAAAATCATGTCGAAAATAACGAAGTTTTTGATCGTTTCCGCTCTACTTCTATTCCCAGTAAAACTCTTAGCCTCGTGCGATCCACCGTGTGGTTTTGGCGAGAGCTGCATGAGCTGTAGCTGCGGCAGCGGGCCTTGGACCGGGTCGTGTTTATGTTCATCGGTCATGGACGTGTGTGTATGCCCCACAGACCCCCCTTGTCCTACGCCAAGTTGTGATTCTGACACCGATTGCGCGGTTCCGCCACCACCTGTAAGCCCCCCACCGCCGCCACCTGGTGCCTCATGTGGCGATGACTGTGGGTGCGCCCTGGGGTACACCTGCGCTGGCGGTTATTGTGTGCCTGGTGCCAATTCCTGCGAACCGAGTGGCGGAGGATGCGACGATTCAGCCTGTGCGCCCGATGGCCTCACCTGCTGCCCGAATAAAACAGGGTGCTTCATGGGATGTGGTAGCGGTGCGCCTCCCCCCCCACCTCCGCCGCCTCCGTTGGGTCCGCCACCACCTACATGCACCCCTTGGGGTCATTTGGCGTGCGGTGGATGGTGCAATGAGTTCGCCTGCCCCGCTGGTACCCGTTGCTGGACGCGCTCATGCAACCAAGCGATATCTGGGGACCCTGACTGCCCTGTAGATGGCGGATCATCGGTCTGCAATAACTGCATCGCCGACCCCGGGTGCGTGGTACCCCCTCCTCCGCCCCCACCGCCCCCGCCACCTCCTCCCCCACCACCTCCCAGCCCGCCGCCACCGCCCCCTGTTGTCACGTTCTCGTGTGGGGCGAATACAACCATCTGCGGCAAGATTAAGCCCCTGGATGGCTCAGCGAATGGTTTGAGCGGGGTCCTGGTGCAGCTTCGCCAATCAAATGGAGCGATTGTAGCGACCCAAACAACGGGCGAATCCGGGGTTTACAGCTTCGGTCCCCTTATTTCCGGTGAGCGCTACTTCGTAAAACCAGTCCTGATGCGTAAACAGTTCGCGTTGCCAGCTTACGATTCCAAGATCCCTGGGCAACCGCCAGCGAACTTCCAAGTGCGGGGAATCCCGGCAATGGTCAAGTTTACGGGATTACCACCGGCTACCTTAGCCCTATTGCACGCAGATGTGGCCTATACGGGCCCCTTAGCCCCTCCGTCAAGCTATGCGAACGTCTATAGCGCGATGACAGACGCGACAGGCAATACCTCAATTGCCGTCCCTGCCGGGTCCAAGTATTTCATCACCTGCTGGGCGCCTGTCATGGAGAGGGGCCGGAGCCATTATGAGCGGTTCCCTTCGGCCGGCGGGATCTCGATCGCCGGGGGAGCCATTCTGCAACCACGACAAACCGTAACGGGGAGCTGCCAATGATGAGCGAATACTTCGTACTTCGGGCGATCAGGCGGGAAGTGAAGCAATACGAGCACAGCTATCAGGATGTCGTGGGTTATTCCGGCAACTTGGCCGGCGCTATATTGGGACTCAAACGAGCGATGGAGATCATTAGGGCTGATGCTGAGCGACGCGCCGGGTTTTGGCGTCGCTGGACACATCCAGCACGCGCGTTCGATAAGGCTGAACTCCTCCATGCGCTCATTACCGCCTACAACTGTATCTGTAGAAGCGACAGGAAAAAAGCGCATAAACGATTGAAGGAAGTCTATGAAAAGTACAAAGACGCCTTGACACCTAGAAGCTAAGATTATCTAATAGCCTCACTTTAAGGAGGCAACGATGCAAAAGAAACAAGGGAACAGGGGAATGCCGATCAGTATCTACCTCGGAGATCGTCGGTTATCAGACAAGCGGCGCGCAGTGCTACAGAAATTCGCCAAAGCCGACAACCGGTCCGTCTCGGAAATCATTTGGCTTGGGTTTCTTAACGGAATCTCTGAAACATTGCGAAGTGCGTTGCAGGCAGAGGAAGAAAATTGATGTACCACGATTGTCGGTCATCGCTTTGCGATACGCCACACTATGAAAACGATGACCATTCTGACGATTGTCTCTGTGAGCTATGCCACGACCATTTCGATGATTGGAACTCTTGGAATATCTACCCGGAATGCGACGGATGCCTAAATGCCATGTCCCACTGGATTCATGAGAATACGGATTTCGTGGGATGTCCTTTCCCGGAGCTTTGCGACTATTCCAAATCATGCCGGAAGGGGGAGAATTGACGGAAGTCACAGAAGCGCCGGACAGGACTAAGTTTCTTGGAGGTTCGGACATAGCCGGCGTCCTGGGACTCTCCCGCTGGAAAACGCCGCTCTCCGTTTGGTCGGAAAAAACTGGCCAGGTCGTAAAAAAAGACGAACCCAAACTATATAAAACTCTTGGCATCAGACTTGAGGAAGTTGTCGCCGAAATGTTCATGGAGGAAACCGGCAAGAAACTGATCCGGGTTAAAGAGCGCCGCGTGCATCCGAAGTACCCGATGTTCGTCGCCCAAATCGACCGCCTGGTGGTCAATGAAGATGCTGTTTGGGAAGGCAAAACTGCCACGCTATGGCTCAAGAAAGAATGGGCTGATGAGGAGATCCCCCAGGAGTATATTTGCCAGGTTATGTGGCAGCTCGCGATCACCGGCCGCAAGGTGGGATACATTTCGGTTCTCATCGGCAACGAACAATTTCTGACAAAGAAGATCGAAAGAGACCCGATCATGATTGCCGAGATGCTCAAGCGCGCCAATTCATTCTGGCAGGAGTTCGTGATTCCAAAAGTGATGCCGATGCAGATCACGGCTTCTGATGCGGACACCCTGTACGCCTTATTCCCGAACGCAGAGCCGGACACTCAAATCGATTTAGGAGATGAGGGCGCGAAACTCATCGAAGTGCGAAACGCGCTTCATCAAGACAATATCAACCTTGAGAAACAGATCGACCAGGTGGAAAACGAGTTGAAAGCCCGTTTGAAGGACAAGGAATCCGGCATCGCCGGTAAATGGCGCGTGTTTTGGAAGAACCAGAAGCGCAAGGGCTACACCGTCGAGCCTAAAGAGTTCAGGATGTTCAATATCAGGGAAGTGAAGGGAACTTAAATGCGAGATGAGGATAAAGCGGTAATAAAAGCGATGGCCTACGTAGTAGGTGGCATTTTTGGATTGGCTTTTTTGTTGGCTTTTATTTTGGGGCTTCCTCCCGCCTACTACCAGAGCAAAATAACTGGCTACAGTTTTTGGGAGTGTTTTTTCGCTGGCAGTACAGTGAAGATCGCTATTTTAAAGGAGGACCGCAATGGCAAGCACTGAATCAACCAAACAGGCTTTACAGACGACCGAGAAACCGAAGGATTTACGAAACCTGATCAAAGACGCAGCCGCGGAACTATCCCTGGCCCTTCCTGAGCACATGCGGGCCGAGCGCCTTGTGCGGATCGCGCTGACCTGTATCCGCATGACGCCGAAGCTGGCGAATTGCACGCCAGAAAGCTTTCTGGGAGCCCTATTCACAGCCGCGCAGCTTGGCATCGAGCCGATCGCCGGCCGCGCGTATCTGATCCCTTTCTACAACTCCAAGAAAAAGCAGGATGGCTCTTGGCACAAGGTCTTAGAGGCTCAGTTCGTCATGGGCTACCGTGGCCTGGTCGAACTGTTCTACCGCCATGAAAAGTCAGTGATGATCAACTGGGGGATCGTTAAAGAGCATGACAATTTCGGGTATGAGCTTGGTACAACGGCTTTCCTAAGACACATCCCTGCGAAGGAAGACAGAGGAGAGACCATCGGTTTCTACGTCATGGCCGACCTCGGAAACGCGAAACCGTTTGCCTACATGAGCCTGGATGAGTGCCTGGAGCATGGTCGGAAGCATTCGAAAACCTATGACGAGAAAACTGGCAACTTTTACGACGACTCCCCCTGGTCAACGAACCGGGATGCGATGTGCCTCAAAACCGTTCTTTTGCAGCTTGGCAAGGTCCTACCGTTATCCTTCGAGATCCAGCGCGCGATCGAGCAGGACGAAACGAGCCGGGAATATCGAAAAGGGGTGGGGGATATTCTTGACACGCCGTCTACGACCAATTGGACGGAACCTGCGCAAATCGAAGGGAAGAAAACCGACCCAGAACCACCGCCAGAGACAAAGAACGCTGAGCCTGAAATTCCGTTCGGCGATTAACCTAAAAGGGGACCCCATGAAGACATCAACTGCCATTCTGATGTTCGTTGCCAGCGCTACGAGTGCGATCACGTGTCCGAGTAACTGCACCGAATGGAAAGGCAATTGCGCCTGCGAAGCTAAACAGGAAGCGATCCCATCTGTGAAACCAAGCGATGAACTCCCGCGAAAAGAGCAACAGCTTTGCTGGCAAACCGGCGAGTGCTCGGTAGTCAACGTTCCGAACCTTGCAGCAGAAGACTTGGCCATGGATAAAGCCAAAGCTGATGCGGATTCGGAAGGGAAGCGTGCGGCCGGCATCAAATGACCCCTGAATTAATGGCCGATCTTGTAGATGAGATTCAGAAGCTCCGTTATGCGGTGGAGGACTTGGTCAAAGTAGTCGAGAAACTTGGGGAGAGCGTATAGGCGTATTAATGGGTGGGGAGGGTTCCGCGGCCTAGCGGGAACCCGTCAGGTCCTCTCTCCATCATCTTGAATGAGGATAACGGGTGAAATTCCCTACCTCCCCTAACACTCTGGAGGACTGATGCCTTTCTCCGACGATGATTTGAAGCGGTTGAAAGACGAATTTAATCGCGGATTAGTTTTCCTCGAAAGAGACGGAGTACGGATCGACGATGTTCTTGAGGCTCTCCTCGCCCGCCTGGAAGCTGCCGAGAAAGCCATTGAACCTCGGTGCAGTATGTATTGTGGCAATTGCGAATGCGCAGAAGATTATAAAGCATGGCTCAAATCCAAAGGTGAGAAATGACCTGTCAATCCCCCGATTTCTGGACTTGCGATGGATGGCTAGGCTTCGATGACCAATACTGTTTGAATTGCCTGAAAACGAGGGAAGATCATGACCGATAAAACTGACCCCACCGCGAAGGCATACACGATTGTTCAATCTATCGAAAAGCTCATTCATGAATACGACTATGACGAAGCCGCAAACATAATCGACGCCGCCCTCTCCGCCGAATATCAGAGAGGATTGTTGGATGCGGCGAAGATTGTCGAAGGCGAAGTTTTATTAAGTCCAGACGAGTTTGAAGGAAAAGTGAAACTCAAGATATTTGATTTATTGGAACGCATCGCAGTACAGATTTTCGCCAAAGCGAGGGGATTGAAATGAACGAATATCGCAATCTCACTACAGAGACTTTTAAATACTTTGAACTACTTGAATCACAACTCAAAGCGGCAGATGAGCTGCTTGACTATCTGGAACATGCGCGCACTTGTATTCGTTCGTTTTCAGAAGCCGGGGAGCCTACACCGGATGGTGGATATAGACAAAAGTTTAAAGGTAAGTGGTATCAATCGTTGCCTGTTGATGAAACACCCAAATGTGACTGTGGTCTAGATGAAGCTGTTTCTGTTTACGAAAAAGCATGCGGGGAAAGGAAATCATGAATAAATTGCTGTCATTCCATAACGATAAAAAAATAAAAGAGAAATACGTTAATCGTCTCCAGGCTCATGCCGAAGCTGATGAGTTTATCAAGGGACAATATTGGGAAAATGGAAAAGGTTGTGCCGTAGGTTGCACTATCCATTCTTCACAACACGATGCCTACGAAACCGAGCTGGGCATCCCCGAATGGCTGGCGCGTTTAGAGGACTCTATTTTCGAGGGTCTTGGTAATGGCCAAGCCAAAGAATTTGCTGTCGATTTTCTCTTGGCAATACCGGTAGGAGTTAATTTAGAGCCCGTCAAATGGAAGTTCTGCGCTTTCATTTTAAAAGGGGGGATCGATAGCGTTTTAAAACTTGCCATTGCGGACGATCTAAAACAAAAGGTTGTCGAATCCATTCAAGGTGTTCTTTCCCTCCATGAGAAAGCTATTAGAACGGGGCAATGGGATGAGTCGGCGGCGTGGTCGGCGGCGTGGTCGGCGTATAAACGTTACGCCGATGAGCTTTTGAGATTGTTAAAGGACTCTAAATGATCGCCGAACTTTCCAAGGAACCTAAACCATGAACTTGCTTGCGCATCCATTAGTAACGAAATACTTTAGTGTTAACGCCGGATCGATAGAAAAAGAGCAGCGTTATATGGCTGAGCGTATTCTCCAAGCCATGCAAGGTCAACTAAAACCTGGCGATAAAGTTTTGCAGTTTTCTATCCCCGAAGATTCTAACGACGGCTTTTGGGAAGAACAGGAATACAAATACGCATCATTATCGTATTTGGGGGATTGGCATCCTGTTACGCTCCGTCTTCCCGATCAATTCCAGACAAAGCCTGAGACGAAGGAAGAATGCTGTGAATACAAAAAGTATCGAGAGATGATTAAGGATGGTAGTATCGCTAAACTTTGCGCAGTTCATTATGTGGCGATACAAGAGGCCGTAAAAGACGTCTGGGCCCAAGGCGATCCGGTGAATGAACGCGAAGACGAGGTAGAGGAGAAGATTCAAGAAATTCGTAATTGGCATTCGGCGAAACTCCAGTTACCAGAACCAGATTCTATGATGGAGTATAAACTCCGCGAACTCGTCGAACTTGCGAGGAAACATAGGTGAATCATGGATAAAGTCCTCCACGAAAACGTCACGGTCGCCCTTGGAATCGTCTACTGGGCATTTATCTTGTACTTGATCGGGTATTGCAGGAGGCAGAAATGAGCCTTATCGAACATGCGAGGAAAGAAATGGAGCTGGCTGGCCTATTCGATAAAGATTCTGATTATGATGGGATGCTTGGACCAGCAATCATGAAGATGGTGGAAGTCTTTTCAGCCGAGGGGCATTCTGGGATGAGCGCCAGCATTGCTCTTTCGATCTTTGATCGGATAGCGCGATTTAAAGCACTGACACCACTTACTAACGATCCCGGCGAGTGGGTTAATGTCAGCGACTATGGCACCCCCGATGACAAGCCCATATGGCAGAACAATCGAGACGGCTCGTTTTTCTCGCATGATGGTGGGAAAACTGGATATTCCGTCGATGATCCAGAGCGAAAACTTACAACTTTCAAAGAGTCAGAGAAACCTAAATGACCATCGCTGCCGTCATCCTCATCGTCACAGGGATCATCCTGCTCGTCATCTGGGGTCTCGGGGGACTAGTGAATAAGGGGAAATGGGAATGACCCGCTGGATGGCGACGAATTTTTGGTTTTCGACCTGGCGCCTGCGTGTCGCGCAAGCCAAGGAACGCAAAGAAGAAACCCACGGATACCAGCGCGCGGCGGTGATCGCGCAGGCGTTTTATGTGATGTCGCTGGCGCTGGAATCGAAGCGATGATTGAACAAAATCAGTCGACTGAGATGCCAAAATGCGGATCAATCATTAACCATGGGATGTGTAAATGCTATTCCGCTTACCACAAAAAACTTGAAGCCGTTGCACGAGCTGCCGAAGCGCATCGCAAGCGATGTAAAGGCGATGACATCAGTCCCCTTGATTTGGCATTGGAATATTTAAGGGACTCCGAATAGTGTATGGCCTGGATCTATTTAGCGGAATCGGCGGAATCACTAAAGCCTTGGACGGGTATGTCCAGCCAATCGCCTATTGTGAGAACGAGCGATACGCTCAAGCTGTACTTTTGTCGCGTATGCGGACAAGAGACATTCCGATTGCGCCTATCTGGGACGATGTGCGAACACTCCAAAAACGACATTTACCCTGTATGCCCGATATCATTTACGGAGGATTTCCTTGTCAAGACATCTCCATTGCGGGCAATGGAAAAGGCTTGGATGGAGAGCGAAGCGGACTTTTTAGCGAGATCGTACGGCTCGTTAGCGATATACGACCATCGTTCGTTTTCTTGGAAAACTCATCAGAGATCGCTAGTCGAGGATTGGGAACCATTGCCACGACGTTTGCCGGATTACGGTATGAGTTTAGGTGGATCACTTTATCCGCTGGAGATGTCGGAGCTCCGCATTGCCGGGAGAGATGGTTTTTTATGGCGTACTCCAACAGCGGAAGAGGGAACGGGCGGATCGCAGACACCGGAAAAACGCAAAGCTGGAAATCACTCAGTCCACCTGCGCGATCAGCTTGGTGGTCAACCGAACCCGATGTGGTTAGAGTGGCTAATGGGTTACGAATACCGTTCAGGGTGGACCGTCTTAGGGGTCTTGGAAACGCTGTGGTACCGGCCCAGGCGCGGGAAGCGTTCGAACGTCTCATCGGCATCAAAAAATAAAAATCATCGTCGACAGAAATCAATTTGACACCCGCGCACGTATTTAGCATTATGCGCGAGCAATGACGCTCGGATCTTCAAAACTCACCCAATTTTCCCCGCGCCCCACACTCCTATCCGGGCGTCTGGGCCGGGGAATTTCTTTTTACGTTCATGGCCTGGATTGAATCTCACCAGAAATTAGAAAAGAGCGGGAAGCTCTTGATACTCGCGCAACGCCTCAGCATAAGTAAATATCAAGCTATTGGTCATTTACATGCTTTATGGTGGTGGGCATTGGATAACGCCTGTAACGGTGATGTTACGCGTTACAAAGACGCACTTGTAACGGTCTGTGGTTGGTCGGAGTACCAAGCGGAGCGTTACGCGAGACATGATGATGTTAAATTTGACGCCGGCGAGTTCCTTAAAATATTGGTTGAATGTGGATTCATCGATTACGACAAAGCTAAATATCGCATCCATGATTGGAATGAGTATTCATGGAGATATTTTGAAATGATTGAAAAATCGCGCATAAATAGAGAACAATCGAAAGAGAGATTGAAACGCTGGCGTAACGCTCATGTAACGCGTAACAATATCGTTTTAGAAACGCCTATGAAACGCGATGTTACGCACCCTACCATAACCAGACCTAAACCAGACCTAAACAACATCCCCCCTACCCCCCTTTTGGCAAAGGACTATGTGAAACCGGACCGGGAAAAAGACTTGGCTGGATTTATTGTCTATGCCTACAAAGTCGCCAAAGGGTTCTACCCAGGAGATCGTGACTGGGATAAAGCCAACTGGCCGAGATTCATGAAGCCGGCTCAAGAGCTGGCACGTTTATTCAAACACTGGAAGCCTGCTGTCGACTGCCTTGAATTTCTCTCAAAACAATTCAACGATAAAGGCCTCGATTGGACATTGTCGACGATAGCCAAACATGCGCACGAATGGAAACTCAAGCGCGAAAAGGAAGGTACTTATGCTCCCACTGGTAGCCCGAGGATTTCTGATTCTTATGCTCGATCGAGACGAAATGAAAAAACTGAGAGAGCTGGAGGGTTGGTTACCGCAGGGAAGATACTTGCAAGCGTCAGATCTGTCTCGTCTTTTCTCCCTGAAGCCGAAGACGTTGGAAGAACATCGCGAAGCGCGGATGACTGAGCTGCTGAACGAATGGGAAAAAATGAACTGGAAAAAATCGCAGATCGAAAACGAAGCCCACGACAAAACCTGCGGGAGCGGCTTGTGTAAATGCCGAACACGCCAGCAGGAAATTTGGGAATGGGACGACTTCATCAAAAAAGCATGGAGTGAACCACAGCATCGAGAGAAAACGTTATCCGAATCAATCTGAGCATGTGCGATAAACCATCCACGGATCGCCAAAAGAAAGCTCGCGCCTACTGGCGAAAAGAGAACTGGCCCGAGCAGGACATTTTGTTTTTCCAGGTCGTCTACAAAAAATGTGTTTGCCGTGATTCGTGGCTTGTTAGTTTGCCTGGAATGGATCGCTGGCAGGAAGCGGATCTCCAAGTCTGGGGTGAAGTGACCGCGTGATCAAGATTTTTATTTGCGTCGTCACTTTAACGCTCTTGATCTTTTTCGCAGTGCTCTTTGTAGCGTTTGTATTGTCGCAACGATGAGGCGGACGCGGTATGAGTTTAAAAACGGAGTCCATCAGCCGGTTTTGACGGAGGAAAATGTTCTACGTGAGATCGTGTGGAGACTATGGCTGCAAGCGAAGATAAAAGTCTGGAGGATCAGGGAACGCATCCCGGGGAGAGGCGCGCTTTCGACAGCGGGTATCCCGGATTTGATTGGGTGGATTCCGTTAACCGGGATCGCCGTGTTCATCGAAGTGAAGCGCCCCGGCGGTGTCCACCGGGCTGCGCAAACCCAGTTCATCGACGAAGCAAGGAGGGGTGGTTGCATCGCCTTCTTCGCAGAATCTTGGGATGATGTGGTGCGCGAGCTTGGCGCAGTGGGTATTAAATTACAGTCGTGAAATCTGGCTCGTGATCGCGGTGATGATCTTGATCGGGACGTTTTTGTACTCGTGGAAAATTGACCAAGGGGAGGATTGAATTGAAAGGCAAAGTGAAATGGTTTCAGGACGAAAAAGGATACGGGTTTTTAAGCGGTGACGACGGTATAAATGTTTTTGTGCACTACTCGGCTATCCAGATGCCGGGGCGTAAAACGTTGCGTGAAGGCGATGAAGTGGAATTTGATATCGAGCCGAGCGATAAGGGGCCCAGGGCGAAAAATGTGTCGTTAACTGCAAAATAAAAAACGGAGAAAAAAATGAAAGTCCAAGGTTTAGAAGGCGATTATTGTCCGACGTGCGCATCGGTGTTGGCGTTACGAACTCAAGATCCGAAGCAAGTGCTCGTGATGTGCGGCAGCGTTTGCCATTCGGTGTTGCAATCGAGCGGCGACTACGGACGGCTCCATGTCTCACCGACGCCAGTCAAAGTGCCGGAAGCCAAAACAGACAAGCGATCCGAAGAACGTGACCCAGGCGAGATCGAACAGCATTTGGCAGAGAAAGCCAAGCTTGTCAAAGAACCGAAAAAAAAGGGGAAAACAATATGATCGAATACCGAGGGATTCTGAAAATTATCGGAGTGGCGCTCATGACGTTCGTGTTCTGGCATTCGATGGGGATTTACGGATTGCTCCTGGGCGTAGGTGTGGCGATGGTTGTACTGCCGTAGTGTGGCCTCTTGAATCCATCAAAGCGGCGGCGATCAGCGCAGCGGACCTCGTCAACAAAGTCTATGACCCGTTCGACGACTTCACGCGACCAACACCCCCAAAAGAATCCAAAAAACTCAGTGCACTTGAGCATGAGTTCTACGTCGATCTTGTCGGCGCTTTCTGGGGCTGTGGAGGACGTGTTGTATTGCATCGCATACCCCTTCCTGTGGGGACCCAAATCGATCTGGGTGACCAAGCCATCTGGCACGGTGTGTATACAGCCATGCTCGCATTGCGTTATTACGTCAACGGAGGCGGCAACGAATTATCCGATGCAGTCTCAAACGCCGTCCTCGGGCTCAAGCTCCACCAAACCGCGCACGGGGAAGCGAAACCGCGACTGATCAGGGGGGTAAGCGATGACCTCAAACAATGGCAAGACGACGCCTCAAACGACAGCGCCACCGGACACGTACTCGGGATTTATTTTGCATGGAAATTTGGGCCTGCGGGTTTGCGGACGATGCTGGCGGAATTGGCGACGGGGCTCGCCCGTGAAATTCTTACAAATCGCCACGCACTGGTCCGTGCCGATGGGACACCAACAACTTACGGAGCACTGGAGCAGGGATGGAAAACGGACCCTCTGCGGATCACGCTTGCTCTAGCGATTTACGGCGTTGCCTCCATGCTCGGCCGCGGCGACACGCATCCGTTCATGCAGGCTTACCGAGTATTGTTCGCACGATACAAATCGATCCTGGCGTATCCGAAAGTGAAGTTGCTCTGGAAAGAAAACCAGAACGACACGCACCGGGCCGCGATTCATTTGGCGATTTTGGCGGATCTCACCTTCGGTCAACTCGATCGGGAGATTTACAAAAACGGTCTCGTTCGGTTGCGCCGCATGACCGCCAAGCAAGGCAACGTGTGGGTGAACGCACTCTGTGCATTCGGCCGGCGTTTGCGGTACAGCGAGGACCGCAGCGTGGCACTCAAAGTGTTGAGTGAGTTCACGCTCACAGACAAACAGTTCAACAACGGTCGTGAAAATTATCCGATCCCGATGCCGTACGCCGTGATGGGAGTCCGCGCGGTCAAGTGGGGGGACAAGTACATGGCGAGCCAACCGCTGCCGCGCTACGCGGTGCGTCCGCAGGATTTCTTCTGGCAGCGAAATCTTTACTCGCTTGATCTCGGCAGCACCGGAGCGAACGCGGATTCGCGATTGAACGGCGGCGACTACATGGCCGCGTACTGGCTCTCGCGTCTCACCGGGATTTTGAATGCCGAAGATTAACTGGGGGGCGGTCATGCTTTGGTTTCTACTGGTCTCGGCTGTTTTGTTCGCGGTCGGATATTTTCGGGGGTAGGGGGACTTGACGTCTTTGCAAACAAGGGCTAGACTTGCGGGAACCGAATGGCAACGATCGCCGGTGCCGATCTTGGAGATTCAAAAACTGATGAGTTCACACCTAAATCCTCGTTTCTGGAATCAGTCAAATTCGATCGTAAAGCCAACACTCTCGACATCACATTCAAGTCCGGTTCAATGCGCCGTTACATATCGGTCTTCCCGTCGACCTACGAAAGTTTTCGTCAGTCTCCCGACCACGGATCATTTTTCGCTCGTGCCATCAAAGGGCAGCTCAGCTCAGCTCCTATCGTCAACAAAGACATTGGGCGACAACGTACAACTGCACTTAAAAAAGTCACTCAACGGAGGGTTTTAAATGCTGGAATCAAACGGATCGCAGGGACCGTCGCACGCGCCTTCGGGCCCGGACTTTAACGCAGAATTTCGTCAAGCGCAAGAGACCGGCGATTACGATTTCGTTTTGCGCACCGCGCATCAATCGCACAAGATGCTGTTGGATTTACGCGACGCGGTCAAAGCGGCGATGTACCCGGGGCGCTCAGCGCATTCAATCGCCATGGGGCTTAACTTCATCGAAAACATGATCGGGCAAGCGGCCGGGCAGTTAAGCGCGCTCAGGCAAGCCGAGAAGCAAACGCGCGATGCTTTGAAATCGGGAAACAAAGCGTCGAATTTGGAAGTTGTCGGTCCCGAGAAACCGGATGAGCCGCCGGCCGAAGCACCGCAGGAACCGGCGCCCGAGCAACCCGCAGCCCCGGTAGAAGTGCCACAGGAGCCCGCCAGTGCCTGAGCAGCGAACGTTAGACAACCCGAACGATATCGCCATCCGCGAAAGCCAGAAGATCCAGCGCCTGGAGCAGGGTCGATCAATCGCCGAGCGCGCCGCGGCCGAAAAAAAGAATGTCATCAAGCAATACAGCGAATCGTTTACATTTCGTTTCCGCAAGATCAAAAACGGTTCTTTCTCTGGTCTCTGGGAATTGGCCGCGCTCAAGAAAGACGGCAAGGTGGACGAGATCATCACGGACGCTGACGCGCTCCCGAACGTTCTGGAAGCAATCGGTAACATTTTCGCAAACCGGGGATTTTGAGAATGAAGCGATTTCTCCGCTGGTTCGTAGATTTCTTGGAGCGCAAATTCCCGGACAAAGTCGTGGTCACGGATGCGGCTTACAAGCAGCTTACCGAGACCATGGTAGGGCAAGCGACGCAGATCGTGGAATTAAAGCAGAAGTTGTCCGCGCTTGAGTTGAACCTGATGAACGTAAACACGGCCATGGGGTTCGCCGCCCCCAAGCTCGGGATGCTGGAAAGGTGAATGCCTTTTGTCCCTCGTGCAATTGGCCGATCGAGTCTGCGGTACCCCCAGAACAAGTGGGCTATCGCCTTCCAAAGCCAGGCGGCAAAGGAAAGGTGGTACGCAGCGCAGGACCCGCAGGAGCTGGCCGAAAGCTCAAAGGACTTCGCAAGGTTCTGGGCCCGGTGGTACGTAGGGCACGTTAAGCTGAAAAGGTTTTTGTTCCGTTTCAAGTTCTGGTAGATAAGTAGACACGAAATAGACAGTCGGTCGGTTAGTCAGCCTTCACGGTCTTTGTATCCGTGGATGCTGGCTTTTTTATGCCCAGGGGTATTTAACAAACATGGGAAAAATATAAATGCCGTTTAAAAAGGGTCATGCAGGTGGGCCAGGAAGACCGGAAGGGTCAAAGAATAAAAATTTCACAAACGTGAATTGTTGGCTTGAGGTTGTTTGGAACCATCTGGCGGATATGCAAATGGAGCAGCGTCTCGAACACTCTTGGAAAGCCATCAACGCGCTATTGCCGAAAATCCCGGTGTTGCCGGCCACTCCTGGGGACTCTGTAAACAACGTGGCGGCGACTTTGGCGATTTTGGAGTCCGCGAAGGCTTCTCAGACCTTACCAAACGCACAGACTTTCGATTCTAGCGGGGTAACCAATGGGAATGGCCGCACAGATCACTGAAGCCGATATAAGCGCTGCAATCGGCCTTGCGTGGCAAATTGGCCGACTTGATTACCGGCGCCGCCAGACCCAGAAGTATCTGAAAGCCAAAACCGAGCAAGCCTGGGCACGCGGGTGCCGGAAGATTTACTGGGAGTGCACCAGGCGACTGGGTAAATCAAGCGAACTTCTCGCGACGTTTTCGGAGCATTGCCAACAGACACCCGGATGGCGCGCAGGGTTCTTTGCTCCGGTCAAAGACGGTCTCAAAGATTACATCGAACCGATCATCGAGGAAACGTTCAAAGATTGTCCTTCCCACCTGCGACCGTTCTTCAATGAAGCCAGACTGATGCTGGAGTATGCAAACGGCGCCGTGATTGTCTTCCGGGGTTCGAACAACAAACAGCACCGTATCCGCCGCGGCCAGGAGTTCCATGAAGTCGGTATCGATGAGTGCCGGGACGTGGATGAGCTGGACGTTTTGGTGGACTCGGTTCTGATGCCATCGCTATTTGATAAGGGCGGCCACATGTACATGAGTTCAAGCCCGGCCGACACGCGGTCGCATCCGCTTTTCCGCTACCGTCAGCAGGCTGAATCAGGCGGTTGGTTGATCAAGATCACCATCTGGGACGCCAACAAGATGGACCCGTTTGTCTACCCGATTGAGCGAATCAGAGAATGGCAGCGCGAGACACTGCAATCTGTCGACGGAGAATCCAAGTGGAAACGGGAATACGAATGCGAATGGGTGATCAACGTCAGTCGAGCTGCTGTGCCGGAATGGTCGAACGCTTTCGTCATGGACATCCCGCGTGATCCTTACTACCAGTTCTACCAACACTACGTGGCCATTGACTGGGGCTATCGTGATTTTACCGCTATCGGGTTTGCCACCTACATCTACCGACGCGCCAAACTCCAAGTGGAAGGTGAACTTGCGTTCTCTGGAAAAGAAGTTCGCAGCGACCGAATCTCGGAAGCAATCACCGATCACGCGAAGAAACTCTGGGGACCGGATTGGTCCGCCAGGCAAGTCAGCGATTCCGCAGACCCCATTCTGATCAACGAGCTGAACAAGTTCCCAGGCATGAACGTGGTACCGGTTGAGAAGGCGCATACGCTCGAAGCGATGCTTAACGAGTTCCGCGTGCTCGTGAACCTAGGCAATGTGGTTGTCTCGCCTAAATGCCCGCTCACGCTTCATTGTTTATCAAACGCCATCTGGGATGAGCATCGGAAGAAACTGGATCAAGACGTGTTCGCTCGCCATTTCGATCATCTGATGCAGCTTGTCTACATGACCCGTATCCTGGATACAGCTTCGAACCCGATCCCGCCTGATTTCATGATCGATGGGCAGCGGATCATCGAACTCAATTTCGACAAAAAGAAGTCCCCGACTCAAGCTGGCCGCACGCTTGAGGAAGCGTTCAGCGGGGCGAAGAGGTTCGGATGAGCCAGCTACAGATGAAAAGTGCCACGGTCGACGTCACCGGGTACGTGATCAACCGAGATATCAAACTGCCGTCATGGGTCAAATGCTGTGTCTGCGGGAAACCGCCGACCGCAACGGATTGGCTTAAACCAGTTAATCCTGCACCTGATTGCCGGCGGTTTGTGCATTTAAGTCATATCCATGACGGCCCGCAGCTCTCAGCAGAAGCGGGTTACATAGCGAGGAACGCATGAACAAAGTATTGGCAATCTTGATGCTGTTATGTTTGACGGGGTGCGGGTGTACCAGGAAAGCGCGGGTGGAACAATACCGCTTGGCGTTACGTGACACCAACGTGATCTTGACTGAATGCCAGGAACAGAACGCTCAAAAGAGCGCCATGATCCGCAGGCAGCACGCCCAGATCGCTGCACTCAAGAAACAACGCAGGCAAATGGGTAAGTGAATGATGATCCGTATGTCGCGATCATCGTGGTCCTGGGATGTATCGGGTGGATGCTGGCGATTTACTGGATGATAAAGGCGAAATAAATGGGCGGAATCGATACCACTGACATAACAAAAGGGCCGATGCCGGATAACGCCACGACGTATATGTGGAACCAGCCCA
>Ga0134123_10000374_pt1 | contig 29918 bp, 32 predicted proteins | sample KB303_FD_96460 | JGI IMG/M metagenome (GOLD analysis project Ga0134123, IMG submission 96460) | Terrestrial soil microbial communities without Nitrogen fertilizer from Kellogg Biological Station, Michigan, USA - KB3-0-3 | ecosystem: Environmental > Terrestrial > Soil > Unclassified ...
CGCTCACTCGACGAAGCGATAGCTCCCGTGCGAGTCGTAGTCGATGCCGTGCTTTTTCTTCAGTTCCTGAATGTAGGCGAGCTGTCGTTTCGTGTGCGGGCTGGCCACGCCGTCGCCGAGCGGCTCGTTGGTGTGGAGCAGGATCTCCTCGACGCAGCTGCTGAGGCTCATCCGCTTGTACGCCGCAAGGTCGTGGAGCAGCGCCGCGAGCCGCTTCTCGAGGCGCAATGGAACGTCCACGCGCTCGATCTTCACCGGCGGGCCGGCGTTGAGCAGGTAATGCCCGAATACGAGGTAGTGGCCGTACAGGTCGCGAACCGTGTAGTCGCGCAGTCCGTAATAACGATCGCCCGGCGGCACGGCGATCGTCACCCCGCCGGCCCGATGAAACTCGTAAAGCTCGTCGGCGTCGCCGACGGCGAAGTAGACCGAGCCTCCCTGAGGGCCCGGCGTGCCCTGCTGCAGGAAGATCTGCACCTCGCCGAGAGTCACTCCGGCAAAGCTCGGCGGCTCGCCGTCCGTGAACCCCAGGCGGAACCCGAGCTTCGTGGTGTAAAACTCGACCGCCTCCGTGACGTCGCTGACGGTCAGCCCGGCATGATGCCGCTCGCACTCAATCTCTGGAATGTCGTTCATTGGTGTCACTTCGCCTGGCACTGATAGGCGAAACCTTCGACGGTTCGATCCGGCGGCCCGGCATGAGAAGGGTGTCGGCGCCGAGCTCGGCGGCTCTCTGCCGCAGTTGCTTGTAGTCGCCGGGGCAGATGTACGGCAGATGCGCGGCAATCTCCCCCGGAGAGGAAACGATCGCAAGGAGAGGCACGATTGCGTTTCGCACGGGCGCGAATTTTAGCATCCTGCTCTTCCTGCGAATTGTCGTTGACCATGTTCTCACTCGGTTCGGGAATGGAACACTTACAGACGACGCCGCGGATCCTGACATTAGCCGATCATCACTTCACTCCCGGAGATATCGAAAAGATCGCCCTCTGCGGGTGGAAAGGCCGATACCAATCCTCGAGCGCTGCCCTGATACTCTCCTCGCTAACGGAGAGTCATTGACATGCGCTGTCCCTGCTCTTCACCGGACGTTTCACCAAACACCGTAATGGTTACAATCGTGCGTGGGAGGGATGCAAATGCCGGTCTACCCGGATGCACGGGAGCTGGGGCGCCGGTGTTCGAGGAAGTGTGGAACGAGGCGAAGGAGCATAGGACGCCCTGCTTGGGAAACGCCCCTGGGTCCATTCGTGCCCGGTGAATGGCGGCTCGAGTTTCTGGACTCCACTCGTGGAATTCATCCTCAACGAAGAGGAAGAGGATGCGCACGAGGATGAAGAAGAGGGGCCCGGCTAATCGCATTTCAAACGATGCGCGGCAAATGTTTACCACGCGAACCGGAACATTTAGCTCGCGAGCCCAAAGTCTTACCACGCGAGCTAAAAGTTTTGGTTCGCGAACCAATACCCGTTACCTCTCGAAGTGAACGTTTTACCGCGCGTGGTAAAAGTTTTACCGCGCGAGGCAAGACTCGTCAGCGCGCGAACCAGCGGCACTGGTTCGATCGGTAAAAATTTTGGTTCGCGAGCTAAAAATTTTAGCTCGCGTGGTAAGTCCGTTAGCTCGCGAGCCAGCCGGTTTGGTTCGCGAGGCAAGACTTTTCGCTCGCGAGGCAACCCGACTGGCTCGCGAACTAAAACTTTGGCTGCGCGCACCGAACGACTGTCCTTTAAGTGTCAGCGGGCAGGGAGTGTTCGGAAAATGGTTCACGACCCGACGGCGACCAGAGCCCCTTCGAGCGCGAGGCGCTCCGCGTCCGTTTGACTCAGCTCGCGGCTCTTCATCAGCCAGTAGGCGGCGAACATCCATACCGCCAGGGCTTCGACGAAAAAGACGAGCGACCGGCCGCGGCTGCGCGGGTCGAGCGTGTACGTCAGCACCACGGCGGCGAGCGGAGACAGGACCATCCCGATCCCGAGGGCGCGGTAGGTCGTTTTCAGCCGCCGGATCTTCTGCTGGTCGTTCAGCAGCACCAGCGTATCCGAGGCACGAAAGACGGACACGTAGGCAATGGAGAGGAACAACGACACCGCGCAGACATGATGCAGTGTCGACCACGGTTCCGGCGCGCTGGACGGGATCATGGCCAGGCCCACCGCGAACCCTCCGGCCAGATTGAGCGCCCAGTTCTCCTTCCGGCTGAAGCCTTTGTAGAGATACAGAAAGACGCCGACCGATACGATGGCGCCCACGAACAGATCCCTCAGCGAGGTGTTGTAATACGCGCTCATGGAGCTGAGCAGCGTCTGCCCCGTCAGCGCTCCGCCAGCCCACAGCACCACCGGCAGGAAGCCCCCGATCAGGGCGATTCCAATGCGCAGGTTGAGATACGTGCGCGTCATGTGCTCCCGCAGCGTGGCAAGGTGATCTTCGACAGTCTCCATGGACCCTCCCATGAATAGGAGTGACGGCAGCGGACCGTTTCCCCCACGGTCAGCGGGATCGCCGGTCGAACAACTCCCACCGCCCTTCCATCTGCGAGTAGCCGGCGACCTTGATCTTCAGCCACTGCGCGGCGGGGCCGTACGGATCGGTGCGGCGCTTGGCGACGATGCCTTCGAAGTCGCGCTGCTGCGCGAGGGTGAAGAGCGCGGGATCGTCGATGTGGCCCACGTAGCCGATGGGCGTGTGCTCGACGAGTCTCTGCAGCGCGCGCTTGCGGCGCCAGAGCGGCTGCTCGCGGAGATCGCGGCCGTTCAGCCACAGCAGATCGAACGCGGCGTAGGCGGCGTCGCCGCGGCGGAAGAAGAGCGCATGAAAATTCGGGCCGCGCTTTTCCATCACGATGATCTCGCCGTCGAGGATCGCGCTCCGCACCGGCAGCGTGCGCGCGAGCGCGGCGGCGAGCTCCTGAAAGCGCCGCATCGTCCGCCCCGTCTTCGACGTGAACGCGCCGCGGCCGCCTTCGACCGACAGCACTCCGCGGAAGCCGTCGAGCTTCAGCTCATAGATCCATTCCCGGCCCCTCGGGACGCTCCTGCTCTTCAGCGGGCGAACGGGATCGATCGCCGGCAGGGTCACACGAACGCGGCGGCGTGATAGGCGTTCGCCGGCACCTGGTCGAGGCTGTGCGCGTCGGAGTAGCGGTGCGTCACGCCGTACGACGCGTTCATGTTCGCGAGCGCGGAGGCGAGGAGGTCGATCATCTCCGGCGAGACGCGCTGCATCACGCCCTGGATCACCGCCACGACGGTGCGCGTCAGCGTGCGGCTGTTGAGCCGCGAGAAGTCGCCGCGCAGGTGGAACTCGCGATGCGCGGTGCTGAACAGAACGCAGTCCGCCTCCACGGCGTCGGTGTCGTCGACGATGCGGCAGAGCGATCCGGTGACGCCGCCGAGCGTGAAGAGGTCGGAGCCCGGCGCCAGCCCCGCCGACGCGATCGCGTCGATCACCGCGGGCAGATCGCGCGGCGAGCGCGCGGTGCGCACCAGCTCGAACAGCGCCCGCGCGTAATAGTGCAGCGCGAAGCGGATGTAGTCTCCCTCGCCCACCGGTCCGCGCGCCGTGAAGAAGACGGCGCAGCGATCGCCGGCCGAGACCACGCGAACGCTCAGCAGTTCACGCTCTTCGGAACGAAGCGGCAGCAGCGACTCGATCGTCGACATCGTTTGCATCCAGCGCAAACGGACTGCCAGTTCCCGCCGGAATCACTAAGCCGTTGCGCTCTCTCCGTTTACGAAATCACGCGCCTCCGGCGGCATCCTCCGAAAGGGTCACAAAGTAAGCAAAGCGGGGGTCAACGAACCTTCATCGGCTCAGTTTCAGACCCGCGTTCGGCGTATGATCCGACACACATCAGTGACTTCGCTGCAACGTCTCTCGTCGGCAGTGCTTCTGGCGATCGTCTTCGGATGCGCCTCCGGCGCGATCCTGCCGCTCGTCCTCGCGAAGAACTGCTGTCCGCTCCAGGCCGCGTGCTGCAGAAACGCGTGCGCGATGAAGAAGAAAGCCGCGCGCTCGTGCGGCGCCGCGCCGTCGCGCGTCGAGCTGCAGTCCGCGCGCTGGGTGGCGCTGCTCGACGACGCCGAGGAACCGGCTCAACTGGAGATCGTCGCCGCGCGCAGTGACGCGACGCCGCAGCGCACCGCCGACGGCTTCGTCCGCCGCCCCGAACAACCGCCGCGCGTCTCCTCTCCCGCTCTCGCCTGAATCGCCTTCCCCGAGAAAGGAGCTTCCCATGCACCGGCGGCTGCTCGTCGTCGCGTTCGCCGTCCTCTTCGCAGCACCGCTGCTCCACGCGAGCTGCGGATCGGCTTCCTGTCCTCTCGAGACCAGCGCTCTCTTTCTGCCGTTCGCGCGCGGCTTCACGCTCGATCTCTCGCTGCAGTCCATCGATCAGGACCAGCCGCGCATCGGCACGCGCGCCGCGCATCCCGGCGAGATCGCGGGCCCGGATCACGATGAAGTGCGGACCGTGAACCGCATCGCCACCGCGCTCCTCACGTACGCGCCGACTTCGCGCCTGCATCTCAGCGCCTCGATTCCGTATGTCTCCCGCGATCACGATCATCTCGCCAGCACGGTCCCGGAATCGTGGCACCTCGACGGCGTGGGCGACATGGTGCTGCAGGCGCGCGCGAAGGTCGCCGGACGCGTGTGGGTCATCGGCGGGGTGAAGCTGCCGACCGGCGAGCACGAGCTGCGGAATGATGACGGCGAGGTCGCCGAGCTGCCGGTGCAGCCGGGCAGCGGTACGACCGACGGGATCGCCGGCGTTTCGTATCAGGGCCGCTGGTTCTTCACCGCGACGTATCAGTTCCGGACCGGCGCGGCGGACGGCTACCGCCTCGGCAATGAGCTGCAGCTCAGCACCGGCAGCGTGCATGCGTTCACGCCGCGCCTCGATCTGCTCCTGCAGCTCAACGCGCGCGTCCGCGCGAAGGACCGGATCGAGGGCGAGCCGGAGGAGGAGCCGTTCACCGGCGGGACGTACGTGTATGCGAGTCCCGGCCTGCGCTTCTCGCTGCAGCGCGCGGCGGTCTACGCGATCGTGCAGGTCCCGCTGCGGCAGGACGTGAACGCGCTGCAGCTGACTGCGGAACGAAACTACGTGATGGGCTTGCAGACTCGTTTCTGACCCGTTGACGGGTTTGCCCGCGGGCCGAACGTTCGTGCATCGAAGGATTGCCCGATGAGTCGTCGTTTGTGTCAGGCGCGCCTTTCCGCGAGGCAGTGCTTCAGACGCGTAACCCGCTCTCCGCCGCGTCCCGTGCGGACGGCCGTCTCGACGGAGGACCGCTGGCCGACGATGACGACGAGCTTCCGGCCGCGCGTCACGGCGGTATAGAGAAGGTTGCGGCGGAGCATGATCCAGTGCTGCGGCATCAGCGCGATCACGACGGCCTCGTATTCCGATCCCTGCGACTTGTGGATCGTCGTCGCGTACGCGAGCGCAAGTTGCTCGGCCTCGTCGAATGCGTACTCGACGATCAGATCACCGCCGAAGTCGACTTCGAATGTCTCCTCCTCGGCGTCCACTCCCGTGATGACGCCCACGTCACCGTTGAACACTCCCTTGTCATAGTTGTTCTCGGTCTGCATGACCTTGTCGCGCGGGCAGAAGAAGATGCCGTTCGGACGCTCGACGCGCGCCTTGTGGCGAGCCGGCGGATTCAGCGCGGCCTGCAGCTTTTCATTGAGAACGCTGACGCCGATCGCGCCGGCCCGCATCGGCGCCAGAACCTGAATCTCACGCAGCGGATGGAATCGGAACTGGTCCGGAATCTTCGCCGTCACGAGGTCCACGACATGCTGCACCGCACTCTCCGGAGAGTCCGCGCGGAACAGAAACATGTCCGATTGTCCCTTCCTCGTTCCAAACTGCGGAAGCTCGCCGCGATGGATCCGGTGGGCATTGACGATGATGTCACTCCCTTCCTCCTGCCGGTGGATCTCGGTCAGCCGGATCGACGGGATCCGTTGCGATTCGAGGATGTCGTGGAGGACCTGTCCGGGGCCGATCGACGGCAGCTGATCCGAGTCGCCGACCAGGACGATCGCGCCTTCAGACGGCATCGCCCGCAGAACCGCATCGAGCAGCGGCACGTCGACCATCGAGACCTCATCCACGACGAGGACGTGCGCCTCGATCGGATTTTCCTCGTCGCGCTGAAATCGACCGCTCTCCGGGCTCGTCTCCAGCAGGCGATGAATCGTGGAGGCGAAGCCGCCGGTGCTTTCGCCGAGTCGTTTGGCCGCGCGTCCGGTCGGCGCGACCAGCGCGACCTCCAGTCCGGCCGACTGAAACACCGCAAGCAGCGCCCGGACAAGCGTGGTCTTGCCGACGCCCGGGCCGCCGGTGATGACCACGGCCTTCGATTTCAGCGCGAGATCGATCGCCCGCCTCTGCGTTGCATCGAGAGCGATGCCGCTCTCCTTTTCGGCGACCGCGACGGCTTCGGCGGGATCGATTCCACTCCACCTCGGCCGCTGATCCGCAAGCGCGGCAAGACGTGCGGCAATCCGCGACTCGGCACGATGCAGCGACGGCTGCCACAATACCCGCCGTCCATCCAGCTCCTCGCCGATGACGACGCCGTTCCCGACAGCGGCGTCGATCGTTTCCGCGACGAGCTCCTTCTCGACGCCAAGTACTTCGACGGTTGCCGTCAACGCATCCCCGGCCGGGATGCCGCAGTGGCCCTTCTCGCACGCTGCATCGACGACGTGCCGCAGTCCGGCCATCAGCCGGAACGGCGATCGCTCGTCGTGACCGAGGCGTCGTGCGAGCGCGTCGGCGGTGTCGAATCCGATCCCGCGGATCTCGTGAGCGAGTCGATACGGGTCCTGACGAATGACCGCGATCGCGTTGTCGCCGTACAGCTGATGGATCCGGAACGCGCGCGCTCCGCCCAGACCGTGCTCGGCGAGGAAGACCATCACCCGGCGAACACCGCGCTGCTCGTCCCAGCTCTCCCGGATCTTCCGCAATCTGCCGCGGCCGACGCCCGGCACCTCGCGAAGCCGCTCAGGCTCGTCGTCCATGACCCGAAGGAGATCGGCGCCGAATCGCTCGACGAGACGCTTCGCGAGCGTCGGACCGATCCCTTTGACGTGTCCGGCCGCGAGGTAGCTCTCGACTCCCTCCGCGCTCGTCGGCAGGATCGGCACGACCGAGTCCGCCGCGAACTGACGGCCGTACTTCGGATCATTGCGCCACTCCCCGCTGACCGAGAGCGGCTCGCCGATTCGAGGCGAAGGAAACGTCCCGACGATCCTCAGCTCCTCGCCGGAATCCTCGCGGCTGGCCGTTGCGACAGTGAAGCCCGTCACTTCGTTGTGAAACCAGATCCGCCGCGCGGTCACCTGAAGAGTTTCCATCACATGGATCAACGATAATAGAACCGGGCCATGAAGGTGTACCTCGCAGCCATTCTCCTCCTCGCCTCCTGCAGCTCGATGAACCATACGCAAACCGGATTCCTCGATCGGTCGATCACGCTCGACCGCGTCACCTATCCGTACACCGTTTACGTCCCGCGCGACTGGACGCCGAAGCGGCGCTGGCCGGTCGTGCTGTTCCTGCACGGCGCGGGCGAGCGTGGAAACGACGGACGCCGCCAGATGCAGATCGGCGCGGGCGCGGCGATCCGTTCCGCTCCCGAGCGGGTCCCCGCGATCGTGGTCTTTCCGCAGGCGCCAGCGGACCAGCGTTGGATCGGCAGGCCCGCCGACGCGGCGATGATGGCGTTGCAGCAGGCAGTCCGCGAGTTCCATGGCGACAACCGCAGGCTCTATCTCACCGGCCTCTCCCTCGGCGGATTCGGGACGTGGCATCTCGCGCTGGCGCACCCCGATACGTTCGCCGCGCTGGTGCCGGTCTGCGGCGGCATCGTGCCCCACGGCTCCGCGGCGTCCGTCCAGCAGTCGCCCCTCACCGCTTCCGCCACCGACCCGTACGCGTTCACGGCCGAACGCCTGCGCCACATCCCCATCCGCATCTTCCACGGCGCGGATGACACGGTCGTCCTGCCGTCGGAGTCGCAGCAGATGTATGCGGCCTTGCGCGCCGCCGGCGCGAACGTCGAGTACACGGAGTACGCGGGCGTCGGCCACAACGCATGGGACCGCGCCTACGGCGACGCGCAGCTCTGGACGTGGCTGTTCCAGCAGCGGCGTTAGCGCGAAGCAGGAACCCTCCGCCGCGGCGATTGCAACGAACGGCAGTGCCAGCTGTTTGGTCAGCCAATTTGAAGTACGACGCGATAGCGTTCTTCGCTCCGCCGTGAGGACAGAGAAACAGGATCGCCAGTGCATTTCTGCGCCAGCTCTATGAATTGCATTTCTCTATTCGCTTCCTAAAAAACGATCGAGAAGCAGAATGAGCATGATGAGCGTGACGCTGACGAGAAGTACGGCCTGTCCCGTAGATGTTCGGGCCCAGGCAACCAGGCCGGTCACAGCGCCGACGACGTCGTTCGCGGTGGCTAAAAGCAGAAGCAGAGCGCTAACTACAATCACTCCGCGATTACGAGCGAAATTGAACTTGCCGGTAGGGTCCAACTTTCCCATAGCGCCTCCCGTGACAAACCGCGTCCGGCGCATGCACTAAAGTTGGATGGTCACCCGTCTATGGACCGTCCGGCGTGAGACAGATTGAAGTGCCGGACGACCATATGCACGTGACCCAACCGCCCACCCCGTACATGGCCGAAACCCCAGGACACACGATCCATCTCACCCGGAACCGCATGAACGCGGCCCCGACCCGCCCCCGTCGGTCTTGCGCATTACAAGGACCGAGCTGCGGGATTTTCCTGTGTCGATACAGTTGGAATATTAACACAACCTCCATTTCGGAACCGACGCGAGACTTCGGAGAAAGATCGTTGCCGCGCGTAGAATCGCGGTCACGGAGACACACCATGCCCGTGCTCACGAACATGATCGGCTTCCTCGTCGTGTCCGACGCCGCGCAGGCGAAGGCGTTCTATGGCGACGTGCTGGGGTTTCGCTTCATGAGCGAGGACGAGTACGCGCTCGTGTTCGACGCCAACGGGACGATGCTGCGCATCAACAAGGGCCGCGACTTCAAGCCGGCGCAGGGGACGGTGCTGGGCTGGGAGGTCGGAGACATTCACGCCGCGATCCGCGAGCTCGCGTCACGCGGCGTGACGTTCGAACAGTTCCATCTTCCGTTCATGCCGCAGGACGAGCTCGGTGTGTGGACGCCGCCGAACGGCGATCGCGTGGCGTGGTTCCACGACCCGGCCGGCAACGTCCTCTCGATCTCGCAGCACGTCCAGACGCCCTCGCGTGCCTGATCGCCGCGCCTACTGCCCGGCGCGCGCGCCGGCGTTGTACTTCGCGAGCGTTTCGTCGCTCTCGAAATAGAGCACCGCGGCGCCGGGGAGCGCGCCGATGACGGCTTTGGCCTTGTCGACCTTGCGGCCGGTCACGGGATCGACGGCGTAACGCGAGGAGGCGTCCTTCACCAGGCGCTCCTTGCACATCGGGCAGCAGCCGTAATACGTGCGGCCTTCGATCGGGACCGGGATCTGCTCCATGGCCATCGAGCGGTCGTTGATCATGCAGACGTTCTTCGGCTCGACGCGCACGACCTTGTCGGTGGCCGCTTCGCTCGCGGCGAACTTCACCGCGGTCGCGGTCTTCCCGTCGTGATCGACGGAGACGGAGACGCGGACGCCCGGCGTGAGGTCGGCCTTCGATCCGTTCGCGTACTTCGTTTTCTCGGTGAGCGTGAACGCGACCTCGGCATTTTCGGCCGTCGTCACGACGAGCCGGTTCGCCTGCAGCGACTTCACCGTGCCGGCGACCGGCGGGTCGTCGGTGTGGTGCGCGAATGCAGTGGCGGCGGCGAGCAGCGCGAGAGCGCCGATGAAGATGAGGCGGTGCAGTTTCATGATCTCCTCCGAACGGCGCTGGCCGCTCAAAAACTCCTGCCGCGCGCGACGTGGATCCGCTTCCCCGCCGCGCTCTGTTCCGTCCACGCGAAATAGACCTCCCCGCCGGCGCGCGCGATGCGGGCGAACCCGGCCGCGCGCGCGGTCGTCGAGTCCGCGACCTTCACCGCCGGCTCGACGCGCCCGTTCGCGCCGACGCGGCGCGCGCGGATCTCCGCGCCCGACGGCGTCTGCTCGAGCCACGTCACGAGGGCATGGTCGTGATCGAGCAGCACCACGTCGAGCCGCCCGAGGGGCTTCCCGTCGTCGATCGTCACCGGCTTCCCGAACGTCACGCCGGCGTCGTTCGAGAACGCGACGTACGCGCGGCCGCGATCCTGCGCCGCGGTGAACCACGCCGTCGCAACGCGGTCGCCGATGGCATCGGCCTGCGGGCCGTTGACCGGGCAGCCGTCGATCTTCCAGCCGTCGTCGTACACGTTGCGCGGCTTCGTCCAGCCTCTGGCGGTCTTCGTGACGTACGCGATGTCGCGAACTTCGTCGCTCCCGCGATCGCGATAGACGATCACCGGGCCGCGCGCGGTCATCGTCATCCCGGTGGTGCAGCACTCGCACGTGCGATCGTCGATCTCGACGTCGCCGGCGATCTTCCCGCTCGCGTCGATCGTGGCGTAGCGCAGGGTCATGTCGAGGCTGCGGCCATCGAGCCACGTCGCGCCGACGCCGCCGCCCGGCAGCGGGGCGAGCGTGACGAAGCCGTGCTCCGAGGCCTTCCCGTCGCGATTCAAGAGGAACGGCGCGCTCCACGTCTTTCCATCGAGCGAGACGGCCATGCGGATGTCGTAGGTATACGTACCAGGGCCGCTTTTCTGCAGCCAGTGCGCGAAGAGCACGCCCTTCGCATCTTCGACGACCGAGGGGAAATCGGCCCAGTTCACGAACAGATCGCTGCGCTCCACGACCGTCCGGGGCGGAGACCACTGTCCGTTGCGCATGCGCGAAAACCGCAGCGCCATGCGATCGCTGCCCGCCACCGGCTCGAGCCAGCTCAGAAGCACGCCGTCGCGCGTCGTGCTGAGAAACGGCTCCGCCGCACCCGCCCCCGCGGGCGACGCGATCTCCTGAACCGACGGCCGCGCGAGCGCAGCGGCAGCGAAGACGAAAGCGAGCGCGATTCTCATGATGGCGGGTGGAGGCTGGTGACCCCGAGAGGATTCGAACCTCCGACCAAGAGTTTAGGAAACTCCTGCTCTATCCGTGCTGAGCTACGGGGTCACTGGAAGCATCGTAGCATCGCGAGCGTCGCGTGGTTGGTGATTGGTAGCTGGTGATTAGTGACTGGTGACCACCACCAACCACCAACTACCAACCACCAATCACCTATCTCGCGGTCTCCAGCGTGTCCTGCAGCCGTTTCACGGCCTGGCGTCCGGTTTCCACGGTTGCGTCGAGTCGTTCGCGGACGTGGGCGATGTCGTCGGGGTCGGGGTGGCGCAGGAGGTCGCTTGCGGTGCGGATCGCCATCAATAGATTATTCATCCGGTCGGCGAGCGCATCGTGCAGCGCCTCGAAGCGCTCGTCGCGCTCGCGCACGTGTACGACCAGGAGGTCGAGCCGGCGCTTCGTCTCGGTGACGAGAAAGCGCGCTTCCTCCGAAAGGCCGTCCACCGCGGAGGCCAGACGCGCATGCGCGTCCTGCACCGCGAGCGCGAGCGCGAGAAGTGTCGTCTCGGGCATGGGGTCTCTCTCTCTCTTTTATTTGAATGGGACAGCCCCATCCTACGCGAATCCGTAAGGAGTGCAAAGCAGAAAGACGGAACTGAATGCCTCAGGGAACGGTGACGCTCCGGAGAGCGTCGAATAGCTCTTTCGCCCCGAACGGCTTTTCCAGAAACGCGATGTGCTGCTGGCGGAGCAGCGGCTCGAGATCCTCCGACGGCCGCCCGCTCACGAAGACCACCGGCAGATCCGGCCAGCGGTCGACGATCGAGCCGTACAGCTCCGTGCCGCGCATGTCCGGCAGGCCGATGTCGAGCACCAGCACGTCCGGCAGTTCCCTGCGCAGCGCGGCGATCACGTCGCCGGCCCGATGCACCGCGCGCATGCGGATGCCTTCGAGCTTCAGCAGATCCTCGATGCCGCTCACCAGCATCTCGTCGTCGTCGGCGATCAGCACCGATTCGGGCGTGTGCCCCGCGGCCGTCTCACTCTCCTCGTGCAATGGAATGAGGATGTGGAGCTCCGTGCCTTTCCCGATCTCGGTCCGCACGCGCACGATGCCGCGGTGCGCGCGGACGATCTGATCGACCACCGTCAATCCGAGGCCCGTGCCGGAGCGCCTGGTGGTGAAGAGCGGCTCGAACATCCGCTCGCGGACCTCGGGCGGGATGCCGGTCCCGCGGTCGACGACCGCGAGATCGAGCATCGGCGCTCCCTCGCGCTCCCCCGCCGCCGCGCGCAGCAGGATCGGCGCGTCGGGAGGCGACGCGTCGCGCGCGTTGATCAGCAGATTCACCAGCACCTGATTCAGCTGCGCGACGTCTCCGCGGATGAAGCGCGGCTCGCCGGCATCGAGCAGCGTGCGGTGTCCGGTCAGCGCATTCGCCTCCGGCAGGAACGCCCGGAGCCACGCGCGGACGTCGATGACGGCGAGCACGGGCGGCTTCGCGCGCGTGTAGCGCAGGATCTCGTCGGTGACGCTCTTGCCGCGGCGGATCGCCTTGCCGATGTGCGTGACCGCGCGGCGCATCTCGTCGTCGGCGGCGCGGCGGTTCAGGTACTCGGCGAAGCTGCCGATGCCGGCGAGCACGTTGTTGAACTCGTGGGCCATCGTCGCGGCCACGCGGCCGAGGCTCGCCATCCGCTTCGCATCGTCGTACTCGCGCGTCAGCTCCACGCGCTGGCGCGCCGCCTCCTCGCCGAACATCACCACGAAGAAACGCGCGCCCCGCGCCTGCCACGGCTCCACGCACACGCGCGTCGCGACGCGGCGGCCGTCGGCGCGGACGACCATCACGGAGGCATCGCCTTCCAGAGGCACGCCCTCCACCACCCCGGACGCAGGCGTCCCGAGGAGCTGTTCCGGATCGCGCCCGAACAGCTCGCCGGCCGCGGCGCTGCAAAATGCGACGCTGAGGTGCTCGTCGAGAATCAGGACCGCATCGCCGGAGGGCAGACGTTCGGCGGAAACGGAGGACCACATGGAATTGCCGGCCTGCACCGCGCTCGGATCAGCGCACGCCAATACGTAAGTATAGCATTGCGGATCTACGCAGTCCCGGAACCTTTGCGGTCGCCGCCGGGAGTCTCCTTCAGCCGCGCGTACAGCGTCGAGGGACTGATCTGCAGCTGCCGCGCGGCCTTGCGGATGTTGCCGCCGGTGGCCTCGACGGCCGCCGCCACGTAGTTCGCGATCACGTCGTCCAGCGGCTGGATCTCCCACTCCTCCGACGGCAGCCCGCCCTGGCGCACCGGAATCGCGGCGGCGTGCTCGATGGTGACGTCGTCGCTGCGGATCTCGTCGCCGTGCAGGGTCAGCAGCGCGCGCTCCAGCACATTGCGCAGCTCGCGCACGTTGCCCGGCCACGGATACCCTTCCAGCTTCTTCATCGCGCGCGGCGACATCTTCGGCATCGGCCGCGCCATCTCCTTCGACAGCGGACGCAGAATCTCCTCGACGAGGATCGGCAGGTCCTCCATCCGCTCGCGCAGCGGCGGCATGCGCAGCCGCACCACGTTCAACCGGTAATAGAGGTCGCTGCGAAACCGTCCCGCGCCGACTTCGGCCGGCAGATCGCGGTTCGTCGCCGCGAGCAGGCGGAAGTCGGCGCGCAGATCGCGGATGCCGCCGACGCGGCGGAACTTCTTCTCCTCGATCGCCTTCAGCAGCCGCGCCTGCACCGTCGGCTCCATCTCCCCGATCTCGTCGAGGAACAGCGTGCCGTCCCCCGCGATCTCGAACAGGCCGGGCTTCGTATTGGTCGCGTTCGTGAACGCGCCGCGCTCGTGTCCGAACAGCTCCGACTCCAGCAACTCCTTCGACAGACCGGCGCAGTTGAGATCGACGAACGGCGCGCGCGTACGCGGCGAGCGGTTGTGGATCAGCCGCGCCAGCACGCCCTTGCCCGAGCCCGACTCCCCTTCGATCAGCACCGGCGACTGCGCGCGCGCGATGTGCGGCAGGATCTCGTTGAGATGGGAGATCGCCGGCGAGAGACCCGGGAGCCGCTCGACGTTCGACGCGCCGCCGCGGCGCAGCGCCATCAGCTCGCGGCGCGTGGCGATGATGCGCGTGACCTGCTCGAGCGTCGCCGCCAGCACGTCGTAGTCGAACGGCTTCTGCAGGAACGTCTCCGCGCCGAGCTTCATCGACTCGATCACCCGCTCGAGCGTCCCGCCGCCCGACATCATGATCACCGCCGCCGTCTCCGAGTACATCTTGAACTGATGCAGCAGGTCGATGCCTGACGTATCGGGCAGCATCACGTCGAGCAGCACCACGTCCGGCGAGAACTCCGCGAACGCGACCACGGCCTGACGGCCGGTCTCCGCGACCCTCACTTCCCAGTCATCGCTGAGCAGCGCGGCGAGGCCGGCAGCCACTTCTTCGTCGTCATCGACAATCAGGACGCGTTTCCGGAATTCCGACATGACCGGAAATCATACACCTGTTCGATGGCCGAACGTTGCGCGCAGGCGCCTGCTGACACTTAATCCTTTCCCCATCAATCGGTTAACCATCAGTGGCAAGGTGGTGCCCGCCTTGCCCTATAGGCGTCCCGAAAGGAAACACCGATGATCCTCGCCGCCGCCCTCACCGCCGCCATCAGCCTCGAAATCGACCTGGGAGCGCTCATCAACGCGCACAAGGTCAAATCGCCCACCGTCACGTGCGGGATCCGGACGGTGGGATACCGCTTCGCGGGCAGGCCGGGGCAGACCTTTCGATACGCCGGCGACAACTACACGATCCCCGAGGAAGGCTGGATCGAGCTCATCGCCGACAGCCGCAAAACCACCTACCGCATCGACAACCGCTCGATTTCGCTCGCCGACGCCCCGCTGAACCAGTTCAGCTTCGGCGAAGTCGAGCTCCCGAGCCCGCACGCCACCACGATCGACAAGGAGATTTCCCGATGAGCCAGTTCATTCAAAACACCATCTACGACATGCGCACGGGCCGTGAGAGCTGGCGCGTCTTCGCCACCCTCGGCACGGTCGCGTTCAGCGTCGCCCTCACGATGAAACTGATCTGAGAAGGAGCAGGAGTCCGTCATGACCGATGCGCAACGACTCACCCTGGTCGCCATGGAAACGGAAGGAGACGTCGAGTGGATGAACGAGATCGCCTTCATTCCCGGCGGCCCGTTCCTGAGCCTCGCCATCAGCGCGGCGCTCACGGAGCCGACGCTCGACGCGGAGCGGGTGATCCTCGATCGGGGAGTCTCCGCGGAGACGTTCCTCGAGATCCTCGCCACGCTGCCGCAGGAGTTCTCCGGCGACGTGCTGCGCATCGACGAGCGGGGCTGCGGATTTCTCAGCGCCACCGGCCGCGGGGGCGATCGCGTGCTCTACGCGCTCAAGCCCGACGACGTCCGCTTCTACCTGAGCATGAACGATCTCGCGCGCTTCGAAGAGGAGATGGAGAGGATCGCATGACCGGGCGCGAGCACATCCTCGTCGCCGACGACAACGCGACGGTGACGTCGGCGTTGTCGGTGCTGCTCGAGCGGCCGGGACGCACGACCATCGTCTGCTCGGACGTCGAGTCGGCGGAGATCATGCTGTCGCGCTCTCCGGTCACGCATGTTGTCACGGACGTGCAGTTCTCCGGCGCGTTCGGCTACGAGGGCCTGCATTTCCTCGGACGCGTGCGCGCGCGCCTGCCGCTGTGCAGGATCGTGCTGATCACCGGGCAGCCGAGCGACGCGCTGCGGACGACGGCGATGCAGCACGGCGCGAACGCGCTGCTGTCGAAGCCGTTCGACATCGACGAGCTCGAGGCCGTGCTCGAATCCGAAAGCGACGCGGCGGACGGCGGATACGAGGTCGTGCAGGTCCCGTCGCTCGACGACATCCTCGCCGGCAACGCGCTGGACATGGCCTTCCAGCCGATCGTGCGGATGACCGGGAACGGCGCCGCGCTCATCGCCTTCGAGGCGCTCGCGCGCGTGCGCGGCGACTGGCCCGCGGGCGGGCCGGCGCAGCTCTTCGAATATGCCGAGCGCCTCGGTCGCTTGCGCGAGCTGAACCTGATGGCTTTGACGCGCGCCATCGAGTCGGCGGCGGGATTGCCCGAGCCGGCGTCGGTATTCATCAACCTCGACCCGTCCGCATTCGGTCCGTATCTGCCGGGCATCCTCGACGAAGCATCGGCGCGCTCAGGCGTGTCGCTGTCGCGCATCGTGCTCGAGGTGACGGAGCGGAGCGCGTTCGCCGATCCGAACGCCGCCGTACCGCTGTTCCGCAAGCTGCACGAGCGCGGCATTCGCTTCGCGCTCGACGATCACGGATCGGCGTACTCGCATCTTTCGATCATCGATCAGCTTCGCCCGTCGTTCATCAAGATCAGCAACACCTTCGGCACGAAGCTGGAGGAAGACGAAACGCATCGCCTCATCGTCGCGCACGTGGCATCGCTCGCGCGCGACTTCGGCTGCATGACGATCCTCGAGGGCATCGAGTCGCCCGAGACGGCGACGGCCGCGGCCGGGCTCGGCATCGACTACGCGCAGGGATTTCACTTCGGCCGTCCGCACGCAGCCGCTCACTGGAGCGGATCAGGAGAGACGCACGCATGAGCGCCATCGAGGCTTTTCCGGATGTCATCGAACGACGAAGCGCGGAGCGGCTGCGGCCGTCGAGCGCGATTCGCATCCACGTCGGCCGCGGCATCGGGTCGCTGCTCGACGTGAGCCGCGGCGGCATGCGCGTGCGGCACACGGTCCCGGTGACGCGCGGCTCTCTGGTGCGCGTGGCGTTCGAGTGGCAGTCGGAGCGTTTCGATGCGCTCGCCGAGGTGCTGGCGTCGCGCGTGGCGAGCCTCGGAGACGGCGAGACCGCGGCCACGACGTTCGAGTCGCGCTTCCGCTTCGCGCGCCTGTCCGAATCGTCGCAGTCGGTGCTCGACTGCGTGCTCTCCGCGATCTCCAGCCGCGAGCTGCGGCGCTGGGTCGCGAATCTCCACGGCTGGTCCGACGAGCCGCGCGACGGCAGGTCGCGGGCCGCGGAGGCGTTCATTCGCTGCCGCCTCATCGGACGGCAGTGGCAGACGAAACGGACGCACGACACCGTGCAGCCGGCGAACGGATTTCTGCTGCCGGCGTCGATGAGCGCGCAGGATCTCGCGCGGCTCTGCGAGACCTACAGCCGCGCCGACGAAGACGGCCGCCATCTGATCCGGCTGATGGCCGATGAAGCCGTGAAGGAAGCCCTATGACGCTGGCGTACTTCGAAGAACACGATCGGAAAGGCGCCTCGCCGTGGGACTACGACGTCGCCCGCGAGATCGAGCGGCATTCCGTACAGCAGGCGGCGGTGGCGAACCTCGGCCAGGCGGCGCTGAGCGGCGCGTCGATGGACTCGCTTTTCTACCTCGCCTGCGCGTTCGTGATCGACATCCTCGGCGTCGATCACTGCAACATCCTCGAGAGCCATGAGGCGCGCGCCGTGCCGCGCGCGGCGTACGCGCTCGACACCGAGGCGCCGGTGGTGGTCGAGGACTTTGCCGCGGAGAAGCGCTTCGTTCCGACGCCGGCGATCGCGCGCCAGGGCATCGTCAGCGGCGTCACCGTTCCGATCATGACCGGGCATCGCGGCGACGGCGGCGTGCTCGATGCGTTCTCCAAAACGCGCATGCAGTTCTCGACCAGCGACGTCGACTTCCTGCGCGCGCTGGCCGGCATCCTCGGACAGGCCATCGTACGCAGCCAGGCCGACCACGAGCTGCGCATGCGCGCGAAGCAGCAGAGCGCGATCTCCGAGCTGACGCGTCTCGCCATGCGCTCCGTCAACGACGCGACGATCGCGCGCACGCGCACGATCCTCATCGAATGCCTCAACGTCCATGAGGCCGCCTTCACCCACCTCGACGACGAAGCACCGGCGAGCGCGTTCGCCGAGGTCGCCAGCCCGGACGCTTCCTACGGCAAACTCACCGTGCAGGCCGCCGTCGACCGCCGCTTCACCGCGGCGGAGCTGGACTTCCTGCAGGCGCTCGCGCACATCCTCGCCGAGGCGCTCGACCGCGAGCGGGCGGCGCGGGATCTCGCCGCCTCGGAACAGCGGTATCGCGAAGTCGTCGAAGGCGCGTCGGAAGTGATCTTCGAGCTCTCGATGGACGGGAAGTTCCAATCGATCAACGCCGCCTTCGAGCGTGTCACCGGCTGGTCCGCGGCGGACTTCCTCGGCAAGCCGTACCTCGAGCTGATCCATCCCGACGAGCGGATGCACTCGCGCGAAGTGTTCCGCGCGGTGATCGAGCGCCAGGAGTCGGCGAGCGACACGCTGACGATCGTCGGCCGCAACAAGATCGCGCAGATCGAGCTGACCTCGTTCCCGAAAGTCGTGAACGGCCGCACGACCGCGATCTACGGTTTCGCGCGCGACGTCACCGAGGCGCGGCGCGCGGAGCGCGAGCGCCAGCAGCTCACGCGCAACCTGCAGCTCCTGCTGGCCTCGACCATCGACGGCATCCTCACCTTCGACCTCGACGGCCACTGCACGATGGTGAACGAGGCCGCGGTCCAGATTCTCGGACATGCCGCTGAGGAGATCGTGCGCGAGAGCATCGGCCACGTGCTCCAGACGGTCGGCGCCGGGAGCGAAGTGCGCTACGCCACGCTGAAACTGCAGCGCACCGACGGCTCGCTCGTGCCGGTCGAATACTTCGCCGCGCCGGTGCTCGATGGCACCGTGATCGTCGGCGTCGTCGTCAGCTTCACCGACATTTCGGAGCGGCTGAAGCTCGAGGCGAAACTCGAACAGGCGGACCGCCTGACGAGCCTCGGACGCCTCGCCGCGACGGTCGCGCACGAGTTCAACAATGTATTGATGGGCGTCGCGCCGTTCGTGGAGATGATCCGCCGCGGCCGGCACATCCCGACCGCGGTCGAACAGATCGCGCAGTCGGTGAAGCGCGGCAAGCGCATCACCGGCGACATCCTCCGCTTCACGCAGCCGGCCGAGCCGGTGCGCACGGCGTTCGAGGTCGAGCCGTGGCTCGAGACTCTGTTCGTCGAGGCGCGCACGCTGCTGCCGATGACCTACGACGTCCGCACCGAGGTTGGCGAGGAAGGGCTGCGCATCGACGGCGACCCGAGCCAGCTGCACCAGGTCTTCACGAATCTCGTGCTCAACGCGCGCGACGCGATGATCCGCGGCGGCGTGCTCACGATCTCGGCGTGCCGCGAGACGGCCGACGCGCGCTTCGCGTTCGGCAACGTCGAGCATCCTGAGCGCTACGTTCACCTCCTCGTCAGCGATACCGGCTGCGGCATGACGCCGGAGACGCTGCGCCATGTCTTCGAGCCGCTGTTCACGACGAAGCGCGACGGGACGGGCCTCGGCCTGGCGGTCGTGCATCAGGTGGTGATGCGCCACGAGGGCGAGATCTTCGTCGAGAGCACGCGCGGCCGCGGCACGACGTTCCATATCTTCCTGCCGCTGGCCGCGCACGACAGCGTGCGGATGTTCCCGGCGGCCGCGGAGCCGGCGCCGCATGCGCTGAACGCGTCGCGCGTCCTGCTCGTCGAGGACGACGAGACGGTGGGTCACGGACTGAAGTTCCTGCTCGCCCTCGACTCGATCGAGGTGCTGGTGGCCCCGAGCGGCGCGGAAGCGATCCGCGCGGTGCAGGAGGATTCGTTCGACGCCGTGATCCTGGACGTGGGCCTGCCCGACATGGACGGTACGCGCGTCTACGACGCGATCGCCCGCCTGCGCCCGCAGCTGCCGGTGATCTTTTCGACCGGCCACGCGGACCGCTCGAAAGTCGAGGCGCTGCTGACGCGCCCGAATGTCGCGTTCCTGCACAAGCCGTATGAGGGCGCGACCCTGCTGGCGACGATTCGGAGGGTGATGAGCGCGTAACCGGGTTGCTGGGTTGCTGGGTTGCTGGGTTGCTGAGGCGGTTTTAGCAACTCAGTAACCCAGCAACTCAGCAACCCCCCTTTCGGTCGTGTTACGCTCCCCCCAGTGCAACTGTGGACGGCATTTCATGATGCTGGGTGGGTGGGGAAGACCGTCCTGTCCATCCTCTTGCTCTTCTCGGTGATCTCGTGGGCGGTGATGTTCGCGGTGTGGCAGCGGTTCCGCCGCTCGCAGCAGGCGTCGCGCCGGTTCGTGGCGATTTTCCGGAAGGCGAAGCGGCTCGCGGACGTGCAGTCGGCGCTCGGGGCGCTGCAGCATTCGTCGCTGGTCGGGCTGTTCCGCGCGGGCTACGCGGAGATCGAGGCGCAGATCTCGCACGGCGAGGGCGGGCGGCAGACGGTGAAATCGCTCGACAGCGTGGAGCGCTCGCTGATGCGCGCGTCGCGCATCGAGGCGGCGCGGCTCTCGCGGTTCGTGCCGTTCCTGGCGACGACCGCGGCGGCGACGCCGTTCATCGGCCTCTTCGGCACGGTGTGGGGAATCATGGATGCGTTCGGCACCATCGGAGCAACCGGCTCGACGTCGATCACCTCGGTCGCGCCCGGCATCAGCGAGGCGCTCATCAATACCGCCGCCGGCCTCTTCGCCGCCATCCCCGCCCTCCTCGCCTATAACCATTTCGTCGGACGCCTCCGTCAGGCCCGCGGCGAGATGGAGGATTTCACGCTCGAGTTCATGAATCTGACGGAGAGGAACTTTACATGACCGGTCACGCAGTCACGCAGTCACGCGGTCTCGCGGCTTCACAGCGCCGTCGCTACCGCGTGACCGCGTGACCGCGCAACCGTCTAACGAATATGGCCTTCCATCTCCGAGGAGACGCTGACGATCTGAACGATATGGCGGAGATCAACGTCACCCCGCTGGTCGACGTCATGCTCGTGCTGCTGATCATCTTCATGGTCACGGCCCCGATGCTGCAGCAGGGGCTGGAGGTGGCATTGCCGGAGGCGGAAGGAAAGAGCTTCGAGCTGGCGACGAACAATCCGGCGAAGATCACGCTGACGTCGGCGGGCGCGGTCTATGTCGACGGCACGGCGGTCGGCTCGGACAACTTCGAGATGACGCTGGGGCCGATGCTGCGCTCGAAGCGGATCAAGCGCGCGCTGCTCGAAGCCGACGCGGGCGTGCCGTACGGGCGGGTGGTGGCGGTGCTGGACGTGATGAACAGGGCGGGTGTGGAGCAACTCGGAATGATCACGCAGCCGAAGGGACGCGATGCACGACCGCGTCGCTGACGTCCTCGCCCAGCGCGCGACGCTGGATCGGGGCGCCGGCATCGCGATCGCGTTATCGGTGCTGCTGCACGGCGGCCTGGGCACGCTCGCGGTGTATACCGCGCTGCACGCGGGCACGCCGCAGAAGGCGACGATGGTGAACATCCAGTTCGCCAGGATGCCCGCCGCGCCCGCGATCACGAAGCCCGCCGCCGCGAAACCGGCCGCTCCGAAGATCGAGGACGTGAAGCCGAAGATCGAAGAGCCGAAGCCGCAACCGAAGGAGCCGCCGAAGAAGCCGGAGAAGAACACCGTGCCGCTCTCGCCCTTCGGCCGCTCGACGAAGAAGGGCTCGGAGCAGCCGCCCGCCGCTCCCCCACCTCCCGCACTCGCCGCGCCCGCGGTCACGAGCACCGCGCCGGAAGTGCCGGTCGGCGGGTCGGGGGTAACGGGGCTCGAAGGCGGCGATTTTCCGTACACGCTCTATCTCGCCGGGATGCATCGCCGCATCGGCAATTTCTGGTACCGCCCGGAAGGCGTCACCGGCGCCACCGTCGTCATCTATTTCCGCATCGCCCGCGACGGCCGCATCACCGAGTCGCGCGTCGAAACCGCGAGCGGCAACGCGACCTTCGACCGCGCCGCCCTCAGCGCCATCCGCTCCGCCAGCCCGCTCAACCCCCTCCCGTTTGCGTATAACGGGACTTATCTGGGAGTGCATTTGACGTTCAGATGACTATGAAAAAACCGTGGTTGGTGATTGGTGATTGGTGGTTGATGGCTGGTGCTCGATGGTTCGGGCTGTTTCGCTCTGGCGATGACGCCCAAACTACCAGCCACAAACCACTAATCACCCTTCTCGCACTCCTCCTCACCACCCCCCTCCTCGCCCAAACCGACATCACCTCCACCATGACGGCAGGACAGGCGGCGACGGTGGTGCGCATCGCGGTGCCCTTCCCCGAGCTCGCGCCGTCGGGCGGGGGGGCGACGGGGGCGGTCAATGTCGACGAGATCCGAGAGTTGTTTTTCGCGCCGCTGACGCGGGACATCGCGTACTCCGGGGTTTTCGCGATCGCGCCGCTGCCGCCGTCGGTGCCGGTGACGCCGGATCTGCTGAAGCGGCTGAACGCGCAGTATCAGCTGAAGCTGAACGTCTGGAGCGAGAAGCCGCAGGAGTATGTGATCGAGGGGCGGCTCAATGACGCGAGCGGGGCGACGCAGCTGGCGAAACGCTATCGCGCCACGCCGGCGGCGCTCTCGCGCACGGCGCACCTGCTCGCGAACGAGCTGCTGAAGGCGGTCAACGGGACGCCCGGCGTGTTCCTCACCCAGATCGCGTTCGCGTCGAACCGCAGCGGGAACTGGGAGATCTGGCTGATGGACTGGGACGGCGCGAATCAGCGCCGCATCACGTTCCACAACGCGCTGTCGATTCTTCCCAGCTGGTCGCCCGACAACGAGCGGATGGTCTACACCTCGTTCGTCAGCGGCACCAGCGACATGTACATCATCAATCGCCGCGGCGGCGGACGGATGCGCCTCGCGAGCGGTCTCGCGCTCAACACCTCGGCGACGTTCTCGCCGGTCTCCAACGACATCGCCTTCGTCGGGTCCGTGCGCGGCAATCCCGACATCTATCTGATCCGCGACGACGGCGGGAACATCCGCCGCCTCACCACGACCGGCTCGATCGAGTCGACGCCGGAGTGGAGCCCGAACGGGCGGCAGATCGCGTTCACCTCGGGACGCAGCGGCACGCCGCAGATTTACGTCATGGATGCCGAGGGGACGAATGTGCGGAGGATCTCATACGACGGAAACTGGAACGACGACGCGGTGTTCTCGCCGCTCGGAGACGAGATCGCATACACCTCGCGCGTCAACGGACGGTTCCAGATCCGCGTCGCGAACCTCCTCAACGGCGAGAGCCGCATCATCGCCGGCGAGGGATCGAACGAGCAGCCGGCGTGGTCGCCCGACGGGAAATGGATCGCCTTCCAGTCGAATCGCAGCGGCAAGTGGCAGGTCTATCGGATGCGCGCGGACGGCACCGACAAACCGCTGCAGCTCACGCTCACCGGCGAAAACAAAGAGCCCGACTGGTCGAAGAAACCGGAATGAAAAGAATGTGCTGGGTGCCGGGTGCTGCGTGCTGGGTAGAGCAATGATAGAAGCCATGTTAGAAGCTTTGCTACGCAGCACTCAGCACCCGGCACCCGGCACCTTGGTATGATCCTGAAGGGAGTGGAACCAGCAATGACGAAGATGTACAGATCTCTGTTGGCGAGCATGGTCCTGGTGCTCGTCGTCCTCGCGCCCGCGTGCAAGACCACGAAGAAGAAAGTCGAGACCAAACCGGTCGTCGAAACGACGCAGGCCCCGGTGCCGGACATCCCCGCGACCACCGATACCGCGACCAGCGTCAAGCCGCCCGACGACTTCGTGAAACCCGAGGCCGAGCCGGCGGAGGAACCGTTCCCGTCGAGCATCGACGAGGCCAACAAGGTCGCGCGCGAGCGCGGCTACCTCCGCGACGCGTTCTTCAACTATGACGAGGCGACGCTCGACGGCGACGCGCAGGCGGCGCTGAACGCGTCCGCGAGCTGGCTCAAGAGCCCGCAGGGTGCGAGCTACGGCGTGCTGATCCAGGGGCACTGCGACGAGCGCGGGACGGAGCAGTACAACCTCGCCCTCGGCGACCGCCGCGCGAATACCGCGCGCGATTACCTGATGACCCTCGGCGTCGACGGCTCGCGCATCCGCACCGTCAGCTACGGCGAGGAGCGCCCGTTCGAGGAAGGTCACGACGACAACGCGTGGGCGCAGAACCGCCGCGCGCATCTGGTCCTGGTGCAATAGCGATGAAGGCCCTCCGATCGATTGCGGTTGCGTGCGCGGCGCTTGCGGCGAGCGGCTGCATCTCGACCTCCGACTTCGAGGCGGTGCAGAACCAGGTCGCCGAGCTGCAGCAGGAGCTCTCGAACGTCAAGCGGACGACGTCGAGCAAGGAGGACGTGCAGAACGTCAACACGCGCGTCGCCGAGCAGACCGAGACGCTGCTGAAGTCGAACGCCAGTCTGATGGCCAAGGTGCCGGAGCTGGAGGAGCGGATCCAGAGCACGCAGGGCACGATCGAGCAGTCGAATTACCGCCTGGAGCAGCTCAGCCAGCAGCTGGTGCGGCTCCAGCGCGATATCGAGGACCTGCGGGCGCGCATCGCGGCGCTGCAGGCCGCGCCGGCTCCCGTCGCGACGCCGGGACAGCCTTCCTCCAGCGAGCTCACGGTCCCGTCGACCCCCACGGCGCCCGCCGCCGACCCGATGCAGACGTACCAGGCGGCGCTGCGCGACTACCAGCGCGCGAACTACGATCTGGCCATCGAGGGCTTCCGGGAGTTCCTGGAAACGAGCGCGAATTCCGAGCTGGCGGACAACGCGGCGTACTGGATCGGCGAAAGTCTCTTTTCCCAGAAGAAATATCGGGAGGCGATCGAGCAGTTTGACAGCGTCGTTAGCAAATACCCGAAGTCGGACAAGGTGCCGGGTGCTCTCCTGAAGAAGGGATACGCCTACATCAGCATCGGCGAACGGGCTCCCGGAATCGTGCAGCTGCAGTACGTCGTGCACGAGCACCCGAAATCACAGGAAGCATCACTGGCGCGGCAGAAGCTGAGGCAGCTCGGAGTCGAGACGCAGTAGAATCCGCCGCTTTTCAAAACGGAGTTACTGGGTTACTGAGTTGCTGGGTCCCACCCGCACAGCAACCCAGCAACTCAGGAACCCAGCAACCAAACCAAGGAGCTAGTACATGGCGAATATTGCCTCGGCCGAGAAACAGAGACGGCAGGCCGAAAAGAGGAAGGCCCGGAACCGTGCCGGGAAGTCGACCCTGCGCACGACGCTGAAGAAGGCGCGTACGTCGATCAAGGGCGGCGACGCCGACAAGGACACCCTGTCGACCAGCTTCTCCGCGATCGACAAAGCCGCGAAGAAGGGCCTGATCAAGGAGAACACCGCGAACCGCTATAAGTCGCGGCTGTCGGCAGCGTCCAAGCGGGCGGCGAAGTAGTTTTTCGCGGCCGGCGTGGCGGGAGGAGGCGCACCGGGAGGTGCGCCTTTTGTTTTTTGGGTCCGGGTAGTTGGTGATTGGTGGTTGGTAGTTGGGGGTCCGAGGTATATTGGGGGCTCCACACCGGGCCGCGCGTTTTGCGTCGTGTCGTACGACCGCGCGCACATGAAATCATTCGAAGATCTTGAGGTCTTTCAGGAAGCCATTGCTTTGATGGTCGAGGTGTATCGGCTCACGGAAGCATTTCCACGGCATGAACTGTACGGACTCACATCGCAGGTGCGAAGATCGGCTGGATCGGTCGTCGCCCACATCGCGGAAGCGGAAGGCCGCCTGACACCCGGCGAGAGACGTCAGCTCCTCAGTCAGGGACGCGGCTCGTTGTTCGAGACGAGCGCGCATCTCATCGCGGCCCACGAGATCGGCTATCTCGACGACGAATGCTTCGCGGCAATTCGCAAACGCACCCAGAGCGTCGGCCGTCTCCTCTCAGGCTTCATCCGCTACGTCAAGAGACTCGAAGCTCAGGCTCACATGTTCAGACGCCCGAAAAGCCCCAACTACCAATCACCAACCACCAGCAACCAACAGACTAACGCGGCAACACCCCCAACACCCCGCTAACCAACGCCCGCACCCCAGTCCGCAGCACACGCGCCGCGTCATCCGGAACAAACCTGCTCGAATGCAGCCCCGCCTGCGTCCCTGCCGCGAGGGCGGAAGCATCGGCGGCGCCGACGACCAGCAACGCCGTCGGGATCGCACGGTTCAACCCGAAGAGGCCGAAGTCCTCGCTCACCATGGCGGGGTCGACTTCGACGACGTTTTCCTTGCCGAGCTCGCGGGTCATGGCGGCGGCGACGCGGGTGATCAGGGCGGGGTCGTTGTACGTGGAGGCGACGGATTCGTGATCGAGATGTTCGTAGATCGGGGCGCGGTCGTCGGGGAAGCCGGAGGCGAGGGCGAGGCCTCTGGGGATGCGCTGGATGGCTTCGAGCGTGCGCTTCCGGACGGCGGGATTGAACGTGCGCACGGTCAGGTAGAGCTTCACTTCATCCGGGATGATGTTGCGCTTCGTGCCGCCTTCGATTTTTCCCACCGTCACCACCGCGGGCTCGAGCGGCGGGCGCTCGCGGCTGACGATGGTCTGCAGCGCGAGAATCGTTTCGGCGGCGAGGACGACGGGATCCTTCGTCATGTGCGGCGCGGCGCCGTGGCCGCCGACGCCGCGGATGGTGAGGTTGATCGAGTCGGTCGCGGCCATGAACTCGCCGGTGCGGTAGCCGATCTTTCCGCTCTCCAGCGCCGCCCAGTCGTGCAGCGCGATGGCGAAGTCGGGGCGGCCGAAGCGTTCGTACAGTCCGTCCGACAGCATGCCCTCGGCGCCCTTCACCACTTCCTCGGCGGGCTGGCCGATGAGCATCAGCGTGCCGCGCCACTGTGATTTGAGATCGGCGAGGATCTTCGCCGCGCCAAGGAGCGTCGTCATGTGGACGTCGTGCCCGCAGGCGTGCATGACCCCGGCGTTCTGGCTCGCGTACGCCAGGCCGGTCTGCTCGGCGACGGGCAGGCCGTCCATGTCGCTGCGCACGAGCAGCGTCGGCCCCGCGCCGTTGCGCATGATCGCGACGACGCCGTAGCAGGTCGCGTTCGGATCCTGGTACTTGCCGACCCGCTCCGTCACCTCGTAGCCGAGCTGGCGCAGACGCGCGGCGACGAACGACGACGTCTTCGCCTCCTGCATCGACAGCTCCGGCGCCGCGTGCAGCGTCTTGTAGGTATCGACCAGCGAGCCGATGTCGCGCGCGACGCGCTCCTCGAGCGTCTGTGCGAATACGGGGACCGCCGAAAGAAGGACGAGAAGGGCGATGCGCTTCATGCGCGCATGCTATATCGCTTCCACGCTCCGCACTTCCTCCGCCATCGCCACCTGATTCTTTCCGTTCTTCTTCGCGAAATAGAGCGCGGCGTCGGCGCGCGAGATCAGGTCCGCCGCCGTCGCGCCGTCGTGCGGATAGATCGCGACGCCGATGCTGACGGTGATGCGCAGCGTGCGCTCGAGATGCGGCAGCGGGAACTCGCGGCGCTCGATCAGGTCGCGCAGGCGGTTCGCCGCGTCGCGCGCCGAGTGCGCCGGCGTGTCGGGGAAGATGATCGCGAACTCCTCGCCGCCGTAGCGCGCCACGACGTCGCTGTCGCGCGCGTTCAGCATCAGCTCCTCGACGAGGCCCTTGAGGATCTCGTCGCCGACCGGATGGCCGAAGCTGTCGTTGACGCGCTTGAAGTTGTCGATGTCGAGCATCGCCAGCGCGAAGTCGTGCCTCGAGCGCCCGTGGCGATGGATCTCCTTCGTCAGCGCCTCCTGGAAGAAGCGGTGGTTGTAAGCCGGCGTCAGCGCGTCGATGAACGTGAGGCGCTTGATCTCCTCGTACTGCCGCGCCGACTGTAGCGCCGTCACCGCCTGCGTGGCGAAGACTTCCAGCGTCTTGACCTTGTCGATCGACGGAATGCGGCGGTCGTGCGGATCGCGCGCCGAGAGGTAGCCAGTGATCTGATCGCCCGAGTACAGCGGCACGAGCAGCATGTCGTTCTGATGCCACTCGTCGGGCTTGAGGAAGCTGTCTTCCGCCTCGGGATGGACGAAGAACTCGTGCTCGCTCTGGCGCAGCGAGGTGTGCGTGACGAAGAACGAGTTCGAGACGCGGAACTCGGGATTGAAGAACGCCGCCATCTCCGCGGACGACACATGCTTCTTGCGCACTTCGTCCCACACGTCATCGAGGCCCGCGTGCGCGCGGCGGACGAACTCGTCGCGGCGCGGGTCGAAGAGCGCGAAGACCACGACCTCGAACCCGAGGGCCTTGCGGATCGCCTGCGCGATCCGGGTCAGCGCCGCGTCGATGTCGAACTGGCCGATGAGACTGTTCGACACATCGAGAATCGTGGTCATCGTCGCGGCGTGACTCTCGAGCTGGATCGTCTTCTCGCGCATCTCCCGGCGCAGCAGCTGGTCCTGCAGCGACAGCGCGGTCTGATTCACCAGCAGCGTCAGGAGGTTCATGCTGCCGACTTTCAGAATCGACAGGTCCTCGGTCTCGAAAATCAGAATGCCGTAGATCACCTCCGGCGTCTGAATGCCGATCAGCACCTGCAGCGCCTCCCCGCCCGACAGCGGGAACTTGCGCATGTCGCTGCGGAACACGAACACGCGGCTCGGCGCCGACTGCGCGAAGCCCGCGGAGTCGACCCAGCGCAGGATCTCCTGATCCGTCGGCATGCACTCGCCGAAGCGGTACACCGTACCGGCGAAGTCGGGATTCGACTCCCACGTCACCACCGCGCACGCCTTCATCTTCGCCAGCTTCGACAGCAGCGACATCAGCCGCCGCAGCGTCTCGTGATCCGTTTCCGCGGAGAGGATCTGCGTCGAGCTCTCGGTGAGGATCGCCAGCTCGCGGTTGCGCCGCAGCAGCTCCACGTTCTGCTGCGAGGACTCGACTTCGTTGCGCATCGTGTACGCGACGAGCAGCACCGGCACGAACGCGATCGCGAACGACGCGAGACCCCAGCGCTCGAACAGCATCACCTCGATCGCCACCACCGGCGCGACGAGCAGCAGCGCCTTCCCCTGCATCATCAGGACGCGGCGGAAGTCGAGCGGCGACGTGTCTTCCTCGAACCAGCGGCGGATGGTGACGAAGAGCAGCTGCGCGACGAGATAGCCGACGAGCAGCAGGACGAAGCCCGCCATCTTCGCCGACACCTTCGCGTCGCGCGCGACGGCGAGCGTGTACAGCAGCCCGACGACGCCGTACGACAGCGCCAGCTGCGCCGCGTTGAAGTACGGGTCGAGGCGCGTCTCGCGCCGCGCGATCGCATGCGCGACGGTGCCGGCGAGCACGGCGACGAAGGCGACCGACGGGCTGTGAAAGAGGATCAGCGCGCCGAACGCGATCGCGGCCTCGAAGCCGATCGAAGCGTCGCCCGCCTCGAGCCGCACGAACGTCGCCACCAGCACGAGCACGGCGAACACGAGCGCCGCCCCCGTATGCTCCGCCGGCTGCACCACCAGCGCGAGCACGAACAGCGCCGCCGCCACGGCGATGACGCCGCTCTTCAACGTGCGAAATACCGACGCCCGCGACATACGGATAGTATAGGAGTGCGATCCGAGTTTCGCAGTCACGCGGTCTCGCGGTCTCGCAGCAAGACCACCGCGCAACTGCGTGACCGCGTGACCGCGCAACCGTTATGTGGCAGCCCGTAATCGGTCTCGAAGTGCACGCGCGTCTGCTGACGCGCACGAAAATCTTCTGCGGCTGTGCGACCGAGTTCGGCGCGCCGCCGAATACGCACGTTTGTCCGGTGTGCCTCGGCTATCCCGGCGCCCTCCCCGTGCTCAATCGCAGCGCGGTCGAGCTGACCATGCGGATGACGCTAGCGTCCGACTGCGAGCTGCATCACCGCTCGATCTTCGCGCGCAAGAACTACTTCTATCCTGACCTCCCCAAAAGCTATCAGATCTCGCAGTTCGACCAGCCGCTCGCCACCGGCGGCA
>Ga0134123_10000375_pt1 | contig 29901 bp, 24 predicted proteins | sample KB303_FD_96460 | JGI IMG/M metagenome (GOLD analysis project Ga0134123, IMG submission 96460) | Terrestrial soil microbial communities without Nitrogen fertilizer from Kellogg Biological Station, Michigan, USA - KB3-0-3 | ecosystem: Environmental > Terrestrial > Soil > Unclassified ...
CGCGTAACCGGCCGGGAACGAGACTTTGTTCGCGCCGTCATTGCCGGTCGCGGCGACGACGATCACGCCGTAGGTGTTGCGCATGCTCTTGTAGAAGTTCTCTTCCGTGCGCGACTTCAAACCGCCGCCGAGGGAGAGGTTGACGATCTTGGCGCTGTGATCCTTGAGCCAGGTCACGCCGCGCATGATGTCCGAGGTGGAGCCGCCGCCCGGAGCGAGGACGCGCGCGTGGAGGAGCTTCGCGCCGTACGCCACGCCGTAAACGCCCGCGGAGTTGTTCACGCCGAGGATCGTGCCGGCGACGTGCGTCGCATGCGTCTCACCGTCGTTCTGCCAGCCGCTGCCGCTGCAGGGATTCGTCTGCACGCAGTTGGTCGACGCGAGCAGGTTCGCGGCGATGTCCGGATGCGCGATGTCGAGCTGCGTGTCCGCAACGCCGACCTTGATTCCGCTGCCGGTCCAGCCGCGGCCGTGAGCGGTGGTCGCTTTGGTCGTCAGAAGACCATAGAGACCGTTGCCGAGGCTCGGTACGGCCTGCGCGCCGGCGAGGTCCATCGCATAGCGCATCGGAACTGCTTCGACGTAGTCGACCTTCGGGTTCCGGGAGATGGCTTCGACGGCCTGCGGGTTCTTCGAGTGAATCTCGACCGCGTTGACCTCGGTGAACTCGCCGCGAACCTCGGCGCCGTTCCCCTTGAGCATGTCCTTGTCGTTTTTGGACGCCTTGTCCTTGAACACGACGTAATACGCTCCATCCACGAACTCCGGCTTTTCGGCAAATGCCGGGATCGCCAGGGCGAGGACGAGCACAATGACACTGAATTTCGTGAGCTTCGTCATGAAAGGGGTCTTCTCCTTATTTAAGTTGCTGAGGACGAGCCCACCAGTGGCAAGCGCGATGCCGCATTGCGCATCACGTGTTTTCAGTGACTTACGTTTGGCGCACGGGTCAAAACACGATCACCAGCATCATGGTTGACCCACCATGAATGGCAGCCAGGGATCAGAAACTGATCAGGCGAGCAGGTGGCGATGCCACGAATGCGCGGCGCGGCATTCCCACGAGCCGCTGCGCACGGCGCCGAGCGTTTCGGCGGTCGTGTCGAACACGGTCGTGTCGGCGGACGCGGCGGTGCGGAACTCGCCGCGCGCGACGGCGCGCACGCCGTCCTCTTCGCGGAGGAAGACGCGGCCGGAGTCGAGGATGGAGACGCTGAACTGGCGCTCGAGCGCGCGGAGGGTGTTGAACATGCGATCGATCGAGCAGCCGGACTTCTCGCTCTGCTCGTCGGCGGCGACGATGAGGAAGCTGCCTTCGCGCAGGTCGCGCGCGCCGCGGATCGGCACGCCGTGGGCGGCCCAGTCGTCGAGGAAGGCGTCGACGGAGCGCAGCAGCGTGGTCTGCTGCCCGGCGTCGAGCGCGGGCGAGATGCCGAAGATCCAGATGTGGGCGTCGTTGCTGAGCTGGTCGATGTTCACACGCATGGCATGTCGATCAACGTAAACTCGCGCCGTGAGCATTTCCAGCATTCTCGACCGCTTGACCGGCCGCACTTCGGAGGTCCAGCCGCGCGAGCGGCACGATCCCCTGCTGCTGGCCACCGCGGCGGTGCTGCTCGAGACGGCGTACGCGGACGGCGAGTTCTCGCCTGCCGAAGACGGGAACGTGGAGTCGTATCTCGTGCAGCGCTTCCACCTCGAGCCGGACGACGCGCGCGAGCTCCTCGGCGCGGCGGACGAGATCCGCAAAAAGACCGTCGACCATTTCGCGCTGACGCACTACATCCGCAAAAACACGCCGCTGCAGGAGCGCGTGGAGATGGTGAAGGCGATGTGGCGCCTGGTCTACAGCGACGGCCGCCTCACCGAGTACGAGGGCTATCTCGTCCGCAAGCTCGCCGATCTCCTCGGCCTGGAGCATCACGTGATGATCGAGGCGAAGTCGCAGGTGCTGCGCGAAATCGGGGATTCCTCGCTGCGCTCGGAATGACACATCGAGTCGCCATCATCGGAGCGGGCCCCATCGGTCTCGAGCTCGCGGTCGCACTCAAACAGGCGAAGATCGATTACGTCCAGCTCGACGCCGGTCCGGTCGCGACGACGATGACGTGGTATCCGCTGGAGATGGTGTTTCACTCCAGCGCGGACCGGCTGGCGATCGCCGGGGTGCCGATCCAGGTTCCGGATCAGCAGAAGCCGAAGCGCGAGGAGTACCTCGCCTATCTGCGCGCGGTGGCGCAGCAGTTCGCGCTCGAGATTCGTTTGTACGAGCGCGTGGAGGCCGCGCAGCGGTTGCTCGACGGGACGTTCGAGCTGCGGACGCGGAAGGACACGTACCGCGTCGATCGGATCGTGCTCGCGATCGGCGCGATGCACGCGCCTCGCCTCCTCGGCATTCCGGGCGAGGACGCGCCGCATGTCTCGCATTACTTTCATGAGCCGCACGCCTACTTCGGCACGCGCGTGCTCGTCGTCGGCGGCCGCAATTCGGCGGTCGAGGCGGCGATCCGCTGCCAGCGCGCGGGCGCGGACGTGACGATCAGCTATCGCGGCGCGGAGATCGATCCGAGCGTGAAGTTCTGGCTGCTGCCGGAGATCCGCGGCATGATCCGCGACGGCCGCGTGCGATTCCTGCCGCGCACGTCGCCGGCGGCGATCCGCGAGCGCAGCGTGGTCCTCGATTCGGGCGAGGAGGTCGCCGCCGATTTCGTGCTGCTGATGACCGGCTATCGCCAGGACCCGACGCTGTTCGAAATGCTCGGCGTCGACCTGCAGGGCGACGCGCGCAAGCCGCGCTACGACGAGGCGACGATGGAGACGAACGTCCCAGGCGTCTACGTCGCCGGCACCGCCATCTCCGGCTCGCCGGAGGAGCGCGTGCGCGTGATCGTCGAGGACTGCCACGTGCACGTGCCGAGGATTGTTAAGGCGTTAAGCGTGCGCGGCTGACGCCGCTTTTCGCCTTTTCGCCTGGGCGAAAATGTTGCGGCTCACCCGCACATGGCGTCCGGGCGAGGACGCCCGGGCCACGGAACACGAAAAGCGGCGAAGCCGCGCACGAATCACGACGTCAGCAAAGCAAACCCGATCATCTTGTACAGCAGGCGGGCGCCGACGTTCGCGTCCCACTCGGTCTCGCCCGGCGCGACTTCGCAGAGGTCGAGGCCGATGATGCGCTTCTTTGCGCGGACGAGGGCGCGCAGCAGGCCGATGGCTTCGTTCCACGAGAGGCCGCCGGGGACGGGGGTGCCGGTGCCGGGGCAGAGCGTGGGGTCGAGGCCGTCGATGTCCCACGACAGATAGACCTCGTGCGGCAGCGCGGCGACGATCTCGTCGGCGAGCGCGGCGAACGGCGCGCCTTCTTCCTTCCGCGCGGCGAGGTCGGCGTCGTAGAAGGTCAGGATGCGGCCGTTCGACGAGGCGATCATGTCGCGCTCGGCCTGGCCGAGGTCGCGGACTCCGACCTGCACGAGCCGGCCGACGCCGTCGATCTTCGTCATGACGTTGTGGAAGATCGACGCGTGCGACCAGGTGAAGCCCTCGTAGGCGTCGCGGAGATCGGCGTGCGCGTCGAGATGCAGGATGCCCATGCCAGGATGGCGCTCGGCGTACGCGCGGATGGCGCCGAACGGCACGGAGTGATCGCCGCCGAGGACCACCGCGAGCTTGTTCGCGTCCAGCAGTGCGCGCGTCTGTTCGTAGACCCACGCGTTCACGCGGTCGCCGTACTCGTTCACCTTCGCCGTGGAGTCGCGCTTCCCGTGCGCGAGCCGCTTCGCCTCGCGATTCCAGCGCAACACGTCCTTCGGCACGTCGAGCATGGCGATGCCGGCGGCGTACGGGCGTCCGGTCTCGTGATCGAAGAGATCGACCTGCTTCGACGCTTCGAGGACGGCCTTCGGCCCGTTCGACGTGCCGCCCCCGTACGACGTCGTGGCCTCGAACGGCACGGGCACGATGACGACGCGCGAGTCTTCGGGCGTGAATGGGAGGCCGTAGATGCCGCTGGCTTCTCCCGCGGCGGCGTCGGGGTCGAAGTTCTGAGGCAGCATCAATCCATATCCATCGGATTGATGAATTTCTCGTCCGATTTTTCCGCGCGCTCCATCGCCTCTTTGAAGCGCTCCTCGAGAATGCGCGAGCGGTCCTTCTGGCTCTCGAGCTGTTTCTCGAACCGCTTCGCCGCCTCGCTCTTCTGCGTCTCGAGCCCCGCCACCATCGACTCCAGCGACCCCGTCACCTTCACCTCTTTCGCCTTGTGCAGCAGGACTTCGCCGCTGAGGCGATCGATCACGATCGTCGACTGGCAGCAGGGGCAGGTGATTTCGAAGTTGGCCATGGGTGCGATTCTAAACGTGTTCCGTGTTCCGTGTTTTGTGACCCGGGCGTCTCGGGCTTACGGGTTCATCCCTGCCGAACTGCCCGGGTCACGGAACACGGAAAACGGAACACGCTTCACTCCAGCGCCTCCTCCAAATCCTCCACCAGGTCCTCGGCATGCTCCAGTCCCACCGACAAACGAAGCAGATTCTCTGCCGTGGTGCTGCCGGGGCCTTCGCTGGAGTTGCGGTGCTCGATCAGGCTTTCGACGCTGCCGAGGGAGGTGGCGCGGGTGAAGAGGCGGACTCTGGCGGTGACGGCGAGGGCGTCGGCGCGGGTGCCGCGGACGAGGAAGGAGAGCATGCCGCCGAAGGCGGACATCTGGCGGCGGGCGATGTCGTGGCCGGGATGGGACTCGAGGCCGGGATAAAAGACCGCCTCGACGCGCGGGTGCGCGGCGAGGAAGCGCGCGACGGCCATGGCGTTCTCGCAGTGCACGCGCATGCGCGCGGAGAGCGTGCGGATGCCGCGCAGGACGAGCCACGAGTTGAAGGGCGAGGTGACGCCGCCGACGACCTTGCGCACGTGCAGCGTCGCGTCGAACAGCGCGTCGCGATGGCGGAAAATCAGCGCGCCGCCCTGCACGTCGCCATGTCCGCCGAGGTACTTCGTCGTCGAGTGCAGGACCACGTCGGCGCCGTGCTCGAGCGGACGCTGCAGCGCGGGCGTCGCGAACGTGCCGTCGGTGACGAGCAACCCTCCCCGCTCGTGCGCGAGACTCGCCAGCGCGGCGAGGTCGACGACCGTCAGCAATGGATTCGACGGCGACTCGCTCCAGACGACCTTCGTGGTCTCGCGCATCGCGCGGCGGACGGCGTCGAGATCGGCCATCGGCACGATGTCGTACGTCAGGCCCCAGCGCTCGAAGAGATCGGCGGCGAGGCCGCGGACGTTGTAATAGCAGTCGGGAGGCAGGAGCACGTGCGAGCCGCGCGGCAGCGTCTGCAGAAGCGCCGACGCGGCGGCCATGCCGGAGGCGAACGCCAGCGCGCCCTCGCCTCCGTCGATCGCCGCGAGCGCCTCCTCGAGCCTCTCCTGCGTCGGGTTCGCGTCGCGGATGTAGCTGAACCCGTGCGACGGCTCGCCCTGCTCGTTCCGCTCGAATGTGGTCGAGAGATGGATCGGCGGCGCGACTGCGCCCGTGGCCTCATCGACCGCCGAACCGCTATGGATCGCCTTCGTTTCGAAATGCATCACCCGTCAGGATAAGCGGTCACCTCCCGTCATCGCATCCCGCCGGGTCCGTCTGGCAGTTCTTCGCGCGGACGCGGATCCGCGCCACCGCCGAATCGAACACGATCGTGTTGTTGATCTCGAAGTTGAACGCATCGTTTCCGAGGAAGCCGGTATTCGGCGTATAGCGCACCTGCGAGTCGGGCAGCGTGTACGGAACGGACGAGATCACGTTGTTCCCCGAGTCGCGCAGGATCCCGCTCGCGGGCAGCGAGAGGATCCGGTAGATCAGCGGCGGCGTGACGCCGGGCGTCGTCAGTGCGAGCGAGGGCACATCGAACAGATTGCCGCTCGCCGTGGTGCGCACTTCGAGACCGCGCGCCGGGCCGGACAGGCCCTCGTCGACGCGTCCCTGGACCGTGAAGAAGCTGCGGCCCAGCTGCATCGCCGTGCGCACTTCGTCGAGCACGTCGAACGTGAACGTGCCGTCCGCGCCGATGCCCATCGTCGGCGGCACTGCCATGACCGCGCCGCCGATGCGCTCGCCGTCGCCCTCGAAATCCGAATTCGTGAGCGAGCCGTCGTTCTCGCCGGTGATCCAGAAGAATCGCGTATCGAGCGAGTCGGTCGTGCCGCGGTGCGTCGGCAGCGTGATGTTCGCGCTCAGCAGCGAGCTCGAGAGATTCCCGAAGCCGGTGAGATCCCACTCGAATTCCATCCGCACCGTGCCGTTCGAGCCCGGACCGCCGGACTGATCGACGCCGGCGCTCATGAAGATCGGCACCGCGCCCGGCAGCGCGTTGGCGTTGTCGCCGAGGCCGTTGCCCGTCGCGTCCGCGACATTGCCGGCGATCGCGGCGGGGATGTTGACGGCCGCGTGCGGCTTCAGAACGAAGCGGCGGCTCTGGCCCTGCGTCGAGTTGCCGCCGAGCGAGATCAGCACCTGGCTCTCCGCGAACGTCGAGACCTCGATATCCGAGGCGAGATTTTCCTCCGGCGGATCGGCCTTCGCTTCCTGGACCGTGATCGAGAACGACGCGGTGTCGCACACGACCACGCTGGCGATGACGCCGCACGCCTGGAACTGGAACGCGTCGGAGCCGACGTAACCCGTATCCGGCGTGTAGTCGACCGTCGCGCTGCGCGACGGGACTTCGGTGCCCGCGGTCAGCGGTCCGAGCGAGCCGTGCGTCGGGCCGGTGCCGGAGACGATGGAGAACGTGAGCGCGACGCCCGCGGGCGCGTTGCCGCGCAGCAGCAGCACGGCCATGGTGTCCTGCGAGAGCTGCGCGGAGCCGTCGATGGCGACGACGGTTCCGGGCGCGGGGTCGGGAGGATCGTCGGGGCGCAGATTGATGAGCACGACGGCGTCGCCGGTGGCGCCGCCGGTGTCGCTCACCCGGAACGTGAACGAGTCCGCGACGCCGGCCGCCGCGGGCGTGTATGTGACCGTCGCCGTCGACGGCGAGGTCACGCTCGGCGCGGTGAGCGAGCCCGCCGCCGGGCCCGACACGATGCTGAAGGCGAGCGCGCCGCCTTCGGGATCGGAGCCGCTGAGCGTGATCACCAGCGGATCGGTACCCGTCGTCGTCACCGTCTGCGCGTTCGCGACCGGCGGCTGATTGAAGCCGCTGCTGATGGCGTAGTGTCCGTCGCGTCCGGCGAAGATGTCGCGCGCGATGAACGCGCCGATGCCTTCGACTTCGCGGTCGAACACGATCGAGCCGTTCATCGCCTGCAGCGTCGCGAAGACGCGGGCGCCGAGGCCGACGTCGACCGCGGACGGCTTCGAGCGCAGCGCGCCGTTGCTGCCGTTGATGCCGTCGACCTGAATGCGGATCGCCGAGGCGTTGAAGCCCGAGCCGGCTTCCGGCGCCACGACCGTCTCGCGATCGAGGCTCAGGCGTCCGTTCAGGACGAGATCCGACGGAAGCGCGAAGCGGAGCGCGGAGCCGCGGTCGACGATGATCGAAGTGAACGCGTAGCCGCCGCCGAGGAAGTGCACCGTGGCGGCGCGTCCGACGGTGAGGCTGCCGTAGGCGCCCTCCTCGAGCTCGATCTCGCCGAACGGCGGCACCACGATGTTCTCGGTGCCGGGCGTGCGGACCGCCGTCCCCGGAAGCGTGGCGAAGACGGGGATCGCGAGCGGCGTGAAGAGCGAGCCGTTGATGTTGCCGTCGTTATGGAGCGTGTTGTAGTAGACGTCGCCGCCGGCCGTCGCGTCGCGATCGAGCGCGACCGACGTGGCGATGAGCTTGTATCCCGCCGCCGTCGCGGCGTTGCGGCCGAGGGCCAGCGACGCGCTGCCGTATACCGGCCCGCTCGGCGCCCCGTTCACGACGAGATCGCCCGACGTGATCCCCACGCCGCGATCGAGCTCGATGCTGTTCGTGGCGAGGAAGACCGCGCTCCCCACTCCCGGCGAGATGGGCGGACGGTCCTGAGCCTGAATGGAAATCGCAAGGCAGCAAATCGCCGCCACGAGGAACGGGCCGATCGACCGATGGCGCATCGCAGTATCTCCGCTAAATTGTTCCGAGGGACAAGCCTGGCTACGAATCTGGCTGTAATGTAGGTCCAACGCTGCCGGGAAGCACGTTACATTTACAATCCCCTCCACAAACTCATGAATGCCCCCCTCCGCAACGCGTTCGTCCGCGCGGGACAGATCGCGCTCACGTTTGTTGCGTTCGCGTTCTGCAACGCGATCGCGGTGCATTTCGAGGTGGAGAGCGGGGTGTCGATTCTGTTCCCGGCGACGGCGATCTCGATCCTGGCGTGTATGTATTTCGGGCTGCCGGCGGTGATCGGGGTGATCCTCGGGACGATCGCGACGCCGTGGGGCTTCGACATCACGCCGATGCAGCTGATCTCCAGCGGGCTGCTGGCCGGCGCGGAGGGCGTGATTCCGTGGGCGGTCTTCCGCTGGCGGCGCGAGCTCACGTCCGACCTGCGCGACATGAAGTCGCTGGTCGTGTTTCTGATCTTCGGCACGATCGTCAACAGCGCGTTCAGCGCGGTCTTCGGCAACCTGCTGGTCGTCCCGCATCCGCCCGGCGTGACGTTCGTCTGGCGCGAGGTGTTCGTCTGGTGGATCGCCGACTTCACCGCGGCGCTGCTGATCGCCACGCCGGCCCTCGCCTTCGGCGGCGCGTTCTTCGGGCGCGCGGAGCGCTCCGGGCAGCCGCGCACGATCACGAACGCGCTGCAGATCGTCACGGTGATCATCCTCCTCGGGTTCGCGGCGTCGTTCGCCATCCGCACCTATCTGCTCAACCGCCTCGAGCAGGAGCGGCTCGCGCGGCATCAGACGTGGGTCGAGGCGCAGGAGACGCTGCACCGGATGCACGGCAATTTCCTGCGCGCGGCGCTGATCAGCCGCGACGATCCGGCGGCCATGTCGAAGCTCGACTCCGCGCGGCGGATGAACCAGGAGCTGATCATCCAGCTGGCGCCGGTGCTGACCGGCGCGTCGTCGGAGCTGGCGCACGAGTTTCCCGTCATCGCCGCCGGCACCGAGGAGTGGTTCGCGGGCGCGCGGCGGCGGCTGGAGGGAGAGCCGGCGGCCGATCGCGGCAACCCCGGGATCACCGACCGGCACATCATCGCCGTCCGCGGAATGATGGACCGCACGAACGCGAGCGAGTGGACGAGCTTCTCGGAGAAGCGGCGGACGATCATGCTGGTGTCGGCGATCGTCGACGCGATCGTGTTCCTGATCCTCGTCACCGCGGCGGCGATGCTGCTGTACACGATCTCGCGCCCGTTCGCGCAGCTCCGTACCGCGATCGGCGCGATCCGCGAGGGGGAGCCGGGCGAGGCGGCGCGCATCGACGCGCGCTACCTCGAGTTCAAGCAGATCGCCGAGACGCTGGAGGAGACCACGCGCGAGCTGCGCCGCCGCGAGGAGCAACTGCGGCAGCAGACCGAAAAGGCGGTCCGCGCGTCGAGCGCGAAGAGCGAGTTCCTCGCCAAGATGTCGCACGAGCTGCGCACGCCGCTGAACTCGATCATCGGCTTCTCCGACCTGATGACCGAGCAGGAGGAGACGATCACGCATCAGAAGCGGCTGGCGTTCCTGCAGAACGTCAGCAACAGCGCGCGGCACCTGCTGACGCTGATCAACGACCTGCTCGACATCGCGAAGGTCGAGTCGGGCAAGATGAAGCTGCACATCGAGACCTTCGACCTGCGGATGAGCATCGCGAATACGGTGGCGTCGACGCAGCCGCTGTTCGCGCAGAAGAAGCAGCAGGTCGAGGTGGTGACGCCGGACGAGCCGATGATCGTGCGCGGCGACGGGAGCCGGATCGAGCAGATCCTGCTCAATCTCCTCTCCAATGCGAACAAGTTCAGCCCCGTCGGCGACCGCATCACGATCCGCGGCGGCGGGGACGAGTCGATGTGGAAGATCGAGGTCGCCGATCACGGCGTGGGCATCCACGAGAAGGACCAGCAGCGGATCTTCGAGGAGTTCGAGCAGGTGCAGATGCGCGGGATGCCGCCGTCCGGCACGGGCCTCGGGCTGGCGCTCGCGCGCCGCTTCGCCGAGGCGCACGGCGGGGCGATCGCGGTGGAGAGTGCGCTCGGAGAGGGCGCGGTGTTCCGCGTCACGTTGCCGCGGCGGTAGCGCTCCACTCGCCCAGCAGCGCGAAGGGCGCCCAGTAGTACGGATGCGCGTGGGCGCCTCCGGCCTCGAGCAGCTCGATCTGCGCGAGCCGCAGCGCCTCGGCTTTCCCGACGCCGCCGAGCAGATGGCGGTAGAACGCGACCATCAGCTGCGACGTCGCTTCGTCGTCGACGCTCCAGAGCGACGCGCAGAGGCTCGTGGCGCCGGCGTGGAAGAAGGCGCGCGCGAGCCCGAGGAGGCCTTCTCCCTCGACGACCCGCCCGACGCCCGACTCGCACGCGCTGAGCACGACGAGGTCGGCGACGATGCGGGCGCTGAAGATCTCGAGCGTGCGCCAGCGCGCGTCGCCGCCCGCGCCCGGGGTGAAGACGAGCTCCGAGAACTTCGGCTTGTCGAGGTCCGCGCGGCCATGCGTCGCGAAGTGGACGAAGCGGCTCGATCGCGGCGTCGCGGCGGGATCGAAGCAGCGCTCGACCGCGTCCTTCGTCGCGTCGCCGCCGAGGAAGACCGCGACGCTCCCGCTGTCGAACAGCGCGGCAATGCTCACGACCTCGGCGCGCGCGAACGCGAGCGGCGGCACCGGCGCCGCGGGATCGCCGAACGCGAGGAACTGCAGGTCCCACGCGCCGGTCCGCGCCAGGCGCTCGCGACGGAGCTGCCGCGCGGCGGACGCCGACGGAACGGAGACCACGGCATGCCGCCGCACGAGCCACGGCAGCTCGCTCGCGTCCTGTCCCGGCTCCGGCTCCGCCGTCAGCAGCGCGCTGAACGGCAGCAGGTGCAGATCGCGGTCCGGCATCACGATGAGCCGCCGCTGCGCGATCAGCTCTTCGGCCGGCGCGAGCAGCGCCTGATAGAGCGCGAACGCGTTCGGGAGCGCGTCCTCGGCCGGCTCTTCGACGGCGGCGCGCAGCTCCTGCACCATGCGCGCGATCTCCGCTCCGGACGGCAGGCGGAACACATGCAGATCTTCCCGGCGCAGAACGAAGAGCAGGCTCTCCGGCTCGTCGAGGACCCACGCGAGCAGGATCGTTTCGCCGTCGAGCAGCTCGCGCTGCACGATCGCGGCATCGACGATTTCGGTGTCGTCGAGCGCCGCGGCGCCTGGCTGGCCGCGGCGGACTTCGCGCTCGTGGATGCGCCAGCGCTCCTCCAGCTCCATTTCCTCGAGCTCGGAGGCCGCGGTCTCGGCGAGCAGGCGAATGCGCTCCTGCCGCAACCGGTCGTCGAGTCCGCGCAGCCCGCTGCGCGACTCGGCCAGCAGCTCGAGCAGCGTCCGCGCCGCACGGCGCTCCGCGAGATGGAACGCGCGCGGCAGGTCGCCCTTTTCGACCGCGACGCGGATGGCGTTGCGATAGAGCTCGTCGTGCACGCTGAAGCGCGCGACGCGCAGGTCGGGAGTCGCGAGCGTGCGGCGGCTCGATTCGTAGATCGCGATCGCGGCATCGAACAGATCGAGCGCGCGGTCGAGGTCTCCGCCGTCATGCGCGACGGCGGCGAGCCCCCACAGCGCATCGAATTCGCTCGCGCGGTGGCGGACCTCCCTCGCGAGGGCGAGCGCGTTCTCGTAGTCCGATTGCGCGAGGTCGCCGCGGCCGAGCACGCGCCAGCAATGCGCCATGAAGCGGAGGTAATCGCTCTCCGCACCCTTCGCGCCCGCATCGCGGGCGAGCGCGCGGGCCTGGGACGCGCGCGTGATCGCCCCGCCCGGCTGATCATGCTCGAAGTGGATCTCGGCGAGCCGCATCAGGACCGCGGCTTCCCCTGCCGGGTCGGACTTTTCGCGCGCCGCTTCCAGCTCCTGGCGAAGGTCCTCCAGCTCTCCGAATTCGTCCTGCTGCGGCGCCCCCGGCGAGCGGCGGAGTCCGAGGTCGAAATGGAGGCGGCGAAGATGCCCGAGGACCCGGCGCTCGAGCTCCGCGTCTCCGGCGTCGCGGAAGGCCGCCAGCGCCTCGTGCTGCAGCGCCAGCGCCGCCTCGAGCTCCATGCGGTTCTGCAGATGGATCGCGAGATGTTCCAGCGCTTCCCCTTCCAGCCTGCGGTCTCCGGTGGCGCGCGCGATCTCCAGGGCGCTGCGATACCGCTCGCCGGCTTCGTCCTGCCGGCCGATGCGCGCGAGGAGATGCGCCTGGGGCAGGATCGACTTCATCCGGCCGGCGGGATCGTCGCGCAGGGCGAGCGAGCGCTCGTACGCCGCGAGCGCGTCTTCCGGGCGCGCGTCCTCTTCGCAGACGCGCCCGAGGCCGTACAGCGTCTCGCTTTCGCTGGCGCGATCCGCGGCCGCGCGATATCCAAGGATCGCCGCCTCGAAGTGCTCGCACGCCTCGGCGCGCCGGCCGAGGCGGCGCATCGCTTCGCCGAGAGACTGATGCGCATCGTTCACGACACGGACGTCCCCAGCCCTGCGCGCCATCTTCAGCGCCCGGTCGAGATGCCGGATCGCGGTCTCGGGGCGGTTCAGCTCCAGCGCCCTTCCCCCCATCGCGAGCTGCGTCGTGCGGCGGGGCGGGTTCATCGGCGGCGCATGCCGGCGATATCGCTCAGCAGGCGGGCCGCGAACGGCTCATCGCCCGCCTCGCGGGCGAGGCGGACGGCGGTCTCGAGCCGCTGGATCGCCTCGGCGTGGCGGTTGAGCGACGCGAGGGCATAGGCGCCGAACTGGAGCGACTGACTCTCGCCCGCGATATCTCCGAGCTCGCGGCAGAGATCGCGCGACGCGTCGGCCGCCTCGAGCGCGCGGCGGTACTCCTTCATGCGCCCACAGGAGATGGAGAGATTGCGCAGCGCGATCGTTTCGTTCGTGGCGCTGCCGTAGTCGGTCAGCAGGTTGCCCTCGGCTTCCATCGCGGCCACGCGCGCGAAGAACGAGCGCGCGTCGGCGAAGAACCGGCTCGACTCCTTCCACTCCTTCCGGTCGGCGTGCAGCGTGGCGATGTGGAGCAGCGCCATCGCCTCGCCGAACAGACACGCCGCCACCCCTTCCTCTCCCGCGCCCGCCGCGTGCGTCTGATACCAGCCCAGGGCTTTCCGGAGCAGCGCGAACGCCTGTTCGTCATCCTTGCCCGACAGCGTCCGCGACTTCTCGATCCAGCCCTCGGGCTCCGCGGTCGAGATGATGTGTCCCTCGCGGGTGATGAATGCCATGATCGTTCTCAATTATCCGCGTATACACTCTCGCGCGCATGCTCCATCTGGGCACCATCCGCGGGACGACCATCACGGTCGACTTCAACTTTATGATCCTCATCGTCTTCTTCGTGGCGATGAACTACGACGCGAAGCTCGGGATTCAGTATGCGCTGCTGTGGATTCCGATCCTCTTCGTCAGCGTGCTGATCCATGAGCTGGCGCACGCGGCGATGATCGGGCTGTTCGGCTTCGGGCCGAGCCGCATCGTGCTCACCGGCATGGGCGGGGTGACGATCAACAGCCGGCGCGCGAAGCCGTGGCAGGACATGCTGATCAGCCTCGCCGGCCCGATCTCCAGCTTCGGCCTGATGTTCCTCTGCATCTGGATCTACCAGGCGTTCCCGGCCGTGCGTCAGGACCGCATGCTCGTGGCGCTGCTGCCGCGCATGGTCGCCGCGAACTACTTCTGGGGACTGTTCAACCTGATTCCGGTGGCGCCGCTCGACGGCGGGCACGCCGTCCGCGAGTTCTTCAGCATCTTCTTCCGCGACCGCACGTCGTTCGTGATCTACGTCTGGATCGCGATGATCGCGGGCGGCGGAATCGCGATCCTGATGTTCCTCCGCGGGAGCTACTTCATCGCCCTCTACATCGCCTGGTTCGTCTACAACGCCTTCGAGCAGTGGCAGTACTTCCGGCGCTACGGGACCCCGGGCGACTGACCGTTCGTCTAGAATTGCCACAAACGAGCGACCCCTTTCGCGAATGACGATTCCGGCCCTCCCCTCGACCGGCGCACCTCACGGATCGCGCATTCAGCGCGCGAAGCGTGCGCTGGCCCGCCTCGTCCGCGAAGCCCGCAGTGTCTCGCGCGACTCGCTGCGCACCACGATCGCGATCCTCAAGGCGCAGCAGGAGGCGACGATCGACGGGATCCTGGTCGTCGATCCGTCCGGCAACGTGCTCTCCTACAACCGCCGTTTTCTCGAGATCTGGCGCATTCCCGAGAGCGTCGCCGCGACCGCGGACGACAACGAGCTCCTCGGATATGCCGCCGATGCGGTCGCGAACTGGGACAGCTTCATCGAGCTGGTGAACTATCTCTACGAACACCCCGACGAAGTGCGCGCGAGCGATCCGGTGCGCCTCAAGGACGGCCGCATCCTCTCACGCGCCTCGCTGCCGATCATCGTCGGCGGCAGCATCCGCGGGCGCTCCTGGTACTTCCGCGACATCACCGAGACCGTCAAAGCGGACAAGATGCAGGCCGCGCTGTTCCGCATCGCGGAGCTCAGCCGCGAGGCGGAGAGCCTCGAGGCCCTCTACGCGTCGGTCCACGAGGTCGTCGGCACGCTGATGAGCGCAACGAACTTCTACATCGCGCAGTACGACGCCGCGCGCAACCTCCTCACCTTCCCCTGGTTCGTCGACGAAGTCGACAAGGCGCCCGACTTCGTGAATCCCGGCCACGGCCTGACCGCGTACGTGCTGCGCACCGGCAAGCCGCTGCTGGCGACGCCGGACGTGTTCGAGCGCCTCGTCGCCGAGGGAGAGGTCGAGCCGGTCGGCGCACCGTCGATCGACTGGCTCGGCGCGCCGCTGAAGACCGGCGACGCGACGTGGGGCGCGATCGTGACGCAGTCGTATCGCGAGACCACCCGCTACACGGAGAAGGATCTCGAGATCCTGGTCTTCGTCGCGCAGCACATCGCCTCGGCCCTCGAGCACAAGCGCAAGGAAGACGCGCTGCGCGAGAACGAGCGGCGCTACCGCCAGATGTTCGAGACCAACCGCGCCGTCAAGCTCCTCATCGATCCCGAGACCGGCGCGATCGTCGACGCCAACATGGCCGCCTGCGACTACTACGGCTACACGCGCGACGAGATGAAGGCCATGCGCATCTGGAACATCAACGTCCGCGGCGAGAACGAGGTGCGCGTCGAGATGAGCCGCGCCGCCTCGCGCGAGCGCGCCTACTTCCAGTTCCGCCACATGCGCGCCAACGGCGAGATCCGCGACGTCGAGATCCACTCCGGCCCCGTCGATTTCGGCGGGAGCCGCGTGCTCTACTCGATCGTCCACGACATCACCGAGCGCAAGCGCGCCGAGAAGGCGCTGCAGCAGTCGGAGGAGAAGTACCGCGTCATCTTCGACTATGCGCCGGTCGGCATCTACCAGTCGGCGCGCGAAGGGCGGCTCGTGACCGCGAACGTCGCGCTCGCGCGCATGCTCGGCTACGACTCGACCGACGAGCTGCTGACGAAGAACCTCGAGCGCGACGTCTACTTCGACGCGTATCAGCGCGAGGAGCTGATCCGCCACTTCGAGCCGTACGGCTACGCGAATAATCTCGAGCTGCGCTGGAAGCGGAAGGACGGCACGCCGATCTGGGTGCAGCTGAACGCGCACGCCATCCACTCGCCGGACGGCCAGGTGTATTTCGAAGGGTTCGTGTACGACGTCACCGAACGGAAGCTCGTCGAGGAAACGCTGCGCAAGCAGTCGGCGGCCATGACGGCGTCGATGGACGGCATCGGCATCCTCGACCAGCGGCTGGAGTTCACGTACGTCAACGACTCGCTGGCGAAGCTGTTCGGCTACGCGCGCCCGAACGATCTCATGGGCCGCTCGCTCTGCGATCTCTACGAGCCGCACGAGCAGGTGCGCTTCATCACCAGCATCGTGCCGATGGTGCAGCAGCGCGGACGCTGGCGCGGCGAGGCCGCGGGGCTGCGGCGCGAGGGCAGCGTGTTTCCGCAGGAGATCTCGCTGACCGCCCTCGGCGGCGACAGCATGGTGTGCGTCGTCCGCGACATCACCGAGCGCACGTACGCCGAGGAGCAGATCAAACACCTCGCGTATCACGACGCGCTGACCAACCTGCCCAACCGCCTGCTGTTCAAGGACCGGCTGACCGTTGCGCTGTCGCACGCCAATCGCGAGGGCTCCTCGCTCGCGGTGCTGTTCCTCGATCTCGACCGCTTCAAGGTGATCAACGACTCGCTGGGCCACAACATCGGCGATCAGCTGCTGCAGGCCGTCGCGGCGCGCCTGCAGACCTGCGTGCGCGAGAGCGATACCGTCGCCCGCCTCGGCGGCGACGAGTTCACGGTGCTGCTGCCCCATCTGCACCGGTCGGACGACGCCGTGCCCGTCGCGCAGAAGATCATCGAGGCGATCCGCCACCCGTTCCACATCGAAGGCCGCGAGTTCTTCTCGACGACGAGCATCGGCATCAGCCTCTTCCCCGAGGACGGCACCGATGCGGAGACGCTGATCAAGAACGCCGACACGGCGATGTATCAGGCGAAAGAGGTCGGCCGCGATAATTACCAGCTCTTCAATGCGCACGTGAACGCGAAGGCGCTGCAGCGCATCGCGCTGGAGCACGGGCTGCGCAAGGCGCTGACGAACGAGGAGATGGCGGTGCACTACCAGCCGATCTTCGACATGCGCAGCGGCCGCATCACCGGAATGGAGGCGCTGCTGCGCTGGACGCACCCGCACCTCGGCGCCGTCCCGCCGGCGACGTTCATCCCGCTCGCCGAGGCGACGGGCGTGATGATCCCGATCGGCACCTGGGCGCTGGGCGAGGCGTGCCGTCAGGCGAAGGAGTGGCACGACGCGGGCTTCACGTCCCTGACGCTGGCGGTGAATCTGTCGGTGACGCAACTGCAGCAGGTCGACCTCGTCGAGCGCGTCGCGGAGATCCTCGAAGAGAGCGGATTCCCGTCGCACATGCTGGAGCTGGAGATCACCGAGAGCAGCGCCATGCACAGCCCCGAACAGAGCGTGCGCATGCTCTTCGAGCTGAAGAAACTCGGCCTCCGCATTTCCCTCGACGACTTCGGCACCGGCCATTCGTCCCTGAGCTACCTGAAACGCTTCCCGATCGATACGCTGAAGATCGATCAGTCGTTCGTCCACGACATCACGACCGACCCCGACACCGCCGCGATCGTGACCGCCATCATCGCCATGGCCCACAGCCTCCGCCTGAAGGTGATCGCCGAAGGCGTGGAGTTCAACGAACAGGCGAACTTCCTCCGCGTCCACGGCTGCGATCAGATGCAGGGGTTCCTGATCACGCCGCCCGTCCCGGCGAGCGAGTTTTTGCAGCTGGTGCGGTGAATGTCCACGGCGATCTTTCTCATCGTGATCGCCGGCTTCCTGGGCAGGCTGGCCATTGCCGCAATCGCAATGCGAAGCTGGTTGCTGGTCGGTGCCTCAACACTGGCGGCGGCCGGAATCTATGCCATGCCTCACGCGGCCGGCTTTTCGGTTCGGAACGCCGCCACCGCTTTGCACCTGGCGCTGCCATTGGGTTTGGTGGTGTTGGTGTGCGCGGTCATGTCCGTCGTTGGATTCGGCGTCCCTGCGCTACTCGCGAGCTCCGAGCTCGCGAGTAGGCGGTGGAAAGTATTTACGTTTGCTGTGTCTGTCCTTGCCACCATCCTGGTCTTCGACCTCTGGCGTGTCGCCGGCAGCCTCTTCTCCGCGCGCTGGTTCTTCATTACGCCGGAATTCTGGTTTGTGACGGGGGCGGGATGCTTTCTGGTATTCAAATCCCGGTTCTTCGAAGATGACCCCGGCGAGAAAGACCGGGCGGCGTAAGCCGCGGAACGAGGTCTGATTCCTCCTGAAGATCTGAGATGGAAAACAGGTGATCCTCCTCCTCAACGGCGCCTTCGGCATCGGCAAGACGACCGTCGCGCGGGCGCTCGTGGCGCGGTTGCCGCGCAGTGTCCTGTTCGATCCGGAGCTCATCGGGATGGCCCTGCAGGGGACGGCCGGCGACTTCCAGGACCGGAAGGCCTGGCGGCGGTAGACCATCGCCGGCCTTCGCGCGACGAGATGGATCCGGCCGAACATCGTCGTGCCGATGGCCATCTCCAACGTCGCGTATCTGCGGGAGATCCGCGACGGGGTCGGGCGCTTCGAGCCGCGGGTGCTGCACTACTGCCTCGTCGCGCCGGTCGAGGTCGTGCACGAGCGGCTGCGGCGCCGGGGGAAGGATGCGACGGAGTGGGAGTATCGACGGGCCGCGGAGTGCTGTTTGGCGCACAAACGCGGCGAGTTCGCGACGCACGTGAACGCGGCCGATCGCGATCCGGACGACATCGCGGATGAGCTGCGCATGGCTATACTCGCGCCATGAGAGTCATTGCCGTGATGCTCGCCGTGTGTCTCGCAGGCTGCGCGACTTCGGCGCCGGACCTGCCGCAGACGGACGGCGACGAGTTCGCGATCCGGGCCACCGTGCTCGCCGTCTACAACGTCCTCTCGGGGCCGGCGGGGCGGCGGGACTGGAATCGCTTCGAGGCGCTCTTTGCGCCCGGCGCGCGGATCGTGCTCGCCGACGGCAGGACCGTGCTGACGACGAAAGAGTACGTCGAGCGCTTCACGCCGCAGTTCAACGCGAAGGGCTCGTTCGAGCATCCGGTCGCGACGCAGGTACAGCGCTCCGGCGACATCGCCCAGGTCTGGAGCGCATTCGAGGGACGCGAGACCTCGAGCCAGGAAAAGCCGGGCGCGCGCGGGGTGATGAGTTTTCAGCTGGTGCGCATCGGGAGCGAGTGGAAGGTGCAGTCGATCCTGCGCGAACAGGAATGACCGACGCCGCGCCGCTGCTGCAAGTCGAGGCGATGACGGTGCGCCGCGGCGGGCGCACGCTGCTCGACGCCGTCTCGTTCGGCGCGCGCGCCGGCGAGGTGGTCGGCGTCATCGGTCCGAACGGCGCGGGCAAGACCACGCTCTTCGAGGCCGTCGCCGGGTTCATTCCGGCGGCGGGGCGCGTCCGCGGCTCCGCGCGGTTCTATCTTCCCGACGCCATCCGCCCGTGGCCGCGGCAGCGCGTGGGCTGGTGCCTCGACTTCTTCGCGCGGCTGTTCGGACGCGGGCGCGATGCCGAGGCGATCGAGGCGCTGCAGATCGACGCGCTGCTGGCGCAATCCATCGGCTCGCTCTCGAAGGGCGAAGCCAAGCGCGTCGCGCTCGCGCTGGCGCTCGCGACGCCGCAGCCGGTGCTGCTGCTCGACGAGCCGTTCGACGGACTCGACTTCCGGCAGGCGCGCGGCGCGATGGCGCTGCTCCGCGCACGCGCCGCGGCTGGACGCACGCTGGTCCTCTCCATTCACCAGCTCGCCGACGCGGCGCGGGTGTGCGAACGGTTCCTGCTGCTCGACCATGGATGCGCCATCGCCGAAGGCAGCCTTCCCGAGCTGCGCGCGCGCGTGAGCCAGCCGGACGCCACGCTCGAAGAGGTCTTCCTTGCGCTCGAATGACTTCCGCGAGCTGTTCGGCTCGACCGCGTTCACGCTGCTCCTCCTCGTCGCCGGCCCGCTCACCGGCATGAGCTTCATCGCCGCGGTGCGCGCGTACGCGGAGGCCAGCGGCAGCGGCGGACCGGCGGCGCTCGCGTCGGCGCTGTCGCCGCTCGACGGGCTGCTGGTGCCGGCATTGGGCGCGCTCGATCTCCTGATCACGTTCCTCGTGCCGTTCGTGGCGATCCGCCTCGTGTCCGCGGAGAAAACGTCCGGCGCGCTGAAGCTGCTGCTGCAGACTCCGGTCTCGCTCGGCTCCCAGCTGGCCTCGAAGCTCCTCGCGCTGCTCCTCGGGTGGTCCGCCTGTCTCCTCCCGGCCGCGGCCGCGCTCGTGCTGTGGCGCACGTACGGCGGACATCTCGCGTTCGACGAGACCGCGAACCTGCTCCTCGGACACACGCTGCGTTATCTCCTCACCTGCTGCCTCGCGATCGCGGCCGCGGCGATCTTCGACGGCGCCGCGAGCGCGGCCATCGCGGTGCTCTCCTTCACCATCGGCACGTGGGCGCTCGATTTCTTCGCGGCGGGCCGCGGCGGATGGATCGCGGCGATCGCGCAATTCACGCCGCCGGCGATGCTGCGCCGGTTCGAGCGCGGCCTGCTGAGCGCCGACGCGGTGCTGGCGCCGCTGGTCGCGTCGGTGCTGCTGCTCGCGATCGCGGCGGCGTTCCTGAATCTGCGCCTCTCCGTACGAGCGCGCGCGGCGCGCATCGGGATCGCGCTCGCCGTCGCGATGCTTTCCTTCGCCTTGTTGCGCGGCAACAGAAGCGCGGACGTGTCGGAAGACCGGCGCAACTCGTTCTCGCCGGCGGACGAGCGATTGCTGCGCTCGGTCGAGGCGCCGGTGACGATCCGCGTGCATCTCGCGGCGGAGGATCCGCGCGCGGGCGACTACGAGCGCAATGTGCTGACGAAGCTGCGGCGCACGCTGCGCGCGCTGCGCGTGGAGTATCCGTACGCGGGGCGCTCCGCGCTCTTCGAAAACGACGACCGCTACGGCACGATCGCCTATCGCATCGGCGCGAAGGAAACGGTGAGCCGCTCGACCACGGAGGAGATCGTGCTCGACGAGCTCGAGACACTCGCCGGACTCGCGCCGCCGCAGCGCGGCGAGGCGGCGTATCCCGGTTATCCGCTCAACGCGGCGCCGCGCGGGGCGGCGCTCTTCTTCTACATCGTCTGGCCGCTGCTCGTCATGGCGCCGCGGCTGCCGCGACCGAGTAGTCGTCGAACTGGCTGACGCTGTCGGTCTTCGACCAGAGGCCGACCTTTCCCGACACCGGCTCGGCGAGTGTGTACTCGAGCAGCAGCTCGTCGTCGAGCCAGCCGCTGAGCTGCGTGCCGTTCACCGCGATCTTCATCCGGTGCCACTCCCCCATCTTCAGCGGCACGTCGTGCGCGCCTTTTTTCACGAAGCTGCGCTTGCCGCTCCTGAAAGTCCAGAGGACGAGGTTGTCCTCCTTGCCGTTGAAGCGCACGGCGAGGTAGTCGCCGTTCGGCTTGAGGTTGAAGAGGATGCCGGCGCACTGATCGAGCTGCCCGCCGAGGAGACGGAAACGCATGGAGATCTCCCCGCTGGTGAAATCGGGGACCTCCTTCGCGACGGAGTACGGGAAATACGCGTACGCCTTCACGCCGTCGATGAACTCCTCGTGCTTCGCGCCATAGATCGTCCGCGCCTTCGCGGCCAGACCGGCCGACGGCTGGCCCTTGATCCACTGCCGCCCGTCGACCTGCAGCACCGGCCGGCCGCGCTCGTCCTTCGCGACGATCCAGTCGCCGACGACGGAGAGGAAGCGCGCCGACGGCCGCCCGACGTGCTCCTTCGCCACGCTGATGACCAGGGCGGCGGCAACGAATACTGCTTTCATTTGAATCATCGGCATATCATCCTCGATACATGTCCCGTCTGAGCCGGACTCTGCTGGCGGCCGCGCTGTTTGCATTCGCGTCATTCGCGAACGCCTCGCTGCGCCTGCTCGCTCCCGCGACGGGCACGACGCTGCGCGGCGGCTCGTTCGCGGAGCTCCGCTGGTCCGCCGCCGAACTGCCCGCGCCCGCCGAAGAGTGGGAAGCGTTTCTCTCCATCGACGGCGGAAAATACTACGCATTCCGCGTCACGCCGCATCTCGAGATCGAGCTGCAGCGCTTCACCTTCATCGTACCGAATGTCGACACGCGCGACGCGAGGATTCTGATCCGCGTCGGCAACGAAGTGCATGAGACGCATTTCGAGCTGCGCGGCTCGTTCTCGATCGCGCGCGACTCGAAGGCGGAGCTCGTCCTTCCCCGCACGCTGCGGTTCGAGCGCGGAGAAGCGGCGCGCGAGGGCGACCCCGGCGTCGTCGGCTGGGCGGACGGCGCGCGTGACGGCTCCGGCGTCACGCAGCAGTCCGCGTCCGGCGTTCCCGCTCCGTCGTTCGAGCGGCTCACCATCCTGACGAGCGAAGAACCGGCCGAAGTCCCGGCCGGCGAAGAAACGGTGGAGGCCCCGGCGGTCGCGGCCGCGCGGTGCGTCGCGAACAACACGCACGCGCGCAAAGCCGAGCCGCTGCCCGTCTCCGTCGATCTCCTCCTGGTTTGCCGGCGGCGAAACATCTAGACCGCCATCCGAGCCGCGCCCGTCCGCTCAAACCAATCGGAGGAAAGACCGATGAAGACTTCCGTCTCATCAGCATTGCTTTTGATCCTGCTGCTCTTTCTCGCGGCGACCGTCGCCGCGCAGTCTCCCAATACCGCGACGATGATCGTCGTCGTGGTCGATCAGACGGGCGCGATCGTCCCCGACGCGCACGTCTCCGTGGTCAACACCGCGACCGGGGCCGCGCGCAGCGCCGTCTCGGGCAGCGACGGCAACGCCACGATTCCCGCGCTGCCGCTGACCGGAACCTACACCGTCACGGTTTCGAAGGACGGGTTCGGCAACGAGGAACGCACGAACATCGCGCTGCGCTCGGGCGAGACCGCGACCCTGAAGGTCACGCTGCTCGTCGGCGCCGAGAGCACCGGCATGACCGTGTACGGCACCGCCGAAGGCGTGCGCGCCGATGCGCAGATCGGCCGCCGCCTCGACATCGACCAGATCAACGAGACGCCGGTCCTCGGCCGCAAGCTCACGACGCTGCCGCTGCTCAATTCGGCCTTTCGCCAGGGCAAGGGCACCGGCGATCTGTTCGTCAACGCCACGTACTTCATCACCGGCGCCGGCTCGCGCCGCACGACCACGTTCACCCTCGACGGCGCGAACAACGACGAGGCGTGGGGCCGCCAGACCATGATCGCCACCGTGCCGATCGGCGCGGTCCAGGAAGTGACCGTGCTCTCCAACGCCTTCTCCGCGGAATACGGCTGGACCGCCGGCCCCGCGGTGAACGTGGTCACGAAGTCGGGCACGAACGGCCTGCACGGCGAAGTGCTGACGCTGGTCCGCCCCGGCAACGGTCAGGCGAAGACGTTCTCGACGAGCGGCTTCTGCCCGCCGTCCGTCGACAGCTGCGTCACGCCGTCGACGCTCCGCGCGATCAATCCCGTCGACATCCCGGACGAGCTGAATCAGTACTCCGGCTCGATCGGCGGACCGCTCGTCCGCGAGAAGACGTTTTTCTTCCTCACCGCCGACTACACGGAGCAGGACCGCACGACGTTCCTCTCCAGCTCTCTCCCCGCGTTCCTGCTGCCTCCCGACGGCAATCTCGCGTGGACCGGCCACTATCGCCAGACGCTCGTCAACGGCCGCCTGGATCACACATTCTCGCCGAGTCAGTCCCTGATGGTGCGCGCGAACCTCGACCGGATGACCGACGACAATCCGCAGGACGCCGTCGGCGGCACGAACGCGCCGAGCGTCGCGCGCCGCTACTCGCGCCGGGCCTGGACCACGCAGGTCAACGAGACGTCGGTGTTCAGCGCGAATCTCCTCAACGAGGCGCGCTTCGCGTTCCTGAACGGCGATCCGGTCACGTTGTGGGAAGCGCAGACGCTTTCCACGACGTATGTGCGCGCCGGATCGGTGCCGTTCACCATCGGACAGTCGCGATCCTCCGATCTCTACGGCCGGCAGGCGCAGCTCTCCGATACGCTGTCGTGGTCGCGCGGCAATCACTATCTCCGCTTCGGCGCCAGCGCGATCCATCACACCTCCGGCGGCACGGGCAGCGAGCCCGGCACCGCGATCCTCGGCACGTTCACGTTCAAGAACACGACGACCGCGCCGTTCGATCAGCTGACCCTCGCCGACGTGCAGAGCTACACGCAGCCGATCGACTTCGGGATCGACAGCTACAAGCTCGATCAGGAGCTCTATACCGCGTTCGTGCAGGACAGCGTTCATATCCGCGACCTCACGCTCGACCTCGGCGTCCGCTATGACCGCCAGACGCTGACCGACGACACGAACAACATCGCGCCGCGCGTCGGCTTCGGCTGGCATCCCGGTGGCGACCCGCGCCTGGCGATCCGCGGGGGCTATGGCATCTACTACACGCAGATTCGCACCAATGCCGTCGCCGGCTACCTGGTGAACGGACTGGACGGACTGACGACCTATACGGCCATCCCGGGTCAGCTCGGCTTTCCGACCTGTCTGACCGGCTCCTGCCTCCCGCTCTCGTTCGATCCGCGGACGCTGGCGCCTTCGCAACTGCCCGCGCGCGACATCACCATCCGCGCGGGGCAGCGCGAGTTCTACAAAGCGCAGTTCGCGAAGTACGGGCTGAACTTCGATCTGCTGCCGAATTATCCCGACGAGCTGGTGAACCCGCGCAGCCAGGTGCTGTCCATCGGCGCCGAGCGCGAATTCCTGAAGGGCCTGTTCGTCGGCGCCGACTACGTGCGCCAGCACTGGACCGATCTCGATCGCACCGTCGATCTGAACGCGCCGTCGGTCTTCGATCGCACGGCGCCCGGACAGGTTCGCACGGTCGCGGCGGCCAATGCGACCCGCCCCATCCTGCCGGTGAACGGCGGAGTGCGACAGGTCAACGTGTTGACCAACCTCGGCGAGGCCGACTACGACGGACTGCAGACCCAGGTCAGTTACCGCGGCAGCTCGCGCATGTACGCCTCGCTCAGCTACACGCTGGCCCGCGCGACCAACACCTTCGAGCCGGACGGCAACGGCATCGCGCCGAACCAGAGCATCAGCTCGCGGCTCGGCGAGGAGGAGCGCGGGCCGAGCGTCGTCGATCAGCGCCATCGCGCGGTGCTCGCGCTCACGTATCAGCTGCCGTACAACATCGCCGTCGGCACGCTGACGCAGTACGCGTCGGCGCGTCCGTTCAACGCCACGACCGGCATCGACAACAACGGCGACGGCGCGAACAACGACCGCCCCGTGGTCAACGGACAGGTGCTCAAAAAGTCTGCGTTCCGCGGCACGCCCACGTCGGACGTCGCCGCGTTCATCGAAGGCCGCGTGCGCCTGTTCGATCGCACGATCCTGCTCCGCCTCGAGGGGTTCAACCTGCTGAACCACGGCAACTACCTCGGCCGCGGGCAGACGGTCTACGGCGACGGCCTCGTGCCGAACACGACGTTCGGCCAGCTCGTGGCGGCCGGCTCGGCCACGAACGCGCTGCCCGCGTTCGCGAACGTCGACCCGCCGCGCATGTATCAGTTCCAGGTGCGGTACATCTTCTAGGAAGCACACGTGTCATTCCGAGCCGCAACGACGGCTCGGAATGACACGATTTTTCTCCGCTACACTGGCCGCCGCTTGAAACAGGTGCTCCTCTACGCCCTCGGGGGCGGCGTGCTCATCGCGCTGCTGAAGCTCATCGAATACCAGCACTTCGTGCGCGCCTACCCCACCGAGCTTTACGGCGCCCTGCTCGCGCTGATCTTCACCGCCATCGGCATCCACCTCGGCCTGAAGTGGACGCGGCCGAAGGAGATCGTCGTGGTGAAGGAAGTGCGCGTCCGGGACGGCGGATCGTTCGTCCTCGACGCCGCGAAGCTCGGCGAGCTCGGGATCACGCCGCGCGAGCACGAGATCCTCGGCCTGATCGCGCAGGGCCTGAGCAACCGCGAGATCGCCGAGAAGCTCTTCGTCTCGGAGAACACCGTGAAGACCCACTCCTCGCGGCTCTTCGACAAGCTCGACGTCAGCCGCCGCGTGCAGGCGATCGAGAGAGCGCGCGAGCTGGGGCTGATTCCGGGGTCAACGAAAGGATGATTTGCCTCAAAATCACCCGAAAGTATGCCGACAGGCCCCCGGCTCCGGCGCTACGTTGCGGCAAAAGCGAGGAGAAACCCAAATGAAAAAAATCGTGCTCACCTTCGGACTCATCTCGGGCGGCATCCTGGCCGTGATGATGGCCATCACCATTCCGCTGTGCATGGACGTCGACGACAACGCCGAGATCATCGGCTACTCGACGATGGTCCTGTCGTTCCTGCTGGTCTTCTTCGGCATCCGCTCGTATCGCGAGAACGTCGGCGGCGGCGCGATCACCTTCGGCCGCGCGTTCAAGGTCGGGATCCTGATCGTCCTGATCACGTGCGTGTGCTACGTCGTGGCGTGGGAGATCATGTATTACAACTTCATCCCCGACTTCTATGACAAGTACGCGGTGCACGTGGTCGAGAAGATGCGGAGGGACGGCGCGACGGATGCCGCGATCCTGAGCAAACAGAAGCAGATGACGCAGCTGCGGGAGCTGGCCAGGAACCCGTTCATCAACGTCGCCATGACCTTCGTCGAGCCGCTGCCGGTCGGACTGCTGGTCACGCTGATCTCGGCGGCGATCCTCCGCAGGAAGCCGGGAGCGCAGGCGCCGGCCGCGGCGGCCGCGATCGCGTAACGCGACCTACACGCCGCGGACGACCATCACGGTGACGTCGTCCGCGGCCTCGCGGCCTCCGGACCATCGGTCCGCCAGCGCGAGGACGCGCGACAGGATCTCGTCCGCCGGATGTTCCGCCGCGTCGGCGAGACACGACTCGATGGCGTCGTAGCCGAGCTCGCGATCGTCATCGTCGAGCAGCTCCGGCAGGCCGTCGCTGAACAGCAGCATCGTCGTGCCGGGATCGAGATCGATGACCGTGCCGTCGAACGCCGTCGCGCGCAGGCCGAGGGGCGTGCCGGGGACTTCGATACGTTCCACGGAACGGCCGTTCTTCCGGCGCAGAAAAAACGGCGGCATCCCCGCGCCGACGATCGACGCCTGCCGCTCGTGGATGCGCGCGAGCATGCAGCACATGTACATCGACGGGATGCCGAGGTTGCGGACCGCGGCGGACATGGCCTCGAGGATCGCGCGCGGCGCGGAGCCCTTCGAGAGCGTCTGGAAGTAGCTCTTCGCCGTCGCGCCGACGATGCCCGCCTTCAATCCGTGCCCGGTGGCGTCGCCCATGGCAATGGTCAGCGCGCCGTCGTCGCCCACGCCGAAGTCGTAATAGTCGCCCGCGACCTCGGCCGCGCTGCGCAGATCGACCGCGATCTCCGCGTGCGGATGCCGCGGCACCTGTTTCGGCAGCAGCGCGCGGTGCACGCTGCGCGCGTCCTCGAGCTCGCGCGTCTTGCGGTCGTTGTCCGCCGCCAGGAAGCGCTGCAGCTCGATCGCCTGCGTGACGTCGCGCATTACGCCGTACGCGCCAAGCGGCTTCCCGTTGTCGTCGCGAAAGAGCGTCGTCGTCGACTCGACCACCCGCGCCTCGCCCGTGCTGGTGCGCAGCTCGACCGTCGAACGATCGAGCCCGTCGCGCAGCAGCAGATCGTTCGTCGCCCGCAGACTGCGCGCCTGCTCGTCGTCGCTGCTCCGGTGCAGCGTCCGCCCGATCAGCTCATCCTTCGCAATCCCGAAGAACCGCGCCCCGGCTTCATTGATGTCGAGGATCACGCCGTCCATGTCGCGGACATAGATGATGTCCTGCACGCGATCGAAGATCTCGCGATAACGCTGAGGGTCCATGGGTCGGAAGGGTACCAGCGTGAATGCTCCGACGAGCGTGCCATGTGTCATTCCGAACCGCGAAGACGGTGAGGAATCCCCTGCTGCCTGCGAGAGACGCGCAAGTCGGAACGGGATCCTTCGCCGTCTGCGCGGCTCAGGATGACACTTGTGCAGAGGGTTCTCTAGAACACATACCGCGGGCTCGCGTGCACGGTCAGCAGCGCCTCATTGAGCGCGGGGCCGGGCTGGACGCGGAAGTGGTGGTTTACACGGAGACGCATTTCGGAGGCGCCCGAGGATGCGGCGATGTCGGGCGGCAGCTCGACGATGGTCACGGTCACCGGGATCTCGCCGGCGTGCTCTTCGACGATCTCGCGGATCTTGCGCACGGTGTCGTCGGTCATGCGCGGGTACGGAACCTCGAGCGAGATCTCCTTCACCTTCTTCTCGCGGATGCCGTCCAGCGGGATGATCTCGAGCGCGCTGAGCTCGGGCGTGATCGGCGACTCGTGGAACGCGGCGGCGTGGGCGGCGAAGCTCGGCGTTTCTGCATTGAAGGCGTCGTCGTCCTGGGGAACGCCGGCGTCCGGCGCCGGCTGATCCGCCGGCGTCTCGCCGGCTTCGGGGGCGGCGGCGCGGGACGCCGCCGGGACAGCCGGCGAGGACGCCGGCGTTCCGAAGAGGGCGAAATTGTTTTCCCGGTCGCCGTACTTCTCGCGCTCGATCTCCTTCGGATCGCGATCGTCCTCGGCCTCCTCGAGGCCCACCTCGTACGCGGAAATGCGCGCGCGCGATTCGGGGTGGCCGCCGTACTCGTCGTCGATGGTCTGCGCGTTCTGTTCGGCCGACTGCAGGGACGCGCTGCGGCCCGCGACCTGGCCGCCGGTGTCCTTCACCGTCGCCGTGACCAGCACCGCCACGCCGTTCTCGAGCCAGCGGCTGTATTTCGAGTACAGATCGGAGAAGACCACCACCTCGACCGAGCCGTACTGATCGTCGAGGAAGAACTTCGCCATCATCTTCCCCTCGTTCGGCCCCTTCTTGATCTTCGACTTCTTGATCTGCGAAACGATCCCGCCGATGTTCACGACCTCGTCGATGTGCTTGTAGAGCTTCTCCGTGTTCGTGTTCGCGAACTGTTTGAGATCGATGGCGTAGCGATTCAGCGGATGGCCGGTGATGTAGAAGCCGAGGGTCTCCTTTTCGTAGCGAAGCTTCTCGTCCTCGGGCCATTCGGCGTGGAGGACAGGCAATCCTGCCTGTCCCGTGGGCTTCTGGACAGGCAGGATTCCCTGTCCTCCACTTCCGCCGAACAACGAGCTCTGTCCGCGTTCCTTCTCGTCCTTCGCGCGCTGCGCGGAATCGGCGGCGGGCTCGATCTGATCGAACAGCGCCTTGCGCGAGCGTCCGAGAAAATCGAACGAGCCCGACTTGATCAGCGCCTCGAGCACCTTCTTGTTGCAGGCGCGGAGGTCGACCTCCTCGCAGAACTCCAGCAGCGACTTGAAGCGGCCGGCCTTGCGGCGCGCCTCGAGGATCGTCTCGATCGCGCTCTCGCCCACCCCCTTCACCGCACCGAGGCCGAAGCGGATGTTCGGGCCGACCACGGTGAAGAACATGTTCGACTCGTTCACATCCGGCGGCAGCACCTCGATCCCGAGACTCTTCGCCTCGCCGATGAACTTCACCACCGCGTCGGTGCGGTCCATTTCGGAGCTCATCAGCGCGGCCATGAAATGCCGCGGATAGTGCACCTTCAGCCACGCCGTCTGGAACGCCACCAGCGCGTACGCCACCGAGTGCGACTTGTTGAAGCCGTAGCGCGCGAACGGCTCGATGTAATCGAAGACCTCGTTCGCCTTCTTCTTCTCGTAGCCGTTGGCGATCGCGCCGGCCACGAACTTGTCGCGCTCCGCAGCCATCATCACCGCGTCCTTCTTGCCCATCGCCTTGCGCAGCAGGTCCGCCTGGCCGAGCGTATAGCCGGCCACCTGCTGCGCGATCTGCATCACCTGCTCCTGATAGACGATGACGCCGTACGTCTCCTCCAGGATCTCCTTCATCGCCGGCACGAGATACTTCGCCTTCGACGTCCCGTTCTTGCGCTTCACGAACTCGTCGACCATGCCGACGTCGAGCGCGCCGGGGCGATAGAGCGCGTTCAGCGCGGCGAGGTCGTCGAAGCGCGTCGGCCGCGACTTGCGCAGCAGGTCGACCATGCCGCCCGACTCGAACTGGAACACGCCCTTCGTGCGCCCCTCCTGGAACAGGCGGAAGACGTCGGGATCGTCGAGCGGGATCGCGTCGATGTCGATGTCCTTCCCGTCGACGAGCTTCGCCGACTTGACGGCGTCGTCGATGACCGTCAGCGTGC
>Ga0134123_10000376_pt1 | contig 29814 bp, 28 predicted proteins | sample KB303_FD_96460 | JGI IMG/M metagenome (GOLD analysis project Ga0134123, IMG submission 96460) | Terrestrial soil microbial communities without Nitrogen fertilizer from Kellogg Biological Station, Michigan, USA - KB3-0-3 | ecosystem: Environmental > Terrestrial > Soil > Unclassified ...
CGGAAACTCTTCCTGCTCGTTGTAATAACCGGTGTGATCGCCGAACGGCCCTTCTAGCGCTGTGTCTCCCGGATGGATGCATCCTTCCAGCACGATCTCCGCCGAAGCGGGCACCTGCAGATCGGAACCGATGCACTTGGTGAGTTCGGTTTTGGATCCGCGCAGCAGGCCGGCGAACTGATACTCGGAAAGCGTGTCTGGAACAGGAGTCACCGCGCCGAGAATGGTGGCCGGATCGGCGCCCAGCGCCACCGCCACCGGGAAAGGCTGCCCCGGGTGGGCCAGGACATGGTCGCGGAAATCCAGCGCGCCACCGCGTTGCGCGAGCCAGCGCATGATTACCTTGTTGCGGGCGATCACCTGCTGGCGGTAGATGCCCAGATTCTGTCGCGCCTTGTGCGGGCCGCGCGTAACCGTCAATCCCCAGGTGATCAGCGGGCCCATGTCCCCGGGCCAGCAGGTCTGCACTGGCAGCCTGGACAGATCGACGTCGCCGCCTTCCCAGACGATCTGCTGGCAAGGCGCGCCGGATACGACCTTCGGCGCCATGTTCAGGACTTGTTTCAAGACCGGCAGCTTGTCCCAGGCGTCTTTGAGTCCCTGCGGTGGGTCAGGCTCCTTGAGATAAGCCAGCAATTTGCCGATCTCTTTCAGCGCATCGACCGATTCCTCGCCCATTCCCATCGCCACTCGCCGCGGTGTGCCGAACAGATTGCCGAGCACGGGAATGTCGAAACCTGTTGGTTTTTCAAACAGGATTGCCGGTCCCTGCGCCTTGAGGACGCGGTCACAGATTTCGGTCATCTCCAGCTTCGGCGAGACTTCAACGGCTAGGCGCTTGAGCTCACCCTGTTTTTCCAGCTGGGCGATGAAGTCGCGAAGATCGTGATAGTGCATCGGGCAATGCGGCTCAGATGATCGGGTTGAGTCCGCCATCCATCGGAATGATGGCGCCGGTCACATAGGCCGCAAGATCGGAAGCCAGGAACAGCGAGACTCGCGCGATGTCCTCGGGATCGGCATAACGGCCAAGCGGCACCCGCGACTGGCCTTCTTCGAACACCTTGTCGATGGCAATACCTTTCGCTTTCGCCTCGAGCGCCAGCGCTTCCCTGATCCTGCCGGTCATGGTTGCACCCGGGTTGATGGCGTTGATGCGCACCCCGAACTTCCCGTAAACGCTGGCGAGTCCCACCGACGCAAGCATCAGCGCAGAGTTGGCCGCACCCCCCGGGAGGTGAATCGGCGTCGCCACCTTGCCGCCCGTGCCGATGATATTAACCACCGTGCCGCGCCGGCGGTTGCGCATCGACGGCAGCACCGCATCCATCGCGTGGATGTAGGTGAAGTACTTGGCATCCATTGCCGCGTGCCAGGCCTGCGCATTCAATTCATCCGGTGGATAGCGCTTGGCCGCGCCGGCAGAATTCACCAGCACGTCGATCGGGCCGAGCGCGCGTTCCGCCTCCTGCGCCATGCGCGCCGCATCCGCAGCGTGCGTGAGGTCGGCGACGATCGTTTTCGCGTTCGACAGCTGTCCTGCCGCCGCATCGAGGTTTGCGCGATCGCGCGAAACGATTGCGATTTTCGCCCCTTCGTCGAGAAACGCCCGCGCGCAGGCCAAGCCAATACCTTTGCTGCCGCCGGTGACGAGCACTGCCTTGCCCTTGAGATCGAGGTTCACAATAATCAAGTCAGAAAAAAGAAAGGGCGCCCACTATAGGTGCGGCAATGGCGGCGGACAAGCCCTCGCAGCATTTCTCCTACCACCGGGCAAACGGATCCGGCACGTGGAACCCGGTCGCTACACCCAGGAACACCGCCAACCCGACCCAGTTATTGAGACGGAACGCGCGGAAACAGCGCGCCGGATCGCGGTCTCGGATCAGGAAAAACTGAACCACGATCAGCGCCGCCGCAACGGCGAGGCCGCAAAAATAATAGAAGCCCAGTCCCGAGCGCACTCCGATCAAAGCCATGAGGAGCAGAAATGCGGCATGGCAACCCATGACCGCGGCGACATCATAGCGGCCGAAGGTCAGCGCGGCGGTCCGGATACCCAGCTTCAAATCGTCTTCGCGATCCACCATTGCGTACTCGGTGTCGTAGGCGACGGTCCAGAACACATTGGCGATCAGCAGTGCCCAGGCGATTGCCGGAACCATACCGGTCTGCGCGGCAAACGCCATCGGGATGCCGAAACCGAAGGCGACCCCAAGCCATATCTGCGGCAGCGCCAGGAAGCGTTTGGTGAAGGGATAAATTGCCGCGATCAGCGCTGCCACGACCGCGAGCACGACCGTGAGCCGGTTGAGCGTCAGCACCAGGCTAAACGCAATCAGTGCCAGCACGGCGGCGACCACCAACGCCTCCTTCGGCTTGATCAGCCCGCTGGCAAGCGGCCGGTTGCGCGTGCGGGCCACCCTGCCGTCGAAATGACGGTCTGCATAGTCGTTGATCGCGCAGCCCGCGGAGCGGGTAAGCAGCGTCCCCAGCACAAAAACCGCCAGCACATGCTGTGCGGGCAATTCGCCGGCGCCGAGCCACAATCCCCACAGGGTTGGCCACAGCAGCAGCAGGAAACCGATGGGCCTGTCGAGCCTGATCAGCCTGGCGTAAGCCTTCAGTATGGCGACCAGATTCATGATGGCTCCTTCATTCGGAAGTTGTGCCCCTGGAGATGGCAGTGAGGATGCCCTGCATGATGGCGTAGGGCGTCGGCGGGCAGCCCGGTACGGCCACGTCCACCGGAATCACGTTGGCAACGCGGCCACAACTGGCATAGCTCTCGCCGAAAATGCCACCGCTGCAGCCGCAATCACCGATGGCAACTACCAGTTTGGGGTCGGGTGTTGCGTCATAGGTGCGCTTGAGCGCCACCTCCATGTGCCGCGATACGGGCCCCGTCACCAGCAGCATGTCGGCATGGCGCGGACTCGCCGCGAAACGGATGCCGAGTCCCTCCAGATTGTAGTACGGGTTATTGCAGGCGTGGATCTCCAACTCACAGCCGTTGCAGGATCCCGCGTCCACGTGACGAATGGTAAGCGCGCCGTCGAACGCCGCCAGTACTCGTTCCTGCAGCCTTTGCGCAAGCGCGCGCAGCGCCTCGTCGGGTTGCGGCGGCGCCTCGGTCTTGATACCGACGACCGCGATCTGTTTCAGCAATTGATACATGTCAGGCGCGCCGCTCCCCGGTGAAGTGCCTCTTCGCTTTGTCTCTGGCTCGCTGGACAGGGCAGGAGTTCAGGTGCCTACAAATCATGGCCGCTGTAGGACAGATTGAACGACTTGTTGATCAGCGGGAAATCGGGAACGATATTGCCGATAACTGCATGTTCGAGAACCGGCCAGTTTTGCCAGGAAGGGTCGTGCGCATGACAACGCGCGATCCGGCCCTGCGCCGCGGTTTCGAGCGCGATCAGCACCTCGCCTCGCCAACCTTCGATCCACCCCGCTCCGCGCCGGCCTTCAGGCACGGCGGGCAAGGTCGTGCAGTGGGTGCCTTCCGGCAGTTTATCGAGAATCGCGCGCAGCAGCCTGAGCGATTCCTGAATTTCTTCGAAACGCACGATTACACGCGCAGCTACGTCACCGTTGCGGTGGGTGGCCATGCGTACGTCGAGCTGATCGTAGGGCGATGCCGCAAACTGCACGCGTAAATCCCAGGACTGCGCGCTGGCGCGGCCCGCCAATCCGGTCAGCCCCAAGTTCGCGGCCAATTCCGGCGCCACCTTTCCGCAGTTGATGAAGCGGTCCTGCAGACCGGAGTGGTCTTCATAAATTGCCTTGAGTCTGCCGACCTCCTTATCCACGGTCTGGATTTCCAGCGCCAGGCGCGATGCGTGCGCGCGGTCGAGATCGCGAACCATGCCACCCGGAATGATCGCGTCCATCAGATAGCGATGGCCGAATGCCATCCTGTTGCTGCGCAGCCAGTCTTCCTTCAGCCGGGAGAATTGGGCCAGTCCAAATGCAAGTCCGGCGTCGTTACCGATAGAGCCGAGATCCCCCAGGTGATTGGCAACCCGCTCGCGTTCGAGGCACAACGCACGCAACCAGGCCGCGCGCGCGGGTATGCTCACCTGCGCAGCCGCCTCGGCAGCCATCGAGTAGGCCCAGGAGAAAGCCACCGTGGAATCCCCGCTGACACGTGCGGCCAGCCGTGCGCCTTCCTGCACCGCCATCCGCTCGAATCTTTTCTCGATGCCTTTGTGCGTGTAGCCGAGGCGCTCCTCGAGCCGCAGCACTCGTTCGCCCAGAGCCGAAAAGCGGAAGTGTCCCGGCTCGATGATGCCGGCGTGCACCGGCCCGACCGGAATCTCATGCACGCCATCTCCCTCCACTTGAACAAAAGCATAGTCATCCCGGCCCCCCGTCGTCCTGTTGCTCGGATCGAAGTCGTAACGCAATGGATGCGCATCGCGCGCCCAGCCTGCATGCCGCAGCCAGGGCCGCGTGTCGCGAGCGCCTTCGGCCGTCACGCCAAGCATGTCGAATACCGCGCGCTGCATTCGTGAGGCAGCCGGATACAGATCGCTGAGATCAGGAAACGCTGACTGTATGGGCAAAGTGACCCACAGCAGGCCGGGACGCATGGCGAAGGCGGCATGCACGGCAAAATCCTCGCCGTGCGGGCGCTGGTCGCCACCCCAGAGCGCAATCAACCGGCCGCCCTGTGCGAGAACACCCTGCGCCGCCTCGCGCCACTGCCGCGCCGTCACCGTGCCATGCCAGGCCGGCACTGCACACGGCAGCGGGTGGGTTGGAAAATCGAACTGGCTCATGGCGACGCTTTCATCCGATCATCTGCGCCGCCTGTCGATACCACTGGGCAAGATAAGGCGGCACGTAGAGTCCCAGCAGCAATACGATCGCAAGATGGGCGAATACCGGCAGCGCAGCCGGAGCGTGCGGCAGGCGATGCGCGGTGGATTCCCCGAATACCATCGCCTGCAACTTGCCGAAGATCGACGAAAAGGCCACGGCCAGTGAAACCAGCAGGATCGGCGTCGCCCACGGGTGGTCATGCATGGCGGTGGTGAGGATAAGAAACTCGCTCGCGAACACACCAAACGGAGGGATGCCGAGGATCGCCAGTCCTCCGATCATCAATGCCCAGCCGACCGCCGGGCTTACGTTGACGAGGCCGCGGATATCGGCGATCACCTGGGAGCCGACTTTCTGCGCCGCATGGCCGACCGCAAAGAAAATCGCCGACTTGGTCAACGAATGCACTGTCATGTGCAACAGGGCGGCAAACGTTGCCACGGTTCCCCCCATGCCGAAAGCAAACGTCGCAAGCCCCATGTGCTCGATCGAGGAGTACGCGAACAGACGTTTCACGTCCCGTTGCCGGGAAAGAAAAAATGCGGAGACGACCACCGATAGCAGGCCGAACCCCATCATCAGGTTGCCGGCAAGATCGTTTCCGAGCGCGCCGTCCACCAGCACTTTGTTGCGCACGATGGCGTACAACGCGACGTTGAGCAGCAATCCGGACAGCACCGCGGAGATCGGCGTAGGACCTTCGGCATGGGCATCCGGCAGCCAGTTGTGCAACGGTACCAGGCCGACCTTGGTACCGAAGCCGACCAGCAGGAATACGAACGCGATCGATACCACCGTGGGCTCGAGGCTGGCCTTGACCTCATCAAGATGGGTCCACAACAGCGCCGTGCCGCCCGCGCCAAGCACCCGCTCCGCGGCAAGGTACAGCAGGATGGTGCCGAACAGGGCCTGCGCAATGCCGACGCCGCACAGGATAAAGTACTTCCAGGCTGCTTCCAGGCTCGCCGGCGTCCGGTACAGGCTCACCAGCAATACGGTGGCAAGCGTCGCGCCCTCCAGCGCCACCCACAGAATGCCGACGTTGTTGGTAAGCAGCGCCAGCAGCATGGTGAAGCTGAACATCTGGTACATGCTGTGATACAGGCGCAGGCGCTTGGGCGAAACCCTTCCGCGCTCGGCTTCAATGCGCATGTAAGGCCGGCTGAACAGCGACGTCGTGAATGCCACGAATGCGGTCAAGGTCACCAGGAAAACGTTGAACGCATCGACGAAGAACAGTTCATGGAGCGTCAGCAGCGGTCCGTCCGCGATCACCGTGGCCGTAAGCGCAGCCGCCGCCGCAAAAGTGAGCAGGCTCATCAGAACGTTCAACTCCGCTGCGGGCGCGCGATGGCCGACGGCCGCCAGCAGCGCCGCGCCGAGCAGGGGAATGCCGAGAACCAGCAGCAGTTCCATCTATTTTTCCCTGAGCTTTTCCAGATGGTGGATATCGAGACTGTCGAAGGTCTCGCGGATCTGGAAAAAGAAGATGCCGAAGATGAAAGTGCCGACCAGCACGTCGAGCGCAATGCCCAGTTCTACGATCATCGGCATTCCGTAAGTGGCGCTGGTGGCGGCAAAGAACAGGCCGTTCTCCATCGCCAGGAAGCCGATGACCTGCGGCACGGCCTTGCGCCTCGTGATCATCATCAGCATCGCCAGCAGCACGGCTGCCATGGCGATGCCCAGAGTGGAGCGGTTGACCGTGCCGGCAAGTTCCGATATCGGTAATGCCAGGTTGAAGGAAAGAATCACCACTACGATACCCACCAGCATGATGGTCGGGATATTGATCAGCGTCTCCACATCCCAGCGTATGTTCAGCCGGACGATCAGCCGGTGCAGGATCCAGGGCAGCACGACGACCTTGAGGACGAACGTCAGCACCGCCGAGTAGTACAGATGCGTCTGCATGGTCGAAAACGCAACCACAAAGGTGTTGACGGTCAACAACGCACCCTGCAGCGCAAACAAATGGATGAGGGTCAGAATCCGGCGCTGCGCCAGCATTCCGAATGCGATGAGCAGCATCAGCGCCGCCAGCAAGTTGATCAATTGCGCGGACAGCGGCAGGTTCACGTTAACGCTCCAGCAGGAAGTGAGTCAGCATACCCAGCACTGCAAGCATGAATGCCATGCCGAGAAATTCCGGAGCGCGGAATATGCGCATTTTCGCCGACATGGTCTCGAGCAAAGCCAGCCCCGCTCCAGCCGCGGCGATCTTGGCGACGAATGCCGCAATCGAGAGCGGCATCATCAGCCACTCGCCCGCCCGGGCGATGCCCCAGGGCAGAAACAGGGCCACTCCGATTGCAGAATAGATGGTCAGTTTGATTGCATTCGCCCACTCGATCAGCGCCAGGTGACGCGCCGAGTATTCGAGAATCATCGCCTCGTGAATCATGGTGAGTTCCAGATGCGTGGCCGGATTGTCGATCGGCACGCGCGCATTTTCCGCCAACATGACCATCAGGAACGCGATGGCGGCGAAGGCCATGCTCGGATAGATTGCAAGGCTGCTGTGCGCAAGCGTTTCGACGATGTTGTTCAGGGCGGTCGACCCGCTGATCAGCGAAGGCGTGAAAAACACCATCAGCAGGGCCGGCTCGGCGAGGCAGGCGACCAGCATCTCCCGACGCGCGCCCATCGAGCCGAAAGCGGTCCCGATGTCCATCGCCGCCAACGCCATGAACACCCGCGCCAGGGCGAACAGCCCGACCAGCGCGATCACATCCGCCGCCGGCGAAAACGGCAGGTCGGTTGCCAGCACCGGCACGATCGAGGCGGCCAGCACCATGCAGCCGAACACGACGTAAGGCGTAAGACGAAACAGAGGGGACGCGTTGTGCGCAATCACCGCATCCTTCACAAACAACTTTCCAAGCACGCGATAGGGCTGCGCCATTCCCGGCCCGGTGCGGTTCTGCAGCCAGGCGCGACACTGGTTGACCCAGCCCAGCATCAGCGGCGCCGACACCACCACCAGCAGTGACTGGACCAACTGGGAGACGACGAACTGGATCATCGGATCAGGAACAGCAGCGCAAGCAGCGTCACGAAGCTGTAGATCAGGTACAGGTGAATGCGGCCGTGATGCAGCACCCCCACCAGTTTTGAAACCCACTCGGCCGCCTTCGCCACCGGCAGGTACAGCCAGAACCAGATGTGGTCTTCTGTCTTCGACCAATAGTACGGCCGCTCGTCGGTCGGCTTGGGCATGTGCCTTTCGATACGGAAGAAAGGCTCGAAGATCTGCTTGATCGGCTGGCCGAAGCCTTCCGCGGTGTCCTGCATTCGTGGTGTCTGCTGCGGGTAGCCGCAATCCCAGGCGGCGGCACGGCGCACCCGGCCGTGATAGAGCCAGCGCACCAGCAGGAAGGTTGCGACCACGCTACCCACGATGCCCGCCAGGAAAAGCGGCGCGCTGTAACTGGCTCGCTCGGGAGAAGCGGGCGTGACGAACAGCCAGCCGGAGCGCGCGATATTGCCCGACAGAGTAGCATCCACCAACAGCAAGCTGACGCTGTCGAGCTGACCGATCACCGCGACCGGGGCCAGTCCGAGCAGCACACATGTGGCTCCAAGCCAGACGAACGCGGCGCGCTCCCAGTTGGATGCATCTTGCGCCTGCTTCAGCTTCTCCTCGCGCGGCTGGCCGAGAAAGACCACTCCATAGAACTTCACCATCACGTAAGCAGCCAGGGCCGAGGCCAGCACCAATGCGGCGGTCGCCACCGGCACAAGCATGTTGAGATAGGAGTTCGGCAGCCCGGGTGTCAGCAGGAACGCCTGCAGCAGCAGCCACTCGGAGACAAAACCGTTGAGCGGCGGCAGCCCGGCGATCGCAAGCGTGCCTACCAGGCCGAACCAGGCCACCCAGGGCATGCGGCGGATCAATCCTCCGAGATGGCCGAGGTTGCGTTCGCTCGTCGCGTGCATCACCGATCCGGTGACGAGAAACAGCAGGCTCTTGAACCCCGCATGGTTGATGCAGTGATACAGCGCCGCGATGAGCGCCAGCGCCGCGAGCACGTTCATCGCGTACGCGTGAAAGATGATCGCCAGACCGATTGCTGCGAGCACGATGCCGATGTTCTCGATCGAGGAGTAAGCGAGCAAGCGCTTCATGTCGGTCTGCACTGCGGCGAACATCACGCCGGACAGCGCGGTCGCTAGCCCGATAGCGAGCGCGACCACGCCCCACCACCAGATCTGCTGTTCGAGTAGATCGAAAGTCACGCGCAGCAGTCCATAGATCGCGGTCTTGAGCATCACTCCGCTCATCAGCGCCGATACCGGCGAGGGTGCCGCAGGGTGTGCCTCCGGCAACCAGATATGCAGAGGCAGAAAACCCGCCTTGGCGCCAAAGCCTGTGAGCGCCAACAGGAACACCACAGTGGCCCAGAAATCGGAAAGCCTGGCGGCGCGCATCAGCTCGAAGGTATATTCGCCGGCATTGTTCTGCATGACGCCGAAGCACAGCAGGATTGAAATTGCGCCGAGATGGGCAATCAGCAGGTACAGAAAACCGGCGCGGCGGACCTCCGGAAGCTTGTGATCGGTGATGACCAGAAAGTACGAAGAGAGCGCCATGGTTTCCCAGGCCACCAGGAAAAAGTAGGCGTCATCGGCCAGGCATACCGCCAGCATGCTGGCCAGAAACAGGTGATACTGCAGACCGATCAATCCCGGCTTGATGTTCTCGGTCTTGCGGAAATATGCAGCCGAGTACATCGAGATGCCCGCCGCGGCGAAGCCGAGCAGCAAGAGGAAGAAGCTAGACAGCGGATCGAGGCGCAGATGGAAGGGGAGTCCGGGCAGGCCCAGGGGCAGCACCAGCGCAGCGGGTGTCCCGGATATTCCGGCAAGGCCGGCGGCGGCAAGAATGGCGCCGGCGATGCTGCCAAGCGGAAACAGAACGCGAAACACCAAACGCGCATCGTGGCTTCTCGCCAGTCCGGCGAGACCGAGCACAACCCAGAACAGCATGACCCCGATGACCGCGAACAGCGGGGCGTAAGAACTCATTTAGATGGCCGATACTTCAATGTGCGGCGGATCATAGCACCCGGCTCCGGGCTCTCTCAAACCAGCAAGGTATTCAGACTTTCAGCAACTCCTGCCTGCCGCCCAACCAGCGCTCGAGATGGCGCTCGGCGCTCCCTGCATGCTCGCGCAGCAACCGCGGCGCCGCTTCGCGCGCGGCTTCGAGGAGGTCCACATCGGTTTCCAGATCGGCAAAACGCAGCATCGGCGCCCCGCTCTGGCGCGCACCCAGCAACTCCCCCGGGCCGCGCAGTCGCAGATCATGGCGCGCGATCTCGAAGCCGTCGGTATTCTCGTAGATGATGCGGAGCCGCTCGCGCGCATTATCAGAGAGAGGATTCTGGTACAACAGGATGCACACGCTGGACTCCGCCCCGCGGCCCACGCGGCCGCGCAACTGATGCAGTTGCGCCAATCCCATGCGCTCCGCATGCTCGATCACCATCAGCGAGGCATTGGGCACATCCATGCCGACCTCGACCACCGTGGTTGCGACCAGCAAATGGATCTGATTGGCCTGGAAAGCCGCCATCACCTCCGTCTTCTCATGATTCGCCAGCCGCCCATGCACCAGCCCGACTTTCAGGTCCGGGAATGTCTTGCGCAGCTCCTCACAGGTCTCCAGTGCCGTCTGCAGCTGCAAAGTCTCACTTTCCTCGATCAACGGACACACCCAATACGCCTGGCGGCCCTGCTGGCAGGCATCGCGCACCCGCCGCAATACCTCCTCACGGCGGGCATCTGACAGCAACTTGGTCAGCACGGGGGAGCGGCCCGGGGGCATCTGGTCGATCGTCGACACGTCCAGGTCGGCATAGAAGCTCATTGCCAGCGTGCGCGGGATCGGCGTGGCGCTCATCATCAACTGATGCGGCTGCAGCGCCTGGTCGGCACGGCTGCCCTTCATGCGCAGCGCCAGGCGCTGGTGCACGCCGAACCGGTGCTGCTCGTCGACAATGGCCAGACCCAGTTTTCCGAACAGGACCTCTTCCTGGAAAAGGGCGTGAGTCCCGACCGCGATCTGCGCCTTGTTGGATTCGATCGTCGCCAGCACCTGCGCCCGTGCCTTTTTTTTGAGGCTTCCGGTCAGCCACGCCGTTTCAATCCCCAGTGGCTCCAGCCACAGGGAGAATTTCCGGAAATGCTGTTCGGCAAGAATCTCCGTGGGCGCCATCACCGCGGCCTGATAACCGCTCTCGATCGCCTGCAAAGCCGCCAGTGCGGCTACGATGGTCTTCCCGCTGCCGACATCACCCTGCAGCAAGCGCTGCATCGGGTGAGGGCGCGCGAGATCGGTGCGGATATCGTTGAGCGCACGCTCTTGTGCTCGGGTAAGGCGGAATGGCAGCGATGCCAGCAGACGCTTCGACAAACCCGAATGCTGCAGCAGCGGATGCGCGCGCACGAGGTTGCGGCGATCGCGATGCACTCGCATCGACAATTGCTGCGCCAGCAACTCGTCGAACTTGACCCTGCGCCAGGCCGGGTGTGCGTGGTCCAGCAGCGCCTGCGCATCGACATCGGGCGCCGGGTTGTGCAGCACATGGACGGCTTCTGCGAAGGGCGGGAGTTTGAGTTTTTTTCGCAACGGCTCGGGCAGCGTGTCCTGCAGGTCGGCGCGTTCGAGCGAGCGCCCGGCAAGTTTGCGCAGCGTATCCTGGCCCAGACCCGCGGTGGTCGGATAAACCGGCGTCAACGCCTGCGGCAGCGGCGCTTCCCCGCGCAGCACGCGGAAGCGCGGATGCACCATTTCTGCACCGAAGAAACCCTGGCGGATCTCTCCCATCACGCGCACGCGCGCCCCGGGTGCGAGCGCCTTCTGCTGGCTCGGATAGAAATTGAAGAACCGCATCATGACCCTGCCGCTGCCGTCATCGACCTCGGAAATGAGTTGCCGGCCCGGGCGAAACTTGACCTCGGTCTTCAGCACTGTGCCCTCAATCTGAACCGTGTCGCCGGAAAGCGCGTCGTGAATCGAAACGATGCGAGTCTCGTCCTCATAGCGCAGAGGCAGGTGCAGCACCAGGTCGGAAAGCTGGAAGATGCCCAGCAGCGCCAGGCGTTCTCGCACCGCCGGTGTGGCAAAGCTCAGCGATGCGTCAGGGGCGCCGGACGGAGGCCGGGACGAGTGGTTCCCGCCGATCGAAAGCTGGCGAATGGGCATCGCCCTTTCCGGCTTCCTTTCGGCAGGCGCCGACTTTCTGTTACGCGATCGTTGCGGGGCGCTGCCAAGATTTCCGGGCTTCCTCATCGCCGCAGTTTCGCGCTTTCTGCCTTGGCCCCTCACCGCTGGACCCTCACGCTTGTCTCGCCACCCGGCTTACGGCTTTACCAGTATCGCGTCGATCTCCACCAGTGCTGCGCGCGGCAACTGGGAAACACCGACCGCGGAACGCGCCGGGAACGGCGGCCGGAAGTACTGCGACATGACCTCGTTCAGGCGCGCGAAGTTGGCTAGATCGGTCAGGAACACCGTGAGTTTCACCACGTCGTCCAGACTCCCGCCGCATCCGGCAGCCACTGCCCGCAGATTGGCGAACACGCGATGGACCTGGCCATCGAAGCCCTCGATCATCTGCATGGTCGCCGGGTCGAGCCCGATCTGGCCGGACAGATAGATCGTGCCGCCCGATTGCACGGCCTGGGAATAGGTTCCGATAGCCTGGGGGGCCTCCTTGGTGCTGATTGCCTGTTTGGTCACGGCACGCTCCGGGTATAGAATGTGGCGCCTGAATACAGAGCCGGCACCTGATCGCAAATGGCCCTGAGAGTAGAGTGACGATCATAACCGATGGGGCTTCTGCATTGCGGTTTCCGGACCACTCCAGTGCTTCGGGATCAACGTCCCGCCCAACGGCTACGCCGAAACTATCGCGAGCAGGTTGAAGAAAAATCACCCAAGTTCTTGCGCCGCTTCTGAATCGGGCCGGAGTACCGGAAATGTCAGCGGGTTCGCGCTGCGAAGGCGCAGTCGCCTCCGGTTGACCGCGAAGCCGGATTCCGCATGACTTCCCCTTCCAAAAAGAATGCAAAACCCGGCGTGGCTGCGCTCGCCATCGCTGCGATCGGCGTTGTCTTCGGCGACATCGGCACGAGTCCGCTGTACACCATGAAGGAGGTCTTCGGCGGCAAGTACGGGATTCCGCTCACCCACGACACCGTGCTCGGCGCGTTGTCGCTGGTGTTCTGGGCGCTGATCATCATCGTCACCATCAAGTACGTGGTATTCATGATGCGCGCGGATAACCACGGCGAAGGCGGCATCATTGCCCTGCTGGCCTTGCTGCTGCGCACGACCGAGAAGCGCGCGCAGACCCGCTGGATCCTGATGTCGCTGGGGCTGTTTGGCGCCGCGCTGTTCTACGGCGACGGCATGATCACGCCGGCGATATCGGTTTTGTCCGCGGTGGAGGGGCTAAACGTCGCCACGCCCGCGTTCACCCCCTATGTCGTTCCCATCACAATTGCCGTGCTGCTGGTCCTGTTTCTGTTTCAGCGCGGCGGCACGGCCAAAGTCGGCGCTCTGTTCGGGCCGGTCATGATCGTGTGGTTCCTCAGCCTCGCCCTGCTCGGCATCGTCAACATTGCCGACCAGCCGAGCGTGCTCGGGGCGGTTTATCCGGGTTACGCGGTAGGGTTCTTTGTGGAGAATAAAGCCCACGGTTTTCTCGCGCTCGGTGGCGTGGTGCTGGCGATCACCGGAGTGGAGGCGCTCTATACCGACATGGGGCACTTCGGCAGGAAGCCGATGCAGATCGCCTGGCTCTACTTTATCCTGCCGGCGTTGTTGCTGAACTACTTCGGCCAGGGCGCGCTGCTGCTTCATGACGCCACGGCGATCCAGCATCCGTTTTACCGCATGGCGCCGTCCTGGGCGTTATATCCGCTGGTCGCCTTTGCGACGCTTGCCACGGTCATCGCCTCACAGGCAGTCATCTCCGGGACCTATTCGCTGACGCGGCAGGCAATCCAGCTCGGCTATTGTCCGCGGCTGGACATCACCCACACATCCGAAAGTGAAATCGGACAGGTGTACATGCCCTGGATCAACTGGGTCCTTTGCGCCTGCGTCGTCGGACTGGTGCTGGGCTTCCGCTCCTCCAGCAATCTCGCCGGCGCCTACGGCATTGCGGTCACCGGCACCATGGCAATCGACACTTTGCTTGGATTCGTGCTGGTGCGCAGGCTGTGGAACTGGCCCCTGTGGACGGCATTGCCGATGTTGATGCTCTATCTCGTGATCGACATGTCCTTCCTGAGCGCCAACGCGATCAAGCTGGTGCACGGCGGGTGGTTCCCGGTAGCCGTTGGCATCATCCTGTTCACGCTGCTGGCCACCTGGAAGCGCGGCCGCGAGCTGTTGATGGAACGGCTGGCCCCGGGCGCGATACCGATCGAACCGTTCATTCAGAGCGTCACGGCCCACCCGCCCACCAGGGTTCCCGGTACCTCGGTGTTCCTGAGTGCGGCTGCGGAAGGAGTGCCGCACGCGCTGCTGCATAATCTCAACCACAATAAGGTACTGCACGAGCGCGTGGTGCTCCTCACCGTGCACACCCGCGACATTCCGCACGTACCGGACGATGAACGCATCGAGATCGTGCCGTTGGGCGGCGATTTTTTCCGGGTTATCGCGCACTATGGTTTCAAGGACGAGCCGGACGTGCCGCGCGCGCTTGAGCTCGCTGCAGCAAAGGGGATGAAATTCGAGATGATGGAAACGTCGTTCTTCCTGAGCCGGCAGACCCTGATTCCAACCGTCGGGCCAGGCATGGCGCTGTGGCGTGAGAAGCTTTTTGCGCTCATGTCGCGCAATGCTTCAAGCGCCACGACATTTTTCAGGATTCCCGCCAACCGTGTGGTCGAGCTCGGCACCCGTATCGAATTGTAGCTCCGCACAACAGGTTTCGAATGGATCCCGCTTCGGTTGTTCACAATCTCGAGGCATTGCTGGCGCAGGGAAAAGATTCGGCGCTGCTGCGTTTCAGCCTTGGCAGCGAATATCTCAAACTTAAGCAAACGTGGGTCGCCATTTACCAGTTGCGGCGTGCACTCGAAATGGACCCGAACTATTCGGCGGCATGGAAGTTGTTGGGCAATGCCTTGACCGATGCCGGCGTGCTGCGCGACGCCCTCGACGCCTACCGCCGTGGAATCGACGTTGCGCAGCGGCGCGGCGACAAACAGGCGGCAAAGGAAATGGCCGTATTCACGAGGCGCCTCGAGAAGCAGCTGCAGTCCTGAGCGATTCGCCGTGAGTTCCCGCTTCGAATGGCCCATTTCCGGTGTGGATTTTACCAGCCGTCCGCGCAGGCAAAAACCGATCACGGTCGCGACCGGAAGAATGCGCAATCATGCCTTCGCACTCGACCGGGTCGAGGAATACACCGACTGGGAAAGCTTCGAGTGCTGGTTGAAACGCAAGGGTCCGTGGGTGGCGGGTTTCGACTTTCCATTTGGTTTGCCGCGCGAAGCGACAAGCGCTCTTGGCTGGCCGGCCAGCTGGCATGAACTCGTGTTGCATTGCCGTTTACTCGGCAGGGAGAAGTTCCGCATCGCACTCGACCGCTATCGTGAGAGCCGTCCGGCGGGAAACCGCTATGCGCACCGCGCCACGGATCATCCGGCCGGCTCGCATAGCCCGCTCAAACTGGTTAATCCGCCGGTCGGACTGATGTTCCTCGAAGGCGCGCCGCGGCTGCTTGACGCCAGCATCACCCTACCCGGCTTGAGTAACGGCGATCCGCGGCGCATCGGGTTCGAGGCTTATCCCGGATTCGCAGCGCGGCGGATAGTAAAAAGTTCGTACAAGAACGATTCCCGCGCGAAGCAGACCCCGGCGCGCCGGCGTGCGCGAAAGACGATCATCAGCGCCTTGATATCCGGAAGCAATCCATTCGGCATTTCGCTGAGGGCATCCTCGCAGACCCTGGGTTCGCTGGTGCAGGACGCCAGCGGCGACCGGCTCGACGCGGTTCTATGCGCCCTGCAAGCGGCATGGGCTTGGCAGCGGCGCTCCGCCAATTACGGATTGCCTTCAGCGATCGATTCTCTCGAAGGCTGGATTGCGATGGTGCCGGAGAGGTAGGTACGTAAAGGACCGCTCGTTTACCAGCAAAAGAAAAAGGGCCGCAGATGGCAGCCCTTTCAATCTGGTGGAGACGAGGAGGATCGAACTCCCGACCTTCGCATTGCGAACGCGACGCTCTCCCAGCTGAGCTACGTCCCCTTGATAATCTGAACGGCACCTGAGGCGCAGAATTTCGTGCGCTATTATACTGGATCCACATTTTGCCAAGAACGCCTCTGACATCATGAAGATCCAGCCGCCGCTGGGCTACGAGCAGATAACGCCGCTGCGAAAGACCCACAAGGTGGTGCTGCCGCGCGTGGGGGAAGAGGCTCCTGCCGTTTTTCACCGCCTGCATGTGATGCCGCTCAGCCTGGCCGAATTCGCACCGGCCAGCCGCGACTATCCGATCGTGTTTGTCAGTGCCGATGGCGGCAAGACCTTCAACGCCGTTGCCGTGCTCGGCCTGCAGGCGATGCAGAATCTTTTCATCCTTAGCGACGGCACCTGGGACCGGCGCGTCTATCTGCCAGCCTACGTGCGACGCTACCCTTTTTGCATGGCCAAGGTCACGCTGGACGGCGAAACGCAGAAGGAGCGCATCGTGTGTGTGGAGACGAGCGCCGTTCAGGATGGCGGCGAGCCGATGTACGACGAGGCCGGCAATACGCTGCCGCAATGGAGTGCGCTGGAAAAGCTGATATTCGATTATGAGAGCGACTTGTTGCGCGCGGAGGAATTGTGCAAGCTCCTGGCTGGGCTCGGATTACTGGAGCCCTTCACGATGAAGGCGGACGTGGAGGGGTTTACCATGCAGCTCGAAGGCATGCACCGCATCTCCAGGAATGCGCTGGAATCGCTGGCGGCTGACAAGCTGCGCCAGTTGCTGGCCTCGGGCACGTTGGAAAAAATCTACTCGCACCTCTTGTCGCTGGACAACTTCCGGCGCCTGCTGAACCGCCGCAGCTTCTTTGCGGTCAAGGCGCCGACCAGGGCCCGCGACCTCAACTGACAATCCGGTTGTTGGTCCTGCGCCGGTTGGACCACGCGAGCAGCACGATGCCGGCGAGCACCATGGGCAGGCTCAGCCACTGACCCATCGAAAGTCCGAGCGCAAGCAGACCCAGGAAACCGTCCGGTTCGCGAGTGAACTCGACCAGGAACCTCAGGGTCCCGTAACCGATCAGGAACATACCGGACACGGCACCGACCGGACGCCAGCGCCGGGAAAACCACCACAGCAGGGTGAACAGCACCAGCCCCTCGAGGAAAAATTCGTAGAGTTGAGACGGGTGGCGCGGCAAGTTGTCCACGTTCGGGAACACCATAGCCCAGGGCACCGTGGCAGCCCGCCCCCAGAGTTCGCCATTGATGAAATTGCCGATCCTCCCGGCACCCAGTCCGAGCGGCATCAACGGCGCGATGAAGTCTGTCACCTCCAGCCAGCTCTTATTGCGCGTGCGCGCGAACCACAACATCGCCAACAGCACGCCAAGGAAGCCGCCGTGGAAGGACATGCCCCCCTCCCACAGGAAGAGAATTCGTACCGGATCGTACAAATACTCGGAGAACTTGTAGAACAACACGTAGCCGAGGCGCCCGCCGAGCACCGCGCCCAGAACTCCCAGGAACAGCATGTCGTCGAGATCTCGTTTTGACCAGCCCAGCCGCGGCTGAGTGCGTATCCGATAGCGTCCAAGCACCAGCACGATGACGAAGGCCACCAGGTACATCAGTCCGTACCAGCGCACCGACAGCGGGCCGAGATGGATCGCTACAGGATCGAATTGCGGATGGATGAGCATGACGGCGCCCGAGAAATTGGCGAATTATACGTTAGCGTCTTTCCAGACCTGAGCTGAACGTCGCTACGGAACTTCGACGTGATACATGTGCTCGAGGATGATGCCGGTGCGGCGCTCCAGCATCGGGGTGTAGCGCACCCGGTCGTAGTAGCGCGGCTTCGGCACCATTGCGGCGAGCCGCGCGGCCTGCTCGACGTCCAGATTGGCCGCGCTGGTGTCGTAGTAATGGCGCGCCGCGGCTTCGGCGCCGAATACCCCGTTTCCCCATTCGATGATGTTGAGGTAGATCTCGAAGATGCGCCGCTTGCTCATGACGTGCTCGATCATTACGGTAATCAGCGCTTCCTGGGCCTTGCGCCATGGCGTTCGCTTTCCGGACAGAAACAGATTCTTGGCCAGTTGCTGGCTGATAGTCGAACCCCCGGCCACGATTTTTCCCTTGACGATGTTCTTCTCGTAGGCTTTCTGGATCGCCTCCCAGTCGAAACCATCGTGATCGAGAAACTTGGCATCTTCGGCTGCGATCATTGCGCGCTTGAGATTGATGGATATGCGCTCGTAGGGGACCCACTTGTGGCGCAATGCGGCCTTGGGATTGTCCTCCTGCAGGACTTCCAGCCGTCTTTCCATGAACGCGCTGGTGGAGGGGTTGAACCATACCCACCAGACCACGTTGCCGAACAGCCAACCCTGGTAGACGACAATAACGGCGAGCACTATGGCGGCGCTCCGCCATGCCCAGCGCAGCAGGACCTTCATTGGTTTCGAAGCAGGTCGATGACCGGACGCGTTTCGGGGTGCACGCCGCGCCAAAGGTAGAACGCCTCGGCGGCCTGCTCCACCAGCATGCCGATACCGTCGGCAAGCTGCGCTGCGCCTTCGGACCGCGCAAACTTGAGAAAGGGCGTAAGTCCCTTCCCGTACATCATGTCGTAAGCAAGCGCGCTTTCGGCAAATAAACCCGCGGGCATCGGCGGCAATTCGCCCTGCAGACTGCTCGATGTGGCATTGATCACCAGGTCGAAGTGGCGTCCCTGCAGCTCGTCATAGCGCAATCCCGACAGAACCGAGGACCCCGCCGACGGATGGTAGCGGAAGGTTTCGGCGAGCCGAAGCGCTTTCTCCACGGTGCGATTGGCGATCGTCAGGATCGCCGGCTGCTGCGCCAGCAGCGGGTGCAGCACGCCCCGCGCCGCGCCCCCCGCGCCCAACAACAGCGCCCGCCGGCCGGCGATACTGAAACCGAGATTGCCGGTGATGTCGCGAGTGAGCCCGGAACCGTCGGTATTGTCGGCACGGATGCGCCCGCCATCGAAATCGAGGAAATTGGCTGCCTGCGCCTCCTTGGCGCGCGCGGATACGTCATCGGCCAGATCGAAGGCCTCGAGTTTGAAAGGCAATGTCACGTTTACGCCGCGGCCGCCCGCCGCGCGAAAGCTTTCCACGGTGACACGAAAGCCGTCGGCCGGCGCCAGCAGGGAGGTGTATTCGATGTCTTGCCCGGTCTGGCGCGCGAACGCCAGGTGGATTTGCGGCGACTTGCTGTGGGCAATCGGGTTGCCGATCACCGCGTAGCGGTCCGTCATGGGGACGCGATGAGCTCGAGATCGCTGCGCGTGAACATCCAGGTGCGCGAAATGCTGAGTATGTCCCAGTCCTTGCGCACCACTGCCGGAAAGGGCGGGAACGGTCCGGCAAGTTCCACGACGTGTCTGGCGGCGGTATCGAGGAGACGATGTCCGGACGAGCGGTCGATCTCGACTTTCTCCACACTGCCATCCGCCTTGATGTGCACGGTCATCATCAGCGAGCCGTAGAGCTTGCGCTGCTTTGCTTCCTGAGGGTAATTGCGCGTGCCGACTTGCTCGATGCGCCGTCGCCACTTGTCCACGTATTCTGCGTACACGACGCCCTCGGTGCGCGACCCGATGGCCTTGCGGCGCGGCAGTTCCTGGTATTCCTTCATCTCTTTCTCGATCCGCGCCTCGAGTTGCGCGATCAACAGCCGCTGCCGCTGTAGTGCCGGGTCCTCCAGCCGCTCGTGCTGGGCAACGGTCGGTGCAGGCCGCGTGTCGGTCGCAGTGGGGTGACCGCCCTGGGCAAGGCGCAGAAGACGTTGTGCCTCCTCCTCGAGTCTCAGCACCTTTTTCGCCGCCAGTTGTATTTCCTCGGTCGGTTCAAGGTTTTTCAACTTCAGCAAATTCGTGCTTGCCCGCGCCTTGGCCTCCGTGTTGCCACCGCCATCGAGGCTTGCCTGGGCCAGCGCGTCTGCCTTGAGGGGTTTCGAGAAAGACTTCGAATTGACCAGTACCACCTCCAACTGGGGAACAGAATTCCTCCCCGAAAAATCCGGCGGCGCAAACGTGATCAGCAGCAAAACGGCGTGAAATACGATCGAGACCGCCAGAGTGACCGGCAGTATGTCGCCGGTTGTGGGCGGCGGAGGGACCGAGAGACTGGCGGCTAGGCTGCCTCGGGTGTCGAACGCGCTGATCGAGATATCCGGCAAATCCGCTTGGTGACGTGGGGAAGCTTCACCAATTCTAAATAACTGCGAGGCAACTGTCAGCGCGCAATTTCATCGGTCTGCCGCTTGAACTCGCAATGCAGCGTCAGTTCAAGCAGATCGATGTCGGAAATGGCCAGTTCCACCCGCTTACCAGCGGCAAGCGGCGGCAAAGACGGGACCCGGACGACCAGAGGGATGCGATCGATTCTCACCAGTTCCTCCCTGAGCACCTCCGCTTCCACGGTTGCCGAGCCCTCCTGGATCAACCAGCGCAGGCACCAGTAGCGTTCCATGTTGCGTTGGAACTCGGCATACGCTTCGTATGCCAGTTCGAAGTCCCGCAGGATCACCAGTAGACGCTCGTCCTTCGGCGGGTAAGGCGGCGGTTCATGGCGATACATCGCCAGCAATTGCCGCTGATTCACCAGGTCCGCATAACGGCGCAGAGGCGAACTCGCCCAGATGTACTGGGTAACGCCCAGTCCCTGGTGGGGCGCCGGCAAGGTCGACATCTTCACTTTGCCATTTGCCTGTGCCCTGTAGAGCGCCGGAATCTCGTTCAGCGCGAGCTGCCGGCCCCACTCGGTGTTCACCAGAATCATCAGCTCGGAGACGATCTTGTCGATCGGCGATCCGCGTCTGCGTTCGACGATACTGACCCTGTCGTTGTCGACGTAGAAGTTGTAATCCGCGCGTGCGAGGCCCGGGTCTTCCTTGCCGCGGCCTTGTTCCAGCCGCGCCGCAAGCCGCCATAGCAGCAGAAGTTCCGCGCCGAATTGGCAGTCTACGCGGCCGCTCGTCACCTGCTCCTCGTTGAACACCTGCTCGAGGGTGTCGTGGCGCAGGTTGGCGGCAATTCTGACGCGTTCGATCGCACTACGGTTGCCGGCGATGTCCAGTTCGGGGGTCACTTCCACATACATCGACAGCGCGGCCCGCTCATTGCCCTCGGATAGCGTGTACTGGCTGATGACGGATTCCGGCAGCATGGTAATCTTGCTTCCCGGAAAGTACACGGTGGAAAGCCGTCTTGCCGCCTCGTCATCCAGCGGCGAACCGACCGGAAGTCCCAGTGCAGGCGCCGCGATATGCACGCCGACCTGCCAGTTGCCGTTGGCAAGCCTTGTAACCGAGAACGCATCGTCGATTTCCGTTGTGGTTGCATCGTCGATGCTGAACGCGGCCACATCCACGAGCTCCAGCACGCCGGGGGCGACGGCTGTATGCGCGGGAGCAAAGCCCGCGCCTTTCGGAAAATGTTCGAACAGGAATCGGCCGTAGTGATAGTCGTGGCTGGATGACAGCGCCCCGCATTTTTCCAGCAGTTTGGGAATGGTCAACCGCGCCTGAGCGGCCGCCTGTTCGAGCGCCTTGAATTCGATGGCACTGCGGTCGGGCCGGTACAGCAGTTCCGGCAGCATCGGCCGGAGTTCCTCGGGAAGTTCAGACCGGCTGAGCCGCTCGAGATAGGAGGCCTGCTGCGCCGCCTGCTTTTGCTTGCGCTCGATGCTCGCGAGAGCCGACTTCAGCGCTTCGGCCGGTGCGGGTTTGTAACGGCCTTTGCCCTTCTTGTAGAAGTGCGTGGGGGTTGCATGCAAGCGCATCAGCAGGCCTGCATTCTCCTGCGCCCTGGGTTCGCGCCCGAAATACTCCCGTCCCAGTTGCTCGAACGAAAACTCGGCCTCGTTGCAGCATTCCCACAGAAATGCGGAATCGATTTCATCAGAAACCTTGTGTGCCTCGGCCATGAACTGCGAAAGCGGCAGGTGTTCGAAGCGGATCAGCACCGCCGCAACCTTAACCTTGGCGCGCTTGCCGTGCAGGGTTTCGACCTGCAGCGAGGTGTTGTTGTCGGCAAGCACGGTGCCGACCTTGAAACCGCCGTCCTCTTCGAAGAAAACGTTCATGTGTTGCGCGGGGGAAACGCCGGGAGTGGGGAAAAGCGAGCGCGCGATTATACGGTAAGCGCGCGCCTCATTTGGCGAATTCGAGGACGAGGTCGAGGTAATCGCCGAATTCCGCGAACCCATGATCGCTTCCCTGCACGATGACCTGCCGGCACCCGCGGAAGTGTTCGATCGCGATGCGCCAGTCAAGCAACTCGTCCCCGGTGGTATGCATCAACAGATAGCGGTCGAGCCGGGCCGGTTTCCGCACCTGCAAATCGGCGAGCTGCGCGAGGTGCTCTTCCGTGAGCACATACTCTTCGCCCGAATGAAGATTTTTCTGATGACCGAGGTATGCGCGCAGACCCGACTGCGGCGTAATGGCCGGATTCACCAGTACCGACCGCGCGCCGGTTTTCTCGGTGAGCGAGGTGGCATAGAAACCGCCGAGCGAACTGCCGACAAGGGTGACCTCGTGGGCAGCCATGCGCGCGATTTCGCGTTCCAGCAGCGCCATCGCCTGCTTCGGAACGTGCGGCAACTCCGGACAGACAAACTCCGCGCCACGACCGAGCTCGGCAAGGCGCTCGCGCAGCTGGTTGGCTTTGTGTGAAGCGGGGGAACTGTTGAAACCGTGGATATAGACGATCATGAAGTGCGAAGCCGGCCGGCTGGGACTCGTTAACGGGATCGGAGCTTCCCTAGCGTTTGAGTGCGTCCAGGAGTTTGGTATGAATGCCGCCGAAGCTGCCGTTACTCATGATCAGCACATGGTCGCTTGGCCGGCAGGCAGCGGCCACGGCCTGCGTCAGCTTTCCCAGATCGTCGAAGCAGGCCGATTTCGCACCAAGCGGTGCGAGCACCGGCTCGGCGTCCCAGCCCAGCCCGTTGGTGTAGCAGAACACCAGATCTGCGCCGCTGAGGCTCCCCGCCAGCGCATCCTTCATCACGCCCAGCTTCATGGTGTTCGAGCGCGGTTCCAGTACGGCAAGTATGCGCGCGCCGTCGACCTTGCTGCGCAGGCCCGCGATGGTGGTTTCGATCGCGGTGGGATGGTGTGCAAAGTCGTCGTATATGGTGACCTCCCTGACCGTGCCGCGCACTTCCAGCCGGCGTTTTACGTTCCTGAACTCTGCCAGTGCCTCGATTGCTTTGGCCACCGGCACTCCGGCATGACGGGCGGCGGCGAGCGCCGCCAGGGCGTTGTGGCGGTTGTGCTCGCCGAGCAGTTCCCATTGCACGGTGCCGCGCGGACCGCCCTCGAAGAACACGTCGAAGGCGTGCTCGTCGCGCGGGATGGCAATCCAATCTTTCTCCACACCCAACAGTTCCACCTTGCTCCACGTTCCGCGGGCCAGCACGCGCCTCATGCTCTGCTCACGGCCATTGGCGACGATCAGGCCGTTGCCGGGGACGGTGCGCACCAGATGGTGGAACTGGGTTTCTATCGCCGCGATGTCGGGAAATATGTCGGCGTGATCGAACTCGAGATTGTTCAGGATCGCCGTGCGCGGCATGTAGTGGATGAACTTGGAGCGCTTGTCGAAGAAGGCGGTGTCGTATTCGTCCGCCTCGATGACAAAGAAAGCGGAGCCGGTGGCGCGCGCGGAAATCTCGAAATTGATCGGCACGCCGCCGATCAGAAAACCGGGATCAAGTCCGGCGTGCTCGAGTATCCATGCCAGCATCGACGCAGTGGTGGTCTTCCCGTGGGTACCTGCCGCGGCCAGCACCCACTTGCCACGCAACATGTTTTCGTAAAGCCACTGCGGTCCGGAAACGAACTTCAGTCCGCGGTTGAGAATTTCTTCCATCAACGGATTGCCGCGTGAAACCACGTTGCCGATCACGAACAGGTCGGGGTTGAGTTCGACCTGCGCGGGGTCGAAACCCTCGATCAACTCGATGCCCTGTGCCTGCAACTGAGTGCTCATCGGCGGATAAACGTTGGCGTCGCAGCCGGTCACCTTGTGTCCGGCCTGCCTCGCGATCACCGCGATGCCGCCCATGAACGTGCCGCAGATGCCTAGAATGTGGATATGCATGAAAACCCTTGCGCCACGGAGGGCACAGAGAACACGGAGGAGCCCATCACTTCAAAGGCCGCAAAGTTACACGAAGTCATGAAAAAAGTATGAATTCCGGTTGAATCGGACCTTCGGCATTACCCAAAGGATCCCTTAGAACCGCGAATCTGTTTTTCCTCTGTATTCTCTGTGGCAAAAATGACGTCTTAGTAACTCAGGAAATGGGTCAGGGCGTTGGCGGCGATACGCTCGCCCCACTCCGGGGTGAAGTGGCCGGCCTCGGCCACTTCCAGCGGCGCAGGGCAGCCGCGCAGGTGATGACGCAACGCCTGCATCACCGGCGGGCCGAGCACCGGATCCTGCATTCCGATGGCCATGAAACCGGAACCTTTCCACTGGTTCGACCACCAGTCGCGCGCGGCCCGCGAAATTTCCGCTCCGGGCGCGTCGCGACGATCCGGAACAAGCTGCGGAAAGCGACGCACGCCAGCCTTGTGGCGCATATCGGGAAACGGCGCGTCGTAGGCCGCACGCTCCTCCGCCAACAGCTGAGGACACGCACGACCGAGCAGCTTGCCCACTTCCATGTCCGGGTGTTCGGCTGCCCACTTGCGCCAGCCGAGAAACCCCGATGGCAGCGGCACATCGCCGGTGCCCAAGGTCGTATTCATGACCAGAAGCCGGGTAAAACGCTGCGGCATTTCCATCGGCAATGTCAACCCCAACAACCCTCCCCAGTCCTGGCATACCAGCGTGATGCTTCGGAGGTCGAGTTCATCGATCAGCGCGCCGAGCGCGCTGCGGTGAAAATCGAAGGTGTACGCCGCCTCGTCCGCCGGTTTGTCGGAACGGCCGAAGCCGAACAGATCGGGCGCCACAACGCGGAATCCTGCACCGGTAAACACCGGAATCATGCGCCGGTAAAGGAACGACCAGGTCGGTTCCCCATGCAGGCACAGGAATACTTCAGCGTCACGGGGACCCTCGTCGACGTAATGCATGCGCAGGCCCGCGTAACCGGAAAGATCGGTGAGGTAATGAGGTTCATAGTCGAACCCGGGCAGCTTCGCAAAGCGTTCGTCCGGCGTGCGCAGGATTCCCATCGCTGCCTCTCAGAGCAACCTTCTCTTGTCGCCGCTCTTGAAACCGGTAAGCGACGGCACAACGCCGCGGCCGAGCGCGATCACCTTGAAAAGTTCGCCCATTTCCGCCGGCGAGACCAGTTTCTGCACCCCGGCGGCGACTGGAAGATATTCCGCTGCCTGTGCGGCGGGTGTGCGTGCCAGCCGATCGGCGATGCCGCCATTGAGGAGAAACTGCGCCTGCGTGGTGTAACCGATCAGGTCCAGCCCGGCGTCCATGCCGGCTTCCGCCACCGCGGTGAAGTCCACGTGTGCGGTGATGTCCTGCAGACCCGGAAACAAGAACGGCTCGTCGTGCGCGCGATGGCGGTAATGGCACATGAGCGTCCCGCTGTCGCGTTGTGGATGGTAATACTCGCGGCGGCCAAAACCGTAGTCCACCCAGAACAGCGCGCCCCGCTCGAGTACGCCGGCAAGCGTGCGAACCAGCGCCGGACCTGCCAGGGAGAGTTCGCTCCGGTAGGGAGCTTCAATTTGCAACTGCGCCGCGGCATCTCGCAGCGCGCCCGGGTCAAGACGACGTTCCTGCCACGCGAAAGCGTCGCCTTTGCAGGCCACGCCGCGCTCGTACACGCCGGTGTCGCGCCACGAAAGCAAATGAACCGGCAGCGCATCCAGTACTTCGTTCGCCACCACCACGCCGCTGAAGCGCTGCGGCAAAGAGGTGATCCATTCGATCCTGTCGGACAATGCAGGCAGTCGCTGCTGAAAAAGCCTTCGTTGCCGCTGCCGCAGTTCGGGACTGACTTCGAGTATCCGATACCACTCCGGCAGCCGGTTGAGCGCCTGCAACTCCTCGAGCATCGAGACGGCAAGCGCGCCCGATCCTGCCCCGAGTTCCAGTACGTCGCCGCCGGTGTGCGAGATGATTTCGGCGACCTGTCCGGCCAGCGTGCTTCCAAACAGCGGGGAGATTTCCGCGGCGGTGACGAAATCCCCGGCGGCTCCGAGTTTAGCGGTTCCAGCGACGTAATAGCCCAGAGCCGGCTCGTACAGTGCCATCTCCATGTAGCGGGCAAAGGAAATCCAGCCGTCGTGCGTTTCGATTACGGTGCGGATCTTGCCCACCAGGCGATCGCTGTGCCCGCATGCCTCAGCAGACGGGACGGGCAATTCGGCGGAGGATCGGTTGAGAGGAAGGCCTTGCACCGGGCGGGATCCACGGGCGGTTAAGCTACAATCGCTATTCAACAACGCGCCCGAGAACTATTCAAGAACGCACCGGCAATCCTTGCATCAGCAGAGCAGAATGGCCCAGGTCAAGCGCAAACAGCAGGTGGCATTGGTAACCGGTGCCGGCAGGCGGATCGGTCGCGCAATCGCGATAGGCCTGGCTCACGACGGCTGGGACCTGGCCGTCCACTATCACCGTTCGCAGAACGACGCCGAGAACCTGGCGAAGGAAATATCTGCGCGAGGCGTGAAAGCCGCGGCGGTCGGTTGCAACCTCGAGGACGCGAAGGCGTTGAAGGGCCTGCTTGCCGAATGCTCGCGGCGGCTCGGGCCGGTCGGCTGCCTGGTGAACAACGCTGCGCTGTTCGAGTACGACGACATCGAAAGCCTGGACGATGCCCGGTGGGAACGGCACATGAGCGTGAACCTGCGCGCACCTTTGTTGCTGGCTCGCGATTTCGCCAAACAACTGCCGCAGGGTGTGGTCGGCTGCATCGTCAACATGCTGGACCAGAAAGTCTTCAACCTGAATCCCGATTTCCTGTCCTACACCATTGCCAAGATCGGCCTGGAAGGGGCAACCCGGGTATTGGCGATGGCGCTTGCGCCACGAGTACGGGTATGCGGCATTGCGCCGGGCATCACCCTGGTGAGCGGTGAGCAAAGCGAGCAGGGGTTCGAGCGCGCGCATCGCTTCGCGCCCCTTGGGCGCAGCTCCGACATGGAAGACGTAGTAAATGCAGTACGGTTCGTTGTAAATGCGAAATCGCTTACCGGCGAAACCATCGTGGTGGACGGCGGCCAGCATCTCTGGCCGCGCCCGCGCGACGTCCAATTCGAAATGGCGCAGAGTTGAGATGACGGCGGCGACGGTGCACCCGCGTTCGGCAGTAGAGATGGCCCTGGCAGGCAAGCTGGGCCGGGCCCGCCGCATTTTCCTCAAGAATTTCGAGGCGCGCATCTCGATCGGAATCCACGACTTCGAGAAGAAAGCCAGGCAGCGCGTCATGATCAACGTAGATCTCTATCTCGAGCCGGACGCCCGGATCGAGCGCGACCACATCAGCGAGACCGTGGATTACGATTTCATCCGCCGCGAGATCGGCGTGCTGGCCGACAGCGGCCATTTTCACCTGCAGGAGACGTTTTGCGAGAGAATCCTGGCGATCTGCCTGGCCAGGCCAGGCGTAGTGGCGGCGCGGGTTTCCAGCGAGAAGACGGACGTGTATCCGGATTGCGAATCGATCGGATTCGAGATTTTTGTGGCGAAACAGGAATGACGACACTGCAGAAACAGGTGTACGAGGGCAACAAGCTCGCCAAGCGGTTGCGCCGCCAGGTCGGCGAAGCGATCGCCGATTTCGACATGATTCGTGCCGGCGACAAAGTCATGGTCTGCCTGTCAGGCGGCAAAGACAGCTATGCGCTGCTCGACATCCTGCTGTCGCTCAAGCACCACGCGCCGATCGATTTCGAAATCGTGGCGGTCAATCTCGATCAGAAACACCCGGGATTCCCGGCCGGCGTGCTGCCGGAGTATCTGACGGCAATCGGCGTGCCGTTCCGGATCGTCGAGCAGGACACCTACAGCGTGGTCAAGCGCGTCATCCCCGAGGGCAAGACCATGTGCTCGTTGTGTTCCCGGCTGCGCCGCGGCGCGTTGTACCGGGTGGCAAAGGAAATCGGCGCGACCCGGATTGCCCTCGGACACCACCGCGATGACATCCTCGAAACATTTTTCCTCAACCTGTTTCACGGCGGGCGGCTCAAGGCGATGCCGCCCAAACTGGTCAGCGACGATGGCGCCCATATCGTCGTTCGTCCGCTGGCCTATTGCAGGGAACAGGATTTGGAGCAATACGCCAGGATCCGCGAGTTTCCGATCATCCCTTGCAATCTCTGCGGCTCGCAGGACAACCTGCAGCGCCAGGTCGTCAAGGACATGATGCGTGATTGGGAGAAGAGATTTCCCGGCCGTCTGGAAACCATGTTCGCCAGCCTGCAACGGGTTTCGCCCTCACACCTGCTCGACCCGCAACATTTCGATTTCAAGAATCTCAAGTGCCAGTCGGACGCCTACCTCGAGGGCGACATCGCTTTCGACGAGGAGGACTTCTCGGCGAAGCTGCTGCAGCTTCCAATCGGCAAGGCTGCGGAACGCAAGTGAGCATCGTCAATTTCACACCGTGGTCGGCATTGGCCGGCGGCGCATTGATCGGCCTGGCCGCCACCGGCATGTGGTGGCTGCTCGGGCGCCTGGCCGGCGTGAGCAACATTCTCGGTGCCGCAATGATCTCGCACGGAGAGGATTTCGCCTGGCGCGCGGCGTTCATTGCCGGGTTGTTTCTGGCCGGGCTCGCCGCTTTCGTTCTGTTCCCGGGCCATGTCAACTTCAACCTCGAAGCCGGGTACGGTCAGGTTATCGTCGCCGGCGCGCTGGTGGGTTTCGGCACCCAGATCGGCGGCGGCTGCACCAGCGGTCACGGCGTATGCGGTGTGTCGCGTCTGTCCGCGCGTTCGATCGCGGCGACGCTGTTGTTCATGGGCGCCGGGATGGTTACCGTCTATTTCTGGGTACACAATCTGTGAAGCGCGCCGTTGTCGCCTTCGTTTGCGGCCTGGTATTTGGCGCCGGGCTGATCATCTCGCAGATGAGCAACCCGGCAAAGGTCATAGGCTTTCTCGACATCACCGGCGACTGGGACCCGAGCCTGGCGCTGGTGATGGGCGGTGCAGTTGCGGTGTTCGGCGTGTTCTATCGCCTGGCATTGCGCCAGGGTACGCCGCTGTTCGCGCCACGGTTCGCGCTCCCGGAGAAAAACAGCCTGGAGACGCCTCTGATTCTCGGCGCGCTCATCTTCGGGGTTGGCTGGGGACTGGGCGGGTTCTGTCCCGGGCCGGCCATAGTGAGCGCTGCCTTCGGCGATGCGCGAGTCTGGGCCTTCGTTGCCGCGATGATCGCCGGGATGCTCGTTTACCGTCTCGGGCTGCGACGCAGCCAGGATTGAGCCGTCCGGCCTGCGTAAAGGTCCGGCAACTCGGTTGGCCCACCGCGAGGACCTTGCTACACTGCGCGTCTTTTCTGCGCCGGGTGTTTCCGCACTGCGCGCAGTCCGCGAATCCACTTTCTTTCCTGCCGGGAAAACAATGTCCAGCCAAGACTACGCACCCAAGAAGAAGATCGCCTCCTTCTATCCGCCGCAACGCCATCTGATGGGGCCGGGGCCTTCGGAGATACATCCGCGGGTGTTCTCCGCGATGGGAAAGCCGACTATCGGTTATCTCGATCCCGTATTCGTCGAAATGATGGAGGAACTGAAAGAGTC
>Ga0134123_10000377_pt1 | contig 29785 bp, 30 predicted proteins | sample KB303_FD_96460 | JGI IMG/M metagenome (GOLD analysis project Ga0134123, IMG submission 96460) | Terrestrial soil microbial communities without Nitrogen fertilizer from Kellogg Biological Station, Michigan, USA - KB3-0-3 | ecosystem: Environmental > Terrestrial > Soil > Unclassified ...
CGCCAGGGATTGCGCAAACCATAGGCATAGATTTCGGGGCAGCTTTGCGCGTTTGTTCCGGGTCCGCATTTCGGATTGGCGGCAAACGGATTGGTTGAAGGAACGGTGTAGGTTGTCGCCGTTTCGGCGCCGACATCGATGCGCAGTATCTTGCCGAGCATGGTGGTCAGCAACTGTCCGTTCCCGATGCTTCCGTGCTGGTCGTTGCCACCGCCGCCATCACCGAACCCTATGTACAGCAGACCGTCGGGACCAAATGCAATGTTGCCGCCGTTGTGGTTGGCTTCCGGCTGATTGAGTGTGAGCAGAATCTTTTCTGAAGCGGGGTCGAGCGTCTGCCCGCCATCGGTAGTCATGAACGACGAGATGCGCGACACGAGATTGCCGGAGGTGGCGGTGTAGGAAAGAAACACACGGCGATCCGTCGGGAAATCCGGATGAAACGCCATGCCCAGCAATCCGCTCTCGCCGCCGGAGGTGACGCGACCCACGATGTCCACGAATACGGCCGTTCCCGCAATCGCTGGGTTGTTGTCGAAAACGCGTACCCGACCGGCCTGTTCGACCACGAACCAGCGCGAGGCATCAGCCGGGGCCTGCAGCATGGCTACCGGGCTGCTGAACGAGAGATTGGGGAATACACGCTGCACGCCCAGTGCGACAGCCGGCGGCGCGTCGGCCTGTACCGACCCTCCCCCCGACCCGCCGCTACAGGCGGCGACGCCAAGCGCTGCGAGAGCAGCCGCTCTCCACAACAACTGTCGAAAGTCAGCCATCGTCGGGTCCTCGCTATCTCCGAGCCAGCGGTCTATCTTTGCACAGCGCCAAAGCAAGCGAGCACGATTTCGGATAGTCCCATTTAACCACGTGGGTACGCCGCTGCGGTGCCGGGCAATATCAAACCGTCGTGACTAAAACCTCGCCGCGGTCGATGGTGTAGACCACGTCAAGGATGTCTTGCGAGTGCGAGAGATCGGACTCGGTGAGAATGACCGACAGGCCCTGGGTCTTCAGCCCTGCGATCACTTCCGCCAACCGTTGCGCGAGCACGGGTGCCACGCCCTCGAACGGTTCGTCGAGAAGCAGCAGTTTGGTGCCGCACATCAGCGCGCGCGCCAGCGCCACCAGTTTCTGCTGGCCGCCGGAAAGCTGCAGCGCCTTACGGGCGGCAAAAGCTTCGACTTCCGGAATCATCTTGTACACCTGCGCCAGCCGCGCCTGGGGTTCCGCAATGCCTGCCGCCCATGCCGGGATCAGCACGTTTTCCTCGACGGACAGCTGCGGCACAAGACGGCGGTCTTCAGGCATATAGCCGATGCCACCGCGTGCACGCTGGTGAGCTGGCATCCTGTCGAGCGCCACTTCATCGAACCGAATCGTGCCCTGGCGCGCCGGGAGAAGGCCCATAACCGAGCGCATCAGGGTGGTCTTGCCGGCGCCGTTACGGCCGATCAGGCCCGCGAACTTTCCGGTCGGTACGTTCATGCTGATTGCGCGCAGGATGCTGACCGACTGGATGGATACGTCGAGCCCCTCAATGCGCAGCATGCTTGCCTCCGCCGCCAGCGCGAGCGTCGCCGGTCACGAACTTGCGGACCTCGGGATCGTCGAGAACGACACCAGGTTCGCCATCAGCGATGATGCGGCCCTCGTAGAACGCCAGCACCCGATGGGTATAGCGGTTGACGATATCCATGTCGTGCTCGACAAACAGCACCGTGACCTGCTGCGCCCGCACCGCCTGCATGACCATGTCCATCAAGCCGAACTTCTCGTCCGCCGACACTCCCGAAGTGGGTTCGTCGAGCAACAGGATTTTCGGTTTCACCGCCATCGCCATGGCGATATCCAGCAACTTGCGCACGCCTTCGGGCAACACGCCTGCCGGCTTGTCGCGGTAGGCGGTGAGATTGAATCGCTCCAGTATCGAGCCCACCGCCTCCACCGGGGTGCCGGCCAGGCGGCTCGCGTCCGCCCACTTCTTGCCGCCGGAGGCCACGATGCCGACGCCGACCAGCAGGTTTTCGTACACCGACAGAGTATTGAACAGCTGTGGAATCTGAAACGAACGGCAGATGCCGAGCCGGGTGATCTGGCGCGGCGCCAGCGGCGTGATGTCACGTTCGCCGAATACGATGCTGCCCGAACTGGGTTTCAGGTAACCGGTGACCATGTTGATGAACGTGGTCTTGCCGGCGCCGTTGCTGCCGATCAATCCCACCACGCTGTCCCGTTCGACGGCGACGTTGATGTCGGCCGCCGCGGTGACCGCACCAAAACTCTTGTTCAGCCCCTTGGCTTCCAGAACAACCGTCATTTTCAGGCTGCCTTGCGCATTCTGGTGAACAGCGACCACAACCCGCCGGGGAGGAACATGATCACAAGCAACATGGTGGTGCCGAGCGCCATCTGCCAGGTATTGGGAGAGTATTCGTAGGCGAAGCTGCGGATGGTTTCGAAGATGAACGAGCCGAGGAAGGGCGCCAGCACGTTTCCGGTGCCGGCCAGTATGGCGACGAAGACAAATTCACCGGAGGTGGTCCAGTAAGACATCTCAGGATCGATGTGGCCTACGCTCACCGCGGCGAGCGCGCCACCCAGTCCCGCCAGTACCGCCGACATGATGTAGTTGACGTGAATGGTATTGCGCACCGAAGCACCCATGTATTCGACGCGCAGCTCGTTGTCTCGTATCGCTCCAGCCAGGCGGCCCATGTGCGATGCCAGGTACTTGTGGATGCACACCGCGGCCAGAAATGCGGTGAGTACTGTGATCGCGAATATCAGATAGCGCTCGAACTCGGTGCCGGCGATCCGTATCCCGAACAGCGTCTTCGCCGCCACGTTGAAACCATCCGAACTGCCCAGTGCGGAGGTCTTTACCAGCAGACCGTAGAGAATCATCGAAAAGGCGAGCGAGAGCATGGCGAAGAAGATGTCACGGTACTTGCGCAGCAACAACCCCAGCAGTGCCGATACCACAGCGGTTACCAGGATCGCCGCCAGCAACATGACAGCGATATCCGAAACACCGAATAGCACATCGAGTGTACCGGCTGCGTAGGCACCCAGGCAGTAGTAAAGGCCGTGGCCGAAAGACACCACACCGGTGCGCATGAGCAGCATCATGCCGAGCACTACTGTGCCATAGCACAGGGACACAGTGATGAGGAACATCGCCCAACGCGGCAGGAGCGGCCCCGCGGCGAGCAGCGCTACCAATACGACGCCAAGAATGCGGAGGGTGTAGTCGCGCCTCAAATCTTGCGTGCCTCCTGCACGCTGAACAGACCCTTGGGACGCATGATGAGCACAACCGCCATGACGAAATAAATCGCGAACAAGTCGAGCTCGGGCCGGTAATGTACGGCGGCAGAACGCACCAGGCCGACCAGAACGGCCGCCAGTGCAGCGCCCGGCAGGCTGCCCAGGCCGCCGATCACTACCACGGCAAAGGCAAGCACGATGGTCTCCGCTCCTATGCCGGGCTGGACAGAAATCATCGGCGCGGTGAGCGCGCCGCCCACTGCGCCGAGCATGGCACCGACGGTAAACGTCATGAAGTAGACCAGGCTCACGTTGATGCCCATCGCCGCGGCCATCTCGCGGTCGTGAATGACCGCGACGAGCATCTTGCCGCGACGGGTCTTGGTGAGCACCCACGCCAGGGAGACGCCGATCAGAACGGCCACGCCGAACAGCACCAGGTTGTAAACCGGATAGGTGAGGTCGCCCACGTCGAAACTGCCGAGCAGGCTATAAGGCTGATACAGAAAATAGGGATCGACACCCCAGGCGAGCTTGATGAAGTCCTCGAGGATCAGGAACACCGCGTAGGTGACGAGCACCAGCACGATTTCATCCTTGCCATACATGAAACGTAACAGGCCCCGCTCGATGACCGGCCCGGCGATCAAACCAACCAGTATCGCAGCCACCAGCATCGCGGCGTAACTGCCGATCGGCGGGTGCCCCTGGTTGATCCAGTAACCGGCGAGTGCGGCGGCGCTGTAAGCCCCCAGCGCGTACAGGCTGCCGTGGGCGATGTTCAGGATTTTCATCACGCCGTAAATCAGCGTGAGGCCGACGGCGATGATGAATAGCCACGACGAGTAAATCAGTCCATCGATAAGGACTGCGACCAGCTGGTTCATGTCGGAACGCCTACCACTTGCCGGGCTTCATCCCCGACTTGATCCAGTCCAGGCTCTTCTGGCCTTCCGGAGGCTGGACGCGCTCCAACGGGTAATACTTGACGTTGCCGACGGTGACCTGGCCGTTGACCGTGCGCGTTGTGCCATAGGCAGTGCCGGTCACCGCCTGGTGGCCTTTGCCCAGTTTCATCATGACCTTGCCGGCCGGGGAATCGAAATTGAGATATTCGAAAGCCTTGATCACGTCATCGGTCGCGGGCGCCCCGGTGCCGGCGCCGCGCGCCTTTTCATAGGCTGCTTTCAGCCCCAGAAACGCCATCGCCACGCTGTAGGCCGGATAGTTCGGATAGATCTCGGCGCGCTCCTTGTAGATCTGCCGCAGCCAGTCGTTGAGCGCGCTCTTCTGCGCGTACACGCCGTTCGGGCCACGCGCCCCGACGATGGTGCCATCGGGCATGTTGCCGGCCAAACGGTGCAGGTAGGGTTCGCCCGCCACCAGTACCAGCTGGCTGCGACCGAACAGCGCACGCGGCGTGGCTTGCAGCATGAAGGCTTCCAGGTCACCGCCCCAGAGACTGGAATGGATCACATCGGAGTTGGTCTGCAGCAGGGCGGAGATCTCGGGACCGTACTGCCCTGCGCCAAACTTTGGCATCTGTGAGGTCGTAATTGCGGCTTCGGGCTTGAGGGCTGCCATCACCGCGGTGAAGTCCGCCCACGAATCCTGGCCCCATGCATAGTTCTGGTTGATACCGGCAAAGCTCTTCACCGCGGGCCGGTTCTCCAGCAAATACAGCGCTCCCGCCACTGCATCCATGGTGGCGTGCGAGCGAGTGCGGAATACGTACTTGTAGCTGGCTTCCTCGAACACGCGCGGCGTGCCGCAGTCGAACAGAATGGTGAGCGTCTTCAATTCTTCCGCCACCGGCGCCACCGCGAGACAGTCGCCGCTGGAGATGTAGCCGATGACGAAGTCCACGTTCTGACGCTCGACCAGGTTGCGCAACTCGGTAACCTGCTTGGTGGCGCCGCCGGCCTCGTCCACGATGGTCAGTTCCAGCGGCGTTCCGCCAAACCCCTTGGTGTTGAAAGGAGCGGGAGCCTTGCCGGCGTTCAGCGAATCGACGATGGCTTCGGCGGCCATCTTGGCCGGCACGCCGAAGGGTCCGGCGGCGGGTCCAGAGAGAAAGGTTACCAAGCCTATGCGGATGGGTTTGTCCTCTGCATGAGCGCTCGCGCAAAGGATAGTCAACGCCGTGCCGGCGAGCACCGCAGCGATCGCTTTCAGTACCCGCAAAAAATTCCAGTCCATGATGTCTCCTCCTTTGTTTTTTTCAGCAGCAAAAAAATAACGCGGCGGGCAATCAACCGCGCTGGAACTATGCGGAATCCACCGCGGAACCTAGCACCTCGACCCCCACCGGGCAACGCTGAGCGGCGACAGTTTCGATCAACCGCGAATTTCGCCGAGCAACCCGTCGATGGCGTCCTGCGACTGCACAAGATAGGAGCCGCCGAACAGATTCAGGTGATTGAGCAGATGGTACAGGTTGTAGAGCCGCTTGCGAACCCGATACCCCGGGTCAAGCGGCCACGCGTCGTTGTAGCTGCGGTAGAACGCCTGCGGGAAGCCGCCGAACAGCTCCGTCATGGCGAGATCGGCTTCCCGGTCGCCGTGATACACCGCGGGATCGAAGATCGCCGGTTCTCCGTCGGCGAGAACCGCAGCATTGCCGCTCCACAAGTCGCCGTGCAGCAACGAGGCTTCCGGACGATAGGCCGAAAAGAAGGTGCCGAGGTCGGCAAGCAACCTTTCGCCAGTGGATTGCAGGCGTCCGCGGTAGCCGTTGAGTTCGGCCAGTCGCAATTGAAATCCGAGGCGCCGACTGCGCAGAAAGTCGGTCCAGTCGTCGCTCCAGTCATTGTGCTGGGGCGTGGAGCCGATGGTATTGTCACGATTCCAGCCAAAATTGGCGGCGGTGCGCCGATGCAGCAGCGCCAATCGCGACCCGAGCGCGGCGAAGCCGCGAACGCCGTTGCCAATTTCAAGGTGTTCCAGAACGATCCAGGAGAAATGCGCATCCGACCCGCAGCAGATGGGCATCGGTACGCGTATCGATTTTGTCGCGGCGATTTCCATCAGCCCGGCCTGCTCAGCCGCGAACATCCCTATCCGCGCGGCCGAATTGAGCTTGACGAAAAAGCGTTGCCCGGCACCCTCGAGCCGGAATGTCCGGTTGATCGATCCGGCGCCGGCGGGTTCCGCGCGTGAAAGAGAAAAGGGCGAACCGATTGTCCTGGAGAGACCGGCCGCGATCCCTTGCCAGGTTGCGGCGGGGGGCGCCGGCACCACGGACGCCTGCGCGGTTGCGTTAGCGCGCGGCCAGCCAGGCACGGGCGCGGCCAATCGCCGACCGTACCTGGGTCGGCGCGGTGCCGCCGACATGATCGCGCGACGCCACCGAGCCCTGGTGCGAGAGTTTTGCGATTGCGTCGGCGTCGATCAGCTTGGAAAATTGCTGCAACTGCTCGATGCCCAACTGCGTGACGTCCACGCCCTTGTCGGAAGCAAAGCGCACCGCGCGCGCCACCGCCTCGTGAGCTTCGCGAAACGGCAGACCCTTCCGGACCAGATAGTCGGCCAGGTCGGTTGCCGTGGCGTGGCCCTCCAGAAGAGCCCTGCGCATCGCTTCCTTGTTGACAGTGATGCCGCCGATCATGTCGGCATAGATTCTGAGCGTGACGGTCAAGGTGTCCACGGTGTCGAACAGCGGCTCCTTGTCTTCCTGGTTGTCCTTGTTGTAGGCGAGCGGCTGGCCTTTCATCAGCATGAGGAGGGTCACCAGGTGCCCGCTCACGCGGCCAGCCTTGCCGCGCACCAGTTCCGGCACGTCGGGATTTTTCTTTTGCGGCATGATCGATGAACCGGTGCAGAACCGGTCGGCCAGCGTCACGAAACCGAAACGCGGATTCATCCACAGAATCAGCTCCTCGGAGAGCCGCGAAAGATGCGTCATGGCCAGTGCCGCGCAGGCACAGAACTCGATGGCGAAATCGCGATCCGACACCGCGTCGAGCGAATTCTCGCAAAGCCCGTCGAAGCCCAGTTCCCTGGCAACGCGTTCGCGATCGATCGGGTAAGAGGTGCCCGCAAGCGCAGCCGCCCCCAGAGGCAGCACATTGAGCCGCCTGCGGCAGTCGCCGAAACGCGTGTCGTCGCGCTTCATCATCTCGAAGTAGGCCAGCAGGTGATGAGCGAAGCTCACCGGCTGTGCCACCTGGAGATGCGTGTAGCCTGGCATGAGCGTTTCCACGTGATTCTCGGCCAGATCGAGCAGGCACTTCTGGAACGCGTGAATCAGTAGCAGGATCTCATCCGCGGCCCAGCGCAGATAGAGGCGGATGTCGGTCGCTACCTGGTCGTTGCGCGAGCGTCCCGTATGCAGCCGCTTGCCGGCATCGCCGACCAGGTCGGTGAGCCGCTTTTCGATGTTCAAATGCACGTCCTCCTGGTCAATCGACCAGTTGAACTTACCCTGCTGGATCTCCCCGGCGATCGCTTTCATGCCGCGTTCTATGTCCGCGAGATCCTTGGCCGTGAGCACGCCGACTGCCTGCAACATGCGCGCGTGCGCCAACGAAGCGGCGATATCGAACTCCGCGAGCCGCTTGTCAAAATCAACCGACGCGGTATAACGCTTAACCAGTTCCGCGACCGGCTCGCTGAATCTGCCCGACCAGTGTTTGTCGGCGTCCTCCGCGGGTTTTTCCTTGGGTTGCATTAAGCTTCTGCCCTGTTCACAATGCGTGCGTTAAGCGCCTGTTCTGGCGTGATTTTTGGCCTGAATCAGCCGATGGCAAGTATAAATCAAAACCGTTATCCCAATCTCCTTCCGGATTTCCGCAATCTGGGCGTCATACTTCGACTGCTGGTCATCGTCATCGCGATGACGGTTGTCGCCGCCGCGCTGAAATCCTCGAGCTGGGCCGATCTGCTCAATCAGTGGCTGAGCATCTCGGCGCTCGCGCAGCCGATGCTCATCCTATCGCTGCTGCTGCTCGGCCTGACCGATCGCCGGCTGCACAAGCTCGATTACCCGGTGGCCGTGGCAGTAATCGTGGCCCTCGAGCTGGCGGTGGCATCTCTGATGACGATGGCGACCTGGGCGATTTTCACGCCCGGCATGCGGGGGTTGGTGCGCAGCTGGTTCTTTACCGCCGTGGCGACACTGCTCGTGCTTGGCTACTTCAACCTGCGCAGCCGCATGTTATCGCCGGCTCTGACCGAGGCCCGGCTCCAGGCACTGCAAGCCCGCATTCGCCCGCACTTTCTATTCAACAGCATTAATGCGGTCCTGTCTTTGGTGCGCAGCGAGCCGCGCCGTGCGGAAACCGCGCTTGAAGACCTCGCCGATCTGTTTCGGGTGCTGATGGCCGACAACCGCGACCTTGTGCCGCTGGAGCGCGAAGTCGAATTGTGCCGGCAATATCTCGGACTGGAAGCTCTGCGGCTGGGCGATCGGCTGCGCGTGGAGTGGCAGGTGGACAATCTGTCCGGGGAAGCGCTGGTGCCGCCTCTGCTGCTGCAACCGCTTCTCGAGAACGCGGTCTACCACGGCATCGAACCGTCGATGGAGCCGGGAGTGGTCAGCATTCACATCCACAGCGATCGCGATCGAGTGCACATGTTGCTGCGCAACCCGTTCCGCAATGAGGCCAGACCGCATAGCGGAAACAAGATGGCGCTCGCCAATATCAGGGAACGATTGTCGCTGCATTTCGACGCTGAAGCCAGCTTGCAGACGCACGAGGGTGGCGGCCAATATGAGGTGCGCATCACGCTCCCCTATGTGAGGGAGGGCAAGTGAGCAAGCATCCACAGGCGTTGCGGGTGGTGATAACCGACGACGAGGCACCTGCGCGCAGCCGCATGAAGGATCTGCTGGAGGATTGCGCCAGCAGCTTTCCGATTGAACTCGCGGGCGAGGCAGCGAGCGGGCGCGAGCTGCTCACGCTGCTGGACGAAACCGACGTTGACGTGGTCTTGTTGGACATTCGCATGCCCGAAATGGATGGTCTCGAAGTAGCGCAGCACATGCTCAAACTCAGCGAACCGCCGTCGGTAATTTTCACCACCGCCTATCATGACCACGCCCTGAAGGCGTTCGAATTGCATGCAGTCGACTACCTGCTCAAGCCGATTCGGCTGCGCAGGCTGCACGACGCGCTGACGCGGGCGCGCGCAATCACGCCGCTGCGCCTCGACGTGTTGCAGCAGATCACCCCGGATGCGCGCACCCATCTTTCGGTGCAGGAGCGCGGCCGGGTAGTGTTGATTCCGCTGCCGGATATTCTCTATCTGCGCGCCGAGCTCAAGTACGTGACCATCCGAACCACTGCGCGCGAATACCTGCTGGAAGAATCACTGGCGAAACTGGAACGGGAGTTTTCCGCATCGTTCGTGCGGATACACCGCAGTTGCCTGGTGGCGAAAGCGCACATAACCGGTTTCGAGAAAGAGGGTGCCGACGGCAGCGAAGCGCGCTGGGTGGTGACTCTGGCCGGCCTCGATGAAAAACTGCCCGTGAGCCGCCGCCAGCAGCACATCGTCAAGGAACTGGGGCGCAAGGTGCTGTGAGCGCGCGCCCTTGTCCCGTGTTTCTTTTGCTGGTGGCCGAGGCGGTATCGGGTGCGCAAGAGGTCGAAAAACTGGGATCACAGCTGGCCGCTCTCGACCGTGCACGGTACTCGTGTACGACAAACGGTGCGCACACCGTATGCCGGCCCGCGGCGAACTCTCTCGATCATCTGGGTTTACCGGTTGTGCGGATGACTCTTGAGTACCGCGGAGAGCTTCTGCAACGGAAGACGGTGGTGTTCGATGAAACGCATTTTGGATATATCGAGAGCCGCCTGACAGCGCGGTTCGGTACGCCCGAGCACCATGACGAACGATTGCGCGCCGGCATGGCGGGCACGATCATCAACCGGATCCGCGTTTGGCGCAGCGGCGGCGATATCGCGATGCTCGAGCAATATTCGGAGAAGATCACCACTTCCGCGCTCCGCTATCTGGCAGCCGACGACTACCGGGAGTTCATGCGCTCTCGCGACTCGATGCGCGTTCGCGGCATCCGCGACCTGTAGCTCCTCCTGGAACTTCAGCATCACTGAAAACAGCGGGAAATTGTCCTATGATTGTAAACCGGAGAGGGTATTTCACGAAACCGGACGCGAGGAAACCGAAAATGGCTGCTGATCTTGGCATCAAGGAAAAAGACCGGGTACAGATCGTCAATGGCTTGTCGAGGCTGCTTGCCGACACGTACACGCTGTATCTGCAGACCCACAATTTTCACTGGAACGTGACTGGTCCGATGTTCCAGACCCTGCATCTGATGTTTCAAACCCAGTACACGGAGATGTGGAACAGCGTCGATCTGATTGCCGAGCGCATCCGTTCGCTGGACGCTCCAGCGCCCGGTACCTACCTCCAGTTCTCTAGGCTTGCCTCGATCAAGGAAACGGCCGGCGTGCCAAAGGCCCAGGACATGGTCCGGATTCTGCTGCAGGGACACGAGGCGGTTACACGTACGGCGCGCAAGGCTTTTCCTGCCGCCGAGAACGGCAACGACCAACCGACCATGGATCTTCTCACCCAGCGTATGGAAACCCACGAGAAAACCGCATGGATGCTGCGCAGTCTGCTGGAGGCATGATGCGAGGGCGGCGAGCGGGCTGAGACGTCGCAGAAATAATCTTCAGGCCGCCGCCGGAATTCAGAAGGCGGTCCCAGTTTGCCGTCCTCCCGGATCGAATCCTTGCCGTCTGCCAAGCGTCTTCCGCCTCGAATCGTCATTGCTACCCGCGAAAGCGCGCTCGCCCTCTGGCAGGCGCGTCACGTCGAGGAGCGATTGCGCGCTCTACACGCAGGAATCGATACCGCGTTGCTCGGTGTGACCACGCAAGGCGACCGCATGCTCGACACCACGCTCGCCAAGATCGGCGGCAAGGGCCTGTTCGTGAAGGAACTGGAGTCGGCGCTCGAATCCGGCGAGGCGGATATTGCGGTGCACTCGATGAAGGACATGCCGATGAATCTGCCGTCCCGGTTCGCGATTGCCGCCATCACCACTCGAGAAGACCCGCGCGATGCGTTTGTGTCCAACGACTATCGCAGCCCCGAGAGCCTGCCCCCCGGAAGCCGCGTCGGCACCTCCAGTCTGCGGCGCGAGAGCCAGTTGCGCGCGCGTTTTCCTCTTCTCGAGGTCGAGCCGCTACGTGGAAACGTGCAGACGCGGTTGCGCAAACTTGATGAAGGGCGTTATGCCGCGATCATTCTGGCAGCGGCCGGACTCAAGCGGCTAGGCCTGTCCGGCCGGATCGCCTGCCTGCTTACGCCCGAGCAGAGCCTGCCGGCAGTCGGTCAAGGGGCGCTCGGTATCGAGTGCCGGGCCGACCGCAGCGACCTGATTGCAGCGATCGCGCCGCTTGACGATGCGCCTACTCGTTGGTGCGTCGAAGCAGAACGGGCGGTGAGCCGCGCGCTCGCTGGGAGCTGTCAGGTGCCGCTGGGCGGGTACGCGGAACTGACCGGCAACCGGGCCAGGCTGCGCGGATTCGTCGCCAGTCCCGACGGCAAACGCATGGTCTTCGACGAGGTTTCCGCTTCTGCCGGGAGTTCGCCTGCCGACCTCGGCGCCGCCCTGGCAGAGCGACTGATTGCCAAAGGTGCTCGCGAAATTCTCGCGGCGCTGGACGAATAGCAGGCGCGGGGATGGCGAAGCAGCAGCCGTTGAGAGGCATCGGCGTCCTGGTAACCCGGCCGGAACATCAAGCGCATCGGTTGGCCGAACTGATTCGCAAGCTCGGAGGCGAGCCGGTGCTGTTTCCGGCGATGGAGATCGTAGTGCAACCGGATGATGCGACCGCGCCGGTGATCAAGCGGCTGGAGCAGTTCGATCTGGCGGTGTTTACCAGTCCGAATGCAGCGCGTCTGGCCATGCCCCGCATTGTCCAGGCCGGCGGACTGCCTGTTGGCTTGCGGGCGGCCGCGCTGGGACCGGGAACCGCCGCAGAGTTGAAAAAATTCAATGTGCGCGAGATGATCACTCCGGCGGCGGAATTCGACAGCGAGGCGTTGCTCCAAGAGTTGTCCGGTCTGCAGTTGGCAGGAAAAAGAGTGGCAATTTTCCGCGGTCAGGGCGGACGTCAATGGCTGGGTGAGTCGCTGTGCCGGCTGGGCGCCGAAGTCGAATACGTGGAGTGCTACCGGCGCGAGAGACCGCCGCGCGACCTGGCGGAGCTGATGCCGCTGTGGCAGCGAGGCAGTCTGCAGGCCTGCCTGGCCAGCAGTTCGGAAATCGTCAGTAACCTCTTCGAAATGGCCGGCGCAGCAGGCCGGCCGTGGTTGTGCCAGACTCCAATGTTCGTTTCCCATCCGCGCGTTGCCGTTATCGCATTTGCCTTTGGAGTAAACACGATATTCGTCGCGGGCGTTGGCGACGATGCGATGACCTCCGGACTGGAGACGTGGTTTGCACCAATGCCCCGGGTTCAGCCTGGCGCCTGATCGATATTTCACGCAAAGATGGCAGAACCTTCAACCGAACAGAAATCCATCGCCGATACGCGGGCGGCCGCACGGCCGCCGCGCGTTTCGCGGCTTGCCGTCGTAGCGTTGCTGCTGGCGCTTGCCGCCACCACGCTGATCGCTTGGCATTGGTATGACACACGCAAGCGCTTCGACGAACTCCGGCAGGATGTGACCAGTCGTCTCGCCCGGACCGATGCCGTGAGCGGCGAAACGCGATCGCTGGCCGGGCAGTCACGCGATGATTTGCGCGATGTGGTGGCTCGTCTCGGACAGCTGGAAGCGCGCATGGTGGAAACCCAGAACCAGCGTCTGGCACTTGAATCTCTCTACCGCGATTTTTCGGGCAGCCGCGACGAATGGGTGCTGGCCGAGGTCGAACAGGCCCTGGTGATTGCCAACCAGCAACTCCAGCTTGCAGGCAATATCAGGGCAGCGCTGATCGCGCTGGAAAATGCGGATACGCGTTTGGCGCGCCTGGATCGCCCGCAGTTGACCGCATTACGACGGGTAATCAGCCAGGACATCGACCGGCTCAAAGCCGCGCCTGCTGTAGACATGGTCGGCATGGCGCTGCGCCTGGACAACGTGATGGCGGCGATAGATACGTTGCCGCTGGCCATGGAGGAACGGCCGTTGCCCCCGGAGGACGAAGTCGCGCCGGTGAGCGGAAGCTTCTGGAGCAATCTGTGGCACGAAACCCTGCAGGACCTGCGTCGTCTGGTGCGTATCCGCAACGCCGAGAAACCGGAGGCCCCGCTGCTGTCGCCGGAGCAGGCTTTCTTCCTGCGCGAAAATTTGAAGTTGCGTCTGCTTGGTGCGCGGCTGGCGTTGCTCGCGCGCGACCAAAAGAGCTTCAAGGCCGACCTTGAAGCGGCGTCGGCATGGCTGCAACGCTATTACGACAGTCGCAGCAAGGCGGTAACCGCCGCGCTGTCCACCGTGAAGCAGCTGGGGCAGTCCGAAGTGGACATCGAGCTTCCCGACATCTCGGCGAGCCTGGACGCAGCGCGTAACCTAAGGACGGTGCGCGGGCGCACCGTGCGCTGAGCATGATTCTCCAAAAGATGCCGGGGGCAGGCTGATGCGCGGTCTGGTTTGGGTGGTCGGACTGTTTGCCGTCGCCGTAGGACTCGTACTGGCGGCGCGCTACAACAACGGCTATGTCCTGCTGGTGTTGCCGCCGTGGCGGGCCGAACTCTCGCTCAATCTGGCGATCCTGATCTCACTATTGGCCGTCGTTGTCGCGTATCTGGCCATGCGCGCGATCATGATCTCGATCGCCATGCCCCGGCGGGTACGGGCTTATTTCAAGCGCCGCAGCGAAAACAATGCGCGCGCTACTTTCAATGAGGCCCTGGTCAATTTCTTCGAAGGCCGTTTCGGCAAGGCTGAGAAGGCGGCCGCTGCCGCTCTCAAGGCGGGTGAGTCGCCCGCCCTGTCCGCCATTTTGGCGGCGCGCGCCGCGCACGGCATGCGCGCTTTTTCCACCCGCGACGCCTATCTTGCCAAGGCTGCCGGCAACGACCCGGTCGATGACGGCATGCGCTTGATAGCGCACGCCGAAATGCTGCTCGACGAGCGCCGCTATAACGACGCGCTGGATGTGTTGAAGAAGCTTCCGGAAAGCCACACGGCTGCATTACGGCTGGAGCTGCGCGCGCAGCAAATGGCAAGGAACTGGGATCGCGTGCTGGCGCTGATTCCGCAATTGGAAAAGCGCAAAGTGTTCGAACGCCCCGTGGTCTCACAGTTGCGCCGTCACGCGATCATCGAAAATCTCAAGCTCAAGGCACTCGATGGCAGAGCGCTGCGCGAATACTGGGACAAACTGCCGGTGCATGACCGGCAGGAGCCGCGTATCGCCGCAGCGGCGGCGCGATGCTTCGTCGATCTGGGTGCTTGTATGGAGGCGCATCGTATCGTCGAGGAAGGGGTGGAGCGGACTTGGGACCAGGGACTGCTCGCGCTGTATTCCGAGTGCCTTGGAGAAGACGTTCGGCAGCAGCTGGAACGAGGCGAGAAATGGCTGCAAGCGCACCCCCGCGATTCGGTGCTGCTGCTCACGCTTGGCCGCCTGTGCGCGCACCAGGGGTTGTGGGGAAAGGCTCGCAGCTACCTCGAGGCGAGCATGTCAATCGAGCCTACGCATTCCGCGCATCTTGAACTGGCGCGCCTGCTGGAACGGGAAGGCAAACTCGAGGAGGCTGCGATCCACTACCAGAAGGCGTTGGAAGTTACGCTCGGCCAGTTGAAGCACTACGGAGGAGGACGCAGACAGCCGGTGCTCTGATCTTGTGTTTCGATGAAGACAGGCGAATCCACACTGGCTACCGCCATCGGCCGACACACCAGCAATAGACAGAAGCTGTGTCAGGCGGGGTCAAGCGTTGGCCGGTGCGTGCGCTCAGGACGGAGATTGCCTTGATCGCACCGTTGTGCTGACACCTATTTGAAAGTCGTTCGATGAATGCACCCGAAAATCCAGCCGTCCCCGACAAGGATTCGCCACTGCGCGAAGACATCCGCCTGCTCGGGCGGATACTCGGTGACACCCTGCGCGAGCAGGAAGGGGAGGCGGTTTTCGATCTCATCGAGCGCACGCGGCAGAATGCCATCCGCTTCCGCCGCGACCGCGACCCGGACGCCAGGCGCGAACTCGAAACCACGCTCAACAAACTCGACCCGGTGCGAACCATTGCCGTGGTGCGGGCGTTCAGTTTCTTTTCACAACTCTCCAACATCGCCGAGGACCAGCATCACAATCGCCGTCGTCGTGCTCACCTGATCGTAGGATCACCTCCACAGGAGGGAAGCATTGCTCTCGCCCTGACCCGGGCCGGCGCGGCCGGACTACCTGCCGCCAAGGTCACGACGTTCTTCCGCGACGCACTGATCTCGCCGGTACTGACTGCACATCCCACCGAAGTACAGCGCAAGAGCATTCTGGACTGTCAGCTGGAGATCGCCCGCCTGCTCACTGAACGCGACCGCATGCAGCTTACGCCTGACGAGTTGGCGCAAAACGAGGAGGCGCTGCGCCGCGTGGTGCTGACGCTGTGGCAGACCCGGGTGCTGCGGGAGATGCGATTGACCGTGAAAGACGAGATCGAGAATGGACTGTCGTACTACCGGTACACTTTTCTGCAGCAACTGCCGCGCCTGTACGCCGAGATCGAGGACCTGCTGGCGAAGCAAGGCTTCGGCCGCGCGCCGCTCAACGGTTTCCTTAAGCTGGGCAGCTGGATCGGCGGAGACCGCGACGGCAATCCCTACGTCACCGATGAAGTGATGCGGCACGCGCTGAACCGGCAATCCTCGACGGCGATGGACTTCTATTTCGACGAGATCCACCGGCTCGGCGGCGAACTGTCTCAGTCGCTGCGCATGGTGGAAACCACGTCCGAGCTCGAGCAATTGGCGGAGCAATCCCCGGACATCTCCGAACATCGCCGCGACGAGCCTTATCGGCGGGCGCTCACCGGGGTTTATGCACGGCTCGCCGCAACCTCGCGGCTGCTCGACCAGCACGTACCCGATCGGCGCGCGATAGCCGAGGCGCCGCCGTACCGGGACAGTTCAGAGTTTGCGCAGGAACTGGCGATACTGGCCGATTCGCTGGCTGCCAACGGCGCGGAGCGGGTGGCGCGCGGCAGGCTGCGCGTCCTGCACCGCGCTGCAGCCATTTTCGGCTTTCATCTGGCGCCGCTGGACATGCGGCAGCACAGCGGCGTGCACGAACAGGTCGTCTCCGAACTGTTCGCGCTCGGATTGCGGCGCGAGGGTTACGCTGCCCTGCCGGAAGGCGAACGCCGCGCCTGGCTTCTGGAGGAGTTGAGGCTGCCGCGTCTATTGCGCTCGCCTTATCTTGCTTATAGCGAAGAAGTCGGAAAGGAACTCGCCATCCTCGACACCGCCGCGGAGATGCACCGGCGCTATGGCGCAGAGGCGTTGCCCAACTACATCATTTCCAAGGCCGACGACGTCAGCGACCTCTTCGAAGTGGCGTTGTTGCTCAAAGAAGTCGGGCTGCTCAAGCCCGGCGAGTCGCCACGCCTTCACGTAAACATAATCCCGCTGTTCGAGACGATCGGCGATTTGCGCGGTTGCGGTCCGATCATGGACCAGTTGTTCTCGGTTCCGTATTACCGTGATCTGCTCGCCAGCCGCGGCAATGTTCAGGAAGTGATGCTCGGCTACTCTGACAGCAACAAGGACGGCGGCTTCCTCACCGCAAATTGGGAGCTGTACAAGGCGGAAGTCGAACTGGTGAAAGTGTTCGCGCGTCACCACATAGAATTGCGCTTGTTCCACGGCCGGGGCGGCACGGTCGGCCGCGGAGGCGGACCCAGCTACCAGGCGGTGCTGGCGCAGCCTCCAGGCAGTGTGGCTGGCCAGATCAGAATTACCGAGCAAGGAGAGGTGATCGCCAGCAAATACTCCGATCCGGATATTGGCCGGCGCAATCTGGAAACGCTGGTCGCAGCCACCTTCGAGGCGACGCTGCTCGAGCCCGCTGCCGGCGTCGAGCGCGCGGCGTACCTCCAAGTAATGCAGGAGATGAGCGCGACCGCTTACTCGGCGTACCGCAGCCTGGTATATGAAACGCCGGGTTTCCTGCAGTTTTTTCGCACCGCGACGCCGATCACCGAGATCGCCGATCTGCACGTTGGAAGCCGGCCGGCCTCGCGCAAGAAGACCGACCGGATCGAAGACTTGCGCGCGATTCCGTGGGTCTTTTCCTGGTCGCTGTCGCGCATGATGTTGCCGGGGTGGTATGGATTCGGTGCAGCCGTGCAAGCGTGGGCGGCGCATAACGGGGAAAGAGGGGTAGACCTGCTGCGCGAGATGTACCGCAACTGGCCTTTCTTCCGCACCATGCTGTCGAATATGGACATGCTGCTGGCGAAAAGCGATATCAGCATCGCCTCGCGTTACGCTGAACTGGTAACAGATGCCGAATTGCGAGAGCGCATCTTCTCCCGCATCCTGGAAGAGTGGCACAACACGGTACGCTGGCTGCTGGCGATTACCGGACAGCGGGAGTTGCTGGAGGCCAATCCCGCACTGTCACGCAGCCTGCGCAACCGCTCACCTTATATCGACCCGCTTAACCACCTTCAGGTCGAGCTGTTGCGCCGCCATAGATCCGGCGAAACTGAGGAGCGCATCAGGCGCGCGATCCTGCTGACCATCAACGGCATCGCCGCCGGTCTGCGAAACAGCGGCTAAACACAAAGCTATGCCGTTGCAGGTTTAGGATCGACTGACGGCGTAAACGCGTCGGAGTAAAACTCGTCCTCGGAAAGCTTGCACAGCGCTGTAAAGTCCCGGTGCGCAGATTCCACTACTACCGGCGCGCCACACGCATAGACCTGGTAGCCGCCCATGTCGGGGAAGTCCTCCATCACGGCACGATGCACGAAGCCGCTGCGACCGCTCCAGTTGTCCTCGGGCAGCGCATCTGAAATCACTGGAACGAACCTGAAATTTCCATGCTGCTGCCAGCCGCCGGCTAGATCCCCCATGTAAAGGTCGACGGGACGGCGCCCCCCCCAATAGAGCACCATTTCGCGAGTGGTTTCCATGTGGAATGCATGCTCGATGATGCTCTTTATCGGGGCGAAACCGGTGCCACTCGCCACGAAGATCATCGGTTTGTCCGAATCCTCGCGCATAAAAAAAGTACCCAGCGGCCCTTCAAAGCGCAGGATGTCCCTTTCCTTCATCTTGTTGAACACGTAGTCGGTGAAGGCGCCGTTGTGCATATTGCGCACGTGAAGCTCGATGTGCTCGTCGTCGTGCGGGGCATTTGCCATCGAGTAAGAGCGGCGCTTGCCATCCTTCATCAGTATGTCGATATATTGGCCGGCGAGGAACTGCAGACGCTCGTTGGCCGGCAGCTTCAGCTTAAGCACGATCACGTCGGGGGCGGCCTTGCGCATTTCCTGGACGCGGCAGGGCAACTTGCGGATTTCGAGCTGACCGACGCCGCTGATTTCCCGCGCCTCGATCACCAGCTCGGTCAATGGCTTGGCTTGGCAGAACAGCGCCAGTCCCGCCTTCTTCTCGAAATCTGCCAGCACATGCGGCTGCGGGTTGCCATAGTCAACCTTGCCTTCGAGAACCCGGCCCTTGCACGCGCCGCAGGCGCCGTTGCGGCAGCCATACGGGAGCGTGAAACCTTCGCGCAGGGCTGCGGCAAGCACGGTTTCGCCGTCGCCGACGGTGAAAACGTGATTGCTGGGTTTGATCGTGACCTGGTAGGGCATTGCGGTTCGAGGCGCTGAGGACGAGCTCCGGGTTAAAATGCCGGCGTGAGAAGATTATTGATCATCGGCTGCGGCGATGTAGGCCTGCGCATGGTGCGTGCACTGCGGGGGCGTTGGCGCGTCTACGCGCTGACTCATTCGGAAAACCGGCACGCGCTGTTGCGTGCCGAAGGAATCCTTCCAGTGGCCGGAGACCTGGATCGTCCGGAGACGCTCGACCGCCTCCCCGGCCTTGCACAGGACGTGGTGCATTTCGCGCCACCCCCGGGAGTGGGAACGCGCGACACGCGTACCGCCAACCTGATTCGGGCATTTGCAAAGGGCGGCAGTCTACCACAGCGGATGGTGTACATCAGCACGAGCGGTGTCTATGGAGACTGCGGCGGCGCCCTGGTTGAGGAGACGCGACAGGCGAAACCGTCTAGCGATCGCGCCAGGCGCCGCCTCGATGCCGAACGGCAACTTCGGGCCTGGGGCGTGGAGATGGCGGTGCATGTCAGCATCCTGCGGGTGCCCGGAATCTACGCTGCGGAGCGCCTGCCGCTTGCCCGATTGAGGGCTGGTACGCCGGCTCTTGCAACCGAGCAGGATCCTTATACCAATCATATCCATGCCGATGACCTTGCGCGCACAGTGATCGCGGCATTGAGTCGTGGCCGCGGCGGCCGCGCATATAACGCTTCCGACGATTCATGGATGAAGATGGGCGACTACTTCGACCTGGTCGCCGACCAGTTCGGGCTGCCACACCCGCCCCGCATCAGCCGAGAAACTGCGGAGCGGGAGATCCCCGAGAGCATGCTGTCGTTCATGCGCGAGTCCCGGCGCCTCGCCAACTGGCGCCTGAAAAAAGAGTTGCGCGTGAAGCTGCGCTACCCGTCGGTTGCGCACGGCGTCACCGCGGCGCGGGCCCGGTGACGTGCGCACCCCGGCGGTGACCGTCGCAGCATAGATTTTTGCGCTCCTTGACTGTGGAGAACAACGTGTCCGGTGGTCGCGGCGAGGTGGTCGTGGTGCTGACCAACCTCCCTGACCTCGCTGCTGCCGACAAGCTTGCGCAGTTATTGGTGGCGCAGCGGCTCGCCGCCTGCGTAAACGTCCTGGCTCCCTGTTCATCGGTCTATCGCTGGAAAGGCGGCATAGAAACGGCGATTGAAATCCCGGTGCTGATCAAGACAGCGGCCGCACTGTATCCGCGCGTGGAAGCCGCCATCCGCGCCAACCATCCGTATGAACTTCCCGAGATCATCAGTGTCCCTGTCGAGACCGGTCTGGCCGAATATCTGCGGTGGATCGCGACCGAAACCTTTGTCGAATGACACCCACCTTCAAAAAATGAATCTGCGCGCCGCCGTACGACTGTCGCTTGAACTGTTGTTGGCAGCGGCCGCGGCATGGGCGCTGTCCGGATCAGCTGCCGACGATCTGCTTGCGCCGGAGCAGGCTTTCCGGTTCTCCGCGAAGCTCATCGAACCAGGTCTCATCGAAGTACGCTATCGCATCGCCGACGGTTATTACATGTATCGAGACAAGTTTCGTTTCACCGCAAGTCCGCAGTCGGCCGGACTCGGCGAGGCGCGCTTTCCTCCCGGAAAGATCACGGACGACGAATTCTTCGGACGGGTCGAGACCTATCGGGGCGAACTGGTCATCCGGCTGCCGGTTAAATCCAGCGGCCCTATTACGCTGAAGGCGGTATCCCAAGGTTGCGCGGATGTCGGTGTGTGCTACATCCCGGTTACCCAAACCGCACGGCTCGTTCGACCGCAACTTTCCGGTAGTAGCGCGAAATCGGAGAGCGATGGCGCAGATCAGCTATTGAGGCGGAATGCGCCGGCGTCCCAATGACAGGAACGGGCCGTACCCTGGTTCTGGTGGTTGCGGCCGTTTCCGCGCTCGCGGCGGGGTATTGGTTTCATCCCGGGCACACCGGCCGGGCACCGGATTCAGGCAACTTGGGGGGCATAATGGCGGCCTCTCTTCCGGACATGGAGGGCAAACCACAGGCGATGGCCCAGTGGCGCGGCAAGGTCCTGGTGGTGAATTTCTGGGCGACATGGTGCAAGCCATGTCTCGAGGAGATCCCGGAGTTCGTCAGAATGCAGCAGAAATTCGGGCCGCAAGGGTTGCAATTCGTCGGGATCGCTATTGATACCCCGGCAAAGGTCCGTGAATTTGCCGCCAAATATCGCATGAACTATCCAGTCTTGATTGGGGAGATGGAGGCGATCGAACTCGCCCGGACTGCCGGCAATGCACTCGGAGGGCTACCCTTTACGGTCATACTGGACCGACAGGGACGATTGATCAGGACCGAGCTTGGTGGATTGAATGAGCGAAAACTTACCCCAATCATTCAACCCTCACTTAAAGCTGTCAATGGCGCGTAAAATGCTATCAACTTCGTGTAACTTCGTCTAAAAAGCCAAGTACTTCAAAAATCTCCGTAAACAGATGATCCTGCGGGATATGCTCAGGGGAATCTATTGTCATGACCCTCTCTCGCCCCGAGAGCGCGGCAGCCGGGATGGGCCGAAATCCCGCTAAACTGGACAAATTCCCGGAAACTACGGCAAACTTGCCGACATGAAAATCGCCTCGAAGGGTGGCAAGGCGGCTTCTTCTGGCCGTGTGCGCCCTAAAAAGGTTCTTGTCCTCAATGGCCCGAACCTGAATCTTCTAGGCTCTCGCGAGCCCGAGATTTACGGCGCCGAAACTTTGCAAGACATCAATAAGCGCTTGTTGGCGCAGGCGCTCAAAGCCGGGGTCAAACTAGCCAGTTTTCAAAGCAATTCCGAAGCCGATCTAATCGAGCGCGTTCATCAGGCGCGTCCCGCCGGCTTCGATTTTGTCATCATCAATCCAGCCGGCTTGACTCATACCAGCGTAGCGTTGCGGGATGCACTGGCCGCGGTGAACATTCCCTATATCGAAGTACATCTTTCCAACATACATGCGCGCGAACCCTTCCGGCGCCATTCCTATTTCAGCGATCAAGCGGTGGGTGTGATCTGCGGACTGGGGCCGCAAGGCTATGAGTGCGCATTGTTGTGTGCCCTGACACATAAAGCCGGGAAATAGAGGCCCGCCCCAAATGGACTTGCGGAAGCTCAAGAAGTTGATCGACCTGGTCCAGGAGTCCGGAATTGCCGAACTTGAAATTACCGAAGGTGAGGAAAAAGTTCGCATCAGCCGGGCAGGCGCGGCGGTGCAAACTGCCGTCATGCCTATGCAGCAGGCTCCGACCATGCTAGCTGCGGCGCCGGCGGCTGCGCCGGCGACGGCAGCCGAAGCGCCGGCTGAACCCGAAGGGCATGTTGTGAAATCACCGATGGTCGGCACGTTTTATCGCTCCTCGGCGCCCGGCGCAAAGCCGTTCGTGGAAATCGGGCAGTCCGTCAACGCCGGCGAAACGCTGTGCATCATCGAGGCAATGAAATTGCTGAACGAAATCGAGGCCGACCAGGGGGGTGTAATCAAGTCCGTGCTGGTGGAGAACGGCCAGCCGGTCGAATATGGTCAGCCGCTATTCCTGATCGGTTGAGCATCGACCTGCCGGCCCGCGTTGTTTCCTGCCGGCGCACGCAAATTTTCCATGTTTGAAAAAATCCTCATAGCCAATCGCGGTGAAATCGCGCTGCGCGTACAGCGCGCGTGTCGGGAGCTGGGTATAAAGACGGTCGCGGTGCACTCGATGGCAGACGCCGAGGCCAAATACGTGCGTCTTGCCGACGAGTCGGTCTGTATCGGCCCGGCCCCGTCGTCGGAAAGTTACTTGAATGTTCCGGCAATCATCAGCGCCGCCGAGGTGACCGACGCCGAGGCGATACATCCGGGCTACGGGTTTCTGTCCGAAAACGCCGACTTTGCCGAGCGTGTTGAGAAAAGCGGTTTTGTGTTCATCGGGCCAAGACCCGACACCATTCGGCTGATGGGCGATAAGGTAAGCGCCAAGCAGGCGATGACCAAAGCCGGCGTGCCGGTCGTGCCCGGGGGTGACGGCGCGCTGCCGGAGGAGCCGCAGGAAATCGTCAAGGTGGCGCGCAAGATCGGCTATCCGGTGATCATCAAGGCTGCCGGCGGAGGCGGCGGACGCGGCATGAGGGTGGTACACACGGAGGCAGCGCTGGTGAACGCGGTTTCGATGACCCGTCAGGAGGCGAAGACCGCCTTCGGTAATCCGACGGTGTACATGGAGAAGTTTCTCGAGACTCCCCGTCACGTCGAGATCCAGGTGCTTGCCGATGAGCACCGCAACGCCGTCTATCTCGGGGATCGCGATTGTTCAATGCAGCGCCGACACCAGAAGGTCATCGAGGAGGCGTCAGCGCCGATGATACCGATGAAGGAGCGAGTTCGCATCGGCGAGCGCTGCGCCGAGGCGTGCCGCAAGATCGGCTACCGCGGCGCGGGCACCTTCGAGTTTCTCTATGAGAAGGGCGAGTTCTTCTTCATCGAGATGAATACCCGGGTGCAGGTAGAGCACCCGGTGACCGAGATGATCACTGGCGTGGATATCGTAAAGACGCAGATTCTGGTGGCGGCGGGACAGAAACTGGCCTTCCGTCAAAAAGACATCGTATTCCGAGGACACGCCATCGAGTGCCGGATAAATGCCGAACATCCTTACAAGTTCACGCCGTCGCCGGGCCGCATCACCTCGTGGCATGTGCCGGGCGGGCCGGGGATCCGGGTAGATTCGCACGTATATCATGGCTATTTCGTGCCGCCGTATTACGATTCCTTGATTGCCAAGGTGATTGCCTATGGCGATACCCGTGACCAGGCGCTCGCACGCATGCGCGTTGCGCTCTCGGAAATGATCGTCGAAGGGATCCAGACCAACCTGCCCCTGCACCAAGAGTTGATGCTGGATACCGCATTCATTCGCGGCGGTACCAGCATCCATTACCTGGAAGAGAAACTCGCCAAGTACAGCAAGGTTGAGTAGCGGACCAGCCCGCGGAGGTGTTGCATCGCCTGGCTTGCCCTTGAACTCACGCTCGATGCGGTGCACGTGGCCGCTTTGTCGGACGCGCTTATCGATGCCGGAGCAATTTCCGTGGACGTGGCTGACGCGCATGCAGGCACCGACCAGGAAACTCCGATTTTTCAGGAACCCGGCGAAGATGCCGAGTCGGCGTACGGCTGCAATCGGCTGATTGCGCTGTTCCATGCCGGTACCGATGTGGCCGCCGCGTTTGCCCGGGCATGCGCCGCCGTCGGGCTCGTACCGATGCCGAGATACCGCATTACGGAGCTTCCGGAACAGGACTGGGTCAAGCGTACCCAGAGTCAGTTCGCCCCGATTCGAGTGTCCAATCGATTGTGGGTCGTGCCGAGCTGGCACGCCGCCCCCCAGGAATCTGCAATAAGTATCGTGCTCGATCCCGGGCTGGCTTTTGGGACGGGCAGTCACCCGACTACACGACTGTGCCTGGACTGGCTGGACCGGCATTTGTTCCCCGGCAGCGACGTCATCGATTACGGCTGCGGCTCAGGTATTCTTGCCATCGCTGCAGCGAAACTGGGCGCAGGCCGTGTCATAGGGGTGGATATCGACCCGCAGGCGCTGGTCGTCAGCCGTTACAATGCCGAGCAGAATCGCGTGGCGGCGACTTTCATTGGTGCTGATGCCGCGCGACCGCAACCCGCGGATGTCGTGATGGCCAATATCCTCTCCAATCCGCTCAAAATACTGGCCCCGTTGTTGGCAGCGTTGACCGTGTCGGGCGGGCATGTGGTGCTGTCGGGAATCCTGACGCCGCAGGCTCCTGCGGTTACCGATGTCTACTCGGAATGGTTCGCGATGGAATCTACCGTAGAGGAGCAAGGCTGGATCAGGTTATGCGGCCGCAGACGCCAATGAAGCGCAAGCCATGAACCTGTATACGCGTTGCCTGCACTGCTCCACCACTTTTCGCGTGACCACGCAGCAACTGCAGGCTTCCAGCGGCCAAGTGCGCTGCGGCCAATGCAAGCAGGTATTCGACGCATTCGCGACGCTCACCGCCCAGGAGCCCCAGTCGGCGACACTTGAAGCAGAAACTTCTTCCGCCAAGCAGAACGAACCGCGGTTGCCAATGCAATCCTTGGCAAAACCACCCGCGGAGAAACCTGCGGGCGCCCAAGTAATCAGACCGAAAAACAGGCCGCCACCTGCAGCATCGGCACGGCCGGATCCGGCCGCCAGCCTCTACGAGTGGGAATTCAGGATGCCGGTTGCGCCGCGCCGCACCGGTCTGTGGCTAAGCCTGTCCTTGCTGCTGCTTGCCCTGTTAGCTCTTCAGGCGGCCTATGCGTTTCGCAGCGAACTCATGATGTTGCTCCCGCAATCGCGGTTGTACTACCAGCAGGCGTGTGAATGGCTGGGTTGCTCCGTGCCGCTGCCGCGGCAGGCGCGCTACCTGCACATAGAGGCTTCGGATCTGAAGTCCCCGGATCCAGCACGCCCTGGCGAAATCGAGTTGCTGGTCGCGGTGCGCAATCGTGCACCGGTGGAGCAGGACTATCCCGCGCTGGAACTGACGCTGACCGACTTGCAGGAGCAGACTATTGCGCGCCGGGTTTTTCTTCCGGCGGAGTACCTGCAGTGGACAGACGCGGCCGATGGACTGAAAGCGGGCGCAGAAATGGCGGTCCGCCTGTTTCTGGACACCGGCGAACTGCGAGCAGCGGGGTATCGCCTGTATTTGTTCTATCCGTAGCCTCCCGCCATGTTGAAGCAGACTCCGCTCAATGCCGCCCACCGCGCGCGCCACGCCAAGATGGTGGATTTCGGCGGCTGGGAGATGCCGCTCCACTACGGCTCGCAGATCGAAGAGCACCACCTGGTTCGCCAGGATGCCGGAATGTTCGATGTTTCGCACATGCTGGCGGTGGATGTGGACGGCGATGGCGCCCGCGATTTCCTGCGAGGGCTGCTCGCCAACAACGTGGATCGCCTTCAGACTCCCGGCAAGGCGCTTTACTCGTGCATGCTTAACGTCAGCGGCGGCATTCTCGATGATCTGATCGTGTATTTTCTGGGCCCCCGGCGATTCCGGTTGGTGGTCAATGCGGCCACGGCGGAAAAGGACCTGGCGTGGATGTCTGCGCAGAACGCGGGCGCGACTGCCGCGACCATCGCGCCGCGTCGCGACCTGGCGATGATCGCCGTACAGGGCCCGAAGGCGCGAACAAAGGTGTGGAAGGCGTTGCCGCCGTCGCAACCGGCGACCGAGGCGCTTGGCCCCTTCTTCGCCGCGGAGCAGGGCGCGTTTTTTTTCGGCCGGACCGGCTACACCGGCGAGGACGGCTTCGAGATCATGCTGCCTGCCGCGGATGCGCCGGATGTGTGGCAAGCGTTGCTCGATGCGGGCGTGAGCCCGGCAGGCTTGGGGGCGCGGGATACGCTGCGCCTGGAGGCCGGAATGAATCTTTACGGCCAGGACATGGATGAAACCGTGACGCCCACGGAGTGTGGCCTCAAATGGACTGTGGACCTGGATAGCCCGCGAAATTTCATCGGCAAGGCGGCACTGTTGGCCTCTCCGGCTCGCGCGCAGATGCGGGGACTGGTTCTGCAAGAGCGAGGCGTGCTGCGTGCGCACCAGGCAGTCGAAACACGCGAGGGTCGCGGGGAGATCACCAGCGGCAGCTTCTCGCCCACACTGGACACTTCCATCGCGTTGGCGCGGTTGCCCATCGGCGTGCCGGCTGGGGAATCCGTGAAAGTGCAGATTCGCGACAAGTGGATGGCGGCAATAACGGTAAAATACCCCTTCGTGCGGAACGGACGAAGCCTGGTGCCTGGACTTCCTTCTTCGGTCCGTTAACATCCTGGAGCATTCATGTCGATTCCCGCCAATCTCAAATACAGCGACAGTCACGAATGGGCGCGGCGGGAATCGGATGGGACCGTGACGGTGGGCATCACCCATCACGCGCAGGACTTGCTGGGGGACCTGGTGTTCGTGGAAACCCCCGCGCTTGGCCGCAAGCTCAATAAGGGCGAGGAATGTGGCGTGGTCGAGTCGGTAAAAGCCGCCTCCGATATCTACGCGCCGATTTCCGGAGAGGTGGTGGCTGTAAATGGCGATCTCGAAAGCGCACCGGAGAAAATCAACGAGAGTGCCTACGACGCCTGGATGTTCCGTCTCAAGCCCAGCAATGCCGCCGAACTGGAAGCGTTGCTGGATGCGGCGGCATATCAGAAGCTGATTGAGGCGGAAGCGCATTGACAGTGGTGAGCGTGACGGCGTGACGATCGCGACGCATGTCGGAGAGTTCGCGGTGCGGACGCATCGCGCCTAGCCAATGCCTTTCATTCCGCATACCGAAGAAGACATCCGCGCGATGTGCGCGGCCATCGGCGTTGCCGACGTCGAGCAACTCTTCGACGAGATTCCGCAAACTCTCAAGAGCGATGGACTGGCCGGCATTCCGGCCGGGATGAGCGAAATGCAGGTCACGCGTCTCATGCATGAACGCGCTCGCCTTGACCGGACGTTGCTGAATTTCATCGGTGCCGGTGCCTACGAACACCACATTCCGGCCGCGGTCTGGCAGGTCGCCACGCGCGGGGAATTCTATTCGGCTTATACGCCTTATCAAGCCGAAGCCAGCCAGGGCACGCTGCAACTTCTATACGAATACCAGAGCATGCTGGCATCGCTGACCGGGCTCGACGTGACCAACGCCAGCCTCTACGACGGCGCAACCGCACTTGCCGAGGCGGTGCTGATGGCGGTGCGTCTGCACAAGTCCGCACGGCGCGTATTGATTCCTGCGGGCGTCAACCCAGCTTATCGTCGAGTGGTGGCGAGCATAGTTTCCAATCAACGCATCGAACTTATCGAGGTGCCGTACTCCGCTGCGGATGGGCGGGTGACCATCGAGGCACTGGAGTCGGCGGGCCAGTTGGACTTTGCGGCGCTGGTGGTTGCGCAGCCGAATTTCTTTGGGGTGCTGGAAACGGTCAATGCCCTGACAGACTGGGCGCACTCCCGCGGTGCGTTGACCATTGCCTGCGTCAACCCGACCGCGCTGGCGCTGCTGAAATCGCCGGGCGAATGGGGCGGCCACGGAGCCGACATTGCAGTGGGAGAAGGCCAGCCCTTGGGCGTGCCTCTTGCCAACGGCGGACCCTATTTCGGATTCATGGCGTGCAAACAGGCGCTGGTGCGGCAGATGCCCGGCCGCATCGTGGGCGCCACGGTCGATGTGGATGGGAAACGCGGATACACACTGACTTTGCAGGCACGCGAGCAACATATTCGACGTTCGAAAGCCACCTCCAACATTTGCACCAATCAGGGCCTGGCGGTCACCGCGGCGACCATATATCTGGCGATGCTAGGCGCCCAGGGTCTGAAAAACGTGGCAGCGCAGTCGCACGCCAATACCCTCGCCCTGCTGCAGAGAGTGACCCGCATCCGCGGCGTGCGGCAGGCCTTCAGCGCGCCGGTTTTTCATGAGGCCGTGATCCGCCTGCCGCGGCCGGTTGCCAAGGTGCTCGCAGATATGCGTTCCCGCGGCATCCTGGGAGGCCACGACGTTTCCCGCGACTACCCCGAACTCGGCGCGGCGCTGCTGGTCTGCGCCACCGAGACCAAGACCGAATCCGATCTCGATGCGTACGCTGCGGCACTTGCAACGGCGGCGAAGGCTTGAACTTGGTCCTAAGAATTCAAATCAATGTCTACTTTAGGAGAGTCAGATGGCAACCGTAACGCTCAAAGGCAAATCCGTCGCCGTTGCCGGCAAGCAGCCAAAGAAAGGCGATGCAGTGCCTGATTTCAGCCTGACCGGCAAAGACCTCGCCGATGTGTCGCTGAAGAATTTCGCCGGGAAACGCAAAGTGCTGAACATCGTACCGAGCCTGGACACGCCGACTTGCGCGCAGTCCACCCGCGTTTTCAATCAAAAGGCCTCCGGGATGCGCAATACCGTGGTCCTGGTGATATCGGCAGACCTGCCATTCGCGATGTCACGATTCTGCAGCGCCGAGGGGCTCAACAACGTGGTGACCCTGTCCACCTTTCGCAGCAAGGATTTTCACGGCAAGTATGGTGTAGACATCACCGACGGCCCTCTCAAGGGTTTGACGGCGCGGGCAGTCGTGGTAGTCGACGAGAACAACAAGGTACTGCATTCGGAGCTGGTGCCGGAAATTGCCAACGAACCCAACTACGACTCGGCCTTGGCGGCGCTGAAGTAATACCGTATCGCACAACAACAGGTGCGCGCTGCAAACCGCGTAAAAACCACGATCCAGTCGCAATGCTAGTTTTCGATCACTCCAGAAAAGGGCGTCGCGCACACGCCCAGGCTCCGCCCCCGGCCAACACTGCGGACCTGCCCGGAGAATTGCTGCGCAGCGAATTGCCGACCTTGCCGGAAGTGTCCGAACTGGACGCGCTGCGCCACTACACGCGCCTGTCGCAAAGGAATTTCTCCATCGACACGCATTTTTATCCGTTGGGTTCCTGCACGATGAAATACAACCCGCGCGCGTGCAACGCTCTGGCCATGCTTCCGGAGTTCGTCTCACGCCATCCGCTGGCGCCGGCGGAGACCGGCCAAGGCTATCTCGGCTGCATGCACGAATTGCAGGAAATCCTGCGGGAAGTTACCGGAATGGAAGGAGTGAGCCTGGCGCCGATGGCAGGCGCACAAGGCGAATTCGCCGGAGTCGCGATGATTCGCGCCTACCACCGCGCACGAGGTGACGACGCCCGCAGCGAGATCATCGTTCCAGACGCGGCCCACGGAACCAATCCGGC
>Ga0134123_10000378_pt1 | contig 29763 bp, 19 predicted proteins | sample KB303_FD_96460 | JGI IMG/M metagenome (GOLD analysis project Ga0134123, IMG submission 96460) | Terrestrial soil microbial communities without Nitrogen fertilizer from Kellogg Biological Station, Michigan, USA - KB3-0-3 | ecosystem: Environmental > Terrestrial > Soil > Unclassified ...
CGGGAAGCGGAGCGTAATGAAAGTTGATGAATCCATGCTTCGGCACACTCAGAGCTGCTGCAGGGATCATGCGCGGAAATGTTTTGACGAGTACTACATCCGGCTTATACGTATCCAGCCACTTCATCAATTCGTTTTCGAAATCTTTTTTAATAAAAACACGAAAGGGAATCCCGGAAGCGTTACACATGCCTTTCATTACTAACGCGGGTTCGGAGGAATGATTTCCGGACGCGGCAGCGACAAGAAGTCCTGAAGGCAGCAACTGGTGCAGTGCTGCCAAACCAAGATGATCGTTGCACAGGACGGCAATGCGCATCAGATGCAGAGATAGTTATTCTTCCAGCTTGCAGTTGCGCCTTCGGGCTTATCGTGGTAAGAGCGCTCGTGCAGCGCTTCATCAGGAGGGAGGGTCCTCACAAATTCAAGCGCGCATTTCCCATTCTTTCCTTCAATGATCCTGCATTCATGCAAAGGAGCATACGTGTAATGCGTACCGGGGTGAAAAGTAACAGTGCCCCTCGGGCTTTCAAAACTCCAGTTTGAAAGTGATGACGCTCCCTGTGCTAAAATCCGTGGTATGGTTACACCGGCTTCCCATCCAAGCAAATGAAAGAGGTTCGCTTCTTTCTGCTTCAGCTTTCTTACTTCATCGAGAAATGATTTTTGTATTTTACCGGGCAGCCCAGTCGCCCAGGGAACAATCACTTCAAAAGTTCCCCCGGGAAAATCCGCCTCCTGCAAAATGATCTCTTCAGCCATAAACGGAGAGCAATAGAATGGAAGGGATACGAATTCGGGTCCTGCTTTTTTAAGAGCCTCCGTAAAAAGACCGGTGAGATACACACTAAAACATGCGCATACTGAATCCGCTATTTGTTTGCTGATGAGCTCACGGTAACTATCTATATTGAATTCACTGATCTTATACCCGCTCACGTAATATCCCATCACTTCACCATCGCCTTCTTGTATGCCTTGCACCATCGCATAGTTGCCGCGGTACCCGCCTTCATAAAAAGAGCCCGCCATCAGCACTTTCTTCCCTCCCAATGCCGCTCTTGTGCCTGAAAGCCGGCAGGCTTCCAGGCCCTGGAGGGAGATATGATACGCCACAGGGCTTGCCGAAGCGGAAGTATAGGTCATGTTTGCGTCCAGGACAATGATGGGCCGGTCCGCAGCTTCCATCAGCCCGAAAAGGGGTTCAGCAATAGCTGCCGAGGCATAAACCACAATCATGCTTACATTATCCTCCATGATCAATTTTTCAGCTTTTGCATAGTTGAGCGATTGGTTTTCACCGAAGCCAATATTTTCAGTAATAAACGCTGCCTCCGTTCCGGATTGTTTCAGCCCGAGACGAATTCCATCGAGCAGGTCGAAACCTATAGACGGATAGTCTGTTGCACGCGGAAGCAACACACCGATCTTTTCTGCCATTTTTTTTTCTTAGTTAGTATATATAAAAAATGGGAACGCTAATTCCCATTTTTTAAAATATTTATATGACTATTTTTTTATCAGCTTCTTTGTGGGTATATACCATACATGCAGATGACATAATTTAATCCCAGGACCGGGTGGATGATGCTGAAAGGCGTTGAATTGCCGGTGGGGGTAGTTGTCAACTGAGCGGGATAAGCCTGCAACAGGGCGTTGGGAGGGTTTTGCGTGTAGGGTGCGGCAGCGCCTGTATCATCAGGTCCAAATTCAGCATTTACGGGAGAGGTAGCAGCCGCCAAAGAATGAGCAGGCATCTTTGCATTAACGTTCATGGGATGGGTGTGGAGAGGCAGATTTCCTCCAAGCATGGTCGCACTTTCCTGTCCGCTACTCTGCCCAAGGGCATAATAAGAAAGCCCCGGACCCTGACCTGCTCCAACTACAACTCTTCCCCGCAGATCGGGTAACAGAAAAGTAGTTTGACCATTTCCACCGTAGGTGGTACCAAGAATAGAGAACAATGCTGTGTTCGAAGCAATGTTTATCGTTTGCCCCTGGCAAAAACCCCAGTTCTTTGGTGCGAAATTTCCTGCAAATAATGTGACATATCCGATTACGCCTTCCATAATTGTTTATTTTATAGTTTTAATATTAATATTTTTTTTAACTTCTGCTTGGGTAAATCCCCTCAACGGCAATAATATAATTCATAGCGAGATAAGGGGTGATCAATGAAATGGGCTGAGGACTTCCCCCGCTTGCCGGTGAAGATGCAATTGAAACTGAGAGAGCCATAGCCTGGTCCGGACCGGTAGTATTATAGATATTTAATCCGCCTGCAGGAACATTACCGGAGGCAGAGGGAAGTGTTCCCGCTCCGGCATTGCATGTTGGCCCGCCCACGAGGTTGACAAAACCGTGAGTGTGCATCGGCATACTGCCGCTTGAAATTGTGAATGATTCAGAACCACCCACCTGACCAAGGTTATAATTTGAAAGACCAGTTCCCTGTCCGGCACAAACGGCAGTCCGTGACCTGAAATCAGGAAGTGCAAATGTGGTCTGCCCGTCCCCGCCATAATAGGTACCAATGAGAGAAAAAAGCGCGGTGTATTGGGCAATGCTCAGAAGCTGACCGTTACAAAACATCCAGCTCATCGGGGCGAAATTTCCTGCAAAGATGGCTACACTAGCCAAATATGGTTCTGTGTACATATATTATAGATTTTAGATTTTTTTTTAGTTAATTATTAATTAGTTCCTGGAAGGAAAAATACCGTACATGCATATTACGTAATTAATAGCAAGGTAAGGTGATAAAAGAGATATTGGCGATGAGGATCCAGCCGTACCTATTGTAGTGCCTGTATAAACAGGCGCCTTCATGGTCTGACCCGCACCAGGTGTGAGGGTAAATCCACCCGGGTTTGAGGCAAGATATGCTGCATCAGCAACCTGAAGATCACCATCAGCGTTGAATACCTGTAAACTTACCACCATCCCTCCGTTATGCAGGTGAGAAGGTAAATTATTGGCGTTTAATGTCACCGTTTCTGTCCCTGTCATTTCACCAAGGGAATAGGGTGAAATTCCGGGTCCCGCCCCCTGGCTCACCGGGCAGCGGCTGCGTAAATCCGGCAATGCGAATGTCTGTACTCCATTTCCTCCATACGTGGTTCCCAATATTGAGAAGAGGGCAGTATTCTGTGAAATCGCTATGATCTGCCCGCTGCAAAAAGCATAATTTCTCGGTTGGAAATCCGCTGCGAAGATTGTTATTGCGCCAATTGTGCCTTCCATAATTTTATATTTTATTTAAATTTTAATAAGTAAGATTAAAATGAAAACTGAGCTAAATTGAAAAGAGTGCGCAAACGTAAATACTATTTTTCAAATAAAAAAGAAAAAATGAAAATTTTTTTTCAGGGGTATTTTTACTGCCCAAAGTTTAATTTACTTTTTACTTTCAACTGCTTTTAATCTCTTCCGATCACAGTGTAATGTATTTTTCCTTTTATTGTTTATCTCTAAGGAAGTCATTTAACCCCGTTAAAATTATAGTATATATATATATAGGTATACAGGTATTCACTGCAATTTTACTATTGCAGTTTTAACCGGCTTCATTTTTTGCGGCAGTTTGTATTCCTTTTCCTAAAATATAACCGGATATGCCTGATAAAATAGCTGACAGCTCACTGCTCTGCAAAACCCCGAGGATTCCAAACAGGATGACGGCAATGATCAATACAAACAAGGTAATAAACTGTAAACCGACTGAACCTAAAATTTCTTTGCCGATATTATTATCCGATTTAAAATAGATCAAAAAGAAAAATACGATCAGTATTAATGCAATTAAAGAGGAAAAGACAATGCTTATATGCTGCCTGAATGTTTGCTGCTTTGCCTGGGGGCTGAGCATCTGGTAAATATTATTAAGGGCGTCATTGTTGTTTAAAATATCGCTCTTAACGTTTAAGATATTTAAACTTAACCGGTGGTTCCTGTTCATGATGTTTCTATATGACTGCATTTTGGATTCAATTATATCCATTGCAGCCTACGCGTCATTTTTAGATATTTTAGTGGGAGTGTAAAGATCGGTAACCTGCTCGTTTAACCCCATCAGGTTTTTTATAGTCTGCTGGTCAGCGCCCATGCTGTTGATACTAATGGAATCCATATTGTTGCGGGCCATCTTTGTTAAGAGGCGCAACATGGCAAGCGAATCATCCACTGTTGATTCGAAATAGGATTCTGCTGCATTCAATTTAAAAGAATGATTTCGCAGGAAGGCGAGGAGCTCTTCTTTCTCAAACCTGTATTGCCGCAAGCGGGTAAAATCCATCAGTTCTTCTTCTGTATCAAATATGGCTCTGAAGTCGGGAGGCTGAATTGAATCGGTATAGCTGGATATGTTGTAGTTAATTAATATGGCATGATACGATGCCGTATCAAGCTCGTCCTGTGCATATATACAGGCGGTGCCTGAGATGAGAAAAAATAATATTAACAATACGCCATGTTTGAAAGTTAAAATATATTTTTTAACTTCTGCATTTGTTTTACATACCTGTATTATTGAAATAAATGATTTTTTCATAGGATATGATTTTAGGGTTTGATTTGCCAAAAATACTAAAATTTCATTCTGTGTTATTTTAAGCCCCAACCCCGGGACCTGGCGCAGGCTGTCTCATCCGCCCCAGGCGGATACCCTCCGGAGGGGAGGGAGAGGCCGGCACACCGGCAAAAAAAAACCGCATAAGCGGGATTTTTTATTTTGGATTGCTCCTATGAAACTCTATGATAGTTTGTGAGGACACAAACTCAAATGGAAATACAAAGACAGACAAAATAAATTATTTACTCAAACACAATCTTCCCATTATAACTTTTCTTTCCATTACTCAAAGTAACACTATAAACTCCTTTTGCCTGTGCTTCCAAATTGAGCTTTATTTTTCCATCACTCATTTCGAATGTTTTGTACAGAATAACCTGTCCCATAAAATTATAAACTGTTAAAACAATTTTTTCATCATTTTTAAATTCAGGAGGAAGTGAAATTTGGAAATTACCATTGGACGGATTAGGATAAACGTCTATTGTTTCTCTCTCTTTTAACTCATTTATACCTGTGCAAGCACCCAGGGAAACATCATCAATAAATACATACGCCCTATGAGCAAACGGATAATTCTGATTTAAAAACAACCAATTAGTATTGGCATTATCTTTAAAGTTTCCAATTACCAGATAATTCTCTCCTCCTGTTGCCGTATAATCTCCAGATACTAAGGTCCAATTTAATGTATCAAATACAGCAGGGCCTGTATTATTAATTTGTGGGCTGAAAGGAAGTACATAATAATTAGTTATCCCCGCAATAAGAGTATCTGAAAAATAAACACCAATATCATTTGTTGTAAACCAGCTTATATTTCCTAAATTAACATACATTTCGAAATGATAACAGGTATTGGCAATGAGAGGTGAAGAGAGAAGGGTTTCAATATAAATACGTGAATCGGCTGGTAAAATTTCATATAATAAAATACCACCATAAGCCACCCCGCTGTGAGCGGGCTGATAGCCGAAATAACTATCAGGAGTTTGAGCATTAGGATCAATGGAGCACGGATGAAAATAAGAAGGTTCCCCTAATCCCGAAGCAGATGTACCGGTCCAAAATAAAGCGGAATCTATTTGGCTAAAGAGCGGACACCCGGAATGTTGCTCAAAATCCCCGTTTGGAACAAGATTTTGTGCAACAGAAATTTCGCATATCAATAATGAAAAAATTAAAAAGAAAAATTTGTATTTTATTTTCATATGAATATCAAATTTGAGCTATTCAAAAATGATTTTGCCATTATAACTTTTCTTTCCATTACTCAAAGTTACATTATAAACTCCTTTTGCTTCTGCTTCCAAATTGAGCTTTATTTTACCGTTATTCATTTGCAATGTCTTTTGTTGGATGAGCTTTCCTGTATTACCGTATATGCTGAGCGTTAAATTTTTTTCATGCAAAAAATCATCAGGAACAATGATATTACATTTGCCTGCATTGGGGTTGGCATAAATAATAAGCTGGTTGTTGGCAATTCTGCTTTCGCCACCAATACCAGTGATTGCATCCGACTTGGCAAAAAACATGTCGCCTCCTCCATAACTTGTTAATGAAGTTGAACCGATATTAATGGTGTTAACAAATCCGCCTGCAACAATAATATCATTATTACTATCAACTTCAACACTACTGCTATAGGCACGACCGAAATGTCTTACTCCTACACAATCGCCATTATCATCGTATCTTGCAACAAAAACGTCCTGGGGGTATGTGGTACTTATATTATAGCTTCCAAAATCTGCACTGCCGCAAAAATCACCAACGATGTAAAATAACCCGTCATTATCTTTCTTAATCATGTATGCAATTGTCACAAATGTACCCGTTGCATTAGTTTGCTTTATCCAACTAAGGTTGCCATTGCTGTCAAACTTTGCGAAAAAAAAATCTTTTTTGCCGTTATTTGTAATAGTTGTTGCATCAATAGTAAGTGAATCCTGAAAACCGCCAACTAAGTAAATATTTCCATTGGCATCCTGTGTAAAGTTGCCCGGATAATCCCAGTTTGAAGAATTACCTCCAAATCTTTTTTCCCAAATTACATTTAAGCTTAAATCCATTTTAAATAAAAAACCATCTATTATACTTGTTCCGCTTAATGTATCATTGCCAACTATAAATGCATTAGTATTTGTATTACCACACACAATAATTTCATTATTGGAAACAGTCAAACATGTTAACATGCCAGCATTGGTAAAATTTGAGTCAGTTGAAATCAAATTACCGTTAGTGTCCAATTTTGAAAGAAACCATCCTTTAGGCACAGCGACAGTGTCAACCATACCGCCTGTCCAATGAAAATCGCCTGTCCAATAAACATTTCCAGCGGGGTCTAAGCTCAAAGTTCCTAAAATATCTTCCAATGCACTACCAGCTCTTTTCAGCCACTGGCAGTTCCCATTCAAATCAAACTTTGCAAGAAACATATCCAGGTTGCCCGGGGATCCATTTATAGTATAAGAATCTATAGTTAATGAACCATAAAAGTTACCGGAGAGATAAAGGCAATTGTTATTATTATCAATTACTCTTCCTTTAAAATACTCGTCATAATTTACAGGGTTATTTCCACCGATTCTTTTTGACCATAATTCATTGCCCGATGCATCGTATTTAGCAATAAAAATATCATTTACTCCCGAGGAATACAATGTATCATCATCAAAATAGCATGAACCTTCAAACTCACCAATACAATACATATTATTATTAACATCCAGTAAAGTACAACCTCCATCAGCATTGGGTCCTCCAATCTGCTTAGCCCATTGCCATTGTGCACTTACTAAATCTGTAATGAGCAGAAATATTAATATTAATATTAATATTTGCTTTTTCATGAAAAGCATTTATTCAAAAGCTATTTTTCCGTCATACTTCTTCTTCCTATTACTTAACGTTACATTATAAACTCCCCTGGCTTCTGCTTCCAAGCTGAGTTTTATTTTTCCATCATTCATTTCTAATATTTTTTTCTGAATGAGCTTGCCTGTATTATCGTATATGCTCAGTGTTAAATTTTTCTCATGCAAAAAATCATCAGGCACCGTAATGTTGCATTTTCCTGCATTTGGGTTTGCATAAATTATAAGCTGGTTGTTGGCAATTCTGCCTTCGCCACCAATACCAGTGATTGCATCCGACTTGGCAAAAAACATGTCGCCTCCTCCATAACTTGTTAATGAAGTTGACCCGACATTTATTGTATTTATAAAAACACCCGCTACAATTACATCTCCATTTCCATCAATGTCAACTCCTCTGCTATCTGACCAACCGAAATGTCTTACTCCCACGCAGTCACCATTCTCATCATATCTTGCAATAAAAAAATCTTGAGAGTTAGAGGTACTTATATTAAAACTACCAAAATCTGCATTACCGCAAAAGGAACCTGCAATATAAAATAATCCATCATTGTCTTTTTTAACCATATTTGCAATTGTCAGGAAAGACCCTGTTGCATTAGCCTGCCTAACCCAGGTAAAGTTACCATTGCTCTCAAACTTTGCAAAAAACATATCCCTCTTACCGCTATCGGTAATAGTTGTTCCGTCAATGGTAAGTGAATCCTCGAATCCACCCACCAAATAAATATTTCCATTGGCATCCTGCTCAAAGTTGCCCGGATAATCCCAGTTTGAAGAATTGCCCCCGAATCTTTTTGCCCAAATTACATTTAAACTTAAGTCCATTTTAAATAAAAACACATCTACTATACTTGGTCCGCCTAATGTATCATTCACATTTACGATTAATGTGTCATTTTCTGAATTTCCGGTAACAATAATTTCATTATTTGAAACGGTCATATATGAAATATTTCCACCGATAATAAAATCAGGAGATACTGAAATCAGGGTACCCGTGCTGTCAAATTTTGCAAAAAACCATCCTTTAGGCACAGCGGCAGTGTCAACCATACCGCCTGTCCAAAGAAAATCGCCTGTCCAGTAAACATTTCCGCTGGGATCAACAGCGACCGTACCTAACAAATCCTCAGCTGCACTTCCTGCTTTTTTCAGCCACAGGCAATTACCATTCAAATCAAACTTCGCGAGGAACATATCCAGGCTGCCCGGTGATCCACTTATAGTGTATGAATCAATTGTTAATGATCCATAGAATTGACCAGATAGATAAATACAATTATTATTTTTGTCGATGACTTTCCCCTTTAAATTTTCAGTGTAGCCTGACGGATTGTTACCGCCTATCCTCTTTGTCCATAATTCGTTACCGGAGGCATCATACTTTGCAAGAAAAATATCATTAATGCCAACTGAATATAATGTGTCATTATCAAAATAACATATACTTTCAAAGCCACCCATACAGTAAACATTATTACTTGCATCAATTAAAGCAAAACCAGCATCAAGTTGAGGACCACCAATCTGTTTAGCCCACTGCCATTGTGCATTTAATAAATTTGAAATGCTCAGAAGTATGAGCACCAATATTTGTTTTTTCATTTCTAAAGTTTTATTGAATGATTAATTTTTTTAAAATTCTGTAATTATTAATATTGGTTTCTACAAAATAAATTCCTTTAGAAAGGTTACGTAAATCTAAGGAAATTTTTTGTTCATTAGTTACCATTCTGCTTAATTCATCGCCAATAGGGTTTTTAACTGAAATAACAGCAGTCTGGTTTTCACTGTTTAAAATCTCCAAAGTAAACATACCGGAATTCGGATTAGGAGCAATCTGAACAGCGGGTCTTCCGCTTTTACTAAAATTAAAATCTATTTCTATTTCCTTCCCCGGCTGTATTTCATTGCCTGAGTTGGTTTGCGCCATTCTTGCAAAAGTTGATATGACATTGCAATCAATAAAAGCTTCGGAGGGAAAAATATGCACTTCGCTGGTGTTGGTAGCATGAAATGCAGCATTGATATTTATTTCCTGTCGTGCTGTAATGTCACTTGTACCATCAATTATAGTATTGCTTACTGTAACAGTGTTCCAGCCTTTCAAATCTTTTTGAGTGCCTACATCAATATTTTCTCCTTCAAATGTTCCATCGTAATCAAAATTGATTTTCTGTAAAGTGGTAAGTGATTGAGGAAGTTGGGCAGGAGTAATCTGTATATCTGTCCATCCATAAGGTGGTGTCCATGGTGGTGTTTCAAATTTTGATGCTGCCGGGGCGGATCCGCGGATTCCGACTATTCTGTCTTGACCGATTATCTTGTCATTGAAAGGAATAGCTTCAAAATTACCATTGTCATTTGCATAGTAATAATACCAAGTATTTACGTACGGATTGAATAATGTACCATCGTAATATCTCCAATTGACCGCATGCGCGAACCCGCCTTTTATCGGATTGTTATTATCGTCAACAATAGTTCCTGTAACGGCATTGGTGTGAGAAGGATTAAATGCACCGCAATTGTAAGGATCGGGATAGTAATCAGGCAACGTACATGCAGAAGGCGTTGGCGGGTTAGCAGCAAAGTTTTGAAAGATGTCAACGGCAGGCTTATCATACAGATCCTGTGGTGAAGATGGAATGTCACCATGCTTTAAAAGCCCAAACCCTCTTCCTTGTTCAACTGTAGCATTATTGTAGAAAATAAATTCATCCTGGTAATTCCACCAACCATAGCCGCTTGCTCCACAATTAAGAGCCGCGAGATAAGTATCTTCAGCGTAATCGGCTTGCTCGTTTATAGTTCCATCTAATTCATCCGGAAACAAAGGCAACTGAACAGCCATAAAACCAGTTTCGCCAATGTACCAGGGTTTCGAACAATAATTGGAAAGCCAGTAAAATATACCTTTAATTCTGTCAATCGCAATTTCCTTAGTATAGGGGCTTCCCATGATTGTTTTTTCCCACTGTGCTAAATTCGGATAAGGATGTATTTCGAAAAGATCAGATTTAATAACGGCCGGGTCCCAATAAATTACATCTTCAATGCCACCCGTAGTAGATATAAGGTGAGGATCCTGCTGATCGTTTTTTATAAAATCATACCATTGTGCAGTTTTATCGCATACCCACCATTTTGTCTGATAGTAATCTTCGCTCCCCGCGGGTTCGGAAGCAAGCACATAAGCAATTACAGAGGTTTTTGTTTTAAAATAATCTATCCAAAATTGCAGTAATTCTTCATATTGAGGAACGGGAATTTTGCTGCCTCCATTTCCTGTTTCGATCAGAAGCTTAAAGTTAAGAGGAGCGGATGTGGCAACAGTTATTAGCGGATCAAGCTTATCAATAAGGAAGTTCAAAACATGATTTGTACTATAGGGTTGTGTTATTTTCAGGTAATCATTATCAACCCAAAAATAAGGAATACAATTTTTCTGACTCATTATATAAAAATAACCATCCGGCAGCAAAGGGTGAGCAGGGCCATGCCTATTCCAACTTGGAATAAACCCAGTTAAACGAAGCGTATTAAAACCCATGTCCTTCATTTTATAAAGCTCATCAACAAGAGCCTGGAAACAAGATGCTTCATCCGTGCATTCATAGTAATCATTCCCCCCATCATGATAAGTCGGAGCGATATAATAATAATCATCAAGGTCATCGTCATCGGGCTCGGGGTATGGTATGGAATAAGGAAAAGGAACTACGGGATCAGCAGGACATCGGTGAATTAAATGAATCTGTAACGGCAATGCAACCGGATAAAATGGATTTCCGCTTTCATCGAGCAGTTGTTTACCCTTTACTGTAAAATATTGACAGAATAAGTCGGGACTTATCCACATAAAGGGAATACAAGTAAATAATATTTTGAATATGCGATTCATAACTTACCCCCTTTATCTTTTAGAAAGCTTTTTAACCTTTGCATTCAATTCATCAATCTGTTTCTGCTGGTCAATAATATAAAGTGTTTGCTCTTCTGTTTTCTTCAAAAGCTTTTGCACCATATCTCCTAATTCATAACCTTCATTTTTTTCAATTTCCTGAGCAGTAGGAATTCCAGGCAGGTGCCTGTTTTGTTTTATGAATTGTTCGAGTTCGTGTATGCTCATGGACTTATAATCATCACTGAAAACGAAATCAGGAAATGGGGTGGTGGCAGTAACTTTTACATCTCTTGTCATAATGCCACCTTCCACATACAGTTTATATGATCCTGCACATCCTGTACAAGGTAAGGCACCAAGGCCAAATCCAATAAATGTTTTTCCGTTACCATCAATATACAAGTCGGTTCTCCATGTGGTAGGGGAACCATTTAAGGAAGAGACGTTTACTCTACCAATTTCAAAATCCTGTGATGATGTTCTCCATATACCTGCTTCCCTTCCTGAATATTTCATAAAACCGACCCGTTTACTTGTTTGTGCATCCACGATCAGGCCCTGGTCTTCACCCTGTATATAAACCGTTCCATCTGTCACCTGCAATTTTTCAAAGGGATTTGTAAGTCCAATGCCAATTTTTCCCTGGGGTGTAATTCTCATCCATTCACCCCCTCCATTATTGGCATTGGTTTTAAAAACAAGTGACCTGTTATTTTGGGTGCCGAGGTAATAGACATCAGAAGAATTTAAAAAATAATTACCCCCTAACATCCATTGTGTTACGGATGTAGCACTATTATCATCAAACTGATTTACTCTGTGAATCTGACCTAAGGAATCAATTACAACAGGACTGTAACCAGGAGTGTCAACCATATTTTTAAATAAAATATTGCCATTACTTTTTATTCGCAGCCTTTCTACATTATTAGAGCGAAACGACAAATCCTGTGCATCTGTAGTTCCGATAAACTGTGAAGAGGGATTACTTCCACCATTCCCGGTCATTGTCCAAGTATCTTTATCCGGTTCTGTCATAACCTGATGTTCCCCTCTTGAGCATCCGTTAGCATCGGTTACGATAATTGTGTAAGAGTTTTTACACAGGTTTGTGACATTAGCAGTGGTTTGTCCCGAACTCCATGCATAAGAGTAAGAAGCGACACCTCCGCCCACACTGATATTAATATACCCGTTACAGCAATTATAACAGCTGATGTTGGTAGTTTGCGGAGAGTAAATGCTCGGAGTAACACTAAGTGTTATTGCTGTTGGCTGAGTTAGTGTTACATTTCCAGTACAAGTAGCAGAATTGACATCTGTTACTGTTACCTGGTAATAACCTGCCGCAAGCGCGCTTACATTTTGCGTGGTAGCCCCGGTACTCCACCTATAGGTGTAAGGGGAAGTGCCTCCTGTAACTGTAATGTTTATAGCACCATCTACTCCGCCAAAACAACTGATTGAATAACCGTTGTGATTGGAAGGAGTTAACGAAACAGAAAAAACGGCAAATACTGAATTAAAACTCAGGGTTAAGCATGTAATGCTTAATACAAGAAACAGGTTTTTTTTCATAGTAATTAAGTTTGAGTGTTATATTTTTTAAAGACAACATAGAATCGCTTTTAAAATTCTAATTATTATCCTGCTACCAAACTTAATTATCGGGTTAGGGTAATTAAATTTTCAGGGTCTGTATATGTAAATTAAATATAGATAAAACAGAAAAGCAAGAAAATGGGGACACATATTTATGAACAGTTGTAAAAATCGTACTATAGTATCAGGCGAAAGGCATTCTCCTGAAAGGCAAATAAAAAAGGGAAACCGAATTTCGATTTCCCTTAAAATTATTACTAACAAATTTATTTCACCGATTCCACCACGGCTTTAAAAGCATCGGGGTGATTCATGGCAAGGTCAGCAAGCACTTTGCGGTTCATGGTGTTTCCTGATTTTTGCAGCTTGCCGATAAATTCGGAATAGGACATTCCGTGTTCGCGCACTCCTGCATTGATGCGTTGTATCCATAACGAACGGAAATTTCTTTTTTTGGTTTTGCGGTCGCGGTAAGCATATTGTAAACCTTTTTCAACCGTGTGCTTTGCAACGGTGAGCACATTTCCCCTGCGCCCCCAATTACCTTTGGCAAGGTTGAGAAGCTTTTTTCTGCGTGCTTTTGAAGCAACTGAATTTACTGAACGTGGCATTTTATTATTTGATTTTTGGCGTTAGCGCCTCCGCCACTGCGGAGATCTTGAAAGCTAAGTACCGGGTTTGAATTTACGATTTACGATTAAGATGTACGATGTATGATTTGGGATTCAGGATTTTCGGATTTAAAATCCTTCTTCCTACATCACCAGCATTCTGCGTACTCTCGGCATGTCGGTTTTATCAACCAAAGCTGCATGCGTGAGATTGCGTTTGCGTTTTGTTTCCTTTTTGGTGAGGATATGGCTTTTGAAAGCGTGTTTTCTTTTTACTTTTCCTGTGCCTGTAAGCTTGAATCTTTTCTTGGCGCTGGAGTGTGTTTTAATCTTGGGCATTTTCTTTTTTATTTACCGATTACTGACTACTAAGGACTGATGACTGATTACTTCTTCTTCTTCGGCAGCGGAACCATGTGCAGGAACATCCTGTTTCCTTCCAGCTTTGGAAGCATTTCTACTTTGCCGTATTCTTCGAGCGCCTGTGCAAATTTGAGCAGGATTATTTCGCCCTGTTCCTTATATGCTATCGATCTTCCTTTAAAATGGACAAACGCTTTTACTTTGGCTCCGTCTTCGAGGAACTTAACAGCATGTTTCACTTTAAAATTGAAATCATGATCGTCTGTATTTGGTCCGAAACGGATTTCTTTTAAAACTGATTTTGCTGTTTTTGCTTTTAATTCTTTTTCTTTTTTCTTTTTTTCGTAGAGGAATTTCTGATATTCTACAACCTTACAAACAGGCGGATCAACGTTAGGAGCAATCTCTACTAAATCAAGCCCCATTTCATCTGCAATCCTCAATGCTTCACTCAAATCATACACATCAGACTCAATGTTCTCTCCTACCAATCTTACCCGCTGGGCGGTAATCCTGCCATTTATCCTGTGCTCATCTTCTTTCTTTACCGGTCCCCTGTAGCGGTTTACCGGCCGGCTCTGGTTGGGTCTGAAATTCGGGTTAAACGGTTTTTTGTTGTGAAACGTTGCTATGTGATCCTCCTTTTTAAATTGATTATTTATTATGTTTTTTAATTATTTACTAACGTCCCTGGTCAGTTCATCGTTTTTGCAATCTCCTCCCTGATCATCTTCACAAAATCATCCACACTGAAAGTTCCTTTATCTCCCTTAGTATGTTCTCTTGCTGAAACGGTATTTTCTTTCTCCTCTTTTTCCCCTACAATGAGCATAAAAGGAATCTTTTTTATCTCTGCGTCACGTATCTTTTTACCGATCTTTTCGTCCCTTTCGTCAACGAGGGTGCGAATATCGGAATTATTTAGTAATTGTGAAACTTTTTTGGCGTAACTGTTGAATTTATCGCTGATGGGTAATACAACTGCCTGACGGGGTGAAAGCCATAGAGGGAAATTACCCGCATAGTGTTCAATAAGGAAACCAATAAAGCGTTCATGCGTTCCGAGCGGTGCACGGTGAATACAAATAGGAGTTTCCATAGTATTGTGTTCGCTCCTGTATGTAAGGCCGAAACGGGAAGGAATCGCAAAATCAACCTGGTTGGTTGCAAGGGTAAATTCCCGGCCTATTGCACTCCATACCTGCACATCAATCTTAGGACCGTAGAAAGCAGCTTCGTCAGCAACTTCTATGTATGGAATATCGGAATCAATCAATACCCTTCGAACCATGTCTTCTGTCTTGAGCCAAAGCTCGCGGTTGTCAACATACTTTTTTCCGAGTTTTTCAAGTGAATGTGTTGAAAAACGCATGACATACTTTTCAATATTAAATATTTTAAAATACTTAAGATACATATTATTCACCGCTTTAAACTCTTCGGCAAACTGCGATTCGGTGCAATAGATATGGGCATCATTCATCTGCAATGAACGCACGCGCATCAGGCCAAACAGCTCTCCCGATTGCTCATAACGGTAACATGTTCCGTATTCAGCAAGACGAATCGGGAGGTCGCGGTAGCTTGCATTCATGCTTCCGAAAATTTTATGATGGTGCGGGCAGTTCATGGGCTTGAGATAATATTTTTCGCCATCCAAGTCCATTGGCGGAAACATGCTCTCAGCATAATACGGTATATGCCCGGTAGTACGGTACATTGATTCTTTTGCAAGATGCGGAGTGCGCACACGTTTATAACCCGCTTCCTGTTCTGTTTTTTTTGCAAGCCGTTCCAGTTCTTCAATAATTACTCCTCCATTAGGAAGCCACAATGGAAGCCCGGGACCTACCTCTTCGTCAAAAATAAAAATCTCCAATTCTTTTCCGAGCTTGCGATGATCCCGCTTCTTTGCCTCTTCAAGCATTTTGAGATACTCATCCAATTCTTTTTGTTTTGGAAAAGTAATTCCGTAAATACGGGTAAGCTGTTTGTTTTTTTCATCACCCTTCCAATACGCTCCGGCAATGTTCATCAGTTTTATTGCCTTGATATACCCTGTATTCGGAATGTGCGGCCCACGGCACAGATCAGTAAAATTACCCTGTGTGTAAAGTGTAATGTTTCCATCATCCAAACCCTGCAATAAATCCAATTTGTACTGGTCGCCCTTTTCAGTGAAATAATTCACAGCATCTTTCTTTGAAATTTCTTTTCGGAGATAAGGATTATTTTGCCTTGCAAGCTCCAGCATTTTATCTTCAATCTTTTTGAAATCCTCAAGAGTGATCGTTTTGTCCCCGAGATCAATATCATAGTAATACCCGTTTTCAACCGGAGGGCCCACCCAGAACTTAACCCCCGGAAAATAAAACTCTAATGCTTCAGCCATCAGGTGCGCTGACGAATGCCAGAAAGTTGATTTTCCTTCGGCATTATCCCATGTGAGCAATTCCAGCGTTGCATCTTCGCTAAGAGGTCGCTGAAGGTCGCGGACCTCGCCATTCACTTTTGCGGCAAGCACATTACGGGCAAGCCCTTCGCTGATGCTTTTCGCAATTTCTAAAGCGGTAGTTCCTTCAGCATACTCTCTGACGTTTTTATCAGGAAAAGTTATTTTCATTTGAACAAATTATTTTTTTTTAATTTTTTGAAGTTTGCGAAGTTAAATATTTTGGTACGTAGAATATTTTTATTTAAGCGCTTAAAAATAAAAAAGGGCAGCAATTTTTCTTGCTGCCCTCATCACAAGAATATCTTAATTAATGCTGTACTGTAATTTTCTTTGTAAGCGTGCCTTCCGTGGTTTTCAGCGTCAATAAATAAGCACCGTTTGCATACTTTGACACATCAACAGCTAATTTTATTTCAGAAGAATTTGAAATTTCCCTGCTGTAAATTTCTTCACCCAAAGGATTTAATAAAGTTACACGTATGTCTGTTTTTTTGTCCCTGCTCAAATAAATGTTAAGTTCGTTATTTGCCGGGTTGGGAAATATAGATGCATTCAGGCCTGCTTCAGGATAAAAAATTCCCACCGGAGTGCATCCTAACGAACTGGCCAGGGCGGACCGGTATGTATTGATAGCCGCATCCATGCGTGTTGATTGCCCGGTTGTAAACATGTTCATACAATTATCGTCAGTATAATCCATATAATTCATATACATATCCCCATTGGGAGTGTTGCTGCATGATACAGATGGAAAAACCGGGCAGCCGTAATGTTCATCGGCCTGGTTAGGGGTATCTGCAACAAAATCAGTTCCTGTACATGCTCCCTGATCATCACCCCAGATGTGACGGAGATTAAGCCAGTGTCCAACTTCATGCGTGCTGGTCCTTCCCCAATTATAATTAGCGCCCTGCCAATTATACGTTGATGGATTTAAGGCGCTGCCGACAGACCCCCAATGAACAACGACTCCGTCATTGCTCGGAGACCCCATCCCCGGGAATTGAGCATACCCTAAGTATCCGGGTGCCAAATTACAAACCCAGAGATTCAGGTAGCTCGCCATGGGCCAGGCATCATCGCCTGCGCTTGAATTATGTTTCATCGCATCATTAAGACTCCATGAGGCAGTAGTAGTTGATTTGTGAATAATCCCATTGGTCGGATTTCCATTCGGATCGCGGGTGGCAAGGCAGAATTGAATATTTGTATTGGCATGGAGAGGTTTAAAAACGGATGGAATATTACCTGTATCAGCATTTAACGCAGCATAATCCAGGTTTAACTGGCTGATCTCAGAAATAACTTTTGAATCAGCTATATTTTGTACCGCTGATGAATAGAGAATATGCACCACAACCGGAATTGTCAGCACTGTTGCCGGGGCAGTGGAATTCTGGTTTTGTAAAATATAATCCTGCATTTGCTGTTCAATTTGCTGTTGAACCTGGATAAGGTTCGGATTTTGAGCTATCTGTTGTGCAGTATACTGCATTGTTGCACACCGATCAATGTTTTGAGCAATTAATGTGTTTGTAATAAAAAAACACACTGTTGAGAAGGATAGTAAAATTTTTTTCATGTGAATTGGTTTTTAATAAGTTTAATAATGCAAATGGAGTTCAAAGGTAAATAATTGTTTCAACATTTTAAAAACAAAAAGTGAAAAAAATTATTAATTACTTTTCCAGAACAGATTTTATGTCAGGTAAAAAATAATTGGCGCTTTTCATAATTTTACCGTCTTCGCGATAAATGGGTTTGCCGTTATGGTCCAGCTTGCTCATGTTGCTGCGGTGAATCTCATTAAATACTTCAACGATTTTATCCTGCAGCCCGTGTGCTATAATGGTCCCGCAAAGGATATACAGCTTATCGCCCAATGCATCGGCTATTAAAGCTAAATCTCCCATAGCCGCAGCTTCCAGGTATTCATCATTTTCTTCCTGCATCAGCCGGTGGCGGAGTTCAATAATCTTATTTTCAATTTCAGCTTTCGGCTTTTCATGATATTCCAACCCGAATACTTCGTGAAATTCTTTTACTTTGTTAATAGTGTCAAGTAAGGTTTGCATGTTAAATTTTTTTGCAAAGAACTTCATTTTGTTCAGACTTCTGAGAAAAAATTATTCACACCTGTTGATAAAGTGAACCGGGTCAGCTTTTAAAAAACAGTATGGGCTGGTCCTGAGAAGATGCCACACCTCCGCAAAAATTATCTTCAATTTTAAACGAGTTCACAAAATAATCTTTCCCGAAACTGTTTGAAAAATTAATACCGTTGCAAACTTCAATTTCCCTGAGATTATCTGTAATTCCTGTTCCGGCAGCTTTAAGCACTGCCTCTTTTCGCGTCCAGAATTTATAAAATGTCAATTTCTGATCCGTTGAAACCGAAATTTCTTTTTGCTCCTTTTCAGAAAAATAAGTTTTGCTCAACGGGTTAAATTCAAAGCTGTCTTTAATCATTTCAATGTCTGCACCAATTTCATTATCGGAAACAGCAAGGAGGATTTTATTTTCAGAGTGAGAGATATTGAATTTTAATGAGCAAAGAGAAAGAAGAATTTCAGGCTTATTATTTTTATTTTTCCTGAATTGAATTTCAGAAGGATGGATGTGAAGATACATGGAAAGAATATTTCTCAAACTGCCGTGTGCAGTAATAAACCGGTTCCTGTCTTTTTCAAATGCAAATCTTTCTGCGCGATACAATTCATCTTCACTCAATATGTTTTTTAATTCCGCGATAATCTGTGAATCTGTGGCAACATTAACGAGCCACAGATTCACAGATTGAGAAATAGAATAGGAGGGAGACTTTTCCCAGTTAATTTGAGAAATATCTTTACAGAAAATGTTCACAAAAAAATCTTTTAAACGGTTTCTGCTTTATAATTCCACACTTCATCCAGCTTGTTTTTTAAAAGTGAAGCGAGCTGTGAATTGTATTTTTCTTCTTCGATAATAGTATCATTATCGCTGTTGTCAACCTGCAAAATTTCAATTTTACCTTTTACAAGACGTTTCCAACCCAGGGTATTATCATAAAATTCAGCATCCTCTACCGGCCCACCGGTACGGATGATAAATAAATCACCCTTGTACAACCCTTTCGGATTATAGTTCATCAAAGCGAGCGTGTGAATAAACCGAATGTCTTCCTGCACCGGATCGGCAACGGCAGGTTTGCCGTCAGCAGGTTTGTGTAAAATATTCAGTGCTTTGTTTTTTAATTTTCTTCCGAGGTTCAAATTTTTCTGCAGTGCATAATTTAATTTTTCTCCGAACCCCATTTTCATAAACCCTTCAAATTCTTTCCTCATCCTGTAATAGGACTGATTTTCGAGCGGTGCATAATTATTCACCATGGCAGACAATGCGACTTTTTCACCCATTGCCTGCAACTGCAAAGCCATTTCGAAAACAACCATTCCGCCAAAGCACAATCCCGCTAAATTGTATGGACCATGCGGCTGCACCTGGCGGATGATACTGATATAATATTTGGCCATCTCCTCAATGCTGCGATGCGGTTTTTGCTTTTCATCTAATCCCCTGGGCTGAATAGCATAAATCGGTTGATCGGGAGATAAATATTTTTCCAGAATTTTCCACCGGTAAATATTTCCGTTGTGCATGTGAATGCAGAAAAGGGGAGTACGCTCACCGTCAGGCTGCAAAGCCACAAGAGGTTTCCATTCAATGGTGGATTCTTCTTTGTCAATAATTTTTGCAAGGCTTTGAATGGTTGGAGCTTTGAACAACGACTGAAGATTTAATTTTACCCCCAGTCTTTTTTCAATTTCAATAAACATTCTCACACCAATAAGAGAATGTCCGCCCAGCTCGAAAAAATTATCTTTAACACCCACACGTTTTAAATTCAGGATTTCTTTCCAGATGTCAACTAATTTTTCTTCTGTAGATGAAAGTTGTAAAAGAATGTCACTTTCATTTTCTCCGAAGGAGTCCATTCGGACATTTTCACCTTCACTTTTCAACGCAATTTCAGGTTCGGGCAATGCCTTGCGGTCAATCTTTCCATTCGGAGTCATGGGCAATTTTTCCATCACCACAAAAACAGACGGAATCATAAACTCCGGTAATTTATCCATCAGATAATTTCTTAATTCGCTGACAAGGTTTTCTGATCTGGTTTTTTCTACGAGATAAGCAACAATTTTTTTATCTCCGTTTGCATCATCTTTTACCACTGCAATTAAATCATGAATGTTCGGATGTTTTCTGAGAACAGATTCCACTTCACCCAGTTCAATTCTGAATCCCCGTATCTTAACCTGGTTATCAATACGTCCGAGAAATTTAAGATTTCCATCCATCATAAATTTTCCAAGGTCGCCTGTTTTGTAAAGACGCGCGCCTTCTTCAATACTGAATGGATTCGAAACAAATTTTTCTGATGTAAGGTCAGGTCTGTATAAATATCCTCTCGCCAAACCATCACCTCCTATATATATTTCTCCCGCAATCCCGATGGGAACAGGCTGCATGTTTTTGTCAAGCAAATACAATTGTGAATTGTTAATTATTTTTCCGATTGTATAAGGCCCATTTTTTTTTCTTGGTGTGAAAGTGGAGTAAGTGGTATCTTCAGAAGGTCCATAGAGGTCAAAAACTTTTTCAGCTTTTGTATTATCATAAATTTTATTCACTAACGCAACCGGCAATGGTTCACCGGCAAGGTTGATTATCTTCACCGAATCAGGGATACCGTTTTTCATTTTCACTAATTCAGCAATAGCAGACGGAACGGTGTTTATTAATTTCACATCTGCCTCTTTCGGAAGATCCGGAAGCTCCAAAGCATTTTTCACTAAGATTATTCTTCCGCCCGAAGTGAGTGTAAAAAATATTTCAAAGATTGACAAATCAAAACAAACGGAAGTGGAAGCAAGAACTCCTTCCAGGTCATTTTTTGAATAAACAGTTTTTCCCCATGCAAATAATGCAATATCGCTGCGGTGTTCTATAGCAACTCCTTTTGGTTTCCCGGTAGAGCCGGAAGTATAAATGATATAAGCTAAATCAGAAGATTTATTTATGTGCAGAGGATTTTCTTTGCTTTCCTTTTCAATTTCATTCCAGTCTTTATCAACGAGAATTTCTTTCGACTTATGGCCTTTAATGTGTTGCTGCGTTTCAGCTGTTGTTAAAAGAACAGGTGCATTTGCATCTTCTAAAATAAAGGCAATCCGGTCAGCAGGATAATTCGGGTCAAGCGGCACGTAAGCGCCACCGGATTTTAAAACAGCAAACAATGCAACAATTAATTCAACGGAACGTTCCATGCATACACCGACTAACACATCAGGGCCTGCTCCATTTTTTCTCAATACATGAGCCAGTTGATTTGCTCTTTGATTTAATTCACCGAAAGAAATATTTTTCCCGTTAAAATAAAGGGCAATTTTTTCAGGATGTTCTTTAACCCTTTCTTCAAATAACCAATGCATGCACTGGTTTAACGGAAAGTCAATGAAGTTGGAATTCCATTCAACCAGGATTTTGTTCAATTCCTTTTCAGGAAGAATGTCGAGGTAAGAAATTTTTTGCTCAGGGTTTTGAACAATGCTTTCAAGCATGGTGCAAAACTCTTCCATACGCATTCTAATCAAATCCGTATCAAATAAATCCGTGTTATGCGTACATTCGATCACTAAATTATTTCCGGAGCCTGCACAGTTTATGAACAATTCAAAATTTTCATAGCTGCGGGGATTGGTAGTGAATTCAAATTCGCAGCCCGAAAATTCCACTCCGTTTGTTATCCCGATATCAATATTAAAAGAAACAGGCACCAGCGGAATCCTGCTCATATCACGGGGAATATTTAGTTTGCGGATTAAGCTTCCGAACGTGTATCGCTGATGGTCAAAATCATCGAGCAATGATTTTTTTCTTCGTTTAAGATAATCAATAAATTTTTCTTCCGGGTTAATTTGTGTCCTGAGTGGTAACAGGTTAACACAATGCCCCACCAGGTTTTGTTTACCGATTACTGACTGCCCTGCAGCAGGCAGGCCCACAACAATATCTTCCAATCCTGTTATGCGATGAAGAAAAACCTCAAAAGCAGCAACCATTGTATTTACCAGGCTGCATCCGGCTTTTGCCCCCGTGAGCTTTAATTTTTCAATAATTTGAGGTTTTAACGGAACATCCATCCGGCCTGCATTAAAAGTACGGATGGCAGGCCGTGATTTATTAACTGGCAAATCCATAACGGGAAGGTTACCCGAAAAAAGGTTCAGCCAGTAGTTTTCTGTTTCTTCATTGGCTTTGCTTTTTGAATAGGCTTCTTCTTCGTTAGCATATTCTATCCAACTGTCAGCAGGTGCAAGTTGTGCAGGAATATTGGTTTTCAGAGCTGAATAAAATTTGCTCAAATCAATCATGCACATTCCAAGTGACCAGCCATCGCCCACCATGTGATGCAAGGTGAGCACAATGTTGTGAATATTATTTTCAAGTTTTATAACAGAAACGCGGATCAGCGGGCCCTTTTCCAAATCAAAAGGGGTCTCCGCTTCTTTTGTTAATTCCGCTTTTAATTTTTTTTCTTTTTCTATTCCGGGCAAAGAAGTCAAATCAATGAAAGGAATCGAAATTTTTAATTCACCGGCAACCTGGATCAACGTCCCGTCCTTGCTGAACGTGGCGCGCAATGCCTCATGACGCCCGATCAGCAAATCAACTGCACGTTCCAAAACATGCAGGTCAAAAGCTCCTTTTAATTTTAGTGAGACAGATTCATTATAGGCGCAATTTGCGGCATCGCCACCCAGCTGGACGTTTGTAAAAATTTCCCGCTGCGGTTCAGTAGTGGGTGCCGTCCGGAATTTTTTCTCCTCCTCAAAAGGGTTAAAATCAACAGGGATAAAAATTGTTTTTTTTGTCATTATGCAAGGAGAACCGGTCAGCGGGATTTAATTTTAATCTATATATAATTACGCATGCAAAGATATTTTGTTTCCGGCACAGGAGGGTGCAAAAAAATTAAGTTCCCAAAACACCGGGGTTATCGAAAAGTACAGCATTGAGAAGCTTTATTTTTTTGATCCTTTTGTATCCCTTTAAGATGAATGACGGGATGAAACACCTGTGAACAGAATATTTCAGAAAGCCTGTTGAAAAATTATTTTTCAGATAAATTTGTTTTTTAGCGAAAAATAGTTTTATCTTGCCGATTCATTTAAAACCATTCTTACCCATTTTAATTATAACTTTTTATCCAATTGCCAGATTATGAAATTATTTTTTTAAAAAAATAGTTAATGAACCGCCATTAATTTTATTTCACACCAGGACTAAAATAAACTAAAATAAATATAAACATTCAATCCAATTTACCAATGAAAAAAAACACTTTTAACATCAAACATCATTTTAACAATTTATGCAGGCTTGCGTTAGTTGTATTGTTCATTTCAGTTTTTACAGAAGTGAGCGCTCAGAGTTCCGGAAGTAAAAACGCAGGAACTACACCGGTTTCCGTGCAGCCAACTGTCAACGGAACTCCGCAAAGTTCTCTTGAAAATGCTCCGGCACCAGTCCCTTCTGAAGCTGTGGTGAATGAGCTGAAAGCAGCACAGCCTGAGCCGGGAACCATGAATGCAACAACAACGGCTCCGGCCGCTCCTGCTGCTGTTCAACAACAGGTTGCACCTGCAGCTCAGCAAAACCAGGAAAAAAAACAAACCGGCAAAAAGCAGCCCAAATAATTTCGAACCCTTAAAAAAAACTATAATATGAAAAATATTTTCAATATAAAAATTACTATACTCTCGTGCATCATTGCAGCGTGTTTCATAACAACTGCTAATGCACAGGTTACCGGACCAAAAACCATTGGTATTGATTATACCACATTGGCCTTGGCCATCACTGATCTTAATACTAATGGAGTAGGCGCAGGTGGAGCAACTATTAATGTTCCCGGAGGTTACACAGAAACTGCTCCTGCAGGCGGATTTGTTTTAGGGAGCGCTACTCTCAATGCTTCTTTATCTGTTGCCAACACGCTTGTGTTTCAAAAAAGCGGTGGCGGAGCAAACCCGTTATTAACTGCATTCACACCCGGCACTACCACAAACAGCGATGGTATCTTTAAAATTTCGGGTGCTGACTATGTAAGTATTATTAACATAGACTTCCAGGAAAACGGGGCAAACACTACAGCCGCACAATGGATGGAATGGGGAATTGCCCTTTGTCGTGCTTCGGCAACTGATGGCACCCAAAACACATTAATACAAGGCTGCACTATCACCCTCAATAAAAATAACTTCGGAACGGCAGGTGCAGCGGGATCGCATGGTGTTTATTGCGATACAGTAACCACCACTTATGGCCCCATAGTAGCTTCAGCAGCTTCGGGCTATCAAAGCAACAATACTGTAAAAAGTTGCACCATCACCAATTGCAATACAGGTATTTATTTCAGAGGCAACGCCACAGGAGCCCCCGCAAATTATGATCTCAACAATACAGCCGGTGGAAACCTTGTTGCTGACGGAAACCAGGTTACGAACTGGGGTTCAGCAGCCACTACGGGAACACTGTTTGGTATTTATTTCACTAATTGTAACAATGCAACAGCAAAAAATAATACAGTAGATAACGCTCTTGGAGGTGCCGGATCTCAAACCTCAGGCAATACTTTTGGAATTGCCCATGACCTTTCGGTGAATACTGTTTTTACCTGCACTAATAATAATGTAACCATAACCAGGGCAGCCGGAGTCGGAACCACTACAGCCATTGCATCATTCGGAGGCGGAACAGGCAGCACCACCGGAGCGATAGTTTTGGACAACAATACGGTAAGGCTTGTATCAACAGCTTCCTTAACAGGAACTTTTACTGTAATGACTGCCGCAAATGCACTGGGAGCCGCAACAACTGTTTCAGTTCAGAATAATATTATATCTAACACCAACCCCAGTACAACCGGAGCAATAAACCTGATAGCAGCAACCAACAGCGCACCAACATTAAATGTTAGCGGAAATTCCACATCGGGCGTCTGCGGACGTGCTATTACCGGAACAGGACAATATGCTGGCATTATCAGTGCTACTACAGCCGTTACAACGGGTAATTTTACTATTAGCAATAATAACATTTCAAACCTTACCTTAAATAATAATACCGCCAGCTGTTTCATCATAGTATGCCAGACAGGACTTTCACTCAACAATGGGCCTAATGTTACCGTTACAGGCAACACCGTTTCTAACGTAAGCAATACCGGTACAGGAGCCATATTCCCGATAAACCAGTTAGCTGGAAAAACCAATATTATTTCGAATAATACAGTTGCAAATATTACCAACACTGGCGGCTCTATAACAGGAATAATAGGAGGAAACCCAAATTCGCTTAATCAAACGGTATCTAATAACACTGTAAGAAACATGAGCACATCCCTGGCCGGAGCCATTGCGCTGATAGGTATTAATGCACAAGGAGCCGCCACCTCAAATGTTTTCAGAAATAAGGTGTATGATAACGGTATCACAGCTCCTTCCAACAGCGCTGCATACGGAATTTATACAAGCGGTGCTTCAACAACCTCCACAACCAATATTTACAACAACTTTGTCGGAAGAATGACCGGCCAGTCGGCATTTGTAAATGGAATAACCGGGTTTGCAAATAGCTTTACTTCACTCAATACTACCAATGTAATTAATTTATATTATAATACCGTTTATCTCGATAATACAGCCGGTACAACTAATTGTTATTATTCGGCAAATGCAAATGGCACGCTTGTGTGCAGGAACAATATATTAGTCAATAACTCCACAGGAGGGAATACCTATTGTTTGACCCGGGCAGGCGCTTCCCTTGCAGCAGTATTAGCAAATTACGGTGCTGCTTCAAACAATAATATTTTTTATCCTTCAACTGCTGCCTTTGTTCTTTTTAACACCACTCTGTCAACAGTTACCACTTATACTTTAAGTGCTCACCAGGCTAATGCAGCCCCACGTGATAATCAGTCGAAAACTGAAATTGTCCCATTCCTGAATACGACTACCGGGGCCTCTGCTAATTACCTGCACGTTGATCCTGCAATTCCTACCCAGGCTGAAAGCGGTGCTGTAAATATTGCAACTTTTACCGATGATTATGACGGTGACATCCGCCAGGGAAACCCCGGTTATGTCGGTTCGGGTACAGCACCCGATATAGGTGCTGATGAAGGCAACTTTACATTCCTTCCGCCTAACGATGCCACCGTTACACAAATATATTCATTGGGGAAAATGGCGGTTGGCTATACACAGGGATACCAGGTACAGGCAAGAGTTTCTAACGTAGGCGCCTTAACAATTGCAAGTGTTAATGTCACGCTTACCGTTTCAGGTGCCAATTCATTCACTAATATGCAAACGGTTACTTCCCTTGCACCGGGAGCGTCACAACTGGTAACCTTTGCAGGTTTCAGCCCGTCAGCATCTGGTGTGAATACGGTAACTGTTGCAGTTGCAGCTGATGATAATAATACAAACAATTCACTCGCTGTTCCTCTTACCACAACCGATAACATTGTTTCCTATCGTTATGATACACCTCCTATTACTAATGGTGTAGGTTTTACAGGCGCTTCAGGTGATTTTATTGCAAAGTTTGTTTCACCGAATAATTTTGGTAATTCAGATACATTAAACGGATTCGAAGTGTTTTTTGTCGGAGGCGGCCTGCCTTTCCAGGTGGGAGTTTGGGGAGATGCCGGTGGCACACCCGGAACCCTTCTCTTTTCAACAGCTTCACAAACAAGCGTAGCAGGAACGTTTTTTATTTCCTTACCTGATGTTCCTGTTTCAGGTACTTTTTATGTCGGGCTTAAACAAACAGGGACTACCAATTTAAATTATGGATATCAGACTGAAGCTCCCATTCGTTCAGGTCAATTCTTTTTCACCTCTCCAACCGGAAGCGCAGCATGGACAGATTTCGCCACTCCCGGTACAACAAATTTCAGAATCTCTGCAACAATACAATACAAAACTCCACAGCCTCCTGCCTGTGCTGCTAATCTGGCACCGCCTAATTTAAGCATAGTGTGTAATGGTACATCTCTTACCTGGGCAAGCGGTGGTGGCGGTCCAACCGGTTACAGGATTACATTGGGAAGCAATTCTCCAAACTATAATAACGTGGAGAACAACACTGACTTGGGACTTGCTACAAGTTATACTCTTACTAATTTACTTTCAAATACAACTTATGGCTGGTCCATTACTCCTTATAATCTTACAGGCCCTGCAGTTGGATGCGGCTTTCTTACATTTACCACACCGGCAACCGGGACTCTTAATGAAGATTTTACGAATGTTACATTTCCACCCCAATGCTGGATTCGCCAGACTATTGACTGGGAGCGTAATGCCGTCAGTGCAAATGGCGCGGGATCCGGATCAGCATGGTTTGATTTCTATAATGTTATTGATGGAACCATTTCTGATCTGACAACTTCGGTTTTTACAGCCGCACCATTCAACTATGCAGTAAACTTTAATCATGCTTATGCTGCCTATGATGACGGTGCAAGCGGTGATTACATTGATACGCTGGAAATATTGGCTTCAACCAACGGTGGTTCCAGTTATACATCGGTAGCGATTTTAGAAGGTGGGTTAACAGGAGATTTAAATACCGCACCAGCCTCTGCAACTCAATTTGTACCAACTGCTGCGCAATGGGGAACAAAAACAATTCCGGTCCCTACAGGAACCAACCGCATAATTTTCCGTGCAAAATCACAATTTGGCAATGATTTGTTTTTAGATAATATAACTTTAGTGGCGCTGCCGAATTGCATTCAGAATCCTACCGCGCCTGCAAATGCATCTTCTATTTGCCCTTCGCCAAGTACGCTGCTTTCATGGCCCGCATTTCCCACGGCAACAGGATATAATGTTTATTTAGACCAGAATAATCCTCCTACAACTTTAGTATCATCTAACCAGGCAGGTACAACTTTTTCAGCAAGTTCTCTTGCGCCAGGGGTATATTATTGGGCTATAGTCCCCCAATTAATTTCAGGTACAGAAACATCCTGCAATGAATGGTCATTTACTGTAAACGCCCCGCCAGATCCTGAGGCCGCTACAAATGCACCTGTATGTGTGGGATCTTCCCTGGCAATGTTCGGTTTTAATAATGCCAGCGGACAAAGCATTGGTAACAGCTGGTCCTGGAGCGGCCCGTCATTTTCTTCAATACAGCAAAATCCTTCTGTGACAGGTTCGGCTGCATTGGCTAACGGAGGTACTTATACGTTAACGGTTACCAATTTGAATGGATGTACTGCAAGCTCTTCTGTTTTGGTAGTTGTTAATGTCAACCCGGCAGGTACTGCTGCAGTTACAGGCGTTTCATGCGTGGGACAGTGTAATGGCGATGTGACGATTACACCTACAGCCGGTCTTTCTCCATATATATTTACCAGTACATTGTCCGTAAACACGGATGGTATTTTTACTGACGAATTCTGTGAAGGTCCGGATAGTGTTATTATTGCTGATGACAATGGCTGTGAGGCAACCATACCATTTACAGTTGGGCATCTCAGTTCTGCTCCACCGAGCGGATCTGCAGGAACACCAGTCCCTTCAAGCCTTTCGGCTTGCTCAGGAACAGTTCTGCTGGTGAACACATCCACTATCAACGGAACGGATGTTCATTATTCATGGAATACGGGCACCAATTCCGGGGCGGTATTATACAGCAACAATATCGGTGGACCATTTTCACCGCCTCCGTTCCAGACAACCTCACCCTCAGTCTATGCACAATTCGGTACAGTGGCAGGAAGCTCTGGATATAACGTATGTGTACAGGGAGTGAACGGCTGCGGAAGCACCAATAACAAATGCGTGTGGATAAGAGGAACAGTAAGTGTACCGGGCACCATCACACCGGCCAATCCTGTGGCATGTCCCAATGACCTGAAGAGTTATTTCTGCGGAGCATCAGGAGGCGCCACTGTCTATAATTGGACACTCGGAGGGTCAACTCTTCCGATCACCAGCGGACAGGGAACCACTAACGTACAGGTGACCTTCCCTCCAGCATTCACATCAGCACAATTGTGTGTAACGGCAGCGCTCGCTTGCGGAGGCTCATCCACCAGCGCACCCAGATGCATGACTATATCTAACAATCCTCCAACACCGGCAGCATTTACAGCCGGCCCGGCAAAAGTATGCCCTGGCGCAACAGGAGTGACCTTTACCATTCCGGCTGTAACGGGCGCAGCCGGCTATAGCTGGACCGTACCGGCCGGATGCACCATAACATCAGGGCAAAATACACCGTCCATACAGGTA
>Ga0134123_10000384_pt1 | contig 29563 bp, 25 predicted proteins | sample KB303_FD_96460 | JGI IMG/M metagenome (GOLD analysis project Ga0134123, IMG submission 96460) | Terrestrial soil microbial communities without Nitrogen fertilizer from Kellogg Biological Station, Michigan, USA - KB3-0-3 | ecosystem: Environmental > Terrestrial > Soil > Unclassified ...
GCCCATGAAGTTTGAATATGACTGCTTTCCAAGAATGTAAATAAGCCATTCAATATACCTGGAACAGGAACAGCTTCAACATTACATGTTGTCATTTGAATGGCCATATCGATACCTTGTAAATCCCTATTCAAGGCATCAGATAACCATTGTTCTGGTACGAATTGTTGTCCAGTATCAAGCTGATCATATTTCAAGGCACGAGCAGTTACATCAATATTATTATCTTGCAATAGAGTACGCAAGAAGATACGAGAGGCATGGGCAAAGCCCGAGAAATCAAGTAGCGGACCAGTAAAAAGTAATTTCATAATGTTTCGATATGTGTTCTAACACATAGTGCTTTCATTTCACTATCTAAAGTATCACCTGTTCTAAACCATCTATTCGTGATATAAGTACCGTCTTTAAACCATATGATCAATTCTCCAGGAGTATCAGTTTTTTGTCCAAGAGAAGCAAAAATTTCTCTAATAGTAAATTCATTCAATGTTCTCATTGCATTGCCAAACTGCCTAGCTATATTATTCATACAAATTCTTGAGATCTCTTTATTGCTGGAACGGCCTTTCCATCCACCTGAATACGAATCTGATCACGAATCTTACTTGCACTAGATTGTTGATTTCCTATTGCAACAAACTGTTGCATAAGTTGATCACGAGTAACTCCTTGCTGCAAATGTGAAATCCACATCTTGGCACCATCTGTATCAACGGCTGGATATTTCAAAACATTGAGATATAACCAAGATACAAATTGCTCATCGCTGAGATTACCAGGAACAGGAATAGGCTTAACTTCATCAATCTCAGCGATAGGACTATCCCATGTTTCTAAACGATCCAATATCTTTACGTTGTCGAATACATATTCCCATTGATGCCATACTTTGTCCCAATCATAATTTTCTTCAACACATTTACGTGCATCAATCTTAAGCTGCTCTAAGCGATTCTTATCGCTTATCATATTACGCATTTTCAATGCTAGATCTTCAATATCTGGCAGGGCTCTTTTACATGATGTTTCAGGCTCATAATAGTAACGACCAACATCAATAACATCACCACCTTTATTACAAGTATAGTTATCTTCTGTTATACCACTTTCTTCAAAGTGTGAATAATTTGGATATTTGCCCTTTTCACGCATAGCGGTATAATCTACAACTAATGCAGGAACACCACATGCTTTAGCTTCCTGTATAGGCATTCCGTCACCTTCACATATAGAGCATTGAACATACAAGTCCATCAAGTTATAAAGCTTGGCCAAATCTTCACGATTGAATCCTATGTTTGTGCTAGGTGGCGAAGCCTCATTCTTGCCACAATAGCAGCATGGCATCTTGACACGACCATCTTGAATTGGACGACTCCACAAATTCATAGCAAAGGTTATCGAACTCTGCTTACAAGAATGGCAATAAAGTGATTGTAGAACATCGCCACGTAATCCCTTCTTATGATTATCCATCCATTCATATCTTTCAAGACGATATACGTGACGAGGATAATCAAAAGAAAAAACATTATCTGGCCAGCACGAATGAATCAATAAAACAGCTTTATCAACTTGCGAATCGCCCTTATACTTGTTCTTCATTAATGCAAAAGCATCAATTAGATCTGGATATAATTTGCGGCTTTGATTACGCATAACTGTCCCAATCACTGGAATGTCCTGTGCTATATTCCAATGTTCTCTAATTGCCTTTCTGTCGGCAGGCTTGAAAGAATGAATGTCAACACCCGGTCTCATTGCCTTGGGAAAAATCTTCATACTTCTCTTACCATTTGGGGCTAAGGAAGATTGACGACGCAGAGTATGAATTCCATAATCTGAATATGCCAATACCATATTGGCATTTTCATATGTTTGTATCCATTCTTCTTGTTGGGGTTCGGCATCAACAGTTGGCATAACTATCCATTTATACCATGGACGAAATACATTACGCTCTTGAAACTCTAACATCCACCAGTCGCGAATATCGACAACAATATCAGGCTTAAAATCAACAAGTGCAGATGCGAATTTATATTCGCCAAACTGATTAGTATTCTGACCGCGTGCTCTTGGATGGCTTGGTTGCTGAAACGCTTGTGCTTCTTCTGCATTGATTGGCATAACACCATAGAATTTCCAACGACCAGCAATAAACTCTTGTACTCTGGGATCATTTTGTGCAGCATAAGAACCAAGTTCGGCAATTTCATATTTGCCAGTTGCTACTAATCGTGGCAATAATTCACGATAGTAGGTTGAGAAACCAGTGTTCAAAAAACTAGCTTCACCAACAAACATTATTCTTTTTTTATAGTTCATTCAGCACCTTCAATAGCACGCTTGATTCGATTCTTTAAATCTGCTTCACGCTCATATATAATTTTGCTTGTTGTTTTTAGATATTCTGCTACTTGCTTTACAGAACTAGTTCCAAGAATTCTTTTGGCTAAAATAATACGATCAATATTATCTTTAATGACACTCTCAAGCAGATCGTCGATCATGTTTATTGTAACATCATTTTCTGTTGTAATATTATCTTCAATTGAAACATATTGTCTACGACTATATGTAATGCGTAAATCACGAACATGGTCTATATCAAATTTGCGATTATATTTTTCTGTTAAGATGTCTGCTATTTCCTTATCAGACTTTCCTTTTTCATGTAGTTTAACAACATACGAAGCTTGATTGGTTGTTCTTGCGTCTACAGTTAATGCTCCTAAAAAACGAGCAGCTTCTTTAAAGACTGCATTTCTAACAGAATCAGATACAAATGATTTTATGTTACTACCTAATGATGGATCATAAGACTTCACAGCACGCAATACAGCCATATCACCAACCTGATAAAGATCTTCGATATCTAATGTTGCCGAAGAATGATATGCACATTTGGCAATATATCTAACCAGTGGATGATATTGATCAAGTATGCTTAACACAATATCATCAGACATCACGTCTTGTTCTCCGGTCCATGATCTTGATAAATCCACTTGGCGAAACTCGAATGACTTCTCTATATTGGTCTTGACCATCTTCGTAATATTTTTCATCATCCATAATACCAACAACGTTTATTAAACGACCCTTAATGCCGTCTTCGTCTTGGCATTTTTGTACATAAGTAGCATATGATCCAATAACCATAACGCGACGATAAATAGTCTTGGTGATTTTTTCATCATTACGTTGTATTGGAATATTACATGCTATCGTGAATACAGCCTTAACTATTCTTCCATCTTCTGATCTTGAAAATGTTGCATCATTAGTGGCTCTACCAAGAGCATGAACTGTTGCATAGTCAAACATATAATGACTTCATTCTATAAAATGTCAATTCTTTTTCGACTTCTTAATAGCAACTCGTTTGAACCATAGTAATGGCACAGAAAATGGATAAAATGGCTCCCATCCATCTTTAGCACGTTTGTTAATAATGTCTTTTATCTTGGCAGAAAGATCTTCAACTTTAACCATTCCAAGTTCTGCTAATTGACGTTGTCGATCTGTCAATCCAATATCTTCGTGATCATATTCATATAGTATCATTTTAATCTCTCCACAACATCAGCAATGAGTGATCCACGATCATCTACCTTACCAGTAATTCTAATCACATTTCCAGATTCCAAAAGTCCCTTGCATGCTGCAAAAGTCTTAGGGAAAACAACTATATTATCCATTTGATATGTATTGTCTCGTGCTGTCACAAATGCCATTGGATCGCCTTTCTTTGTGACAATTTCTCTAACACCATCAATACATACAGCAATTTCAAAACGCATATCAGCAGAAGATCCTCTCACAAGATCAACGCATTTATGTCGTGCCTTATATACATCTGCTTCACTACCACTTAAAGATATACCAAGATAAAACTGTTCCCATACTATTCTTTGTGATCTAGAATCAAAAAGATCTTGAGAATCATATTCTGTAATGAGTTCTCTTATTGCAGAACGACGACGTACATTAGGAACAGATACGCCATATTTATCTTTTATTATTTCAGCCTTTGAATCGTCAGAAAGCGATTTGATAAATCTTACCCAATCAACAACATCGGTTTCTATCTGCATCAAAAGACGAATACTTTCACGTTCTTTGTCAGTAAGCGAATCTAACAAATGAAGGCGTGTTGCTCCACGAATACGGCTTTCAATGAGATCATCAAATGCCCCACCCTTGATAAGGGCCATCATTGTAGCACTTGTAACCTTGCTCTTGGTGGTTGCCCATTTCCAAATAATATCATCAAAGGTCTTTAGATCTTTTGACATTTTGATAATATCATTAACGGCTGTAGCTCCAACGCCCTTAAGGGCAGTTAGACCAAAGGCAATTTGTTTGTCTGTGACAATAGAAAAATCTTTATTGCCATGTGTAACACGCGGAGGAGTAATTTGAATATCAAAAAGCTTGGCATCATAAACCAAACCACTAAGCTTTTCGAGTTCGCCATCTGCGTTTGTAAGTTTCGCACACAAGAATTCAATTGGATAATTAGCTTTCAAATATGCTGTTTCATATGCCATGAGAGCATATCCAACACCGTGAGATTTATTGAATCCATATCCAGCAAACTTATCTACATAGCTCCAAATAGCTAATGCTACATCTGGATCAATACCGTTCTTGCTACATCCAGAAACAAAGATCTCCTGCCATTTTTTCATTTCTTCGGGCTTCTTTTTACCCATAGATTTACGAACTTTATCGGCATCTATCAATGACATACCGGCCAAAACACGACAAATTTCAATAACTTGTTCCTGATATAACAAACCAGAATATGTATTTTTTAGGATTGGTTCTAATAGCTCATGTATATATGTTGGCTCAGCACCATTCATCTTTACGTCGCGATATTGTGTATGCATATCGCTTTCCATTGGACCAGGACGAATAAGTGAAACTAAGTCTGAGAGTTGATCAATATTTTCTGGCTTTAGATTCTTGCTCCAAGTTCTTCCAAGCTGCTTTTCAATTTGGAAAATGCCAACAGTAAAGCCATTGCCAATCATAGCATATGTTACAGGATCATCAAGAGGAATTGTTGCTCTAGATAATTCAATACCACGACGTTCACTAACAAGTTCCATTGTCAGTTGGATATCATCTAGAGTATTCAAGCCTAGAATATCCAATTTCAATAAATTGAGACCATCAACAGTATTCATGTCCCATCCAAAAATTGGATCTCCATCTTTAGATCTTGTTAATGGATAAGAACTTTCATCAAACGGAATATCAGAAATAACAACAGCAGCAGCATGCAACCCAGTTGATTTATAACAGCCTTCTAATGCACGAGCAATTGTAAACCATGGCTTATACTTTTCTGAATATTCTTTTAGTTCTTTTACAGATTCAATAGCTTCATCTAATGAAATTGCAACGTGTTCATTATTTTTTGCTGGAACCAATGAAGTTATTTTATTGGCTTCATCGAATGGCATTCCATAAACACGGAAAACTTCCTTTAGAACTGCTCTTGCTTGTAAACCATTGAAAGTGACAAGCTGTGCTACGTTTTTTTCTCCGAATCTATTTCGGATATATTCTAATACTTGTTGACGTTTTGAACGAGGAACGTCTGTATCTATATCGGGCAATCCTCCACGACCCTTATTTAAGAAACGTTCCCATATCAAACCATATTGAAGAGGATCAATATCCGTGATACCTAGGCAATAACTTACCAAACTACCACCAGCAGATCCACGACCACGCCCCAATAAAATGCCTTTATTTCTAATCCATGAAACAACATCATGGACAATCAAGAAGTAATCTGCAAATCCCATGTCTTGAATATCTGACAATTCACGCAAAAGACGATCATGATATTCGTCAGCCATACCGGCTACTTTAGGAATACGTATTAGACCATCATTTGCTAGTTCCATCAAATATTCATTGGATGTCTTGCCATCAGGTATAAACGCATATTTAGGCAATCTTCTCTTGCTTGTATCAATTTCTACATGACAACGATTTGCAATTTCGTTTGTTATATCAAGCTCGTCTTCTTGTAATCCAGACTCTAACAATTGTTCACGAGTTTTCAAATAATATTCTTCATGCGAAAAATCAGTGAATGTCGATTTACTATATGAATTTTCACTCATTTGAAGTAATGTTCTATGAGATTCAGCATCGTGCTGATTAACATAATGTACATTACCAGTAGCAACTGTACGAAGTCCATACTTCAATCCAATTGAGCGAAGACGCGAATTAATTTGTTCTTGTTGTGGAAGACCAGTTGATTGAACCTCTAGATAAAAATGATCCTTGTCATAGATCTTCAAGAAACGACGTACAAGACCTTCGGCCTTAAATGTGGCTGCGGGTTCAACGCTTTGTCCATCTTCTGATGGCTTGTCAAACAAATGTTTGGCTATCACGCCATCTAAACTGCCACCAGTCAAACAAATAACGCCATCTTTATATTTCTCTAATAGTTTAAAGTCCACACGAGGATTATAATAGTAGTTGATTTCATTATTGGACTCAGATACAATTCGAGTAATATTCTTCCAACCAATGTCATTCTCTGCCAAAAGTATCAAATGCGACACCTGACGAATCTTTTGAATGCGTAATTGCTCAGAATCTTCACAAAAGAAAACATCAATACCCAAAATAGGATTAATGCTTGCAGCCCTTGCTTGCTTATAAAATTCTATAGCATTGAATAGGTTGGAATAATCAGTAAGTGCTACAGATGTTTGTCCAAGTTCTTTTACCTTCTTTATGATATCTTTAACATTTGCAGAACCATAAAGCATTGAGGCTTTAGAATGAACACTAAGATGTGTGAAGCTCATTCTAATCTTTCTGGATTAACGGATGATTTATCTCTATGCCCATAATCATTCTGAGTGGCCTTATCTACTATCTGTCCAGGTGTACGATTTACTGGTATATTTCGCTCTTGACGAAGCCGAGTCAATCTTGCTTTATTTGCTTTTTGTGTGCGACTTTCTTTGAAATTATTGTCTCCATCATATGATCCAGTTCTTACTGGTTCAATACCATGACGATCCCAAAGATCTCCAATTCGTGTTTTTGTTCTTATTGCTGTCGCAGAAGGATATGAAAGCTTAAAATCATCGATTGCATCTAGCTTAGAGTCGCATTGTTTCCCGTCTACTACATGATGACATGAAATGTCTTTACTGTCCAGTAGATCAGGTAGATCATCTATGTGTGCCTCTATATTAAAAAAGCTTTCGTTATGTGGACCAAATGAAACATGCAGCGTTGTGCTTAATGGCGATATCAAACTAAGATGTCCATGTTCGCACTTATAAGCTTTAGCAGGATTGAATATGGTTGTTCCATTTACAATTACTATATGACAATTATTTGGTTTGCAATCTGGACAAACTTTTTTGAGCTTGGGTATATCGGCCTCAAGCTTTTTTTCTTGGGCTTTGTTCATGGATAATTCGTTCACATGTGAACGTTCCCAACATATGATTCGAACTATAGATTTCATTCTTCTTTTTGATCCCAAATAATGTCTATCAATCCCCATTCAAGTGCGGTTTCAGCATTGAAATATGTATTACCAACTCGCTTACAAAGATTCTTCCAGAATTTAACATCTTTGATGCTATGTTTAGCCATAAGCTCTGCCCATCTTTCTCCCATTTCTTCATAATGCTTAAGATCTATTTTTAATTCATCAATACGTCTTATACCCATATCATCCCATGCTTCATGAACCATAAAAAATGTATGAGGAGTAGCATATCTATTTCCTTTTTCTCCAGCGGCAACAAGCAATGGAGCAGCACTCATGCATTTGCCAATAGCAGTTGTATGAATGGGACTATTTAACGTTCTACAAACATCATATAAGGCAAACATTTCATATTCATCACCACCAAAAGAACCAATAAATAATTCAATAGGTTTGGTTTTGTCTTGTGACTCCATTAAATATAAGCCCTTAATGACGGCACCAATACTATTTGAATCTACATCATCAAAAAGAAAAACTCTTCTATTGGCTACATCAACACCAAAGTCGAAATAAGCATCAACCCAGTCTTTTGATATACGTGCCATCATTCTATTTTGAACTTTCCCTTCCAGTTAGAAGCACACACAACAGTATCACAAAGCGATCTGCATTTCCATGCTCCACGATTGTTAAATTCTTCATTACTTCTGACTATACGATCAATCCATTCGGTTGATTCTATTTCGCGAATTTTATTTGCCGTCCATTTTTCTGTTTTGGCATCTTCTTCCGCTGTAAAAGCAAGAGTAATGGGCGAAGCTGTAAAATAATCAAATGTCAGAATAATATTTTTGTATTTATATCCTTTGTTGTTTACGTCTTCTATGAATTCTTTACGAGCAGCCATTGAATATATTTTAACTTGAACATCTTCACAGCATTCTTTATAATCTTGTGTCCATCCACCAGTCTTATAATCTATGATATGAATTGTCTCTGGATCTTCTTCTATTACAAGATCCATAATACCAATAATGGGCACATCAGAACCATTGGCTTTTACTTCAAATGAATATTCTGTTCCAATTGGTGTGCCGTTAGAATCTCGCAACATTTTGTCCCATATGCCATTTCGATATCTTTTAATTGTTGTCTCTAACATACTAACTGAAGTATCAAATAATTCTTTAGGACAACCCTTAAGAGCATCCAATGGATCCAATGATATTGCACAATGATCATTTTGTTTATATGGACAAGTATCGCAACGTGGTTTTTTTTCTTGAAAGTCTCCTGGCTTGGCCCAAATCAAAGGAGACTTCATTATCTCCTTTTCGCCTTTTCTATCTAATGTTTCAAGCTTTCCAGCATATCCAGTATATAGACGCTTCATCCAATCAGTGTCTACTTTATTTGCAAGATTTTCTAGAATATCATGTAATAAAGAGCCGTGTGCCGCACCCCAATTAGATTTCAATTCAATATTGGGACAATGATAAGTTAGCCAGTATTTGAATTTACACATATCAAATGTCTTGATACGTGACGGTGAACATGTCTTTAGTTTCAGCATCCTACGCCTTTAAAAAGTGACTGTAATTGTTCTGTTGATAATTCACCACAATCATGGCCTGGAATATTTACTCTATGGACATTGAATATATCACCAACTATAAGCTCAACTCTTTTGAATCCATCTTCACCAGCTTTGAGTTTCTTGGGGCCTCGTTCTTCGTCATTGTCATATGCCACATGAAGATCTGTTACTCCATACTTTACAAGCAAGGTTCTATGGTTTGCAGAAAATTTAGTTCCAAGTGTTGCAACCCAATTATGTATACCTGCCATTTCCAACTTCATTCCATCGAGCGGACCCTCTACAATAATCATACTCTTATTTTGTCCAAGACGATATTTCGATCTATTGAGATTAAACAATATCGATCCCGTCAATAAATCGCCACGTCTTGGCCATTGATTAAAGTATCTTCCATGAATCCATTTTGTGAATTGCAATCCCTTGTCTTCAAAATAACTTTTAGGATGAATTGTTCTTCCTGTATAACCAACTAAAAATCCTTCATGATCTCTAATTGGAAACACAACTCGATCATGCATAAATGTTCCTAAACGCTGCCAAAGACCAACTTGATAATCACGTAATACTTCTTTGCTAAATCCTCTTTGAATAAGATATTCTGGATCCATTTGTAAGAATTTCAATTGCTCTTCTTTTAATGGCTCATGTGTATGTAAAACAGTGCCACGAGATTGAATCTCTAATGGTAATGTATCTGTTGAAACATCTACGTTTTTTTCTTCAAGACGTTCATAAATCCATTTGCCAGTGTCTTTGAAATTGGTTCCAAGAACACTACTTACCAATCCAAATATATCATTGCCACGAGCATCTTCGCAATGATGTGTCCAACATACCCATTTTCCAATATCTGGACGCCAACTAAATGCAGTATAATTATTTCTATCACCACCATGTTGTTTGCATGGGCAAATGGATTGAATAAGTCCGTCGCCACGATCAGTATAACTAATCGCCAATTTGTCCAATAAATAAGTGATGTTTCGATTGGCGTGATTTTTCAACGCCTTCTTTTCATCATCACTCATCTTTGTCGTCATCTTTTTTCCCCTTTTTATAAGCTTCAAGTCTCTTTTGTTTTTCTTCGTTGAAATTTATATTGCTTATTCCAAGCTCTTTAAATTCGCCACAACTTAAATCAGTCTCGAAATTAATATGCCCAATTGGTGTACCCGCACCATAACGGGTAACAAATACTCGAATAAAGTGACTGCCAGTGCCATCAAACGCTCTTTCATCATCTGATTTCCTCTTTAGATAACTAACAGATGTAGCATTTTCACTAATGCGTTTTCCACCAGCAACACAATGAATACCATCATCTACTTCGTTATTTGTTTGACCAAATGCCAAGCATGGAACATTATACATACGCATAGTATCATGAAGCATACCAACATTAATACCATGCATTTGCCATTCAGCTATATTACGATTTGCCTTTAAATCTGTTATTGTTGCTAGCTTAATATAATCGTATACAATTAAACATTGTGCATTCTTTGTTGTACGATCAGGCTTAACATCCTTTAGAAGCCAACGACGAAGATGTGGTATTACAGCAGACACGTCCATTCCAGAAATAGATTGATATGTAATTGGTAATGCAGATACACGCTCTCTAAGTTCTGGATCGCGAAGACGGCGACCACATTCTTGAATATGTGCAATCTGTTGTTCGTCCGTAACTCCATGTTGTCGCAATTGATCCGGTGTCATACGCCAGAATCCAGTTTCAATATATTGAAATGGTACACGAGTCATCATTGCAGCAATACGAATCATCTGATCATTTTTATTAAGCTCGCTATCTAATAATAAAACTGGAAGCTTTCTACGTGCAGCATTTAATGCAGCACGCAAAGCAAATTGCGATTTTCCAGCTTTAGCAGTAGCAACAACCAATGTAAGCGAACCATTTCTGAATTGACCAACGCGATCTTGCCATACTGGATAACCAAGATCAATACCAAGATTACCAGGATCGGAAGCAAGATCATCTATAAATTCCCAAATACCTTTAGTTAATTGAATGGGTGCATTACGACCACGATCAAGAGTATTAACTTGACTAATTACGGCATCTTCAACTTTACCAATCATTATAGATAATGGGTCGGCTGTTGATGCTAGATAATTTGATGTTTCTTCAAATGCCTTCTTATAATTGTCCTTGAGTGTTTGCCGTTTTATTTCTAGGAAATGTTCTGAAAGCTCATGCTCTCCAATCTTTTCCTGTAATAATTCATCTATCCATTGACCGTCTCTTGTGGCAGAGAGATAGTTTTGATGACCAAGTGCTTTAGCTTCAGCAATCAGTTTTGCTTTAGTAATTGTACTAACTTCCTTGTTCATCACCAAGGAACGAACAGCTTCAAATGTTATTTTTGTAGCGGAATGCTGAAAATCTTCATCTGTTAGGAAATCAAGATAATCAAACAGCTTGGTTGGATTAGCAATGATGCCAGCCAAGAATACTTTTTCTGCTGCAATATTAGCCATTATCGTCTCTATGTTTTTGAATCAAATCACGAAGCTGATCAGTAGAAACAATATCACGAACTTCAATTAAAACAATGTCATTGATATCACACCATTGACGCTTACGTTCATCGCGTACTTTTGATTTTTCAAATCCACTCTTGTCTCCATGAAAAAACTTATTAAATTCGTCATGTTGTGTTCCCTGAAATTCAAACGCCAAATTATGGTGTGGTAAATAAAAATCTACAAATAGTCTTTCTTCTGGAATACCAAATTCCTCAAGAATAAGAGTTTGCATACCATATATAGATTTTAACATACGTCCTAGATTATACTGGCCAATAGATTTTGATTGTGATCTTGACCGCATAGGAAATCGACTTGGCAAAATCTCTAATCTAATTTCTCTATTATTCAGCGTCTTGAATTTCATCAAATGTACCAGTGGTATCTTGATTATTTGCTTTTAGAATCTTAGATAGCTCTTCTTCAAGTTTTGCAGTCAATACAGGATCAAGTAATAGTTTACGAGACGCATTGAATTGACTCATCCATGCACCATCAATCTCGCCATCTTTCTTTGCAAATTCAACAGAGGCTCTATCAAGTTTAGGCAGATATACTTGCTTACCCCCTTTACCACCAAGCTTCAAAACTCCAAAATTACAACACTGAATAATGATTTCTTGTTCTCTAAATATACCATTCTTGAAAAGAAGCGGAAAGGCATTTTCGGTACCTTCGGGTGCAAACTTATTTTTTATGATCTTATAATTGATTAACTTGCCAATAATCTCGCCGTCCGCAAGAGTAATCATATCTGCTTTTGTAGGAGTCTTGAGACGTAAACGTTGCGTCGCATAAAATCTAACAGCTTTACCACCTGGGGTTTCTGCTGGATCACCATACATAGTAATCTTGTCACGAAGCTGATTGATAAAAATCAAACATACGCTATTTGCTTCTGCAATACCAACGAGTTTTCGCATTGCATCTGACATAAGCTTGCCATGATTACCAACTCTATTTTCACCAATCTCTCCTGATAGAACCGTTTCTGGTTGAGCAGCATCAATAGAATCTAATACTCCTATACCATGAGGAACCATGGCTGCAAATTGTTTCAAGGCTTCCAATGCCTGTTCACCTGTGGTTGCATTAACAATCCATAAACGACATCCCTTTTTGTTTTCAACAGCATCATCAATGAATGGCTTTAAAGTGCGAATTGTTCTCATGAGAGAAACGTTTAAGCTCTTTTCCATATTGACAAAAAGTGCTATCTTGTTGGAATCCGAAGACAATGCCTTACCAATAACTTCAAGAGCAAGTGTTGTCTTTCCAGTTCCTTCGCCACCAAAGATTTCAATTATGCGTCCTTCTGGAAATGGAACCACTAGATCATAATCAAGCATATGAGATCCGCTCTTATTTGAATCTGGATCTTTCATTGTATTCGCTTCAAATACACGAACACCTTTTTCTTCATCTGTAAGTTCACCACTAAAAAATCCAAACGTTACGGCTTCGGTATTCTTAGGTTGTTCTTCTGCTTGTTTTTCAATCTTGGATTTCGCCACGTTCTAGCTCCCTTAAAAAGGTAAGTAATGTCTTAGGTTTTTCTTGTTTGTAAGTTGCTTTTTCAAGCCCAATTTTTATAGCTTCTCTACGTTTGTCTGAATAGAGTCTACATACTTCGTTGATATTATATCGCTTGAAAAGTTTACGTGCTACAACGGCCATCTTTGCAAATTCTGGTGAACTTATATGCTGCGTATGGCACTTGTAGATATAAAATGCTAATTGTTCAGATGATAGACCAAATGATGATCCCATTAAACGCTTTAAAGCCGAAACTAACTTACCCCATTCTTTTCCATTTTCTCCACGCCATGGAAATATATCGGTAGCAAGATCTCTATTAAGCCATATCATTTCGGCCAAAATATTGGCTTCATCATGTTCAATATCGGGAGTTGTGATTGATTTGAACTTCATACTGCATCATTGATAATACAGGCAAGATTGCCTTCTTCGTATTGCTTTATTTCATAGCTAACATTGCCGATATGATCTATCCATGTAACATGGATTTCGCGGCCCTTCACAATACCTATACCGCTCCATGAAACTTGACCTATTTCACCAGCATTAAATAATGCACCGGCCTTTTTAGAATGCCAATATCCATTAATTTGTGGACTGCCAAAATCATCCTTATAAGGTATAAGGACGACACGATGACCATAGGCTTCAAGTCTAAGATTAGTAAGTCTAAGATTATGTATCTCTACATACTCTTTAAGACGAAGCCATGCAGATTTATAGCCCGGTGTAACATCTTCAAATACGGTTGTTCCATCTGAAAGAGACGCAATCCAACGAGTGGCTAACGGGTCTTTGTTAGGATTAGGAACAAATGGATGTTTTGAACTAAATGCAAGTGTCATGTTTGATCATATCCGCAGGTGATATCAGCACGGCGGTTGACACTTCATTATGACAAGACTCTATGAAAGTGGCGGAAAAAACTGAGGGCGGCATATAGCCGCCCTCATACACCCTAACCTCTTGTATCTATCATAGATATTCAAGTTGTAGATAGTAGGCAAAGTTAATCTTGCGTCCTGCGGCAGTTGGAGTTCCACTTACAATCAAATGGAAGTCATGTACGTGAGCAGTCCCATTTTGTGCATTCAAAGACAATGCAGATCCGCTACTATCAATATTTTGCCAAGATGAATTTCCAGCAAATCCTTGAGTGTCTGGAAGTTGGGCAGCTTTAATAGTAATACCCGTATTTACCAAATCACTAATATTTGGAGCACCAGAACCGGCTATCAAATTAATAGCACGAAATGTGGCATTCTGGGTAATGACGGCTGAGCCATTGGGCTCGGTAAATCTACATAATAGAGTACCAGAATTTTGAGGAATATTAGCCAATCCTGCTGTAAATGAAACACCTGAAACACTGGCTGTACTTGCACCAGTAAATTTGACATTGATCATAGTGCCAAAATCAACACCAGTTTCATCACAACGATGTGTACGGTCTTGATATTGTCCAACTATAACAGCACTAGTGGGGGCACCATTTGATCCAAAAAATCCCATACGATTGGGATTATTTGTAGCACCAGCTTCCAAATTGAAAATTTCAAGATTAGGAGTAGCACGTCCTGCTGGAGTACCTCCCATTGCTCCTGAGCATGCAAAAAAACGAATTCCACTTACCATAGTTTTATCCCATCAAACGTGGGCAACTATCCCCAATGGAGAACGTCTAACCCATACTGCTATGGCAAAATACCAACGCACGTAGAAATACACTAAATAGGCATGTCGAGCATTTCTCTTCTGCCCAATCCAAGTGATGTAATATTTGTCTCCATTCTAGAAATAGCGGCGATTTCCCATGTATTAGCAGCCTCCTCTATTCTCAATATATATAATGCACCATTTGTTCCTAATGAATTATACCATAGAACAACTGCATAGACTCCATCTTGAACATTTGCATTTCCTGTAACTTCAAATATGTCCAAGATATTACCACCGTTAGCAAATCCTACATAAGGAGCACCATTGATACTTTTCATAATACCATATGTAATGGTACCAACCTGTGGTGTATTGCCCGTGTTGTCATATGGTTCTGTACCATCAACAATTGTTGTTGGAAAGATCCCACTATTCAAAGCAAGACCTGCTGAACCATCATCAAATATAAATTGCTGACCACCAATAGTTACTCCTCTAGGTTTTGTTATTCCACTAGAGAATGGAACGATATATTTATTGATATACTTAAATGTAGAATCAAACTTCCAATAACCAAATCCTACAGTGCTACCATTAGATACCCAATATTCTGCATTGGTTGGATCATACCACATATCATTAAAAGTGTCTGCATCCGCGAGAGGAAATTGATTTGTAATATTTGGTTCAGTCACATCTGATGTGCTAGTAATAACGGCTGTTAAATCTAACATATCATTATAATGTCCAACTCTGCATTGTCCAGAACTGCTTGTGAATGGAACCTGAATTGTAGGATGAAGACGATAAATAGTATTAGCGGCAGATCTTGTAAGGCCAACTGTTGTTGACCAATTACTACTTGGCGTTACTGGGAAGGCACCAAAACTTACAGTAGAAATAAATGGAGTTTGATCTGCATAACGTACCCATAATCTATGTTTTGTAAATGGAGATAATACTGCTAATCCAGATGGTAATGCAGAACTTATTGTTGATGAACAGTCCAAAATCCAAATAGTTTCATCAAAAATATGATAACCAAGATTAGCTGTTGTAGTAGTTGATCCTATTTTTGTAGCATCTGTTCCAATACCACTTGGCCAATAGAATTCTAATCTTGGCCAGAAGCTCATTTTACCTGATTCTATTGTTGTATTAGGAAAATTTGTAAATCTATTTATTGCCGCTATACGATATACACCCGATGTTTGTGCAGTAGGATCAGCAAAAATTCTAGCTCCAGACATATTGCCGCCCAAATGTACAGATCTAAGTCCTTGAGATACAAAAGTAAAATCAGTAGATGATGTATCAAAAATGTTGCCATTTCTGTCTAGATATAGTTTTGTATCATCAAATAATACATAACCATCTAATCTAATATCTCCAGATGATACGTGTTGAATATTATAATCATTATGAGTTCTTAATGATGCTGGTTCACGGCCAGTTAGCCCAATTAATGAACCGTCTGTTTTTTGAAATGCTGGAAAAATAGGAAACTGTTGTATATTGAATGTATCTTCTGTATTATTGACTCTTCTGCCATGCATAGTATCAAATGCTATACGAGCAATATGTGGCGGTGGATTGAACATTACTTCTGCGAAGTCAATATCATAAAGAACACCAGATGATCCTAACACATCCAATGCCATATAGTCTACTATTCCAGTCTCAGATGGAAGTCTATGATACCACTGTCCTATAACATTCGCAGAAGTATCGGGATCTAATGCAAAATAAAATCCACTAGGGCTTTCTGGATATAAAGACTGTAACCATGCGGCACGATATTCATATTGATCTAAATCAGTATCATTATCATAAATCTGAAAAAGTGTATTGAGTGCAATTCTTGTTTCTTCAAGATGATCCAATATAAATGCACCAGCAGGATAAAATGTATTACCAAGAGTTGATCCATCTATCTTTGGTTCATATGGACCGGAAGGAGCAATGATCGGATTTACATATATATTAAAATCGGATAAAAAATGATTGCCACCAGCAGATAATTTGTTCCATTTTCTTATTTCTGCCGTAATAATAAATTGTGCTTGTTCAAGCAAAACACCAGAAATACCAATAGGAATTGGCAAGGACGCAAATCTATGTCCACGATTTGCATATTCATAAGGTATTGTACCTGACTGTAGTACCATTATACGAATCTAGCAAATGCTGGTTTCACTATCTCAATAAAGTTTACCGCTGCTGTTCCTCCAAACAAACCGCTTGGAACTGTTGCTGTGGCAAGATAACCTCTATCACCTGATGCAGCAAATTGTGCGAATGGAATTGGAACAACATTTGTAAATAAACTACCAGATGAAGAAACTTGTCCATTGATATCAAGTATTCTACAAGATGCTCGTGCTGTTGTTAAACCTTGATTACTTAATGAAATAATCTCTACTGGTGTAATACCCGCTGCCGAAGATGTTGTACCATTAACAAATATGGTTCCATTTGCATTTCCAGGTTTAACAATTGCATCACCTTGTGCAGCGAGTGTAGTTCTATCTCCAACATTAACCGTACCATTCAATACTGGTAAATCAAAAATAGCACGAACAGTTCCATGAAGAGATGCTGTTGGATCTATAATAGTAACATCATAATTAGCTGGATTAACAGTGCTAATACGAGCAATCTGAACTATTGTTCCATTAGCAAATGGTCTGCCCTGGGTAAAGAATCTAACAACCAAATGTCCATTTGGTAGCCTATATTCATCAGTATGATATATAGCTTGATCACCAATGTTCAAGAATCCATCAATACAAATTGCACCTTCTCTAAAATCAATATTAGATGAGCTTAGTGCTAGTGGTGGTTTCAAATATCTATGCTGATCTATACCACGATAACGTTCGTCTACAGCGGCTCCAGCTAAACTTGAAAGAGTGAAGACATTATTTATCTCTGATATCGTTACACGAATAGCATTCTGTTCGCCATCAAAAAAGATTGGTGGTGCAGATGTATCACCAGGAAGCAATGGATTATTAGGAACACCAGGATTTGGATTTAGTAATTCCAAATCAACAAAGTCAATTGGATTCAAAATACCATTAAGCTGAGCACGAACTCTCTCTCCAAGAGGAGCTTCACGTCCAAATTTAGGGTAATAAGATTGAATCTTATAACGTGTCACAAATCCTTCAATACTAAATCCAATATTAAGTTCACTAACACCATGAGAAATTTCGCCATATAATCCAGATGGACCAATATTTTGTTCTGCGAATGAATCAAAAGACAATAGAGGTAATCCAATTTGCTGGAAATCAGAATATCTAGAAGAGCTATTTGGTACGATCTTTCCTTGAACGCGACGAATTGCTCGATCCGTCATAATCTGAAGCGATGTTTGATTTCCTTCTGGTGAAAATGCCCAAGGAACAAACTGATCGTCTAGTTGTACATCTTCATGTCTTTCATAGTGAATGCTGCCCAATACCCATTGACTTGGATAAATTTGTCCATAGCGTAAACGTGATTGTACTGGAATAGCAACGCCTGAAAGTGAATCATATACATTGAGAACTTGTGCCGGATTAATAATGTCAACAAGACCAGATCCAGTCAAATTGTTGACCGTTGTAAGCATTGTTGCTAAGTTGAAAATAACTCCATCATTAACTATACCACCAGATGGACCAGCATTAATTGGTAATTGACATAGAAGAGTTCCTTTAGGGTAAGATTCAAATCCATAAAGATCTGCTTCGCTATGTGGATCGATAACACGTTCTCCAACATCTTGTAATGTAACGGGAATATAGTGTCTACCATCACCACTTGGATTAAATGGAGGTGCATCTTCTGTCCAGTTGGCAAAACTTGCTGGATTATCAACACCAAATGGACCATATACAGTGTCTTTTGGAAGAACACAATATCCGCGAATACGAAAATCTTGAGTTACGAATGGACTAACAGGACCAAGAGCACGATTAATTTCATAGTCTTCATAAAAAACACCACTGGCAGTAACAGTTCCAGATGGTGATAATGTATAGCCCTCTACTTGATTTTCAACATTAGCCCATGCAGCATCAATTAGCTGGAAAAGTCCAGAAGCTTCATTATATAATAATCCTTGAACAACATAAGAACGTCCATAATGACGCGATGCATGATCATGTACTCTATTGTAAAAATCAAGAACCCAATTTTGATCTTGATCTCTACGATTACTAATAACTCTTATGCCAGATTCAGCAGCACCAGTTGCCATGCCAGCAATTGGCATGTTTGGATCAAGACGACTTTGAAACGACGGATCTTGTGCGGCAATAGATCCAGCGTCAGGAGGTAATCCATATCCTGGTGGGTTTGCGGTTCCACTTGCTGTTTGATAAATCTTATAATATGTCCACTGTTCTATACCACCAAGTGACAGTTGAAGTTCTTTTTCGGTAGGAATGTATGTGCGGAAGAATCCGTCCGCGTCATAAAATCCAATACTTAGCTTATCCCATGCTTTGGCAAATACAACGTGCCCATCAAGTGCAGATGTATCTAATCCATCTATTGGACTTAAAAGCTCTGAATTGACGAAGCCCTCTTGGTGACCTCCCATTACACGGAAACGAGTTGGATCTGGAACAACGTCTTGACCAAATCCAATTTGTTTTGTTTCGTTTAATCCAGAAACACTTCCAAATTGGGATACCAGATTAAGTATATCAGACTCAGAAATATCAAATACAACCTTTTTATTGATAAGATTAACTCTTTGTGCATCCATATTCCAATACCAGTCATATCCGGTATCTAGTAGAATACGAGAAAGAACCTCATCAAGGGTGTCCAAATTGAATTGGAATCTTATTGCAGAAATAGTTCCACCGATATTTTTTTCAATTTGTTCTACTGTTGGTAGAATAGATATCGGAATAAAGCAATTGCCTTCATTATATGTTAGATCAATTGCCGCCAAAATTTGTGCATATGTACCACCGAATTGTAGAATACGATCATATTCCTTTACAAGCGGTTCAGAAGGATTGCCATTTATGTCTTCAAGACCATTCAAAATACGGAATGCTCTTGCAACAGACACAATGCCGCTTGGAATACTTTGTCCTAAATCTTCTGTATGTATTTTTACTCTTCTAAGTATTCTACGATCATCTTCAAGAACAACATTAACTATAGTTCCACCAACGCTTGATGTATAGTCAGAGTGTACAACACTACCACGGAAATAAAAATCACCAATAAAAACTTCTAATGATTTGCCAATTTCTGGCAATTGTCCACTGGCACCATGAAATGAATCTGCGTCTCCACATGGAATCCATTCTGTTTGAAGATTGTGTGGATTAACATTGAAACCAAATGTAGCATTGGCTGATGATAGGAATGCACATAGTTGTGAACCAGGAATACCAGAACCAAATTGTCCTGAGGGCCATGCAATTCCATTTAACGGAACTCCAACTCCGCTAACTACTATGCCATTAGATACTATTATTCCACCCATGTTTTATTGTCCAGATAGATAATCATTACCAGCCGCTAATGAATCACCCCAAATTACACCACGAGAATCACGCACAACCCAAATTGGTTTATATATTCCTGGCTCAGTATAAACATGAGTTGGATTGAATGTAATTGTAGATTGTCCATCGTCGAAATTCAAAAGACTTGCTGTTATTGCAACGCCAATGGGCAATTGATCTATTGTGGTTGTAAAATCAACCGTCAAGGCAGTATTTCCAGAACGAGGAACGCCAGATAGACTAACAATTACAGGGCTAATTCCAGAAGTAGCATTAATAATACGTATTGCAGATCCATGAATTCCATTTGAATCTATAGCTTCAAATTTCGCAATAAAAAATCCACTAGCCGCATAATAATGTTGAACGGGATATAGACCTGCTCCACTTTCAGCAACACTTACTGTAGGTGTCAAATCTCCAAATGTCCAGCGTGTTTGTGTTATTGTCTTGCCCTGAGTTCCAGACGCGGCACCAATAAAGTATTGATTTTGTGGCATAATAATACCACTAACTGTTGAACTAGGAACAATTATATCTACTATTGGTCCTGTTTCTGCTTGGAAAATAACAACCTTAGCATCAAAATCAGATGATACTGTTTTACGAATTGTTAATTGAGAATCAAAATCTTTGGCGGCAAAAGCTTGTACAACAAAGCTGCCATCAAATTGCATACTATTACGAAGACCACCAATTATATATCCACCAATGACACCGCTAACGATGTCAGATCCACGAATAAATCCTCCAATTATTCCTGATGCGGCATCGGAACCACGAATATAACCACCAATTATACCAGATACATCAGTTTGAAAAATTACACCAGAAACATATCCACCAATTATACCAGATACATCAAATGCCGCAAAATTCAAACCTCCAATAATACCTGATACTGTATCTAATCCTCTATTATAGCCACCAATGATACCAGATGCTACATCAGATCCTAGAATGTATCCACCTATAATGCCACTACAAACGGTTCCAGTTGCACCATCAATTCCATTCTCTGCTATATAACGAACTTCTGGTTCGGTCAATGCTTTTGAGAAATAGAAAACGTCTGTAATTACAGAATTCTCATCATTCAAACTAGATGCACTGAAATCCCATGGTGAGGCGTTCGAAGGAGAAAAGAAGGTTATCATTCTGGCTGCTGGATTTACTGGAACTATTGGATTTAGTCCAGATGCAGGACCACCATTCAATGGATCAACAGCAAATTTGACATCCTTGCTATCTACTTCTTGTCCATTGATGTAACACTTCAATACTTTTTGTGTAGCATTATATGTCCAGCAGGCATGACTCCAAAAGTCTAATCTAGGTGGTCTAGGCATACCAAACAAATAACCAAAACGTGTTAAGTCTTCATAAATACTATCTGCTTCAAATGTTCCACATACTATTTGACCAGATTGTGCTGCATTATTTGTATTAGCAAGATAACCATTACCACCAAAAGACATAACCATTTTGATGTCATTACCTTGATCGGTAACTATATTCCACCCTCTATTGAAATCATTAGTTGTACTAGTAATGGTATTTTCGCCAACTATACCATATGTCAATAAAGATTCAGCCGTACTTGCAGATGGAGTAGTTCTCTTAGCTATCAAGAAACCAACAGAAAAACCATCTTGAGGATTATTAAAGGCGTTGCCCGAAACAGCAAATGGTGGAGTAATACTTGCTGCACCAGCAGATGAGCCAGTGTAACTTAGTCCACTGCATTGAACTAATAAATCAGAATTCTTTAATGGTCCTGGCAAGAATTTGAAAGAACGTGACGCCTGTGTTGATGCACCAGCTCTATTCTTTTGTTCACTTAATGGAGTTAGATGATGAGCTTTCAAACTCAAGTCCGTAGTTCCAGAACCGCCACCATCAAGACCATTGAATCTCCAGTATCCTTGTAATGAAGCGTCTGTAATGTTAACTTGTGTTTTAGATAGTGTAGATGTGTATCCAGCAATAGTTGGATTTTGAATACCACTTGTTGCTAATGCTTCAACTTCTCCTTTTTCAAAAACTCCACGCATTAGGAATATTTCACGCATGTAAATATCGCCTAATCCACCGTCTCTTGATATCTTAGTAGCTATCGAATCATTACCAGCTTCTCCACCAAATTCCAATAATAAGTCATCTCCGGTACTATCTGGAAGAGCATCAACCCAAACTTTAGCTGTCGCAGCAGTTAAACGGCGTCTTTGAACCAATACGCCATTAATATATAAAGATACGCCAACTGGTGTTACACCAGCAGTATCGGCTGCAACATTATATGGAGCGTCAAATTTTGTATGGAAAAGAATTTTGCTTGGAATACCAAATGGCAATACTCCAGATACAAGACCAACATAATTAGCTGCCGAAAATGTTCCTGTTCGTGAAGCAAATACTATGGTTATGCCGGAACCTTGGCCAGCATTAACGGTTGTCAAGAAAGAACGCAACTCTCCATCACTAGAGCTATCAGCTAAATTTCCGTACAAAGATAGTGTTGAATTGAATTCAAACTTGGTATTATCACCAGTTAATCCAAATGGTGTAGATGGTATGGTTCCACTAGGTGTAACTTCAAATCCAAGAACAAATTCTCCAATAATATTTTGTGGAGTCGTATTATTTCTTTCATTTACTGGTTTATATCTTTGAGTAAAATTGCTAATAGAAGATCTAGCAGAAAGTGCATCACCAACGTTTGCGGTTCCAGGACTCAATCCATGTACACCGAAAATACCAGATGTAATTCCAAGAACGCCATAGCTATCTAGTGCCGCTGGTGTAGTGCGTGTATTGAATGGATTAATGCCAATATTACCATAATATGCACTCCATTTTGTTGTTGTTTCGCCACGAGTAAGATTTCCTGGAAACTCGTTCCATGGTCTAGCACGATCTTCAACAATAACATCATCTAATTTATAATCTGAACATGGCCAATAACCAAGTAGACGTGGATCATATGGTGTACGCCATGTAGCTGTTGTATCAATTCCACTTTGTGCCACATACATAATTTCTTCTGGAAGCAATGCACGTCCCATAATCAATACAGGACCAAACAACATATCTTGGCCACCAGCAGCATTCACTCCGTGTGATGTACTGTCAACAACTGAATCTGATATACCATTAGTGAACATAAGCGGGAATCCACTACCAGCAAGTTTAATAAGATGGTCGGTAAGTGAAAATGCTATTGTCCCACTTCCTTGAAGATGGCCATCCAGATAGAGTGCAATTCCCCTTGTTCCATCATCATAAGCAACGGCATAATGATGCGATACGCCACGGAAAAAGCCGCTTGTTGCACCATCGATATTAAAAACGTTGTCCACTATGTTTCCTAATGGATAAGCAGAGAAACGCATTCTATTTGGAGTATTTATTTCTGTCAATGCCATACCAAATGAAAATGCACTTACTGCTGTTGGTGCTCCAGCACCAACGGCTGAAACAGATCCCATAGAAAAAATCATATTGTGGGGACGACCAAGATTAGTAGTTGGTCCAGCTATAACACCAATTGTCCAACTACGAGAATTCAACATATCATATAATAGACCACTGCTCGTTGTGATACCATCAGCAGTATTCGTGCCATTTTGTAATAATGCACCAGCACGATACGGACCAGGAACAGGAACATAATGAGCAGTAGGCCCTTCATCTTTAGGAGCAAGTAATGGTCTATGATTTTTTGTTACATCCGCATATCCAACAGATCTAAATGGATAATATGCCAGTAATTGTGAATCTGTTAGTTCAACCTTAATGGGATGTTTTATATTATCTTCCAATGGTTGAAGTGTTGAACCATTATGTAGATCAAGAATTTCACCCTCATGTAATACACGTCTAAATAAGTATGCACCAGATACTAAATGGTTCCATCCAGATGTGCCATTATAGTTATTGGTATCAGAACCAACATTATTACCACCGCCAATAGCAAGAGCACGAGTAATAAGTGTTGCATTACCAAGACTTGTTGAACTGCCACCGCCTGCGGCTGTGGAGACTGTTCCACTTGCGGCCAAACGACCGTTCTTATAAAGAACAATTTCGTCTGCTAATCCATTAATGTAGCGGAAGGTAAATGTTAAGTGTGTATAACATCCTGATTCAATTGGTGTACGAATAAGCGTTGGTGTGGCATTATTTTTGTCTATGCTTAGAAAAGCGGTTAGTTGATTATTATCAACAACAGAATTAAATTGGGCTCCACCATTCAAACTGCCAGAAACTCCAAGTTGCCACCCACCTGTAGAGTTGAATGATTTTTGTGTAAATAAGCAATGACAACGTACTGCTTCTATATTAATATCAAATGCACCATTGGCATCAGCATAATAATTTAAATATCCATTACTATTAGGATAAACCCAAATACCAACAGTAATTCCACTATTAACAACGTTGGGAGCTAATGTTTGTTCTCTGCTTTGAGAGCATCCATTTCCCATTACCAGATACTTACTATATGGCGAAGAGTCAGCACCAAGTTTCCAATATCCTTGAACCATATAACCATTGTATGTTACACCAGATTCAGGATTAAATACACTTGCTGTTCCTGGCCATACAGACTTTACCTGTTCTTGAGCTTCACTTTCAGCTTGTGCAACATGGAAGTCAAATGAAATACCACTGGGTTGACGAGATCTAGCTGGAGAGTAATTCAAAAAGATCGGAGTACCGCTAGGTTCATTAAGCGGCCAGAGTCCAATTAGCGATCCATCATTTAGAAAATTAGCCATTGTATTCCATGATTACATAATCGCCAGTGAATGGAGAAACTCTATAACGTTTAATAACATTTCCACCACCATCTAAAATGTCAAGGTTAACAAAAATATGATGTGCATTTTGTAGCGGACGACTAGCTATAAACCATTGAGTAGTTTTACCTTCCATGTCTAATGGATAATATTCATGAACATAGCAATGCAAATCTGCCTCTGTCCAATTTTCTGGAGATAAAATTCCTTTTCCTTCAATAAAATTATCGTTAGATATAAAAGCTCGAAAAATAGAAAGAGGAAGGTTAAGTATCACTCCTTCATGAATCATAACTTCGTTTACGGCTGTTCCACCCAAACGGAATGTTTCGCCGTCTTGCTTTGTGCAGCTAATGACGTGCGTAGAATCAAAATGCGTGAGCACTTTGAGAGAGCCTATATTGCCCTCGTATTCGAACGAAGCAATTACCATAGTTTAATCCTTACACCAAAGACTAAGCCAAAATAGCTATGTCTCAAAAGAGAATTACACTAAAAAACGAGGCCCGTCATTGGACGGGCCTCATCGATATCAGGCTATCAATTACTCAGCTAAGCAGAGTAAATGGCTCGCCAGCAGATACACCAACACCAAGGTTGTTCACAGAGTCGATTAGAGCACCGCGAGCAAACGATCCAGACTTACGATCTGTATGCGTTTCAAGCTTTGTGTCTAAGCTCCACAAAACAATGTTGGCATTGTTAGTGCTGCTTGTAAAATTAAATGTTGCCATATTGGCCTCCTTGAAGATCAAACGTTTGACTAGTTGGGTATCAAGACCCAAACTAGAATACACTAAAATGTTAGAAGGTAGTCATTAGAGAAGTAATTAAACACTAATCCAAAACGTAATAATCCAGATCCACAAACACCAAAACCTCCAAACGGAAACCCGAATGGCAAAATGAGATTCATATATACAAACTCAGATGAGTTTAAATCATCCTGTCCAACCAAAGCAGGACGCCCATCTTGGCGATGTACATTTTGTGTGCTTGGAATAGTCGTCGTCAATCTTTGTACTGAACCTGAGGAAAGAGTAAGGTTGTATCTCCAAAGATTTCCACTAGGTGCATACTGAACAAAACCTGGGCCACAGCCATTCCAAATTCCAGGCTTTAAAGCTGTATCGTCTATAAGAAACAACCCCATGTCTGAAACACCAACACCACTATTAGCAAGATTAAATGTAATACATGCAGGTTTAGATGCTAAGTGAGAAGGAAATGGAGTAGAGGTTAAATCAAATTTTGTACCTTCAAATATTAAAGTACCAGAAGTTGTTCCTGGATTCATAGGATCTGCTATTTGACATCCAGATGCTACCATATATTTGAAAGCAAATGAACCACCAGGAATATTACGATTCCCAACAGGGCTTGCTATTTCAGCAACATCCCAAGCAAAAATTCGTATTAAAGGCGAAATTGTTGACATAGTTCTTCTTGTTCCTTTGCTGACACTGGCATAAAGCGTCCAGCAAAACGTCGTGCAAATATCACTTTATTATCAAATGTAATAACGTAGATGCCAGCAGGAAGTTGTTTTTCTTCTGGCTCTCCATTCTTTCGTAATACAATATCGTTAGCTGAAGTCATATAATAATCTATATCTAAATGTACCAGCCCCAGCCCCACCTTTTGTTCCAATAGGCACAGCAACATTTGCCTCTATTGCTAAATATACATATTGACTTACATCTATATCTAATATTCCACTCATCCATGGTTGACCTGATTGCCAATATGGTGTTTGTATTGTACCAGAAAAATTTGTATTAGTGGGCACATTTGTTGGAGTATTATCTGCACTAGAATTTAAAGACAAATTAGGAATGAAATGTAGACTTTTTCTTTCCAAAAATCTAGAAACACCAGCAGTAAATGCAGATGTATTGGTTAAGAAAAATCTCATATTATAAACACCACTTGCATCACCCATGCTTGAAATACGAGCATATGCTAATTTCGTATCACTTATAGCACCCGATCCTGTAGTATTAATATTTCCAAAATCTAAAACACCACCAGCACTAGTATCAATGTTTCTAATATAGCCATTTACTACTTGTTTAAGATGACGAAATCCAGATGGATCAATAGATAAACTTTGTTGAATCCATTCTACTGAGGGAAAGTTTACCATATCACAAAGTCCTTAATGTAATAGTAGAACCAAGAGTCTGTACTGTTGCTAGATCAACAGTAAATGCAAGTTCTAATGTAGCGTTGCAACTACGATCAATATCATTATTTTGTTGATTCAAGCCAACAATACGAATTGTGATATAATTAGCTGGATTAGCATATATAGCCTTCAATCTATTTAGTTCGCTTTGTACAAATTGAATCGCTAAATTAGTATCATTGTTTGTATTGCCAGTATTTTTAGCAATGGCCTGACATTGAATACTAATTGAACCATCTGTAGTTGTCTTAATATCCTGAATAATACTTCCAAGACGACGAAATGGAATAGCGTGGCTGGCTTGTATTCTTGTTCCTTCTACAACATTAACATTACATGTTCTGCTAGCAATACCACTTGGAAGATATGCTGCGGGATTATCAGTATAAGTAATAGAGAAATCAATAGAGCCATGACATTTATTTTGAGATATAGAAAATGCCGTAGGATTATTAAGTGCAAGTCCGCTACCACCAGCACCGCCACTACCAATCTTAAATCTACCATATATACCAGATGCGGTCCATGGTAATTGAGGTCTTACATAATTAGCAAAACCAGATGCGGCTCTGAAATATCCAACTCCACCTTCTGCATCTAATGGTGTTAATGTGCGTCCAAGTCCTTGTACGGTTCCAGCAATAGTAACTTGTGCTATACCATTCTGATCTTCTTCAAATGATTCAGTTTTAGAAGTAAAATAGAATGGCACTCCACTTACTATGGTAAATTGTTCTGTAACAGAATAACTACCATTTGCTATATCAGCAACTTCTTCACGCTGTACAGACACTTCAAATACAGGGCCACCAGCAGGATTTGAAGGATGTGTCATTCCAAACAAACCAGAGAAGTTTGGTTGGGCAAAATATGGAATATCGATAGGTAGTTTGTCTATACCAAGTAATGGTTTTACTGCTGCCATTGCCTGATAAAATTTATCAGATTCCCCCTCGACGCCTTCAGCACTTACTTGGTGAGTTACCTTAAGTGTACAGCTATCTTGATCTTCTCTAAATGACCATTGATTACTTAGACTAGAAGTAACGCCACTAACACCAGATGCAGCAATAAGATCTTGTAATTCAACAGTCCAATCAAATCTTGTAACTTGTACATCTGGGGCAATATTTATACTATTAACTCTTGGACGCAATCCAGAAGAAATAATTGCACCAAATGGCAGTGTTCTATTACCTGGACCAGCCAATATAACAAGGTCTTTATAATCAACTGAAAATGTATCGCGTAAAGCTTGTTGCTTTACATACATCTGTTCATAACTACCAGATGGAACAATAAGCGTTGTACCTGTCAATGTAAGTCGATTGATATTATCTACACGACTTCCATCATTTCTAAATTGTGATTCAACGGCCCATTCAATTAATGGAGCGGGCACTATCTTAGCACCATTATAGAATACCTCAACTGCTGATTGAGGCGGACGACTAACTATAGAAATTAAGTCTCCCATATTTATCTCGACTGTCCAAATGAGTTAATAAGACCACGTTCATTCAATGCTTGGAATACTGGATCTAATTGAACCATCAAAGTTTCAAGCTGTTGTGCAACTTGCTTATTAGTTGTTTCTGCAAGAGCTTGCTTTAATTGATCACGCAGATTTTCAAGCCCCGTAATCTGAACGGTATTGTTCTGATTTGTTTGGAGCGTAATCTTAATCTCTTGACCGGCAGGAGCAGCGACCCCTGTAGTCTTTCCAGTTGTTGTCGTAGTAAGACCGGCGGTATTTGTCTTAATAGCCAAATTAGAATCACGCACTTGATTTAAACTGCCATTAAGATCTGTTAATAATCCAGCAATTTTGTCTAATGCGTCTTCATTACTTCCACCAGCTTTAAGCTGTGAAAGAGAATTAGTAACAGAACGGGCAATAGCAGCAACCATTGTTTGATCGATACTACGTATGTTATTGATGCTTGCAGCAATAGAAGTTCCAGTATCATTTCCGCCTGCAAAGTTGTGATACATAGGTATAATTGCTTCACGAGTATTTGCAACAGCTAATTGAGCACCATTAGGCATTGCTTTCTTTTCTCTAGCGGCAGCATGCAATATTCCAGCGGCTTCACTTGTTGTCAAATTACCACCAGCAAAGTTGGGTATAAACCCCTTTGCTTGATTTTGGAAGCTTTGAATGTTATTGAATGTATTCAATGAAGTCTGAGCTTCTATAGC
>Ga0134123_10000385_pt1 | contig 29555 bp, 33 predicted proteins | sample KB303_FD_96460 | JGI IMG/M metagenome (GOLD analysis project Ga0134123, IMG submission 96460) | Terrestrial soil microbial communities without Nitrogen fertilizer from Kellogg Biological Station, Michigan, USA - KB3-0-3 | ecosystem: Environmental > Terrestrial > Soil > Unclassified ...
AGGATCATCACGAACTCGTCGCCGCCGTAGCGCGCCACCGTCGCATCGCCGTGCTGCACGATGCGCTTCAGCAGGAACCCCACCTCGCGCAGCACCTGGCTGCCGGCGAGATGGCCGTGGCAGTCGTTCACCCACTTGAAGCGGTCGAGGTCCATGAACAGCAGCACCGCTTCCTTCCCCGACCGGCGCGAATCGGCGAGCGTCTCGGTGAGCCGGACGTGAAACCAGCGGTCGTTGTACAGGCCGGTGAGGTCGTCCTTCTTCGCCAGCTCGTGCGCGCGCTTGGCCTCGAGCGCGTTCTGCAGCGTGAACGAGGTGTAGCCGGCGAAGATCTCGAGCAGGTTCATGTCGCGCGGGGTGAACGCCTCGCCGTCCTCGCGGTTGATCAGCTCGAGCACGCCGACGACGTGCTTGCCGAGGTAGATCGGCACCGCCACGATCGACCCCGACTTGTGGCCGAGCTGCTCGTCGATGTCGCGATAGAAATAGCGGTCGTTCTCCACATCCACCGAAAGATGCGGCTCGCCGGTCTGATAGACGTGGCCGACGATGCCGTACTGCGCGGAGAGGCGCTTGCCGATCAGATCGCGGCTCGCATCGCCGAACGCGGCGATGAACACCAGCTCGTTGTCCTTCCGCGGCCCCATCTTGCGGTACGGATCGTCGAGCAGGATCGAGCCCGACTCCGCGGGCACGAACTCATTCGCGCGCTGGAGGATCTGGCGCAGGACGAGGTCGAGCTCGACGTTGTCCTTCAGCGACAGACCCGCTTTGTGCCGCTCCAGAAAGCGCTCGAGCTGCGGAATCTCGAGTGAGTGAAACTGGATCATGATCGGGAATCGCCGATTATACGTCCCGCCGCTCTTCTTCCGCCCACGCCTCGACCTCGAAGGAAATGCGCCGGTAGGCCTTGTTGACCGATCGCTCGCGGATCAGATGGCCGAGGAACTCCCCGGCGTAGCGCGCGAGAAACAGGAACAGGCCGTGGCGATTCACCTGCCGCACGTGCACGAGCTCGTGCCGCAGCAGACGCCCGAGCGCCGCCGCCGGCCGCGCCGCGACGTCGGGACGGAGATAGATCCGCCGCCCCAGCGTGATCGCCGCGACGTCGCGCGCGACGAACAGCCGCAGCCATGGCGGATAACCCACGCGCACGATCGCGCCCGCGTTGGCGATGGCGTCTTCGATCGCGGGCGGAAACGTCATGAACTGGTCTCGCGGTCACGCGGTCGCGCAGTCTCGCGGCAAGCTGCCCACCGCGCGACTGCGTGACCGCGTGACCCCCTATAATCGCCGCCCATGCGCAGAATGTACCTCACTCTTGCCGTCCTCTTCGTGGCAACCACCGCCCTCGCCCAGCGCGACTTCAGCACCGTCGAGGTGAAAGCCACGAAAGTCGCGGGCTCCGTGTACATGATCACCGGCGCCGGCGGGAACATCGGCATCTCCGTCGGCGAGGACGGAGCGGTGCTGATCGACGATCAGTACGCGCCGCTCGCACCGAAGATCGAGGCCGCGCTGAAGACGATCACCGACAAGCCGCTGCGCTTCATCCTGAACACGCACTACCACGGCGACCACACCGGCGGGAACGAGGTCCTCGGCAAGTCGGCGCCGATCGTGGCGCACGAGAACGTGCGCAAGCGCCTCGCCTCCGGCACGACCCGCCTCGGCACGAATACCCCTCCCGCGCCGAAGATCGCGCTGCCGATCCTGACGTTCAACGACTCCGTGACCATCCACCTCAACGGCGAAGACGTCCGCGCCGTGCACATGCCCCACGGCCATACCGACGGCGACGCCGTGATCTGGTTCACGCAGTCCAACGTCGTGCACATGGGCGACGACTTCTTCAACGGCACCCTGCCGTTCGTCGACACCGAGAACGGCGGCAGCGTGAAGGGCCTCATCGCGAACGTGGAGAAAGTGATCGCCACCGTGCGCGACGACGCGAAGATCATCCCCGGCCACGGCCCCCTCTCCGACAAAGCCGGCCTCCGCAAATACGTCGAGGTGCTGAAAGCCGCCCGCGACGCCGTCCAGGCCGGCATCGCCGCCGGCAAAACCCTCGATCAGCTGAAGGCCGAGAAGGTGCTCGCGCCGTGGGAGGAGTGGGGGAAGGGGTTCATCAAGACGGATATGTTTATGGAGACGTTGTACAAAGAACTAAGTGGAAAGTGAAAAGGTGAAAGGTAAAAGTGCTCGCGCCGAAAAGCGCAGCTACTTTTACCTTTTCCCTTTCACCTTTTACCCCTTGCGTTTCACCGACAACGTCAACTCAAATCGCGCCACAGCTTCGTCGCCCAGCTTCGAAGGCACGGTCGCGACGACGTGCACCGTCGCTTCCTGACGCTCGCCGGTTTCGAGGGCGCGGCGCAGCAGGTCCTGGATGACGGGTCCGTCGTTGTTGGTGAAGACGACGGCTCCCTCGGCGCGTTTGAGGAACTCGGCTTTCAGGTCCTTGAAGATGAAGACGACGCGCTCTTTACGGCTGCGCATGAGGACGAACGAGATCAGGCCCGCGGCGACGTCCGCGCCCATGCAGAGCGTGCCGAGGTACATCGCGTGGATGTCGCGGCGCCGGGTGATCCAGTTCAGCGGCACGCGCACCACACAGCGGTCGTTCGTCAGCTCGAGGATCTTCGGCCGCATGAGCCAGATGAAGAACACGTTCTGCAGCGACCAGAGACGGACCATCGTCGTCGGATTCATTCTTTGATCCTCCGCCGCCCGAACCCGCCCGTGGCGCGGTCGTAGACGGCGCCGGGCAGGTGTCGCAGGAAGCGCATGAGCAGGGACATCGGGAGGGGAAACTCGACGACGCGTTTGCCGCGCTCGATCCCGTTCGCGATGATGCGTGCGGCGCGCTCGGCGGACATCAGGAACGGCATCGGAAAGCGGTTCTTCTCGGTGAGCGGCGTGGCGATGAAGCCGGGATTCACGATCGTGACGCCGACGCCATGGGGGGCGAGCTCGATGCGGCTCGCCTCGAGGAACGTCTGCATCGCGGCCTTGCTGGCGGAGTAGGTCGCGCCGCCGGGCAGTCCGCGCAGGCCGGCGATGGAGGCGACGCCGACGAAGCGGCCCCTGCGCTGCTCGATCATCGCCGGGATCACGGCGTCGAAGAGGTACAGCATGCCGAGGACGTTCACGCGGAGGATCTCCTCCGCATCCTCGGCTTTGAACTTCGTCGCATGGCCGGGGATGCTGATGCCGGCATTCGCGATCGCGAAATCGAACGCGCCGCCGAGCTGCTCCTGCGCGGCGCGGACGCCCTCACGGACGGCCGCGAGATCGGTCACGTCGCAGACGATCGTCGCGGTGCGCACCGGCAGCTCCGAGGCCAGTTGCTCGAGCAGCTCGGCGCGGCGCGCGAGCAGCGCCAGGTCGTACCCGCGCCGCGCAAGCTCGCGCGCCAGCTCGAGCCCGATTCCGCTGGACGCGCCGGTGAGGATCGCCCGCATTTGCGCGCGGATGGTAGCACCCGCGCCGTTTTGGCGTTACCTTGTCGGAATCGTCCATTTTCGGAGAGCCCTGATGAAACGAATGGTGTCGCTTCTGGTCCTGCTGTCCCTGGCCATCGCATTTCCCGCCGCCGCGGCGCAGACGTACAGCGCGCCGAGCGAGTTCTCCCGCGACGCCATCGGCGTGAAGTCGTATCCCGCCGCGCCGCGGCTCGCGGAACAGGCCGCGATCGCGCCGGCCGCGACGCTGGGCGCGGCCGCGGAGACGGCGCCGGAGGAGCTGGCGGCGCTGCGCGAGTGGAATGACGCCGGCCGCCTGCCGCTGAAGAACGGGTTCACGCGCGCGATCGGCGATCCGATCTCCGTGCGCCTCGACGGCGCGGTGGCGGCGAAGAGCGGCGCCTCGGCGCTGGCGCGCGGCGTCGTCGCGGCCTCGGAGCATGGAACGATCGTGTGGAGCGGTGCGGTGCGCATCGAGAGCGCGTACCGCGTGCGCCTGCATCTGACGAACGTCAAACTCCCCGAGGGCGCGACCCTGTGGGTGTACGGCGCGGGCGGCACGCCGATCGGATTCGGGAAAGAGATCCTGCACGAGGGCAGCCTCTATGCGCCGAGCGTGAACGGTCCGACGGTCTGGCTCGAAGTCGAGATCGCGTCGCCGAAGTCCGCCGGCGACGGCGCGTCGTTCGAGATCCGCGACCTCCTCGAGATCGTGCCGAACGAAGGGCTGCGCACCTTCCAGCCGCAGCCGAACGACTCGCCGAGCTGCCTCATCGACGCGACCTGCGTGTCCACGGCGACGTTCCCGAGCATCGCCGCGGCGCGCACCGGCATCGCCCACCTGGAGTACGTGAAGAGCGGCAGCGGCTTCGTCTGCTCCGGGGGCCTGATCAACGACAAGGTGCCGGCGCCGTCGTTCATCCCCTATCTCCTCACCGCGAATCACTGCTTCGATTCCCAGGCCTCGGCGTCGACGCTGGAGACGTACTTCGATTACAAGACCAGCTCCTGCAACGCGGCGTTTCCGCCGTTCCCGACGCCGCAGGTGGGCTCGACGCTGCTCGCGACGAGCACGACCAGCGACTTCACGTTCGTCCGCCTGAACAGCATTCCCGCGGGCCGCACGTTCCTCGGATGGACGACCGTGGCGCAGGGCGCGGGCACGAAGCTGTACCGCGTCTCGCACCCCTTCCCCGATTCGTACAACGTTCCGGCCCCGCAGTTCTACTCGGACGCGACGACGAGCACGACCTTCGGCGTCTGCTCGAACCGGCCGCTGGCGAATTACCTCTACTCCGTCGGCGGACAGGGCGGAACGTACGGCGGCAGCTCCGGCTCGCCGGTGCTGCTCGCGGACGGCAGCGTGGTCGGGCAGCTCTTCGGCGCGTGCGGCTCGGCGCCGAACGACGGCTGCGACCGCGTGAACAACGCCGCCGTCGACGGCAGGTTCGCGACGACGTTCCCGTCGATCGAGCAGTACATCAACGTGACGGGCGGATCGCAGGGCTGTACGGAGAACGCGACTACGCTCTGCCTCAGCAACAACCGCTTCCGGGTGCAGGGGACGTATCAGACGTCGAGCGGCCTCAGCGGCTCGGCGAACGTGGTGGAGCTGACCGGCGATACCGGCTACCTCTGGTTCTTCAGCTCGTCGAACGTCGAGGTCGTGATCAAGGTGCTGAATGCCTGCGGCATCAACGGCTACTGGGTCTTCGCGGCCGGCCTGACCGACGTGCGCGTCACCCTGACGGTGACGGATACGCAGACCGGGGCGGTGCGCCAGTACACGAACAACCTCGGAACCGCGTTCCAGCCGATTCAGGATACGTCGGCGTTCTCGACGTGCCCGTGATCAGAGCCGCGCTGCTGTTGTGCATCGTGACGACGTCCGTCGAGGCGGGCGTCGTCTATCGGTTCACGACGAAGTACATCGGCGACCGGCTCCGGACGGCGTCCTCCGGAACGGTGTCGGTGAGCGGCCGCAGTTATCGCCTGGTGCTCGATCCCGATCCTTCGAATCCTCGCGCCTGGGATATCGCGGTGTCGGACGGAACCGAGACGCGGCTCATCAATCTCGGCAATCAGACCTGGTATCGCGAAAGGGCTTACCCGCCCGGGCGCGAGACGAAACTGCGCGGGAAGGTGAACGCGACCCGGCGCAGCGAGGGGACGGAGTCCATCGACGGCAGGACCGCGGCGAGGCATTTCCTCCGCTTGGAGTACAAACAGACGGAGGATTTCGGACCGACTCGCGTCGGATCGAAAGTCGGCGTGACGCTGCTCGTAGCGGCGGCCGCGGATCTCCCTCCCATTCCCTGGCAGCGCCACCTGACCACCGGCTTCCGCGAAGCCGACGGCGAGATCGCGCGCTTCATGGAGACGATCGAGGGAATGCCGCTCCGCACCGAACTGGCGTACACACAAACCTACGAGGGCGGCGGCATCCCCTCGACCGTCGTCGCGATGACGACGTTCACCGATATCTCGATCGAGGACGTCCCACCGTCGCGCTTCGAAGTGCCGAAGGGCTATCGCGAGCAGGAACCGGTGATTGGAGTGCCTGGCGTGACTACTCGGCAATGATTCGGGCTTCGGTTGCGCGGTCACGCGGTCGCGCGGTCGCGCGGTCGCATGAACACATGCCATGGCATGCTGCACTTCCGTTCCGAGGTCTCGACCCTCGTTCTCGAGGGATCGACCCTCGCTTGTGACGTATTGACCCTCGCTTTGGAAGTACGGACCCTCAGCTTTGACGGGCAGCACGTGCCATGGATTGTGTCGCTATTCGCCGATGATCTTGATCATCACCCGCTTGTCCCGCCGGCCGTCGAATTCGCCGTAGAAGATCTGTTCCCAGGGGCCGAAGTCCAGCTTGCCCTTCGTGATGGCAACCACGACCTCGCGTCCCATGATCTGCCGCTTGTGGTGGGCATCGCCATTGTCCTCGCCGGTGCGGTTGTGATGGTATCGCTCCGGGCTGGGATCGTACGGGGCCAGCCATTCCAGCCACCGCACATAGTCTTCGTGCAGTCCATGCTCGTCATCGTTGATGAACACACTCGCCGTGATGTGCATGGCATTGACGAGACAGAGCCCTTCCTTCACCCCGCTCGCTCGTACCTCGGCTTCGACGCGGTCGGTGATGTTCACGAACTCGGTGCGGTTTTTCGTATGGAGGGTGAGGTGTTTGGTGTGGGATTTCATAGGTCGGTCACGCAGTCTCGCGGTCGCGCGGTCACGCGGCATCACCTTCCACCGCGTGACTGCGTGACCGCGCAACCGCCTTAGCGTGCGTTATCCTAAGCTTGATGACTGCCTCACTGCCGCAATCGCATCACGATTACACGTTCGCGGACTACCTCACGCTCGAGCGTGACAGCGAGATCAAGCACGAATTCGATGCAGGCGAGATTCTGGCCATGTCCGGCGGAACGGCCCGGCACAGTGCGCTCGCGGTGAATGTCGCCGTTGCGCTGAGCTCGACCCGGCCCGGCGGCTGCACCGTGTTCCAGTCCGATATGCGGGTCCGGATTGCTGCGACCGGGCGAGCGACGTACCCGGATGTTTCGATGGTTTGCGGACCCATCGAATACGACCCCGAGGACGCAGCGCGCACCACCATCACGAATCCGGTGCTCATCGTCGAAGTCCTGTCCGTGACGACGGAGAAAGGCGATCGCGGAAACAAGTGGATGCACTACCAGCGCATTCCTTCGCTTCAGGAGTACGTCCTCGTCAGCCAGGAGCCCCGCATCGAGATCTTCCGCCGCACGCCCTCCGGCACGTGGGAGTACTTCGAAGTGCGTGAAGGCAACGTGAGCCTCGCCGCCGGCACCACCTTCGATCTCTCCATGCTGTACTACGATCTTCCCGTCTGACCGATCATTGCAGCTCCGGCAACTTCACCCGCTCCGTAAACACATCCGCGAACAAATCCCCCACCTTCGCCATGCGGTCCGGCATCGTGCGGATGGTGTACTTCTTCGGGTCGAGCTTCGGCGTGATCTCGCTCCATTTGAGCGGGGCGGAGACGGGGGCGCCGTCGATGGCGCGGAGGGTGTAGGGGGCGACGACGGTCTTGCCGTAGCCGTTCTGCATGCAGTCGAGGTACAGGCGTCCGCGGCGTTTGGCGAGGCTGCGCTCGGTGGTGATGCCCGGCACCTTCGCGGCCACGGCGTCGGCGATCGAGCAGGCGAATTCGGCGGCGTTCTCGTGGGAGTAGCCGGGTGCGAGGGGGACGAAGATGTGGATGCCGCGCTTGCCCGACGTCTTCGGCACGCTCGGTAGTTTGAGATTCTCCAGCAGCTTGCGCATCACGATCGCCGCCTCGATGGCCTGCTCGAACCCCTTTCCCTTCGCCGGATCGAGATCGAACAGCACCCAGTCCGGCTCCTCCAGCATCGGCACGCGCGAGGACCACATGTGGGTCGTCAGCACCGACATCTGTCCGAGCCAGCGCAAGGCGTCGACGCTGTCGACGATCAGATGGTTCACCGTCCCGCTCTTCGTTGTGCGCGTCGGCGTCGCCACCACGCGCAGCCACTCCGGCGCCTTGTCGATGTTCTGGTGGAACCACGACGGCTTGTCGATGCCCTGGTTCCAGTGCTCGAGCGCGAGCGGGCGGTCCTTCAGCGCGCGCAGCATCGGCTCGGCCATCGCCTCGTAGTACGCGACGACCTCCTTCTTCGTGATCCCGTCGCGCGGATAGAGCAGGCGGTCGGGATTCGTGAGCGTCACCTTCACCGGTTTCTCGTGCACGACTTCCTTCACGGCCTTGTCCTCGCGCAATCCCAGGAAGGAAGGATGGCGCAGGCGGTGATCGCCTGTCCATTCCGTGAACGCGACCTGCCCGACGAGACGCGGACGGACCCAGCGCGCGTGGCGATCGCGCGGCGCGCCCTTCACGTCGGTCTGCGCGATCTCGTCCTTCGCCAGCTGGTCACGCAGCCACGTGCGCAGCTTCGCGGAGAAGCCGGTGCCGACCTTGCCCGCGTAGCGCAGTGCGCCGCCTTCGTTGACGGCGAGGTGCAGCGAGCCGACGTCGCGGTCGGAGGCGGTGCTCGCCTGCCAGCCGACGATCACGAACTCCTGCTGGTTGAGCGTCTTGATCTTCAGCCACTCCTTCGAGCGGCGGGGCTCGTACACCGACGTGTTCCGCTTGGCGATGATGCCTTCCCACCCGCCCGCGACCGCGTGCTGCAGCGCCTTCTCGCCCGTCATCTCCAGTTTCTGCGCGAGCGTGATCCCGGCCGGCGGTTTCACGAGAAATTTCTCCAGCAGCTTCCGCCGCTCGATGTAGGTCCTGCGGCGCAGGTCTTCGCCGTTGAGCCAGAGGAGGTCGAAGACGATCATCAGCTCGCGTCCGCCCTGCTGCAGGAGCTGGAAGCGCGGCGCGCCTTTTTCGTCGAGCACGACGACTTCGCCGTCGAGGATGGCGTTCTTCGCCCTGATCTTCTTCAGCGCCTCGTAGCTGCGCGGGAAGCGCGGCGCGAGATCGAGCTCGTTGCGGCTGAGCATCGCGACGTCGCCGCCGACGATGCCGCAGACGGCCCGGAAGCCGTCGTATTTCAGTTCGTACGTCCAGCCTTCGTCGCGCGGCGGCGCTTCCGCGAGCGTGGCCAGCATCGGGGGGAACACCCGTTTGAGCAGTTGCCTCGGCGTCATGGCATTCCCGGCAGCGGCGCGATGACATGCACCTCGTCGAATCCTTCGTCGAATGTCGGAGGGATCAGCTTTTTCGCGGTCCGGTAGATGGCGATGTCGGGGACGCGCGCGCGTCCCTCGCGCAACCGGTTGCGCGCCGCGGCATCCTGCACCTCCGCCTCGAAGTGATAGGCGACGACGCGCGCGCCGTACTGCCGCGCCAGCGCGATCACCGGCGCGCGCTCGAAGGGCGTGGGATTGGTGTTGTCGACGACGACCGATCGCCCGGCGCCGAGGGCCTCGCGGATCAGCGCCTCCTGCCGTCTCTCCCGGTTGCGCGCGTTCTTCATCAGATCCTTGCTCACATGCACGTGCGTTGCCGCGAGGTGCGTGTGGTAGTACGTGGACTTGCCGGCCGCCTGCAGGCCGACGAAGATGATGACATCCACGCACCAGATCGTGGCACAGGAGGTTCGCGGGAATGAAGTGGCTTCACTGGTTCATCGCCGGCGCACTCGCCGTTCCGCTCTGTCATCACGTCGTGCTCGCGCTGCTCAACGCGCTCCGTTTGACGACGTACCGGCCGTATTCGTTCGAGCCGACGAAGCCGTTCGGCGTGCCGCAGGTGGTCTCTCTCTCGTTCTGGGGCGGCGTGTGGGGCCTCATCCTCGGCGTGGTGCTGCTGCGCGTCCAGACTCCATGGATGTGGTGGACCATCGCGATCGTCTTCGGCGCCATCGCCACGACGCTCGTGGCCGGCGTCGTCGCGCCGCTGAAGGGACAGCGCATCAAGCCGAACGCGAAGCTCTTCCTCGTCGGCCTGCTCGTGAACGGCGCATGGGCCGCGGGGACGGCGGCGTTTTACCGGTTGATGGAACGATGGCGGTGAATCGATGGGCCGCTACATCCGCAAGCTCACGCGCGTAGGCTCGATCGGCCCGACCGAGGAGCGCGGGTTCGCGATCTGGGTCGGCTACGAGATCGGCGGCGTCGACGATGATTTGTCCGAGCATGGGCTGATCCACGTCGACGGCTGGACGGACGAGCAGCTCGCGGAGCGCGGCGTCACGACGTTCACCGCGATCGAGCCGGAGAAGCTGGGGATTCGGAAAAAAGCGCCGTTGTAGCGTAGTAAAATCGCTCCGGCGTGGACGAGAACGATTTCAAGCGACTGCTGGAGGACATGTCGGTCGACATGCGCCGCCACTTCGACGTCATGGCGGAGCGCCTCGAAAAGAAGGTTGACGGCGTCGAAGAAAAAGTCGCGCTGGTGGATGAGAAACTGGACCGCAAATTCGATGCTCTCGAAGAACGCATGGAGAGCGGATTCACGGAAACGCAGGCAATGATCCGGTTCTCGCACGCGGAGCTCGTCGCGGACCTGCAGGCGCGCGTCGAGCGAATCGAGTCATCCACGCACTGACCTTGCCTCACCCTCACGCCAGGCGCGCGAGAATGCGCAGGTAGCACTCCTCGTCGCCGATCACTTCCACGCGGCCGGCCTGTTCCCACTCGGCGAAGCGGGACTGGACGCGCGGGTGGCGGAGCTGGCGCTCGTCGCCGAAGAAGCCGAGGAGGAGCGAGCGGGAGACGTTCGTCCCTCCGCGCGAGCGGATGCGCTCCATGCCGACGAGCAGGGCATCGAGGCGATACTCGATGTCTTCGTCGAGCAGCTCGGCGGGGTCGCCGCGATGGATCACCGCGCCGAGGCCGAGGAACGCCTCGAACGGCATCGGACGGAACTCCCGGATGCCGCGGGCGCGCAGATCCTCATCCGTCATCTCGTCGGCGAGCACGAGGCCCGGGATCTCCGTGCCGATGCCGTCGATCTCCCATCCGATCCACCGCTCCTTGCCGAGGAGCGCGATGCGCTGGATGTAGCGCGCCATGATTCACGGTCTTGTAGCACAACTTTCGAGGGCCTGGATGCTACCCTGCCGCCGGTTCGCAACCACTCCAAATCGGAAACGCTCCCATGTTCGAGACCGTTGTTCCGGCCGCCACCGCCATGCCCGGAAGCCGCAGAGTCTTCTACGAGACGCTGCCGCTCTCGCTCGGCGTCCATGCGTTATTGATCGCCGGCGCGATCACGCTGAACGTCTGGGACATCTCGTTTCCGACGGCCTCGCCGAAGATGTTCATGACGTACTCCCTCGTCGAGCCGCCGCCCCCGCCTCCGCCTCCCCCGCCGCCGCCCGCGCCGAAGCGGCCGGTCGAGCTCGTCAAACCGATTCCGATGCCCGATGTCGCACCGACCGTGATTCCCGATGCCATCCCCGACGTGCTCCCGCCTCCGCCTCCCGAGCCGGTCGAAGCTGCGCCTGACAAAGGCGTCGAAGGAGGCGTCGAGGGCGGCGTGGAAGGAGGGACCATCGGCGGCGTGGTCGACGCGGTCATCCCGGTGTTGAAACCGAAGCCGATTCCGCTGCCGGATCTCGTTGAGATTCCGCGGGACCTGAATCTTCCGATGGGAACGGTCTCGCAGGAGTATCCCGAGTATCCGGAGTTCGCGAAAAACCGCGGACTGGAAGACACGCTCGTGGTTCGCTACATCATCGGCAAGGACGGCAGGATCAAAGAGGTGACGGTGATTCAGCCGCCGCAGGTCGAGGAATTCGCCCGCGTGACGCTCAAGGCGATCCGCAAATGGCGCTTTCATCCCTTTCATGACCCGGCGAACGGCGAGGTCAAGGAAGTGGCGCACGAGCTGACGGTCGACTTCAAGATCACGCGTCGAAGCGCGCGGTAGCCCTGGCATTCGATTCGCAGTGATGCAACTGCGACGCTAGCGAGAGTGAAGCGCGCCGATATTCGCCTGGGGCGGTCGGCGCGCTTCGGTTTTTTGCGGCCTCAGCCCCGAGGAGATCCAGGCGATCATGAAACGGTACCGTGCATGGGTCGATCGTGTCGCCGGAAAGGGACACAAGCTCCGCGACAATGAAGGCCGCGTGCTCGTGCGCAAGGACGCCGGGATCGCGGTCACCGACGGGCCGTACGCCGAGTCGCGCGAGATCCTCGGCGGCTACATCGTGATCGAGGCGACGGACTACGACGCCGCGGTGCGCGAGTGCGACGACTCGCCGCACCTCGACTTCGGCTCGATCGAGATCCGGGCCATCGAGTCGTGAGATGACCGACATCCACGGGATAACGGTCACGCAGTCTCGCGGTTTCGCGGCACTGCGCAACCGCGTGACCGCGCAACCGCACCCTGGTATATCCTCCGCCCCCATGGATGACGCACTCGCCACGATTTATACCGCCCACGTGACGATCCAGAAGCTTCGTCACGACCGCGCGCTGGCCGAGGGGAAGTTCGACCACGCCGTGGTCTTCTCCGGCGCGCTGCATTACCAGTTCCTCGACGACATGCCCTACTCCTTCAAGCCGAACCCGCACTTCAAGTGCTGGGTGCCGGTGACCGACAACCCGAACTGCTTCGTCGTCTACACGCCGGGGCTGAAACCGAAGCTGCTGTACTGGCAGCCGGTCGACTACTGGCACAAGGTCGCCGAGACGCCGACCGACCGCTGGGTCGAGAAGTTCGACGTCGTGCTGATCGCCGATCCGGACGAGGCGAAGGCGCATATGCCGAAGGGCCGCGTCGCGTTCCTCGGCGAGTGGGACGCGCGTTTCGCGGAGTGGGGCGACCTCACGCCGAATCCCGAGCCGGTCATGAACGGCCTGCACTGGGACCGGGCGTGGAAGACGGAGTACGAGATCGAGTGCCTCCGCCGCGCGAACGAGCGCGGCGCGCGCGGCCACGTCGCTGCGGAGCGCGCGTTTCGCGACGGCGCGTCGGAGTACGAGATCCACCTCGACTACATGCGCGCATCCGATCATGCCGAGGACGAGCTGCCGTACGGCAACATCATCGCCGTCAACGAGCACGCCGCGACGCTCCACTACTACCACCACGGCCGGCAACGCATCGACAAGAAAGACCGCTGGTCGTTCCTCATCGACGCCGGCGCGCAGTTCAACGGCTACGCGAGCGACATCACGCGCACGCACTCGCAGCACAAGGACGAGTTCCGCGACCTGATCGAGGCGATGGACGAGATGCAGCAGTCGCTCGTCGCCGGCATCAGGCCGAACGTGAATTATCCCGACGTGCACTTCCTCGCCCATCACAAAGTCGCGGAGATCCTCGCGCGCTTCGAGTTCGTGCGCGACATCGACGCCGAGGGCATCGTGCAGCGCCGCATCAGCAGCACGTTCCTCCCCCACGGCGTCGGCCATTACCTCGGACTGCAGGTGCACGACGTCGGCGGCTTCATGGCCGACCGCAGCGGAAAGACGATCCCGAAACCGGAAGGCCATCCGTATCTGCGGTTGACGCGCGTCGTCGAGGCGGGGCATGTGTTCACCATCGAGCCCGGCCTCTACTTCATCGACACGCTGCTCGCGGAGCTGCGGAAGAGCGAGAACGCGAAGTTCGTGAACTGGGAGAAGGTCGGCGCGTTCCGCAAATACGGCGGCATCCGCATCGAGGACGACGTCTGCGTCACGGAAAACGGCCACGAGAACCTGACGCGCGACGCGTTCGCCCATGTGGCCTGATCTCGCCGGCACGCGCGAGCTGTCCTCGGTGCTGGATGTCCTCGGCGCGATGATCACGCCGGCGGTGCTGATCCTCGCCTCGAGCTCGCTCCTGATCACGACGTCGAACCGCTCGATTCGCTGCGTGGACCGCGTGCGCGAGCGCGCCGAGGAGCTGGAGGCGCTCGGCACCGCGACGGACGAGGCGTCGGAGCGGAAGCGGAAGCACCTGTACTCGCAGCTCGAGATCAACACGCGGCGGGCGCGGCTGCTGCAGCACGCCATGTCGCGGCTCTACTTCGGCATCAGCTTCTTCATCGCCACGAGCGTCTCGATCGGCGTGGTGGCGCTGCTGCACGTCGACGTCGGCTGGTTCCCGCTGATCCTCGGCTTCGTCGGCGCGGGTCTCCTCTTCGCCGCGAGCGTCTACCTCATCGTCGAGTCGCGGCTCGCGCTCAACACGACGTATGCGGAGATGGATTACATCGCGAGGCATTCCATGAGGTGATGAGAGGCGGGATCCGTGTTCCGTGTTTTGTGACCCGGGCAGTTTCGCCTGGACGATGAAGCCCGGGTCACGAGTCACGGAACACGCACCACGTCGCGTGACAACGCGGCGTGCGCGCCAATCAACCGCAACGACCGCCGAAGCAACGTCGCATTCGACGGTTTGTTCGTCCACGTCGACCTTCCCGACGGATGCGGCAGCACGATCACGTCGAACGTGTGGCCGGCGCGGGTGGCGCGGTGGGTGCGGCCGACGGCGTGTTTGAGCTCGGCGATGCCGATCAGCTGTTTCGCGGCGAGGGTGCCGACGGCGATGACGAGGGAGGGGCGCAGGAGGCGGAGCTCGCGGTCGAGGTGGGCGGCGCAGTTGGCGATCTCGGAGGCGTCGGGGACGCGGTCGCCGCCGTTTTTCGGATCGCGGCCGGGGAAGCAGCGGATGACGGCGGCGATGTGGATGCGCTTGCGGAACTCCTCTTCCGGAATCCCGAGCGATTCCTCGAACCACGAGAACAGGCGCCGCCCCGCGGTGTACGCGAACGGGCGGCGGTCGACGACCTCGCGCGGGCCGGGCGCCTGGCCGACGAGTATCACGCGCGCGCCGGGCACGGCTCCTGTGACGGGCTCGCCGATCACGTTCGGGCAGGCGCGGCAGGCGTAGAGGGTTTCGAGATGGGCTGCAAACTCGCGGTTCATACGTTACGATCAACAGCGAACAATGCGGCGCGCCCAAATCGTCCTCCTGCTCGTCTTTCTCCCCGTGTGCGCCAGCGCGTGGACGCGCACGTCGGATGAGCGGATCGCGAAGAAAGGCGCCGCGCTCGCACCGCCCGACCTCCGGACGCTGATCGAGCGCTTCGACGGCGAGTACAAGCGCGGCATCGAGCGGGCACAGGCGGATGAGGGCTCGACCACGCATCATTTCTTCGTGCTGTCGCGCGAGGGACAGCTGCGCGAGCAGATCGAGAAGGAGACGCGGCGCGCGATCCAGATGATCCGCACCGGCGAGCCGATGGGCGCGGTCGCGGAGCGCCTCGGCATCCTCGCCCATCTCGTCGCGGACGCAAACAATCCGTTCCACGTCGCCAACGACGACGCGAAGCTCACCGCGTCGCACAACGACTTCGAGCAGTACTTCGAGCGCAAGCTCGCAAAGTTTCCGACGGTCTTCTACGGCCTCGATCCGCAGTTCCGCCTCGGCACGTATCTCGACCGCACCTTCGCGCGCTCGGCGAAGTTCTATCCGCTGATGAGCGAGGAGTACTCGCGCAACGGCGAGCGCCGCACGTCGGCGGACTTCGACGACCGGTCGACCGCGTTCGGGGTCGCGTCGGTCTGCTACTCGCGGGCGGTCTCGGACCTGGTGAACATTTACTACTACATCTGGAAAGAAGCCGGCGGCGACGTCCGGACCGCCGCGGCGATGCAGCGCGGCAATCTCCTGTTGAATGCCTATTGAACGCGCAATCCTCTCCGTCTCCGACAAGACCGGCATCATCGATCTCGCACGCGCTCTGAGCGCGCGCGGCGTGGAGATCCTGTCGACGGGCGGGACGGCGAAGCATCTGACCGACGCCGGCATCGCGGTGACGCCGATCTCGCAGTGGTCCGGCGCGCCGGAGATCCTCGGCGGCCGGGTGAAGACGCTGACTCCGAAAGTGTTCGGCGCCATCCTCCACGATCGCGCGAAGCCGGAGCACGTCGCCGATTGCGAGCGCCTGGCGATCCCGCCCGTCGATCTCGTGGTCGTGAACCTCTATCCCTTCGAGGCCACGATCGCGAAGGAGGGAGTGACCGTCGACGAGGCCATCGAGCAGATCGACATCGGCGGCCCGTCGATGCTCCGCGCCGCGGCGAAGAATCACAGGCATGTGCTCTCGCTCTGCGACCCGTCGCTGTACGCCGACTTCCTGCGCGAATTCGAGTCCGGCACGATCACCGACGCGTTCCGCCTCCGCTGCGCGATCGCGGTGTTCGAGAAGACGAGCGCCTATGACGCGACGATCAGCGAATTCTTACGTGGAGGACAGGTAGTCCTGCCTCTCCATCTCGAAAAGTTCCAGGACCTGCGGTACGGCGAGAACCCGCACCAGACGGCCGGCTTCTACGTGCGCGCGGGCGAGAAGCCGTTCGAGCAGCTGCAGGGCAAAGAGCTGTCGTACAACAATCTGCTCGACCTCGACTCCGCGATCCGCCTCGCGAACGCGTTCCGCGAGCCCGCCATCGCGATCATCAAGCACACCAACCCCTGCGGCGTCGCGCGCCGCCCGTCCCTCGCCGGCGCGCTCCAGGCCGCGATCGAGTCCGATCCCGTCTCCGCCTTCGGCGGCATCATCGGCGCGAACCGCCCGTTCGACGCGGACTGCGCGCGCGCGGTGGCGGACATGTTTCTCGAAGTGATCGTCGCGCCGGAATTCACGGACGAGGCAAGAGAGATTCTGGCGAAGAAGAAGAATCTGCGCCTCGTCGCCGCGCAACCGCGCAACCGCGCAACCGAGGTGCGGAGTGCGGCAGGCGGACTGCTGATCCAGTCACTCGATGAGATCACCGGACGGGAGAACTGGAACGTCGTCACCGAAATCCCCGCGACGAACGCCGACCTCGACGCCCTCGAATTCGCCTGGATCGTCTGCGCGCACGTGAAGTCGAACGCGATCGTGCTGACGCGCGAGTCGCAGTCCGCCGGCATCGGCGCTGGACAGATGAGCCGCGTCGACGCGGCGAAGGTGGCGATCATGAAGTCGATCCTCCCCGCCGCCGGCACCTACGCCGCCTCCGACGCCTTCTTCCCCTTCCGCGACGGCCTCGACCTCCTCGCCGACGCCGGCGTCCGCGCGGTCATTCAGCCCGGCGGCTCGGTGCGCGACGCGGAAGTGATCGCCGCCGCCAACGAGCGCGGCCTCATCATGGTCTTCACCGGCGAGCGCCACTTCCGGCACTGATTTCGGTTTCCGGTTTCCGGTTTCCAGTTTATCCCGCGCGAAGACGCGGGATCTCCGGTGGCACCGAACGGATCGCGCCTGTGGGCAACACCAGCGCGGGATAACCGGTGATCCCGCGTCTGCGCGCGGGATAAACTGCAAAACCGGACAAACCGGAAAACAGATGACTAACCCACGCGACATCAAACTGATCATCTCCGACGTCGACGGCGTCTGGACGGACGGGAAGATCATCTATGCCGGCGAGCGGAACGAGGTCAAGGAGTTCAACGTCCGCGACGGGCTGGCGGTGAAGCTTGCGCAGAAGGCGGGGATCCGCGTGGCGCTGCTCACCAGCCGGCGCTCGCCGGCGCTGGAGCGGCGCGCGCGGGAGCTCGGGATCCTCGAGCTGCACCAGGGGGCGGCGAACAAGCTGACGGAGACGGAGCGGATCGCGGAGAAGCTCGGCGTGTCGCTCGCCGAAGTTCTCTATGCGGGCGACGACCTGCCCGATCTCGCGCCGATGACGCGCGCCGGCATCTCCGCGGCGCCGTCGGACGCCGCGGCGGAGGTGCGCGCGGCGGCGGCGTGGAAGCTCGACAGCGCGGGCGGCGCGGGGGCGTTCCGCGAGCTGGTGGAGCGCCTGCTGCGCGAGCGCGGTGAGTGGGACGCAATCGTGCGGGAGCTGGCCGGTGGCAGGACCGAGAGCTCGAGCATTTAGAGCGCGCGCGATCTATCGCATCGTGGTGCTGGTCACCGCGGTCGGCCGCCGCATCCCGCTCCCCCTGGGCCGCACGCTCGGCAGCGCGCTCGGCATGTTCGCGTGGCTGGTCATCGTGCGCCAGCGGCGGAAGGCGCTCGCCAACATCGCCATCGCGTTTCCCGAATGGACCGTGGGGAAGCGGCGCAAAACGATCCGCGCGATGTTCCGCCACCTCGGCATGTCGCTGTTCGAGATCGCGTGGCTGCCGAACGTGACCGCGGAGACGCGCGGCCGCACGACGACGTTCGAAGGCGTCGAGCGCGTGATGCAGCGGATCGACGCCGGCCGCGGCTTCGTGATCTTCACCGCGCACTGCGGGAACTGGGAGTGGCTTTCGTACACGATCGGGCTGTGGGGGCGGCCGCTCAGCGTCATGCAGCGCGAGCGCGACGAGCATGGGATGAACCGCTTCATCACCGAGCTGCGCGCGCGCTCCGGAGTCCGCACGATCGACCGCGGCTCAGCGAGCTCGGCGCGCGACATGATCAGGGCCATCCGCGGCGGCGGCATGCTCGGCTTCGTGATCGATCAGAACATCCGCACCGAAAGCGTGAAGGTGCCCTTCTTCGGCACGCCCGCGCTCACGGCGATCGGCCCCGCGAAACTGGCGGTGCGCACCGGCGCGATGGGCGTGACGGGCGTGATCGAGCGCAGTTCCGACGGGATGCAGCACGCGCGCTTCCTCGAGCCCTTCGACTGCGCCGGCGGCGACCCGGTCGCGATCACCGCGCACGTCACGCGCGAGGTCGAGGAACAGATCCGCCGCACGCCCGAGCAGTGGCCGTGGTTTCACGACCGCTGGCGCGAGCGGCCGCAGTGGGAAGTCGAGGCCTGAGCGGCAGCCCCTCATCCGCCTTCGGCACCTTCTCCCCGTTCGCGGGGAGAAGGACGTTCTGGTTCCCCTCGCCCCGCTTGCGGGGAGAGGGTGCCGAAGGCGGGTGAGGGGTGAGTGCGTCTACTCGATCTTCTGCAGCTCGGTCACCGAGGTCACGGCGCCGTTCGCGTCGAGCGTTTCCTGGCGGACGGTGATGTAGTGATCGACCGAGGTCCAGGAGATCGTCGGGGACGTGCTCGTCGCGGACGCGGTGAGGCCTTTGGTCTTCACGCAGCGGAAGGAGCCGGCGGGCGTGATGATGTTGTCGTTCACGGAGAGCACTTCGCCGGTGTAGGCAATGGTGGTCTGCGTGGTGATCTGCGGGCCGGCGATCGATTTCGCGGTGATGGTCTCCGTCGTCGCCGGAACGTCCCACATCGCGCCGAGGCACCAGCCGCTCACCGGACCGAGCACCATCGACGGGACGAAGTCGAGGTCGGTCTCGACCACGATCGGAAACCCGGCCGCGGACGACGTCGACTTCACGTAGAGGTGCTTGAGCGCGCGCAGGTCGAAGGACGCGTGCACGGTCTCGAAGTCCATCCGCGTCTCGGCGTCGGCGTTGCCCTGCGGCGTCTGCACTTTCTGCGCGGGGGAAAAGTCCCTCACCGCGCCGGACGCACGGCGCCCAGCGGCCATTCGCCGCGGAGGAAGTGGCGGATCGAGCCGAACACCGTCACCGGATCGTCGAGCCAGGACGCGTGTGCGGCGCCTTCGACGGTCACGAGGCGCGCGTCGGGCAGCCATTTCGCCCACTCGACGCCGCCGGCGTAGGGCGCGTTGCGGTCCTTCGTCCCGTGGATGGTGAGCACCGGCACCTTGACGTTGCGAAGCCTGTCGGTGAGATCGACCCTGGCGACGGTCGGGAAATGGCGCGCGCCGTGGGCGTTGAAGTTGACCGGCCACTCGTTCTCGAGCTCGCAGAACGAGGTATCGAACTTCGCCGCATGCGCGGGATTGCCGACCATCGTGTATTTGAACACGTCCCAGCCGGCGAGGCAGAACTCGCGCGGCGACTTCTCCAGTGCGCCGGCGGCGCGCAGCTCCTGCAGGCGCTTGTCGAGCTCCGGGGGCACGCCGAGGCTCTCCGCCGGGCGCGGCGCGTCGGGAAGTTTGTGGAACGGAGCGGGGCCGACCTGCACGATGCGGGTGACGCGCTCGGGGTGGTCGAGCGCGTACATCACGACCATCAGGCCGAGGTACGAATAGCCGACGGGCACGAACTTCTCGATCTTCAGCTCGCGGCGCACGGCCTCGAGATCGCGCACGTCCTGCTCGATCGTCCACGTACTCTCGTCCTTCGCGCGCTGCGACTTCCCGCGGTTGCGAAGGTCGTACGTGACGATGGTGGCGATGTCGGCGAACTGGCGGAAATCATTGTGGAGGGCAAAGTCGAGCGGCACGATCATCGCGACCGGCCCCTCGCCGAATTTGCGGTAGTAGAGCTTCAGCCCGTCGTCGGCGGTGACGAAGCCTTCGTCGACTTTGGCGACGGTGGCCGGCGCGGAGCCGGGTCCGTCGAAGATGACTTTCCACGCGCCGTCGGCCTGCCTCTTCCAGATCGATGAGTAGTCGCCGAGGTGATTGCCCTTCGGGTCGTAGATCGGACCGGTCGAGAGCCCGAGCTTCCCATCCGCCGTCACTTCCACGCGCTCCGGCCCCCACTCGAACGGCGCCTGCGGCCCGGTGAAGAAGCGCGACCAGCGGTCGATCACCGCCTGCCTCCCGCGCAACGTCCCCATCCCGCCGAGAAACGTCGCGTCAGCCGCCACCATCGCGAAGAACTTCGCCTGATCGCGATCGGCGAAGGCCTTCGCGAAAGCGATTTCCGCGTTTCGGACGTCGGCGACTGGATCCGCGAACGCTGTTGTGGTGAGGGCGAGGGTGAGGATGAGAGGGAGTCTCATAGTCTCAGAGTCTCATAGTCTCCTGGAGGGTTCTGCGAAAACTCTGTGAGACTTTGAGACTTTGAGACTTTGAGACCAGGGAGACTCGGAGACTACCTCCGGAAAACATTCTTCAAAATGAAGATGGCGTTCGCCGGGCGCTCGGCCAGGCGGCGCATGAGGTACGGGTACCATTCGGTGCCGAAGGGGATGTAGACGCGCATGCGCCAGCCTTCGCGGACGAGCTGTTCCTGGAGGTCGCGGCGGACGCCGTAGAGCATCTGGAACTCGAACTGGTCGGGGGCGATGTGCTCGCCGCGGGCGAACTCCCTGGTCGCGTCGATCATCTTCGGGTCGTGCGTGGCGATGCCGTGGTAGGTCCCGCTCTTCAGCAGGATGCGCATCAGCTTCACGAAGTTCGCGTCGACGTCGGCCTTGTCCTGAAACGCGATCTCGGCAGACTCCTTGTACGCGCCCTTGCAGAGGCGGATGCGGATGCCTTCCGCGCAGAGCTCCTGGACGTCGCGCTCGCTGCGATGCAGGTACGACTGGATGACCGCGCCGACGCGGCCGGCGTTGCCGGGCGTGCGGTGCAGCTCGCGCACGATGTCGAGCGTCTTCTGCGTGTACGGCGAGCCTTCCATGTCGATGCGGACGAAGTTCTGCTGCCGCGCGGCATGGGCGACGACTTCGCCGACGATCGTGCGCGACACGGCTTCGTCGATGTCGAGGCCCATGTGCGTCAGTTTCAGGCTCACATTCGCGTCGAGCTTGCGCGCGGTGATCGCGTCGATCATGTCGTGGTAGAGCTTTGCGCTGTGCCGCGCTTCCTCGAGATTCGTGACGTTCTCGCCGAGGTTGTCGACGCTGACGGACATCCCGCGGGCGTTCGTAGCGGCGGTGGCCTCGAGGGCGTCCTCGACGGACATGCCGGCCACGAAGCGGCTCGACAGACGGCGCCCGATCGGGGAGCGCTCGGCGACGGCGCGAAGCATGCGGCTTTCGGAGAGTGCGATGAAGAATGCGCGGAACATGCGGCTCTGGCGGCGCGCATTCTATACGCGGTTTACGTCGCCTTCGCCACCGCGATGGCACAGACGCGCGTCGCGCCCGTGTCCACCAGCGCGGACGCGCAGGCGCGCAGCGTCTCGCCGGTCGTGCAGATGTCGTCGACGAGGAGAATCGACCTCCCCTGCACGCGCGGCGACGCGGCGAAGGCGCCGCGGACGTTGGCGGCACGGTCGCGCTTCGGCAGGGTCGACTGCGCGGCGCCGGCCTTTGTCCGGCCGAGCAGCCGCATGTCGCACGGCACGCCGATGCGCCGCGAGAGGGCGCGCGCCAGCAGCTCCGACTGGTTGTAGCCGCGCTTGCGCTCCTTCGCCGCATGCATCGGGACGCCGGCGATGCAGTCGAAGTCACGGTCGCGCAGCGTTTCCTCGAGCAACGACGCGAGCGCGTCGTCGAGAAAGTCGTGGCGCTGGAACTTCAGCGCGTGCAGGAGTTTCTCGAGCGCGCCGGCGTAGGCGCCCCAGGCATCGCACCAGTCGACGGGGAGCGGGTCGAGCGTGCAGCCGATGCAGAGGTCACCCCCGAGTGTGGGCAGCGCGCACGAGCGGCATTTCGGGCCGCGGAGTCTCGCCATGGACGACCAGCACGCGCCGCAGCAGGAGGCCGTCCGGTCGTCCCACGGCAGCTCGGTTTCACAGGCGACGCACCAGGACGGCAGAACGATTCGCAGCGCCTCGCGTCCAAGGTACGAAAACACGCGTCCATTGTACTCAGGCAGGAAGGATGACACTGATGACCCGCTTCGCTATATTCGCGCCCATGAAACGAGCCTCGATGCTGCTCGCGCTGATGCTGTTCGGCGCCCTCCCTCTCTTCGCGCAGTCGACTGAATTCGGCGTGATCGTCGGCGGAGGGCGGCGTTTCGTCGGCACCGGCGACGAAGCGCACCGCGAGCCGGGCGTGGAGTGGCTCGACAGCAGCTTCTCGTTCTCGAACTCTTCCGTCGAGCTGTACTGGGGGATGCGGATGGACGAGGACGTGTACCTCAAGCTGAAGGCCGGCCGGCTGCAGACGCAGGTCGCCGAGGCGTACACCGTGGCGGGAGAGGACGGGACGTTCCGCCGCGATGCCGAGGGCGAGGTGCAGCATGCGGACGCCCAGATCGAGTATCGCTTCCAGGAGCCGTACGGGATGACGGGGATTTTCGGCGGCCTCGGGTTTTACCGCCAGTCGGGCGATGGAATCGAGTCGACGAACAACTTCGGCTGGAGCGCCGGGGTGAGCACCGATTTCCCCCTCTCGCGCCGCTACGGCGTCGTGCTCGAGGCGTCGTATCACTGGACGCAGGCCGATTTCCACCCGCGCTATCTCACCGTCGGCGGAGGCTTGCGCATCGCGTTCTGATGACGGCCGCGGCCGTGCGCGTGCTGGCAGCCTGATTGCTCCTCTTTCTTCGGTTTGAAAAGGAGGCAACGGAATGGCCAGCAAAGACAGCTCGCGCAGGGTGCGCGATGTGATGACGCCGAATCCTGTGACCGTGACGGAACAGGACGAGGTCCGCAAGGCCGCGCGCATCATGAAGGAAAAGGACACGGGCGTCGTGCCGGTGGTCGATGACGGCAGGAAGGTGATCGGGCTGGTGACCGACCGCGACATCGTCGTGCGCTGCATCGCCGAGGGCCATGATGTCGGGGACTGCCGCGTGAACAGCGTGATGACGAAGAGCGTCCGCTCGGTGCGCGAGGATGCGCCGGTGGACGAAGTGCTCTCGCTCATGAGCGATGCCGAGGTGCGTCGCGTTCCCGTCGTGAACGGCAACGACGAGCTCGTCGGCATCGTCTCGATGGGCGACATCGCCATCAACACGAACAGGGATAACAAGGTCGGCAAGACGCTGGAGAACATCAGCGAGGCGCCGCCGAACAACTAGACAGTCGCGCGGTCACGCGGTCACGCAGTCACGCGGCGGTCTGTACCGCGAGACTGCGTGACCGCGTGACCGCGGAATGCCCCAGCCGTTCCCTGCCGTTTCACCGTGGCGTGAAACGCCTTCTCTACGCCCTCACCCTTCTCGCCGCCCTGCCCGCGCTTGCGATCGATGTCGATCCGGCGCTCGATCGAGCGGTGCGCGAGGCGGTGCCGGTCTGCGGCGACAGCACGATCGTGTTTCAGGAGCTGAACTTCAAAGTGCCGGCGCACTTCAAGGGCGCGCTGGTGCGCATCGAGAGCAAGCGCTCGCACTGTGAAGGCCAGTTCGCGGCGATCGTCTCCCCCACCGGCGGCTTTTACCTGGGCATGCCCTGGCCGCTCGCCGACGCGGAAGGCGCGACCGTCGAGGAGAAGCTGAAGAACTTCGTCTGGCAGAACATGCAGATGAACGTCACGCCGGTGGTCGATCGCCAGAAGACGACCGACGACGGCATGTACCGCGTCACGCTCAATCAGGCGACGGAGAACGGGAAGATGCCGCTGCAGGGCGACATCGAACCGGTCAGCCAGATGTTCTTCTTCGGCCGCTTCCGCCGCATGAACAACAGCATCGGCCCGCAGCGCGTGAAGGGATTCGAGCCCTTCTTCGCGAACCTGCCGGCGAAGGGCCCGGCCGGCGCGCCGGTCACGGTCATCGAGTTTTCCGACTTCGAATGCCCGTCGTGCCGCCACTCCGAGGGATTTGGCGACACGCTCGTCGCAAAGTTCGGCGACAAGATCCGCTACGTCCGCTATGACCTGCCGCTGACGATGCATCCGTGGGCCTTCGGCGCCGCGCTCGCCGGACGCGCGATCCATCGCCAGAGCCCGGAGACCTTCTGGAAGTTCAAGAAGGAGGTCTACTCGAACCAGGACAAGCTCACCTCGTTCACGTTCTGGGACTGGGCGCGCGCGTTCGCCGAGGATCACGAGCTCGACCTGAAGCGCTACGACGCCGACCTGCAGTCGGAAGAGATCAAAAACGAGATCCTCCGCGGCGCCGGCACCGCACTCTCGAACGACATCCACGCGACGCCGACGTATCTGGTAAACGGCACGATCGTCGACGCGGGCGAAGAGGCGAAGGGGTTGACGGAGTACATCGAGAAGCTGCTGGCGAAGTAACGGACCGCCGCCCATCGACGGCGGCCCGTTGAGTCTCTCAGTGCGGCCGGAACGTGCCGGTCACCGTCTTTCGCGGCGGCTCCTTCTGCAGCAGCTCGTTCACGGCTTTCGTCCGCTCGGCCGCCGAGGCGCTGAACCGCATCGTCGTGGGGCGGAGGCTCAGCATCTCCTCGTCGGGCAGCTTGATGCCCGCTCTCGCCAGCTCGCTCGCGAGCACCTTGTCGCGCTCCGCGAGGAGGCTCTCGCGCTGATCGAGCAGTTCCGCGCGCAGCTTCGGCTCGTCCTCGCGCGCCTCGATGTCGAGCTCGTCGCTTCGTTGCTCGAGTTCCTCCAGGCGACTCGCGAAGTCGGCATGCACCTTCTCTTCGATATCGAACGCGCGCGCACGCAGGTCCGGCGTCAGGAACCGGAAGCGCCTCGGGCAGTTGCAACGCGGCGCGTTCAGCTGCGCGACGAGGAAGTTTCGGCGGTCGGGCAGGAAGAAGTCGAGCAGCGCGGGCGAGAGACGCTGTCCCAGGCCTGCGCCGTAGACGGCGGGCGGTACGAGCTCGGGACGAGGCTCCACTCTCGTGTCGACGTGCACGAACGCCAGCGCGTCCGGCCAGTGATCGACCGTCGGCGGAACGACGCCGGCGGGCGTCGTCACCGTGCCGATGCTGCCCGGCGCGGTCAGGCCGAAGTTCACCGGGCGATGGCAGCCGTGGCAGCTCTGCGTCAGCGCGCGGTTCGCGATCTGATCCGCCGTGAGCGGACCGGCGCCCAGCGCGGCGGTGAAGACTCCCGAGCCGCTGTTCATGTGAATGCGGTAGTTGTCCGTCGACCCCTGTGAGATGCTCTCGCCGTCGTCGTTTTTCAGATCCACCGAGTAGCCGATCGACATCAGGTTCCCGCTCGAGAGGTTCCCGAGCTGCGCGACCGTGTCGGCGCGGAAGCCGGGCCCGTTCACGTGCGGGTCGAGGTCGTTCCAGAGCTGCGGGAAGGGATTCACCTTCACCATGATCGGCACGAGATTGAACGTGCACGGCGACGACGCGCAATCGACAACCGTCTTGAACTCCTTCAGCGTCCACGGCCGCTGCAGGAACTGGTTCGTGCGGATCTGGCCGCTGCCCGAGGAGCCGTAGCCGCCGGTGACGCCGGTGGCGCTGTAGTGATCGACGTGGACGACGGGGCGGAAGCCCGGCAGTCCGTTGTAGTAGAACGCCTCGAGCCTCTGCGCGCGCGTGAGCGGGTTGTTGATCGTGGAGAGCGATTTCCAGAACTCCGCGACCGGCACGCAGCCTTCGCGGCAGCCGGGTTTGGGATTGGGCAGGACGGCCTCGAAGATGATCAGGTTCTTCCGGATCCCGCTGCCGCCCTTGCCGTAGATGATCCGGAACTCGCCGCAGTTGCGCCATCCCTGATGCGCGAGATCGAGCCGGTTGACGAGCGCCAGCACGGGATACTCGTCCATGCGCGTGTTGACCTGCGCATCCGTACCGGCGGCTTCGAGGCGTTCGACGCGCGGGCACTGGATCGGATAGCCGTTGACCGTGCCGCCGTTGTCCGTGCAGTGCGGGCTCGACGCGACGAGTCCGGGTGCGGCGTTCTGCGTGTCCCAGAACTGGCGGAAGATCGTCACCGCCGTGGTGCCGGGCACCGAAGGCAGGACCTGCGACGCGATCTGCCCCAGCGTGCGGCGCAGCGAGAAGTCGGGACCGGCGTCGAGCGTCGCCCGGTCATGGACGAAGAGCGAGCGATGCGGGTCGATCGCGGCCGCAGACGTAGCGGGCGGGAGGAGACAGAGAGACGGGAACGGGAACGGCCGCGGCGACGGACGCGGCGAGAACTCGAGATCGCGCGCGATCTCCACGCGCCGCAGCTCCTGCGCGCCAAGGGCCGCGCGCCGCGCTTCGACACGCTGTGACAGCGCCGACGCTGTCGCCGTCGTGGTCGTGACCGTGGTGGTGGTCTGTCTCGTCTGGGCGTAGATCAGCGTTGCGGCGAGGAGTGCGAACGCGATGAGAGTCATCGCCATCCATCGTGGCCTGCTCATGAGTCATCCCCCTTTGGAGGATTAGTGACGCGAGCCGCCCGATCGTTACACCGACTGCCAGACGAGATCGAGGAACGCCTTCAGCATCCGGCCGGTCAGACCCCAGATTTCGTGATGGCGGTAGTGGTAGAAGTAGGCGGGATAGGCTTTGCCGCGGAAGGCAACGTGGCGGACTTCGGGGTTGCGGATGTCGAGCAGCGCTTCGACCGGCACTTCGAAGACTTCGACGACTTCCGATTCCTGGATGACGTATTCGAGCGGCTCGTGAATGACGCCGACGAACGGCGCGACGAGGAAACCGCTGTGCGTGACGACGTCGTCGAGCCGGCCGATCAGTTCGACCACGTTGCGCGGGATGCCGACCTCCTCCTCCGCCTCGCGCACCGCGGCGTCTTCGAGCGATTCGCCCGGCTCCGCCGAGCCGCCGGGGAACGAGATCTGGCCGCTGTGCGCGGCGAGATTTTCGGCGCGCTGCGTGAAGAGGATCGCCCAGCCGCCGTTGCGGCGGATCAGCGGGATGAGCACACACGCGCGGCGATGCTTCGGCGCGTCGATCTCGATCGCGGCGCGGCGCGCAAGGATTCCGGCGAGGCGCGTCAGCGCGTGATCGTCGAACATGCGAACGGCTCCGCCTCCGGCATCGGGATCCCCTGAATCGCATGATGGAGCCGGAGCGGCCCTTCCTCGAGCTCGACGTCGATCGTTGCGATCTCGCCGGGCGCGAGGTCGCGCGGCAGCGAGAGCCAGCGTCCGTTCGCGATGAGGCGGTACTCCGGCTCGCCGTACGTGCGCGTGCGAATGGTCGCGACGCCGGTGTTTTTCAGGGTGATGGTTTTCGTGGTGGCCTCCATGAGTTGGAGCCGGGGGAAGAGCGGCAGGAGGGCGGGCGTCCCGCCCGCCGGCAAGCGAGACGCCCGCCCTTCCAAAGCACTCATGTACCCGTCGACGGTGAGGTCGAGACGCGCGTGGGTTTCGAGCCAGCGACGCTGTGCGCGGGATGGATCGTCGAGGTCGCGCAGGAAAAAGTTGGCGAGCGATTCGACCTCACGATCCCCGAACGGGATCTTCACGACGCACTCATCCGGCAGCTCGGCGAACTGGGCGTAGTCGCTGACGGCGACGGGCTTGCCGGCGTCGAGGGCGCGGATCAGCGTGCCGGAGGTTTCGCCGGCGGAGGGGTAGCGGAGGTTCACGAGACGGTCGGCGGCGGCGTAGTACGCGGGGAACTCGTCGTCGGCGACGTAGCCGGTGACGATGATGCCGTCGCCTTCGGGGACCTGCATGTTCGGCGCGGGCTCGCCGACGACCAGCAGCACGAGCGACGGGTTGCGCTCGCGCGAGATGCGGAATGCCTCCAGCACGACTTCCGCGCGCTTGGCGGAGGTGAGGAAGCCGAAGAAGCCGATGACGCGCTGACTGGACGTGAGTCCGAGGCGCGATCGATCGAACGCGATTGGCTCGGCATGCACGTACGGATGCGGGATGACCTGAATCGGCGTCGCCACGCCGAAGGACCGCAGGCGATCGCGCGCGTATTCGTTGTGCACGATGACCGCGAGTGAGCGGTTCGCGACGTCGACCGACGCCGGCAGAAGGAAGTTGCCCATTTCACTGTGCAGCCCCGCCGCCCGCCCGCGCGCCCACGCCGCCCCCGCCGCGCCGTGGTTTGCCTCCAGCGCGGCGATATACGCGTCCGCGTCGCCGCGCGCGAGCGTGGTCTCGACGATGAGGTGATGCAGCACGAGGTCATGCAGCACGATCACTCCCGGCTCGCGCATGGCCTCGGCATACACGAATTCGTGATGCGGGTTGTTGCCGAGCTGGTAGATGACGGCGTCGAAGTCCGCGCGGCGGTATCCGTCGATCGACGCGAACGCGCGCACGTCGGCGCGCTGCGCGAGCGCGGGGAGCAACATCGACGCGTAGTGCGCGACGCCGGTGCGCGCGGGCGGCAGCGGCGTGAGCATCGCGGCGCGCATGCTAGTCCGCCGTCTTTCTCGCCTGCGCGGCGAGGTAGGCCTCGATGAGTCCGTCGAGATCGCCGTCGAGGATGCGCGACGGATCGCCGACTTCGTATCCGGTGCGCAGGTCCTTCACCAGCTGATACGGCTGCAGGACGTACGACCGGATCTGGCTGCCGAAGCCGATGTCCTTCTTCTCGCCCTCGACCTTCGCCTGTTCTTCTTTGCGCTTGTCGAGCTCGAGCTGATAGAGGCGCGCGCGCAGCAGATGCATCGCCGTCGCGCGGTTCTTGTGCTGGCTGCGCTCGTTCTGGCAGGTGACGACGATGTTGGTCGGGATGTGCGTGATGCGCACGGCGGAGTCGGTGACGTTGACGTGCTGACCGCCGGCCCCCGAGGAGCGGTAGGTGTCGACGCGCAGATCCTTGTCTTCGATCTGGATGTCGATCGTGTCGTCGACGTCGGGGATGACGTAGACCGACGCGAACGAGGTGTGCCGCCGCTTCGCCGCGTCGAACGGTGAGATGCGCACGAGGCGATGCACGCCGTTCTCCGCCTTCAGATAGCCGAACGCATACTCGCCGCGCACCATCACCGTCGCGCTCTTGAGTCCTGCTTCCTCGCCGCCCTGATACTCGAGGATCTCGGTCGACCAGCCTTTTTTCTCGGCGTAGCGGAGGTACATGCGCAGGAGCATCTCCGCCCAGTCCTGCGACTCCGTGCCGCCGGCGCCGGGATGGATGTTGATGATGGCGTCGCGGACGTCGTGCTCGCCGGAGAGCTTCATCGTCAGCTCGATCTCGTTGATGCGTTTCTCAAGCTGGCTGACGAGCGACTCGAGGTCGGCGTCGACGCTCTCGC